>Ga0209083_1000130_pt1 | contig 114381 bp, 107 predicted proteins | sample AM7aDNAmetaG_FD_184132 | JGI IMG/M metagenome (GOLD analysis project Ga0209083, IMG submission 184132) | Freshwater microbial communities from Finland to study Microbial Dark Matter (Phase II) - AM7a DNA metaG (SPAdes) (version 3) | ecosystem: Environmental > Aquatic > Freshwater > Lake ...
TCCTGTACAGGAATCACAAACGGCTGGTCACGCTCAATGGGAATGAATTGGTTGCTCATGGCTGAACCTCTGGATACGAGGAATCATCCTAACAGGTTTACACCGGGGAAGTCAGACAGACTCCTAGCCGGTGGAAGGGCTCATGGATATCACGCATGGCGGACAACTGAGACATCCAGAGTTTTTTGTCCTCTTCCGTTAGCAGTTTCAAATAGGATTTGCCAAGAATTTCCTCGGGCTGGTAGCCAAGAACTTGCCTTACAGCACTGCTGCTGTAGATATAACAGCCCTCCGCGTCTTGCTCCCACAGCCATTCGCCCGCCATTTCGGCCACATCCCGAAAGCGCTCCTCGCTGGCTTGCAATGCTTCCTTGTCCCGCTTTTGCTCGGTGATATCTTGTTGGATGGATAAAAAATGCGTGACTTTTCCTGAAGCGTTTCGTACTGGGGAGATGCTTTCCAGCGCCCAGTATAATTCCCCGTCTTTTTTCCTGTCTTGTATTTCCTCTCGCCATTCCTCCTCATGAAGTAGGCTTCCCCATAATCTTTGGTGTTGCTCAATCAAAGTATAGGGTGATCGTAGCAATGACGGAGTTTTGCCCAATGCCTCGGAACTGGTGTAACCGGTCAGTCGGGTAAAACTGGGATTTACAAATTCGATCACCCCATTAAGATCAGCGATCATTACCGCGCTGGGACTTTGTTCCACCGCTCTGGAGAGGGTGATTAGGCGTTCCTCCGACTGCTTTCTGGAGGTTAAGTCATGGAGGACGGCAACAAACATTCGCGCCTGTCCCAGCAAAGCTTCGCCGATGGACAAATGCAATGGGAAAACAGTCCCATCCTTGCGCTTTCCGCTTACCTCCCGGCCTATTCCAATGAGTTTTTTGATGCCGGTTTGCAAATAGTTTGCGATATAGACATCGTGTCCCTCACGATCTGGAGAGGGCATGAGACAATTGACATTTAAGCCAAGAACCTCATTGTGCTTATAACCAAATAATTTCTCCGCCGCTGGATTAAATAACTGGATGATCCCGTTTTCATCAATGGCGATTACACCGTCGGTAATGGTGTCTAGAATAGCCCCAAGCTTGGCTTCGCTGTCCAAAACTGCTGTAAGTAGGCTTGTTTTGCTCATGGTTCTAGCCTATACCCTCTAAAAAGTGGTAAATTAAATTGCCCATTTCTTGTAACATAAAGAAAACACCAGTTGCCAAAAAACTACGGCTCATTCATCGCCAACGGTATCAATAGTGATTTGATGGGTTGTTAGACTGTAGCATGCAAGTCATGGGGATTTTAATCCAACAACGCCAAAATCAAAAATCATGTCCATCGAAACTTTTAATACATTGAATGCCAGGGGGCAAGCCGCTGGAATCTATGATTTCGCCTTAATCGATGCTGGCAAGCGGGTTGAAATCAGTCTGCTGCCAGTCGCGAACGGGCGGACCCAATGATGAAAAAAGTAAAATTTATAGACGTGAAAGTCGCATAATACTTCCACATTCACGACTAATATTGGACAATGCCGTTTAATCGGCTTTTACACAAAAACAAAGAGAACCAACTATGGATAAAGTTTTTATATTACATATGTTTACCCCCGAAAAGAACCTAAGCCCCTTTGACGTGAATATGGCAGTCGATGCTGGCTGGGGATCAACGACCCCCTACACCCGTCTTGAAGTGGACGAGATTCCTGCACTGGTGCAAGATGCCATTTTTTCGCGGGGTCCGATAGGCGTGAGGCGCACCGGCATATTCATTGGGGGGCGAGACGTAAAAACTGCCCTTGATATGTTGAGCTTGGCGAAAAAATCCATGGTTCCCCCTTTTGAGGTTTCGGTGTTCGCCGACCCCAGCGGTGCCTTTACCACTGCGGCCGCCATGGTGGCCTTGGTCGAATACGAGCTTATAAAATATGGGCTTTCTTTGGAAGGTGCAAATGTGTTGTGTCTGGGGGGAACTGGCCCGGTTGGTCAAATTGCCGCCGTCTTGGCCGCCCAAAGTGGTGCCTATGTAAAAATCATAGGCCGTCAACTGGAAAAGGCCCAGGCTGTCGCAGCACTCTGCAATGCCGAATACGGCGGCGGCAAAACCAAGATTGAGGGTGATGCCGATGCGAATAAACAGGATCTGATTCTAAAAGCTGACGTGGTATTTGCCACAGCCGCAGCCGGAGTGCAAGTGCTTAGTTCTGAACTAGTGGCTGCCGCACCTAAGCTGAAGGTTGCCGCCGATGTCAATGCCGTTCCCCCGTCTGGCATAGCGGGTCTCGACCCCTTCAATAAGGGCACTGCGATCAAGGGTTCCAACAGCGGGGCGGTTGGCTTGGGCGCACTGGCCATTGGCAATTTGAAATACAAAGTCCAAAACAAGCTACTCACCTTGATGCGCCATCAAAACCGTAAAAACGACAAGCCGGTTTATCTGCATTTCGAACATGCCTTTGAAGCGGCTCGGAGTTTAATCAAAAAGTCTTGACGAACGGGAAATTAAACTCATGGCAATACGATCCATCATCCACCTATTCGACCCGATGCCCCATAACAGCCCGTTCGACTTGAACATGGCGGCGGACGCGGGCTTCGACGTTTTGCTTCCTTACAGCAACGTAAAATTAGAGGAAATTAACGGCTTGGTGCAGGATGCAATTTTCTCACGCGGACCCACTGGGGTAAAGCGAACCGGCTTTTTCATCGGGGGGCGCGACATTGGCTTGGCGATGGACATGCTGGCGGCGGCAAAAAATGCCATGGTGTCCCCATTTGTGGTTTCTGTATTGGCCGATCCTTCGGGAGCCTTCACTACGGCGGCAGCTTTGGTGGCAAGCGTGGAAAAGCAGCTACGCGAAAAACATGGATTGGAGTTGCAAGACCGTCGCGCTGTTGTATTCGGTGGAACCGGCCCGGTCGGTTTGGCTACTGCTGTCATTGCGTCTTTGGCTGGTGCCCATACCACCATAGTCGATCACCTGAGCATCGAAGTGGCACTACAGAAAGCCGACGAATACAATCGGCTTTGCGGATGCGTCTTACATGGCACCTATGCGAGTTCTGATGCCGACAAGGCGCGGCTTATCTCCCATGCCGACTTAGTCTTTTGTGCAGCCAGGGCCGGTGTAGAGGTTCTCAGCGCGGATGTGTTGGCCGATGGCCAAAAACTGAAGGTTGTCGGCGATGTCAACGCTGTCCCCCCGCTCGGGGTCGAAGGCATCAAACGCATGGACAATGGAGCCCCTCTGCAATACGCCACCCATAGCCCCAACGCCGTTGGCATAGGCGCACTCGCAGTAGGCAATGTAAAATACCAACTGCAAAACCGGTTGCTGGCACTCCTATTGGAAACCGAAACCCCAGTCTATCTGGATTTCCGCGATGCCTTCCAAAAAGCGCGTGAATTAGTCTAGGTTTTTACTTAGTTATTTGGCTGGTTCCCAAGCTCCGGCTTGGGAACCCTTTTCTTGCAAGCTCCTACCTGACCGTTCTTCGGGAAGCTGGAGCTTCAAAAACCCCATTCCCAAGCGGGAGCTTGGGAACGAGCAAAATCAGGCATTCCATGGACTCACAAAAACATCACCCTAGAAACTTCAGCTTTGAATTTTTCCCGCCGAAAACCGAGCAAGCTATTGCAAACCTGCGCGGAACGGTGGCAAAGCTGGCGGAATTAAAACCGAGCTTCTGTTCAGTGACTTTCGGAGCGGGCGGCTCGACTCGCGAAATGACCTACGAAACAGTCGTCGAAATCCAAGAAACCACGGGCATTGAAGCGGCACCGCATATTTCTTGCATCGCTTCGACTAGAGATAATATCAGCGAAGTGTTGCAAGCTTATCAGGCCAAAGGCATCCGCCACATTGTGGCCCTGCGCGGAGACATGCCCTCGGGGATGATGTCCGCCGGTGAATTCCGTTATGCCAACGAATTGGTGGAATTCATCCGCAACGAGACGGGCGATCATTTCCACATTGAGGTGGCCGCCTACCCTGAAGTGCATCCGCAAGCCCCCAACCTCGATGCAGACCTGCGCAATTTCAAACGCAAGGTCGAAGCCGGTGCCGACACTGCCATCACCCAGTATTTCTACAATCCAGGCGCTTATTTCCGCTTTGTTAGCGATTGTGAAAAGCTAGGCATTGACTTGCCCATCGTGCCAGGCATCATGCCCATTACCAATTACACGCAGTTATCGCGCTTCTCGGAGGCATGCGGGGCGGAAATTCCGCGCTGGATTAGAAAGCGCTTGGAGGCTTTCGGCGATGACCGGGAGTCCATCCGGGCCTTCGGCGTGGAGGTGGTCACCATCCTTTGTGAGCGCTTGCTGGAACAAGGCGCACCCGGCCTGCATTTTTATACGCTGAACCAATCGGAGGCTTGTTTGGCGATTTGGGAGAATTTGGGGTTGTCGGGGCAGTCTTGAGGAAGCAAAAAGAAAGTCTCACGCAAATGCGCAAAGACGCAACGTAAGATGATTCCCAATAATGAACCTACCAAAAGCCGTGTAGGTCGGGCGCTTATCTTTGCGTTGCGCCCGACATTCGAAATGTCGGGCAACGGTGGAGATGTTGCCCGACCTACGGGACTGATTTTTGTAAAATATTGAATAGTAATGAGAAAATATTTTTACGCACCAGAATAATGCCCTAAAACCCCTTATAAATCAATAGACCGGGAATCGCTGAATGACTATGAAGATTTTATTTGAACAATCTTTAGTTGATGAACTTCGTAAGTTAAGTAATTCTTCAATTAAACGAATATGGATTGCATCGCCTTATATTGGTAGCCTAAAATCAGTACAACGGATTATTGGCAACAAATGGTTAAATAACCCTGACCTTAGTGTTCATCTTTTAACTGATATAGAAGAATTATATAGATTGTCATATGATACACTTGAAGCTTTTTATAAAGCAGGATCAATAAAAAGTTTAAGGGGTTTGCATGCAAAAATATACATTATCGATGACCATGTTATAATTACATCGGCAAATTTAACCAAAACAGCATTTTCAAAAAGATATGAAATTGGAATTATCATAGAGGGAATAGAAGCAAAAGATGCAATTAGTCAATATGAGCAATGGTGGAAAAATAAAGCAGAAACTGTAACACTTGAACAATTGCAAAATATTAGTGCTAGTTGTAGCATTTCTGAAATAGATGATAAAAATGAATTACCCAATTTATGGAATCTTCCTACGGCATCAAGCCAACAAAGCAATAGTAGTGGCACAGGAAAATTAAAGGATTATGAATATTTTATATCTTGCTATAAAGACTTAGCAAATATTTATGCATCCAATCAAATAATTACCCCAGATATTCCCCTTTATTTCGAAGTAGATGGCTTGCTCGATTACTTGTTTCATCATGAAGAAATGCCATCTAATGCATACAGAAGAGATAAAAACCTCAACTTAAAAAAACCAAGAAATCTAACTACACTAAACAGAAAAAGAGAGATCAAAAAATACGCCATAAAATATAAGCAATGGGTTGAAAACGGCAATGACATCCATTGGCGCTTGACAAGAACAGAACTTCTCCAAGAACTTCTGGCTCCTCATGAAATTCGCAATTTGTCGTGGGATCAGATTCGCGAAGTAATTGACTGTTTAAACTGCATGAATTCGTTTCCAATCAATAAAACAAAATTCTTAAATAACAATGATCTCAACATTATTTTAGAAAGTTGGTCAAACCTAATTTATGGATCTGATGACCTAAAAATTAGAATGGTTGACTGTAAAAAAGCTTTAATTTATTTCGGTGACTCCAGTATTCAGGAGCTAATTGCCTTCTATAATCCAGAAACTTACCCAATCAGAAACAGTAACTCTAATGCAGGTCTTCGTTTCTTTGGCTATGACGTTTCAATATAGAATATAGAAAGAGTAACCAATTTAGTGCCACTACTCACAATGCACTGCTCTTAGCGTTGAGTTGTTTTACACGAGGAAAAATTCGGCCTTGGTCATCGTTTAACCCAATTGGGTGAAAAACCGAGTCGGTCTTGGAGACTGCGCCCGAATATACGAAACACCGTCGAGACCGACTCGGTTTAGACGCTCCCCCGTCTGTTCGGTAGATGCGTCGGTCAGGCCAAACAGAGAATTGGTGACTATGTGGGCTGAACGATGACCAAGGCCAAAAATTCTTTGCCAACTGCACAGCAAAGCAGCACTGCAAGAAAGCAAAATGAAAGTCTCACGCAACGACCGCAAAGACGCAACGTAAAGAAGAAGCCAACGCAGTAAGGAGCATTAGTAGGGTGCAATTGGCGTGGACATATTGCATCGCATCAAGAAGGTGGTATATGTGGTTGGTATGGTCTCTTTTTAATCATGGTTGAACATACACAAACAGGTTTTTGTTGATTGCGTGGTCATTTATGCCAGAATTAAGTAGATTCCTCGGAATCATAATATACATGTATTTTAATGAGCATAATCCACCTCATTTCCATGCTGAATACAACGAATATAGTGCGGCCATATCAATCACTACCTTGGGAGTGATTGAAGGTAAATTGCCATCAAAGGTATTAAGTCTGGTAGTCGAGTGGGCGCAAGACCATCAAGAAGAATTGCTTGACAACTGGAATAGCATCAAAAATACAGGGAACTACCATAAAATAAAACCGTTAGTCTAATAGAGGCCGTAAATTATGCTGGGTGTACAACAAGCTGAATACGTTGATGGATATAAAATTCGTCTTATGTTTAACAATGGGTATGCTGGCACTGCTAATCTTGAAGAGACTATTTTAAATGATAAAAGAACTATCTTCTTAAAGTTAAAAGACCAGCAAATGTTCAAAGATTTTAAGCTGGCTCATAGCACTATTGTCTGGTTTGATGAACTGGATTTGGCACCAGAATACTTGTTTTATCTTGCATTTATGGAAGATGATGAATTACAAGAACAATTCAGGCAATGGGGTTATACAGCCAACACCAAAGATTTGCAAGGAGCGATACGCTAGACTTTATCGGAAACCGTATGCTGACGCAGCAGCGGTTCAGTCACCACTCATTAGGATTCCGACAAAATCTATCCTGATTAGGAAGATGTTTCAACTAAACCCAAAACGTCGTCGTTCCGGCATGGATCGCCGGAACCTAGGCTCCATGGACGGCGCGGTCTTTGGGGCATCCCTGCAATCTGGATTCCGGCGATCCATGCCGGAATGACGTAATAGCTGAAGCGTCTTCCTAATCAGGAAATTAATTGTCGAGAAGAGAAATGCAGATGAAGGATGACTAAATCCAACGTCCATCCAATCAAGTCTCAAGGCATCAAAACCAAGCTTGTGCCTTGGATTAAAAGCGTCATCCCGAATGGCTTTAATGGCACTTGGATTGAGCCGTTTATGGGTACGGGAGCCGTGGCCTTTAACATCGCGCCAAAACAAGCGGTCCTTTGCGACTCGAACCCGCATTTAGTAAACTTCTATGCCAGTATTTTAAATGGAGAAATAACGCCTGAAGTTGTTAGGGACTATCTTGTCCGTGAAGGCGCGCAGTTGTTATCCAAAGGCGAAGAACACTATTATTTTATTAGAGAGCGTTTCAATTCAGATCACTCCCCACTTGATTTTTTATTTCTAAATAGGGCGGGCTTTAATGGAATGATTCGATTCAATAGGAAAGGCGAATTCAATATCCCTTTTTGCAGAAAACCTCAACGTTTTTCCCAAGCTTACGTTACCAAAATTGTCAACCAAGTTGGTTACGTGAACAGATTATTAAAGGAAAAAGATTTTAAATTCAAATGTCAAGACTTCTCCAAGACCATTAGTGAGGCATCGTCAGAGGATATTATATACTGCGACCCTCCTTACATAGACAGGCATGTTGATTATTTCAATGGTTGGGATGATAGCCACGAAAATAAATTATTCGAAAAACTCTCTGGCTTTGGCGGGTTATTTGTTTTGTCAACCTGGCATCATAATGATTATCGGTCTAATGAATATATCGAATCATTATGGTCAAATTTTAGTGTTCTTACCCGCGAACACTTTTACCATGTAGGTGGCAAAGAGGAAAATAGAAACCCTGTTATTGAGGCACTGGTGTTTAACTTTAACGCTAACCAAATACAGCATTTTTAATGTCGATTGATTACTTTATTTATCGTTGGCGGCAAAGGGTTGCCGCCCTACGGCCCTTCACGCAGTAGGTCGGCAACCCTTTGCCGACATGGATGCACATTAAGTAACCAATAGATATAGAAAACGCTGTAACTAATAAGCGGTTTATTGCTCGGTGCGCTTGGCCTCTTCCCACAGCGCATCAAGTTCTTCCGCCGAAGCCTCAGTCATAACACGGTTCTGTTCTTTCAGCCTTTGCTCCGCATAGGAAAAGCGCCGGGTAAATTTGCGGTTGCTGGCGCGTAAAGCGGACTCGGCATCCACCCCAAGATGGCGGGAAAGATTGACGACGGCGAAAAGCAAATCGCCAACCTCCTCTTCTATCGGTTCACGCTCGCCATTTTGTTGGGCTTCGAACAGTTCGGCCAACTCTTCTTCCACCTTGGCATAGACGGGCTTGATTCCGTCCCAGTCGAACCCAAAGCGGGATGCACGTTTTTGCAGTTTTTGCGCTTGCATCAACGCGGGCAAGCTGGCAGGGACATCAGCCAAAGCACCCTCTGGTTCCTGTCCGTTTTTTCCCCTTTTTTCCTCAATCTTGGCGTTTTCCCAGAAAATCAGGCGGGCCTCGTCACTGTCGAAGCCCAAGCCGTCAAAGACATGGGGGTGGCGGCGGACCAGCTTGTCGCAGATGGCGGCGGCCACGTCTTCAAAATTGAATAAAGTCAGTTCCTCGGCCAAACGGGCGTGGAAAGCCACCTGCAACAGCAAGTCCCCCAATTCGTCGCGCAAGTCGATGAAGTCCTCCCGCTCGACGGCATCCGCCACCTCATAAGCCTCTTCCAATGTGTAGGGAATCAAGCTGGCAAAATCCTGCTTTTGGTCCCACGGGCAACCGGTTACCGGGTCGCGCAACTTGGCCATGATTTCGATAAGGCGGCGGGTGTTTTTCATCGCTCAGAAACCGTGGGCAAAATTTTCCCTGTAACGGTCCTTGAATTCATTCAAGCTAAATCCGTGGTTTTGGGTTCCAGGGGTTTCAACTTTGATCGCACCGAGCAAGGAGGCGATGCGCCCGGTTGTTTCCCAGTCAAACTCCTCGGTTAAACCATACAGAAGCCCTGCACGGTAAGCATCCCCGCATCCAGTGGGATCGACTACCGCCTTCGGTTTGGCGGAAGGGATTTCCAGAATTCCACCCTCCGTATAAATAAGCGAGCCATCCCCGCCCTTGGTCACGATCAGTGCCTTGACCTTGGCGGCAAGTTGTTCCGGTGACAGGCCGGTGCGCTCCTCCATTAGTTTGGCTTCATAGTCATTCAGGGTGACCCAATCGGCCAATTCCACAAACTTTAGAAGCTCTTCACCATCGAACATTGGCATCCCTTGACCCGGATCGAATATGAACGGAATGCCGGCGGAATGGAACTGCTTTGCATGTTCAACCATCCCTTCTTTGCCATCCGGTGAAACGATGCCGACCTTGATGCCGCGATTGGGGGGTACTAGGTTTGCGTGAGAAAAAGACATTGCCCCTGGGTGAAATGCGGTTATCTGGTTATCGTCCATGTCAGTGGTGATATAGGCTTGTGCGGTGAAGCTATCGTCTACTACACGGACAAATTCTTGCGACAACCCGCAATAGGCCAGCCATTGTGAATAGGGTTGGAAGTCCTTGCCCACAGTGGCCATGATCAAAGCTTCGGCCCCCAGCAATTTAAGGTTGTAAGCAATGTTGCCGGCACAGCCGCCATATTCACGGCGCAACTCGGGTACCAAGAACGAAACATTGAGGATATGGACCTGCTCGGGCAGGATGTGGTTTTTGAAGCGGTCATGAAAAACCATGATGGTGTCATAAGCCATGGAACCGCAGATTAAAACGCTCATTAAAGGGGTTTCCTTAAGTTGAAGTTGATGTTGCGTATTGGCTGGAAGTCAACAGAGTGTCCAACTCAACGGGATCGCTGGGCTTGACCCGGAACAGCCAGTGGACGTAACTGTCTTGGTTCACCGACTCAGGGGCGTCCGTCAATACAGAATTGACATCGACAATTTCACCCGACACAGGGCTGTAAATGTCAGACGCAGCTTTCACCGATTCGATCACCGCACAGGCTTCCCCCGCTTTGACCTTGCGCCCAATATCTGGAAGTTCGACGTAAACCACGTCACCCAGTTGCTCTTGGGCAAAATCGCTGATGCCAACCCGCACTAAGCCTTCTTGCTCCAATTTTGCCCATTCGTGGCTATTTGCATATTTTAGATCGTCTGGAATGATGCTCATTGCGTTGCCTTCGATTACAAAATGGGGGGGATTATAACCCCAGAGACATGGAAAATTGAACCATGCCAGTTTTTTTAGCGATTCCCATTAGCTTAATTGACAGGGATTTTACCGCTTTTGACCAACAATTGGTGGATAACTGATGTTACGAAAACGCGGACTACAATGCAGAAATTCAATGGTACGGTGCGTAACGTCAATGACCAATAGCATCCACCCTTTTCAGGGTTAAGAACGAAACGATTTCATGGATGGGTATGTGCTGGCTTTCCGCATCGCGCCGCCCCTTGTATTCCAGTGTACCCACGTCCAACCCCTTGTCGCTGACGACGACACGGTGGGGAATTCCGATCAACTCCATGTCGGCAAACATGACCCCTGGACGGGCTTTGCGGTCATCGAACAGCACCTCGAACCCGGCGGTAAGCAATTCGGCATAGAGTTGCCCTGCCTTCTCCATCACCCGTTCCGATGTGTGCATGTTCATCGGCAACAAAGCAACATCAAAGGGTGCCAAAGCCTGTGGCCAGACAATGCCCTTGGCATCGTAGTTCTGCTCAATGGCCGCGGCAACCACCCGAGTGATGCCAATTCCGTAACAACCCATGATCATTACTTGGGCGCGGCCCTCTTCGTTGAGCACAGTGGCATTCATCGCCTCGCTATATTTCGTCCCCAACTGGAAAATATGCCCTACTTCGATGCCACGGGCGATGCTAAGCGCTCCCAGCCCATCCGGGCTTGGGTCGCCGTCCACGACATTGCGGATATCGGCTACATTGTCCTGTTGCGGCAGGTCTCGACCCCAGTTGGCTCCGGTGTAGTGTTTGCCGTCTTGGTTGGCGCCACAGACGAAATTGACTAATTTTGCGGCGCTGCGGTCCACAACAATTGGAATTTCCAAACCGATTGGGCCTAAAGAGCCTGGCGCACAGCCTGCGGCGTTGCGGACCTCGGCCTCAGTGGCAAAACGCAAGGGAGATGCGACGACGGCCAATTTTTCAGCCTTCACCGCATTCAACTCATGGTCACCGCGAAGCAACAGGGCAACCACTCCCTCTTCTGCCCCGGCAACAAACAAGGTTTTCAAAACGCGGGACGAGGGTAAGCCTAGGAAGGCGCTAACGGCTTCGATGCTGTGTTGACCGGGTGTGTCCACTAGGGTCAATTCGGCTAGCGGCTCGGCGGGCAAGGTTAGCGCCAGTGCCTCGGCCTGCTCAACGTTGGCGGCATAGGCGCTGGCATTGGAGAACGCAATGGCATCCTCCCCGGAATCTGCCAATACATGGAACTCATGCGAGTGACTGCCGCCGATGGCCCCCGTATCAGCAAGCACAGGGCGGTAGTGCAGCCCCAAGCGGGTGAAGATATTACTATAGGCCAAATACATGGCGTCGTAGGTCTGTTGCAAGGATTCTTGGTCCAAATGGAAAGAATAAGCGTCTTTCATCAAGAATTCGCGGGCGCGCATCACGCCGAAGCGGGGACGGATTTCATCCCGGAATTTGGTTTGAATCTGATAATAATTGATTGGCAATTGTTTGTAGCTTTTGATCTCGGCCCTAGCCAAGTCAGTGATGATTTCCTCATGGGTGGGTCCAAGGCAAAATTCACGCTCGTGACGGTCCTTCAGTCTTGCCAGTTCCGGCCCGTATTTCTCCCAGCGCCCGGACTCTTGCCAAAGTTCGGCGGGTTGCACAACGGGCATGGAAACCTCCAGCGCACCGGCTTTGTCCATTTCCTCGCGAACCACACGCTCTACTTTCCTCAGTACTCTTAAGCCCAGCGGTAGCCAAGTGTAGAGACCGGCGGCAAGTTTGCGGATCAACCCTGCACGCAGCATAAGTTGATGGCTGACGATTTCAGCGTCAGAAGGGGTTTCCTTCAGGGTGTTCAATGGGAATTGGCTGGTGCGCATGGGTTTGAGTGTTCCGGCAGTTGTTGTATCGGCGTATTCTAACAGTTACTTAATGGGTCAATCCGCTTTTCCAAGTATTCCAACATCAACCCCGGTACTTTTTGGATGCCGTATTTTTCTGAGGTGGGAAAAGGCACTGTCCGCCCGGTCCTTGCGTAGCCGTGGCGTTGATAAAATGCGATAACGTCGTAGCGCAGGTTGATGACGGTCATCAGCATTTTTTGCGCCGCCCATTGCCGTTTGGCGATAGCCTCGGCCTCAGCCATCAGTCGCTTGCCTATGCCCTGATTTTGCAAAACAGGATTGACCGCCAACATGCCTAAGTAAGCACCCTCGCTGTGTTTTTCAAGCTGGACCGAAGCTAAGATTTTGCCATCCAGCAGGCATAATACAATCATGGAATCTTGCGCTTGCAAAAGGCGCGTGACTTCCTCTTCATCTGTCCTCTGCCCGTCCAGTAAATCGGCCTCGGTCGTCCAGCCTTGTTTGCCTGACTCTCCACGATAGGAGGAATTGACCAGTTGGACAATAGAGGCTACATCAGCCATTTGGGCTAGACGGAAAGTGAATGTATCCACAATATCAGGCTCGCTAAATCTCAACCAAGACCGATTCGGTTTTGGAAACCGAGTCGGTCTTTCTAATGTGTCAGACTTTCAGCAACAACCGAACTGGGTCTTCCAGCAATTCCTTGATGGTATAGAGGAACAGCACCGCCTCTCGGCCGTCAATTAGGCGGTGGTCATAGGAAAAGGCCAGATAGATCATCGGGCGTATGACAACTTGGCCGTTTTCTGCCATCGGACGGTCTTTGATCGCATGCATCCCTAAGATTCCGCTTTGCGGCGGGTTAAGAATGGGGGTGGACAACAGCGAGCCGTAAGTGCCTCCATTGGTGATAGTGAATGTGCCGCCTGTCAAGTCCTCCAAGCTCAGTTTGCCGTCACGAGCCTTGATCGAAAAATCCAGCACGGCCTTTTCAATGCCGCCGAAATCCAGCTTGTCAACTTCGCGTAGGACGGGTACAACGAGACCCCTTTCGCTGGATACGGCGATGCCTATGTCGTAATAGTCGTGGTAGACAATATCGTCACCTTCGATGCTGGCGTTGACCACAGGGAAGCGCTTCAAGGCTTCGACTGCGGCTTTGACGAAAAACGACATGAATCCCAACTTTACCTTGTATTCTTGCTCGAAGCGGGCTTTGTACTGGTTGCGCACTTCAAACACTTTTTGCATGTTGACCTCATTGAAGGTGGTCAAGGTTGCCGTGTTGCGCTGGGATTCAAGCAGCCGTTCAGAAATTCTTGCGCGTAGCCGGGTCATCGGCACACGGCGCTCGCCTAACTTTTGACCGTAGTTAATTTGTGCCGCGACGGGGGTTGGAGTTGGGCTTGCAACAATCGGCACACTCGAAATGGAGGCAGCCGCCTTGGTTTTGCCTGCTTCTAAATATTCGGTGATGTCTTGCTTGGTAAGTTTGCCGTCTTTGCCGCTGCCTTTGATTTGGGAAGCATCTAAACAATGTTCTGTGAGCAGCCGTCGCACAGCCGGGCTGACAGGTTGTGCGTAAACGTGCAGGGTCTCTTCCTCCACCGTCGCTTTCGGCACTATGGGACTTGCCGATTCTTCAATGCTCGGCAGTGATGATGGAGTTGATTCAGTCTGCGGGGCTTCATGCTCTGATTCATCAACTAAAGCGGTCGCTGCCGCCACATCGTCAATAACCGCCAGAATATCACCGCTTGTGACAATATCCCCAGGGCTGCGTAGGTGTTGCAGCATCACGCCACCATACGGTGCCGGCACATCTAGCACAACCTTATCGGTTTCCAACTCCACTAAGGTTTCGCCTATCATAATGGGATCGCCAGGTTGTTTGCGCCATTCCGACAAAGTGGCGTTTTGGACGGATTCGGGAAGGTTGGGTACGGTGACTTGAATTGACATGCTAGATTCCTAACGGCTATGTGAAGGCTCAGCGAAGAGCGCGTCATCAACGAGTTTTTTCTGTTGTTCCAAATGGCGTTTGAACTTGCCTACGGCGGGCGCTGCCGAACTTAAGCGTCCGGCATAAGTAAGGACGATGTTCTGGTCGAGTAAGCGGCGCAGAAACCGATGCCTGATTTGATGCCAAGCACCTTGGTTGGCCGGTTCTTCCTGACACCAGATAGCCTCCCTGATGTTGGGGTATCGCCCCAGTTCGCGGCAAAAGTCTTCCATCGGGAAAGGGTAAAACTGCTCAATGCGAATGATGACGATGTGATGGAGGTTGGCCTGACGGCGGGCCTCAAGCAATTCATAATAGACTTTGCCGGTGCAAAGGACGACCCGGGTAACTTCCGCTGCGGGGATAGTGTCGATTTCGCCAATAATTGCCATGAACCGCCCCGTGCTAAGTTCCTCTAGTGACGAAACCGCCAATCGGTGCCGAAGCAGGCTTTTTGGCGTCAGTGCAATAAGCGGCTTGCGGTAGGGTCGTATAAGCTGTCGGCGCAATAAATGGAATATTTGCGCGGGGGTGCTGGGTACACAAACTTGTATGTTTTGTTCCGCGCATAATTGCAAATAGCGCTCCAAGCGGGCAGAAGAGTGTTCGGGGCCTTGCCCCTCCTGTCCGTGGGGTAGCAGCATGGCTAAACCGCTTTGCCTGCCCCATTTGGTTTCGCCGGAAGTGATGAACTGGTCGATCATTACTTGGGCACCGTTAGCGAAGTCGCCAAATTGCGCTTCCCAGAGTACTAAGGTTTCAGGTTCAGTAGTGCTGTAGCCATATTCAAAGCCAAGCACACCCTCTTCTGAAAGTAGCGAGTCGTAAATCTGGAACTTTCCCTGATTGGATGAGAGGCGTTGCAGGGGTATCAGCGGTTCGCCTGTGTTTTGATCGTAGAGGATGGCATGGCGATGGAAGAAAGTTCCGCGCCCCACATCCTGCCCGGACATGCGGATGTTCCTACCTTCCATCAGCAAGCAGGCATAGGCCAGATTTTCGGCAAAACCCCAATCCAACTTCTGCTCGCCTGCTGCCATTTTATGGCGGGCTTCCATAATAGCCGCCGTCCGGGAATGCAGTTTAAACCCCGAGGGCAGACGAAGCATCGCGGTCGATATTTCGCGCAAGGACTCAAGCGGGACGGTAGTGTCGCAGGCATGGTCCCAGGTTTTGCCGAGATAATGGTCCCAGCGGGTTTTGGTGTAATTGCTGGCATCGCGCAAGGTCGGGCGGGTGATCGGTTCGCCTTGGTCCAACAAATGTTGGCATTCCACATCAATGCGCACCGACTCGCCAGGAGCCACCACACCCTCTTTGGCCAAACGGTCAGAATAAATTTTGGGGACACCGGTATGGTTGCGGATGAACCGGTACATCAAGGGCTGGGTGACGGCGGGTTCGTCTGCCTCGTTATGACCATGGCGACGGAAGCAAATGAGGTCGATTACCACGTCGCGCTTGAACCTCATGCGGAAATCAACAGCCAGCAAAGTGGCATCCAGCACCGCTTCAGGATCGTCGCCATTCACATGGAACACCGGAGCCTGCACCATGTTGGCAACATCGGTGCAATATAAGGTGGAACGGGCTTCAAACGGGTTGCTGATGGTGAAGCCGATTTGGTTATTGATCACCACATGGACTGTGCCTCCAGTCGTATAGGCTGGGGTTTCCGACATGTTGAGGGTTTCCATCACCACGCCTTGGCCCGCAAATGCAGCATCGCCATGGATGACAACCGGTAATACGCCTGATTCGCCATCCTGCCCAAATCGGTCTTGGCGGGCGCGAACGGAGCCTTCCACCACCGAATTGACGCTTTCCAGATGCGATGGATTGAAGGCCAAGGCAAGATGCACGGGTCCACCCGGGGTTTGCACATCGGAAGAAAAGCCTATGTGGTATTTCACATCGCCCGCGCCGCCGGGAATGGGTTCGGAACTGCCGGCTTCTTCGAATTCAAGGAACAACAACTCTGGTTTTTTTCCAAGGATGTTGACCAACACATTCAAGCGCCCCCTGTGGGCCATGCCGATGACGATTTCTTTGACACCTTTAGCCCCCGAGTGCTGGATCAATTCATCAAGCAGGGGGATTAGGCTTTCCCCTCCCTCTAGTGAAAAGCGCTTTTGCCCGACATATTTTCGATGCAGATATTTTTCCATGCTTTCGGCGGCGGTCAGCAACTTCAGCAACCAACGCTTTTTTTCCTGGCTGAGTTCGTGCCTACCTTGCCTCGCTTCAATCCTGTCCTGTATCCATTCGCGGATTTCAGTATCGACGATATGGTTGTATTCAAAGCCTGTGCTACCACAGTAGATCGTGTGAAGGTTGGCGATGATTTGCCGCAACGGCCGACGTTCCTGGCTTTTCAGGATATCGACGAAGAACGGGGTGTCCATATCCTGTTCGGTCAACCCGTATGTGTGCGGGTTTAGATCGCGGATGCGTGGCAACTCACCCGTCCTTAACGGATTGTTGTCCGCAGCTTGATGTCCCCTCATGCGGTATTGGTCGATAAGCCTGCTGACGGCCGCTTGCTTTCGCATGCTCAATTCCAACCCAACAGCATTGGGTACGGGCGGCACCGAGGCGAGCTTCAACGGAGGATCGGACAAATTAACCCCGAGTTTGGCGAATTCCTTCACCCACGAGGGGTCCACGGAATCAGGGTCGCGAAGGTACTTTTCGTAGATATCTTCTACGAAACGGGCATTCCCCTCGGCAAAAGCGGAGGAATCTAGGAAGAGTGCTGTAGACTTGTTCATTTAATAATGGCTTGGAGGTACGGTAACCATCTTTGGTTATGACCTATTAGGATAGGAGTTTTTGCGTCAATATCCAAGCCTTATGGATGCAAAATTTTATTGACAGTGTAAATGACATAGAATAAGCCTTTAATTTGTCGCAACGGCTCTTATTCATGCATACCGCTCCCGCGCTTTTTTCCCGGCGAAAATACTGGGCTTCACGCTTTGGCACTAGCCCACAACTGCCCATGACGAAGGATGAAATGGAAACTTTGGGGTGGGACTCCTGCGATATTATTTTAGTGACGGGTGATGCGTATGTTGACCATCCCAGCTTTGGCATGGCTCTTGTCGGGCGCTTGTTAGAGTCCCAAGGGTTCCGCGTTGGCATCATTTCCCAGCCTGACTGGACTTCGTCCGCCGACTTTGGTCGGCTGGGGCGGCCCAAGCTTTTCTGGGGCGTGACGGGTGGGAATATGGACTCTATGGTCAACCGCTATACATCCGACCGGCGCATTCGTTCTAACGATGCCTATACGCCCGGTGGCGTTGCAGGCAAGCGCCCCGACCATTGCGTGGTGGTGTATGCCCAGCGTTGCCGCGAGGCGTTCAACGATGTGCCTTTGGTGTTAGGCGGCATTGAAGCCAGTTTGCGCCGCATCGCCCATTACGATTATTGGTCGGATCAAGTGCGCCGCTCCGTGTTGTTGGATGCCAAGGGTGATTTACTGGTCTATGGCAATGGCGAGCGCCAAGTTGTGGAAATTGCCCATCGTCTGGCGGCAGGGGAACCCATAGCGCAACTGACCGACATCCGTGGCACGGCTTTTTTGCGCAAGGAAATTCCCGAAGGATGGACAGAACTGGATTCCACCTCGGTCGATGAACCTGGTGGCTTGGCCCCGCCAGTTGATCCTTATGCGGAATCCCCATCCCCCCAATACATTAAAACGGCTAAAGACCGACTCGGTTTTGGAAACCAAGTCGATCTAGAGGGTTGCAGGGTGGCTTCCAAGCCATTAAACGGGGTCGAATCAGTCATTCGCTTCAACCGCATCACCGCTAAAATAGACCGCGATCACAGCGTCATTCGCTTGCCGTCCTTCGCGCAGGTCAAATCCGACCCGGTGCTGTATGCCCATGCCTCCCGCGTGTTGCACTTGGAAACCAACCCCGGTAATGCCCGCGCACTCGTGCAGCGGCATGGTGACCGCGAACTTTGGCTGAATCCTCCACCCATCCCTCTGACTACCCAGGAAATGGACGGTGTCTATGGGCTGCCCTATAGCCGCTTGCCACATCATTCCTACCAAGATGAGAAAATACCCGCTTTTGAGATGATCCAGCACTCGGTCACGATCATGCGCGGCTGTTTTGGCGGATGCACCTTTTGTTCCATCACCGAGCATGAAGGGCGCATCATCCAAAACCGCTCGGAAGACTCCATCATCAAAGAAATCGAAGCCATCCGTGACACGTCGCCGGCTTTCACCGGGGTTATTTCCGACCTCGGTGGGCCAACCGCCAACATGTACCGGTTGGCGTGTAAAAGCCCGGAAATTGAATCGGCCTGCCGTCGGCCGTCTTGCGTTTACCCCGGCGTTTGCAAAAACCTCAACACCGACCATGCCCCGCTGATCAAACTGTATCGCCGAGCTAGGACATTGCCCGGCATCAAAAAAATCTTCATCGCCTCGGGGCTGCGCTACGACTTGGCGGTGCTTTCACCGGAATACGTCAAAGAACTCGCCACCCATCATGTCGGGGGTTATTTGAAAATCGCCCCGGAGCATACCGAAGCAGGCCCGTTGTCGAAAATGATGAAGCCCGGCATCGGCACTTTTGACAAGTTCAAGGCGTTGTTCGATAAGTTTTCCAAGGAAGCAGGCAAGGAGCAATATTTGATTCCCTATTTCATCGCCGCCCACCCTGGAACAACCGACGAAGACATGCTGAATCTTGCGCTGTGGTTGAAGAAGAACGGCTTTCGTGCCGACCAGGTGCAGGCTTTCCTGCCTTCCCCCATGGCCACCGCGACGGCTATGTACCATACCGGCAAAAACCCGTTGCGCAAGGTCAGCCGCGAGAGTGAAACCGTTTACGTCCCCAAGGCTATGAAACAGCGCCGCTTGCACAAGGCATTCCTGCGTTACCACGATGCCAACAACTGGCCGATGCTGCGCGAGGCTTTGAAGCGCATGGGGCGGGCCGATTTGATTGGCAACGGCAAACACCATCTGATTCCTAACTATCAGCCTGTTGGCACCGGCGATGCCGTCGAGGGCCAGCGCATCCACCGCAAAGCCCAGCCGTTTAGAACTCAGCATAACGGCTTGCCGGATAAGAAACCTCTCGGGGTCAAGGGCAAGGCGGCGGGGTGGAGGAAGCCCTAGGATGCGCTGGTTCCCAAGCTCCTGCTTGGGAACCCGGTCCGCGGAAGCTCCTGCTACCCTAGGCTATAAGTACATGAAGCTGGAGCTTCAAATTCCGCATTCCCAATCTGGAGATTGGGAACGAGATAAAACACCGACTAATGCCAGGTGACCCGCTAGGCGATGCGCTGCATTTAGCGGTAGCGTCCTATCACGCTTGCGACTTCCTGCTGACATGGAATTGCAAACACATTGCCAATGCAAACAAGTTTGCCCATATTCGGCGAGTCAATGCGATTTTGGGTATATATTGCCCTTCACTTGTCACCCCGTTAGAACTATTGGAGACGTTAGAGTAGCCATGAAAGATGACCCTATCATCACAGAAATCCGAGATATCAGGCACAAATTATCAGAAAAATTTGGACATGATCCAAAGCTGTTGGTTAAATTCTTGCAAGAACAGGAAAAATCACATGCTGATCGTCTAGTTTATTTGCGCACTGAGCCACAAAAAAATGAAAGGTATTGGACCTGAAGACAACTGAACCTCTCGACGAAGCCATTTCCTTGCCTGTGGAAGAAAGGGCAATGCTTGTGGATTCTCTTCATAAAACTCTAAATTCACCCTATATTGACATAGAAAGTCAATGGAACGATGTTGCACAACACAGATTGAGAGAATTCCTCTCCGGTGAAGTCAAAGCAGTGCTAGGCGAAGAAGTCTTCAAAAGAATTTTGGGAAGACTCTCAAAGTGACCTTTTATTTTCATCCCGATGCAGAAATTGAATTTAATGATGCTGTAGTCCGTAGGATGTGCCGACGAAGGAGGCGCATCAATCGCGACTGATGCGCTTCGCAAGCTCAGCACATCCTACGAGCTATACGTTATTCTGTCAGTGTTTCAGCCAATAACCGATGCCCTTCAAAATAGGTCTTCGTCATTAATAAGCCTTCCTTCCTGTTCATCGACCAATCCTTGTCTAACAGCTAAGCTGAAACGGGCTTGCTCATTGAGTCGATCAAACTCGGCTGGCGATAACACAACAGCGGCAGGTTTGCCATTTTGGGTTATCACAATGGGCCGGTTGTTGATCTTAATGCCTTTCAGTAACGCGGATGCATGGGTCTTGAAGTGACCTAGCGGCAGGATGTCTTCGGCAACTTGTAGTTCATTCATGATTGCTGTCTCAATTCAAACCTGGTTTTAGGTCTAAATATAGACCGTTAGGTTCGATTTGCCAAGTGCTGTGAGGAATGGGTAAACTACAATACCCGGCTGCACGACAGTTTTTTATTGCATTATCGGTTTCGTTTTGTTCGGGCAGCCTATAGGCTGTGACGACAAAGAAGGTCCATCAATCGCGACTGGATGTTGAAAGAAGCTTAGTAAATTGTTGAAAATCGAATTCAAACCCCGCGCAGGGAAAGATTTATCCAGCCTTCCGGCAGCGGATCAATCGCGCATTCTTCAGAAAGTTGGGATGCTCCAACATGGACTCACAGGCGACATCAAACGCCTGACTAATTTCACACCCGAATATCGCCTGCGAGTGGGAGACTATCGCATCCTCTTCGAGGTTGACGAAGACAGTGTCATTGTTTACCGCATCCTGCATCGCCGCGATGCCTACCGTTAAGGATACCGCCACATGATCGAACTTCACCCTGAATTCTTGACCCGCCAAGGCAAGCCCGAATTCGCCGTGCTGCCCATTGAGGAATTCAACCGCCTGACGGAATACTTGGACGATATGGAAGACCTGCTTGCCTTGCGCCAAGCCAAATGCGCAGAAGAACACGAACCGACCGTTGAAATTGACGAATTGCGTCGCCGATTAGGGCTGTAATGTGTAATTTATGCCCGAATAGAGCACACCATTGTGAGTTAGGAGATACAATCATGAACAACACGCAACCATGGCACGATCCCATCGTCGCCGAAATCCATGCCACCCGTGAACGGCTCGCCGAGCAGTACCACAATGACCTACTTGCTTATTCGCAAGCGGCAGAAGCGCATTGCCGAGAATTGGGGTTTCGCATGGTGGAAAGCCCACGCATTCAGCCAATCGGGAAAGAATCATTAATACAATAACGACCTTAATTATAGGCACTGCTGGCTTAATCGGCCTGATCTATGCTAGAAAATTAATCTCCATCGCCGCCGCCTACAAAGCCAAGGCGTTATGTTCCGGCGTGTTCATTTCCGGCCGTAGCCCACAATCCGTGTTGCAAGAGGACTTGGAAATTGACGACCTTGCCTACTTGCGTTTTATCGCCACCGATGTGGACTATTCCAAAAAACTGGTGACTGCCAATTTTTTTGGTCTGGTGAAACGCATAGCCGTTTATAATCCCGCACTGGGCAGTGCTTTGGTTTATGGGGATAATGCCAATGCTTTAGATCGCCCCCACCCTAACCATCCCCCGTGGGGCAATGCTTTTGAATTAAGCCGTCATACCGGCAGGGATTGCCGGTATCCAGAACACAGGGAGGTGAATGTAGATTGCCCTCCATGGCCTCTGGGTTCCGGCAATCCCTGCCGGAACGACGAGCAAAACCTTAATTCAACAGCATTGCCGATGGAGGGTATTTTAAAGCTTAATGCGTCAACATTGGATGGGGGAGGGGGCTTTGTCGAAGAGGCAAGACTTGACAGTCTAGCCCCCGTGTTAGACTGGGCCTTTGCCGAACCCGATCCAAAGCATTTGCGCCGCACCCGCGCCGTGGTCGTCCTGTATCAGGGCAAAATTGTCGCCGAGCGTTATGCACCGGGCTTCGATCAAGACATGCCTTTACCCGGCTGGTCCATGGCAAAAGGCGTAGTCAATGCGCTAGTCGGGATTTTAGTGGGGCAGGGGAAACTAAACTTGAACTCACCCGCGCTTGTGCCTGAATGGCAAAGGCAAGGCGATCCCCGTCGCGAAATCACGCTGGACCAACTCATGCGAATGACCAGCGGCTTGGAATTTTCGGAAAAGGCGGGCAATCCATTCAGCGACGTGGTCCAAATGCTGTTTACCACCCCGGATGCCGCGGCTTATGCCGCTAACAAGCCGCTAACTGCCACGCCCGGAACTTGCTGGAATTACGCCAGTGGCACAACTAATCTCGTCTGCCGGATCATTCGGCACACGTTGGGCGATGCCGACTATCGCCAATTTCCACACCAAGCATTGTTTGAACCGTTAGGCATGGGTAGCGCCCGGTTTGAATCCGACGCATCCGGCACGTTTGTCGGTTCGTCATTCCTGTTCGCGACGGCAAGGGATTGGGCGAAATTCGGGCTATTGTATTGTCAGGACGGTGTTTGGATGGGTGAAAGAATCTTGCCCGAAGGCTGGGTGCATTATTCCACCACCCCAAAGACAACAGACAGGCAGTATGGAGCGCATTTCTGGCTGGACATCCAACAGAAAAACCGTACCATGGACTTAGATAAATCCCTGCCTGCCGATGCCTTTCATGCCATAGGTTACGAAGGTCAATGTGTTAGTATTGTACCTTCCCGGCAATTGGTCGTGGTTCGTTTGGGGCTTACCCGCAAATCTTCGGCTTGGCGGCAGGATCAATTTTTGAGCTTGATCGTCACTGCCCTCGCCAAGAATGACTGAGCCATGGCGGGGATCGCTCCACCATTATAGAGGGCTAAGACCGACTCGGTTTTAAAAACCGAGTCGGTCTGGTTTGCCCGAGTGAGGTCGGTTGGTTCGTAATTTCTTCATTGAGGACTGTCTTTATGTCAAACAAAATACTAATGGCATTCCTATTTGCCAGCGTAATCTCACTATTCACACCTTCCTCGCATGCTAAAGACAGTGGAATAAGTTATCCTGCCATCATTGCAGGAAAATTTGGCATTGGACTAATTAATACGGTCACGGGTATTATTGAGATACCAAAATCCATGATGGTCGAGTCTGCCAAGGACGGGATAGGAATGGGATTGAGCCTAGGCTTCATCCAAGGCATGACGAACATGATGGGACGAACCCTAATCGGAATGATGGATGTGGTATCGTTTCCAATCCCAACCAAACCGATGATTACTCCGCCAGTGATTTTTCAAGATTTTGGACAGGAAACCACTTATGCTACGGGATGGGAAACCTATTGACCAACCGATTGCACATTGATTTGCCGATGGAGACAAAGTTTTTTTGGCCTGTACGGGTCTATTACGAGGACACCGATGCAGGTGGCGTGGTGTATTATGCCAACTACCTGAAATTTTTCGAGCGTGCCCGCACTGAACGCTTGCGACAGATTGGCTTTGAACAAGACGAACTGCGCAAATCATCAGGGGTGTTGTTTGCAGTCAAATCGGTGCAGGTGAACTATCTGAAACCAGCCCGTTTTAACGATACCTTGCTGGTGTCGGCGGAAGTGGCCGAACTAAGACGGGCGAGCCTGATTTTTGCCCAAGAAATCCGCCTCGGCGATCCTGCGGGGGATAAATTGTGCGAGGCCACCATACACATTGCATGCGTGACCGACGGTGGGTTCAGGTCTGCCGCCATACCCGGATTTTTAGTGGAACGGATCAAAGATGCCATCTGAACTTTCTCTTTTCATGCTCATTCGGGATGCCAGCACGGTCGTGCAAATCGTGATGTTCATCTTATTGATGGCATCGGTCGCGTCATGGGCCTACATTTTTTCCAAATACAGGGAAATCCGCCGCGCCATGGAAACTTCCGACGAGTTTGAGGAGCGTTTCTGGTCCGGCATTGACCTTGCTGACCTATACCGCCAACTTGCCCAAGAGGATTATGAAACCGAAGGCATGGAAAACATTTTTCTGTCTGGCTTCAAAGAATTTGCCAGGCTTAAACAGCAGGCGGGTATTGCCCCCGATGCAGCGGTTGAAGCCGCGCAACGTGGCATGAGGGTAGCGCTGTCCCGTGAGTTGGAAATGCTGGATGAACACCTGCCATTTTTGGCTACGGTGGGTTCCACCAGCCCATACATCGGCCTTTTCGGCACTGTCTGGGGCATCATGAACGCCTTCCGTGCATTGGGGGCGGTCAAACAGGCCAGCTTGGCGATGGTCGCACCCGGCATATCCGAAGCACTGGTGGCAACGGCAATGGGTCTGTTCGCTGCAATTCCTGCGGTGATGGCGTACAACCGCTATTCCACCGACATAGGTCGGCTGGCCAACCGTTACGAAGCGTTCACCGAAGAATTCCTCAGCTTGTTGCACAGGCAGGCGCACGCCAAATGAACACGACTTCCCGCGGCTTACGGGGCAAACGCCGCAAACCCATGGCCGAAATCAACGTCGTACCTTACATTGATGTCTCATTGGTCCTGCTCGTCATCTTTATGATTACCGCGCCGTTGCTACAAACCGGGGTGGATGTGGACCTCCCACAGGCTGAATCCAAAGCCATCGGCCAAGATTCTGTCCCTCCGGTCATTGTCACAATAAAAGCCGATGGGAATTTGTTCCTTGACCGGGGTAACCATATTGATCTGCCGGTTAATGCCGAAACTTTGCAGGAGATGGCACTAACAGCAGTCAAGGAAAAACCTGGCAGAATGGTTCTGATTCGTGGCGACAAATCTGCCGAATACGGAAAAGTCATCACTGTGATGGCCTCGCTTAAACGGGCAGGCATTCCTAGTGTGGGCTTGATGACCCAACCGGAAAAATGATTGCAATTCCCTTAATTACCAACTGTAGGGGCGGCTTTAGCCGCCCATGGGCGAATGAGCGCCCCTACAAACTAAATCATTAGTGTGATAATGGAATGATGCCGATACGCAAACAGGGCGTGGGTGTTCCCTTGGCACTCTCGCTATTGCTCCATATGCTGTTGTTATCGTTGTTTGCCTTGCATTTTGACTCACATAAATCGCCATCCGAGCCTTTACAACCTGAGGTAATGGAGGCGGTGGTTATGGATGAGGCGCAAATCCAAGCCGAAAAAAAGCGCTTGGAGGCTATGCACGAAGCAGAGGCAGCCGCCCGGAAAGCGGAACTTGCCGCACAGCGGGAAGCCGAAGCGGAAGCAATCCGCAGAGCCGCCGATGAGGAAGCGAAAATCCGCACTGCCGCCGAAGCTCGACAAAAAGCCGAGGCTGAAGCAAAACGGCAAGCCGAACAGGAAGCCCATCGCGAAGCCGAAGCGGAGGCCGCCAGGATAGCCAGGGAAGAAGCAAAGCATCGCGCAGCCGCCGAGGCCAAGCAAAAGGCAGAGGCTGAAGCAAAACGGCAAGCCGAACAGGAAGCCCATCGCGAAGCCGAAGCGGAGGCCGCCAGGATAGCCAGGGAAGAAGCAAAGCATCGCGCTGCCGCCGAGGCCAAGCAAAAGGCAGAGGCTGAAGCAAAACGGCAAGCCGAACAGGAAGCCCATCGCGAAGCCGAAGTGGAAGCCGCCAGGATAGCCAGGGAAGAAGCAAAGCATCGCGCTGCCGCCGAGGCCAAGCAAAAGGCAGAGTTTGAAGCAAAACGGCAAGCTGAACTAGAAGCCCGTCGCCAAGCCGAAGAGGAAGCAGCCCGCAGGGCCGGGGAAGAAGTGAAACGCCGCGCTGCCTCCAAAGCCAAGCAAAAGGCAGAGGCCGAAGCAAAGCGACAGGCTGAATTGGAAGCCCAAGCCCAACACGAGTTGGAAGTCGAAGAAAAAAGAATGACCGAGAAGGCCAGTAACTCCAAGCCCGACACTAAAACCACTACAGAAGAAGCCGCCAGAGATTGGATATCGAATAAAATCAGACCTAAGGTGGAAAAGTTTTCGGCCAACAGTAGCGGACGGTCCTGCACAGTCCGGGTGACAATGCTTCCGGGCGGGGGGGTTCAGAGCGTCAGTGTAACCTTAAGCAGCGGGGATGAAAGTTTCGACCGCTCTGTCCAAGCGGCTGTATTGAAAGCTTCGCCCTTGCCTTGGCCAGATGATGAGAAAATAGCCGAAGAATTGAAAACGTTCAGCTTAATAGTCAAATCAAAATAGCACTACAGCGTTTTCTATGTCTATTAGTTACTTGATAAATAAATTTCGTACTATGCGTAGGAGCGGGCCATGCCCGCGAATGATTGGACATTCAGCAATTGTGGTCAGTTTATCGCGGGTATGGCCCGCTCCTACAACGCTACAAAGTAACTCATGGTATTAAAAACGCTGTACGCATAAATTGAAGTGATAACCGAATGTCCTTTTTTAGTTTTATTTTAAGATGAAAACGCTGGATATAAGCCATGAACAACGTATGAAAATCAACTATTTTAAATTAAATCATACCCTCCCCCTGCCTTTTGCTGGTCTTACTGCTTTAGTATGCGCTTGGATCATGATGGTTTCCGTCCCCACCCATGCAGAACTAACGGTGGAAGTGACATTGGGCGTCCAAAGTGGCATACCCATTGCCATTGTTCCGTTTGGCGGCAAACAGCCAGGTGAAAACCTCGGTTCCATCGTAGCGGCGGACCTGGCCCGCAGCAGCCGTTTCAAAGTGTTGCCCGAAGCCCAGATGCTGGAACGCCCTAGCACTCCCGAGCAAGTCCAGTTTGCAACTTGGAAGGCACTGGGGCAGGACAATTTAGCCATAGGGCAAGTACGGGACATTGGAACTGGACGCTACGAGGTCCAATTCCAACTCTTCGATGCGGTGAGCGGTTCCCAACGGGCGAGTTCCACCCTATCTTTTTCCGCCGATGAGTCTCGCAGGACCGCGCATCGCATCGCTGACATCATTTACAAACAGTTGACGGGAGAAAACGGTGTCTTTGCCACCCGCGTGGCTTATGTCACCGTATCGGTTGGCGATACACCCAAAGACCGGCGATATATTCTTCAAATCGCTGACACCGATGGCTTTAACCCACAAAACGTGATCAAATCACGCGAACCCATCATGTCTCCAGCTTTCTCACCCGATGGAAAAAAACTTGCCTATGTATCGTTTGAAAGCAAGCGATCAGCAATCTTCATTCAGACACTTGCCAGCGGGGACCGCGAAAAAGTTTCCGATTTACCGGGTATCAACGGCGCACCAGCCTGGTCTCCGGACGGCACACAATTGGCGATGACGCTGTCCAAGGATGGCAACCCCGAGATTTATGTGATGAACCTGGCCAACCGCTCATTGCGCCGCATCACCGACCATTTCGCCATCGACACCGAGCCTGCTTGGTCGCCGGATGGCAGTCAGCTTGTATTCACGTCTGACCGGGGCGGCAAACCCCAGCTTTACATCGTTTCGTCCGCTGGCGAAAGCCAGCCCGAGCGTATCACCCATGAAGGGGACTACAATGCCGGGGCAGCGTTCTCGCCGAACGGTAAAAGCCTAGCCATGGTGCATGGGAATGATGGGATTTACCGCATCGCTTTGATGGACCTCGCAAACAAACAATTGCGTGTTCTGACACAGGGAAGCCTAGACGAGTCCCCCGTGTTTGCCCCCAATGGCAGTATGATTCTCTACGCATCACGGAACACCGGGAAGGCACAATTATCAGCCATATCGATTGATGGAAAAGTTCGGGAGAACCTACGCATTGAAAGTAGCGAGGTCCGTGAACCGGCTTGGTCGCCTACAGCGTTTTCAACATCAAATAGCGATTAGAAAATCTGTTGTTATCAAATACCAACATAGCCTATTAATGACTTACCCTGTTATCAGGCATTTTTTTAGTTTTTATATAAAGATGAAAACGCTGTAACGATTACCTTTTTTAAGAGAGTTTAATTAATGAAATTTCTGCAAACCTGCGGGGTATTGCTGGCTACCGCCATTTTCGCGGTCGGGTGCAGTTCATCGGGAAGAATGAAAACCCATGGGTCAGACATCCCTGACATTGGCAAATATAGCGATGGCCCAAGCGTAAATTACCACGCGGCAGGAGCCGGAACCCAAAACGGCGGCACCTCCCCGGATGAACCCAACGGTTTATTATCCAAGCGTATCATCTATTTCGTGTATGACAGCAGCGAGGTGCAACCCGAATACCTCTCGGTTATAAACAACCATGCCAACTATTTGGCTTCCAACAAGGCTGTGTCAGTGATTTTGGAAGGGCATGCTGACGAGCGTGGATCGCCAGAATACAATGTTGCGTTGGGCGAACAACGCGCCCGATCCGTCGCCAAGCTAATGAAACTGCAAGGGGTTGCCGACAGCCAAATTCAACTAGTCAGTTACGGCGAGGAAAAACCCGCCGTCACCGGGCACGACGAAAATGCATGGCTGCAAAACCGTCGTGTCGAAATCACCTATCCGGAACGTTAAACCATGCTAAAAAAGATCATTCTCATCTTGCTTCCGACAGTGCTGTTTTCTCCAATCGCTAGTGCTGCTCCGGGTGATTACGACCCGGCCTATGACCAAGGCGGCGGTTATGGTGCCGCTACCTTGGACGAACGGGTAGTGAAACTGGAGAAGAAATTATCCGGCGATAGCCAGATTGAATTATTGAACCGCGTGGAACAACTGCAAAAAGATGTCCTTAGATTACGCGGCGAAGTCGAAGATTTGACCCACCGGCTCGACTCTGCCAAAAGGCAGCAAAAAGAACAGTATCTAGATTTGGACCGTCGAGTTCTAGCCCTTACCCCCGTTCCCCCTCCTGCGGCGGAGCAACCTGCCGCTTCAATGGAGGCAGTGACACAGGGACAGCAAGACCCGAATGCGCAACCGCCAGTCAACCCCTTGCCTACGCAGCAACCCCAGGGAATAGTGCAGACACCGACGACCCCCCCCGCATCCGTGGCAACTCCACCCACGCCTGCGCCAGTTCCTGCTGTGCCAACCCCGCCCGTACAGCCGGCCCCAGTTTTTCCAGCGCAAACCTCAAACCCTGCCCGTACGCCCGAGCCTCCCAAACAGTCGGCACCGACCTATGCCGTGCAAACGAAGGTGCAGCCTACGGCAGCGCCATCGGCTGATTCCGAGGCACGTCAGGCTGCTTACCTGAAAGCTTTCAATGTGTTCAAAGATCGAAAATATGCAGATGCAGCCAAGGAGTTCAAGAGTTTTCTAAACACCTATCCCAAGGGGGCGTATTCCGACACCGCAACCTACTGGCTGGCAAAATCCCAGTATTTCAACCGTGACCTTTCCGCTGCCAACGAAGCCTTCAGCAAATTCGTCAAGGAACACCCGCAAGACACCAAAGTACCTGATGCGCAATTGATGCTTGGCAATATCGACTATGAAACCGGACAGTGGGCTTCAGCACGCGAATCCCTCAATGAGGTGGTCAAACGCTATCACGACACCAGCGCAGCCAAATCGGCACAACAGCGCTTGGACAAAATGACCCAAGAAGGGCATTGAAATACTTGGGCAAGCTGCGGATCACCGAAATCTTCCTTTCCATCCAAGGAGAATCCAGTTTAGTTGGCTGGCCAACGGTTTTCGTGCGGCTAACCGGTTGCCCCTTGCGCTGCGTCTATTGTGATACGGCTTACGCCTTCAGCGGGGGGGTAATCTGCACCATTGCCGAGATACTCGAACAGGTTCGAAGCTACAAAATCCGCCATGTCTGTGTCACTGGCGGCGAACCTCTCGCCCAACTGGATTGCCTCGCGTTGTTGAGGGCGCTGATCGGAGAAGGATACGAAGTCTCTTTGGAGACTTCTGGTGCATTGGATGTTGCAGAGGTTGACCGGCGTGTGGTCAAGGTACTGGACTTAAAAACACCCTCATCGGGTGAGGAGGGGAAGAACCTTTATGCCAACCTCTCACATTTGTTTCCCGGCGATCAGGTTAAATTTGTCATCATGAACGACGATGACTACCGCTGGTCGGTGGAAAAGCTCTTGGAATACCGACTAAACGAGCGTTGCGAGGTCTTGTTTTCCCCAGCGATGGGCCAACAAGACCCAAAGGAACTGGCAGAAAAGATTCTTTCTGACCGTTTGCCAGTGCGTTTCCAGTTGCAACTGCACAAGATTCTATGGGGCAATACACCGGGTAGATAACAGTAGTTGTCGAAGCGGTCCGCCCAAGGTAACATGAACCTTTTATTATGTGGTTGAGAGTAGTCGAATGATACAAGGCAGCATACCAGCATTGGTGACACCGATGGAAGAAAACGGCTCGCTAGATTTTGCGAGTCTGAAAAAATTGGTTGAGTTCCATATAGAACAAGGCTCCAGGGCAATTGTCGCGGTAGGCACCACTGGCGAGTCAGCAACGCTAGACATGAAGGAGCATTGCGAAGTCATCCGTGCAGTAGTCGAGCAGGCAAGGGGCAGGATACCCATTATCGCCGGCACAGGATCAAATTCCACCACTGAGGCCATACAACTCACCAAAGATGCAAAGTCGGTCGGGGCCGATGCCTGCCTGTTGGTCACGCCCTATTACAATAAGCCTACGCAAGAAGGGCTTTACCTCCACCACAGGGCAGTTGCCGAGGCGGTCGATATTCCGCAGATTTTATACAACGTGCCGGGGCGCACCGGATGCGACATGTTGCCAGCAACGGCGGCGCGGCTTTCGCACATTCCCAATATCATCGGCATCAAAGAAGCAACCGGTAACCTCCAACGGTTGGAGGACATTCGGTCATTGGCCAAGCCGGGGTTCCTGCTCTTCTCGGGCGACGACGCCACTTCCCGTGAGTTCTGTCTGCGCGGTGGCAACGGGGTCATTTCCGTCACCGCCAACGTCGCACCCCGTTTAATGAGCGAGATGGTAGCCGCCGCCTTGGCCGGTAAGCGTGAGGATGCGGAACGCATTGATGCGAAACTGGCCACATTGCACCGCGATTTATTCGTTGAATCCAATCCGATCCCCGCCAAATGGGCGGTTTGCGAACTAGGTCTGATTAAGATTGGCATACGCTTGCCATTGACTTGGCTTTCCGATGGTTGCCAAGAAACCGTCCGTGCCGCCATGGTCCAAGCCCAAGTCCTTTAATTAACGAGAAGTATAATGCGCTTAATTTCTTGCTTAAAAACCGCTCTTTTGGGCGGGGTTTTTTTTTCATTGACTGCCTGTAGCATTATCGCGGATTGGTTTCCCGACAAACAAAAACAATACCGCTACAGCAGCGAACTGCCCGACTTGGAAATCCCGCCGGACCTGACAGCCACGAAACTCGACGACAAGGATTCCAGTGCTTCTGGCTACTCCCAAAACGGCCAAAATGCCAAAGGAAAATACTCTTCTGGCAATGAATCGGCCGATGCCAGCACTCAAGCAAAATCCCCCAGTGCGGATACACCTAGCAGGGCAGGCAAAAAACACAAACCGATCAAGCACAATGACACCAGCATGACCTTAGCGGAGAATATTGAAAATGCCGCGCTGATCGAAATGCAGGAACCTTACGAAGAATCTTGGAATGACGTGGGCCGGGCCTTGGGCCGTTTGAGGGTTGAAATCACCGACCAGAACCAAACGGATGGAACCTATTATGTCTACTACGGTGGCAAGCCGCCGAAAAAGGCAGAAGAGGAAACCGGCTTCTGGGAGGGTATCACTTCGGTGTTTAGCATGGATAAGGACCAAGCCAAAGAATATCACGTCAAGCTTGAAGACAAGGAAAAAGTCACCAATGTGTATGTCGTGGACAAAGACGGAAAGGTAATATCCGAAGGCCCCGGATTGGAACTGCTGAAGCGTTTGCACAAAAAGCTGATTACTTTGGACCAGCCTGACACCCCAGACACAGGGAAAGAAGAGGCCAAAGAGGATGCTAAACCGGCGGAGGAAGCCAAGAAACCATAACCAAAGCCATCCGGCATGGACCGCCGGAACCTAGGCTCCATGGACGGCGAGGCATCGAGGCATCCGCAGCCGGACGGGATTTGTAATCCCGCCCGTAACGTTTTCTAGTTTGGCACTGGCACGGTAACACACAAAACGTAAGCGACGGGGTTGCAAACCCCGACGCGCTTCGTGTTTGCCAATTTCCGGCACGAACACCCAATGTCGTTCGCTTCCAGCGGCCTAACTTGCTTGAGAACGAGCAAAAATGCAACTCGTAGCTTGGGCGCAATAGCGAAGCGTATTGCGCCGCATGATTAAGCCTCACATCCGGCGCAATACGCGGCAAGCCGCTATTGCGCCCTTGGCCTTGGGATGACAGAATACGCCTTACGCACGTTAAGCATACATCAAAATAATTTCTTACATGGTAAGCCGTTGTGCTATAGTTTGAATACAACAATATTGACTGCGAGAACACCATGGCAACCATGACCATATCTTCAAAAGGGCAAATTGTCTTGCCTGCAGACATTCGCCGCCGCCTCGGTTTGGTGGCTGGCACTCAAATCGAGATTATTGAGGAACAGGATGGCTTAAGGCTGGTTGCCTCCCACCCGGTCAATCCTACCACGGTTGCGTCATGTGCCGGCATGATTACCGCGCCCTCAAAAGGCAAGGCGCGACGACTGGCAGATTTCGATGCGGCCATGCTGACGGTTAAGACTAAAGCATGAAAGCCGTTGATACCAATGTGTTGGCGCGGTTCTTCATCAATGATCCAGACGATGCAGAGGCTGCACTGCAAAAACCAGCCGCAGTGGTGGTGCTATCTCAGCCCGTGTTCGTGCCAATTACGGTGACTTTGGAATTTGAATGGGTCATGCTTGGGTTTTACGAATTGCCTCGCGCCGATATTGAGAGGGTTTTCTTGGCGTTGTGCGGATTAGAAAATGTGACGCTTGAAGACCGTGAGCTTGTGCTTTCCTCATTGACTGCCTATGGTCAAGGGCTGGATTTTGCGGATGCGCTGCATTTGGCGCGTTCGAGCCATTGCCCTGCCTTAGTGAGTTTTGACCAACGCTTGCAAAAACGCGCAAAGGCGGCTGGCTTGTCGCCTATTGTGGAAATGCCGGGGTAGTTGTAGGCTGGGCAACGGTCCCATCGTTGCCCAACATTCCAGCGCCGGATCATAGACAGCGTAGCATTTGCCCAAACCCATTGGCATGACCAACCGTCAGAATGTCGGGCGTCCGCCAAAGAGACGCGGCTAACCCAACCTACAACATATGACTTTTTAGTAGCTATTTTTAGAGTGAAACGGGAGTTAATATTGTTGAATTAAGCAATTCACCGTCGTTCCGGCATGGACCGCCTAAACCTAGGCTCCATGGACGGCGAGGCTCCGAGGCATCCGCAGCCGGACGGGATTTGTAATCCAGCCCGAAACGTTTTTACCTCGTTCCCAAGCTCCAGCTTGGGAACGCGTTCTTTGAAGCTGCTGCTTCCCGAGGAACGGTCAACGAACAAGCAGGAGCTTGATAGGCAAGGGTTCCCAACCTGGAGCTTGGGAACCAGCCAAATAACGGGAACGCCGATTATCCGCGACAGGAATAACTATTTTGGGATCAAACGAAACGTCGGGTGCAACGCAAAGACACGCGCCCGACCAGGGTTCTTTATCTTTGTTTACGGCGGATTGTCGCTAACGCTCCGAATCCGCCTTACGAGTTGGATGCCAAACTGGCGGCTGATGTCCTCGGGTATCGGAATCGTATGGCTTGGAGTGACGGTGGTAATCATGGCTAAACCTTTGGTTGAACGGATGGGCTATATAGAATACAGCGGAATATAAAAATTCTCGATGCCAATCTAAGCTGAGTGGCTACCTCGCTGATTCCGCATCAAGGGTTACGGTTTAGGCCAGAAATGTAGCCCGCATGAAGCACAGCGGAATGTGGGGTTTCGTGGCTCCGACCATCCCGGATTCCGCTTCGCTTCATCCGGGCTACCTTGCTTGTACATTGTCGGGGCGATGGGGCATGCACAAAACGTAGGTGGCGAGTTTACAAAACCCGTCGCGCCCTTTTCGCATACCCCGGCTCGCTTCGCAAGTTTTAACATCCAACGCAATATGCGATAAAGCCGCTTTTGCGCCCGGCCCTGGTCACAAGAAGATAGTTAATGACGAAAGCTGTGAGGTTGAACAACGGTTTTATCGTTGCCCAAGCATTCTAGGGCTATTAGTGAGTCTCGGGCAACAGAAAAGACGTTGCCCGACCTTGGCTGCTTCGAGGTGTTAAAAAGTCCGAACAGCACGCACATTACGAGGATATCCCTTACCGCAGAAGTTCTTGAGGCCATTGCCAAAGAACTGGTTCCACGCGTTGCTGCTGTCATACTCCGAGGAACTCCAGTAGTAGCCATCGACAAAACCACCCACAACGCCCCGATTTATAAACAATTGGTTTAATTCATCCAGTGAAGGCAGATACCAGTCAGTATAGCCGTTAAGGCTATACTCGGAAGCGGCTGCGGCTGCAGTCATGGAAGGTGGAACATTGTAGTGCGATTCAGTTCTACCACAGGCCGCTATGATGGCAGCGGTGTTTGCCGCGCCAGTACCTATTGCTGCACTGGTAGACCCTACCTTTACGTAATCTATTGCAACTAATGATGGTCCACAGCCCCAAACGACAGTGCTGTTGTCAGATGGGTCGATGATGAAAGAAGATGGGTCGACTTGGTCCACTGGCGCGGCTTCTAGCCCGTGACATGGGCTGGTGCTAGATACGTAAAATATTATCCCACCAGCAGGGCCTTGGTTGCCTATTGAGCAAGGAGGAAGGGTTACATATTGCCTTGCCACCTCTCCCAGTAGCCCATATCCAGAAGCAAACACATGGAATCTCCCTGGTGTTTGCATCGTCAGGTTTGCATGGCAAATAACCCCAACCTGATCACCTGGTAAAGATAAACAGTCTTTCGGAACGATACTGGCTGATGCCGTCGGGGTATCTGGAATCACGCGCCAATCAATGGAATTGGAATTAAATTTATCATTAACACCATTGTAAGCTACCAGCTGAATATCAGTTACTTCTCCAACCCTTATTGGATTGCTACTTGTAGACAATTTTAACGCGGGGAGACTGAACAATTTGGTTTTCCCCCCTGCAATAGTTGTTTTTGGCAACGGGGTAATGTTACCAAATAATGTCGTTAAAGCCACGCTGATATTGCTTTCCACTCCCAAATTCACATCAAATTGGGTGGGTTGAAGCCAAGGCGGGGTAAAATGAGCAAGTATTAGCGGATCGGTGCTAATTTGTTCGGCTTTAATGTTACCTTCCAAGTAAGGCTCAACCGCAAGTGTTCCTGAAATCACTTTGTAAAACTTGACTTGAATTTCCGGGATAAGGCGCACTTCTGCGGTCACACCGCCATTGATGTTTATTTGAGCCGTCACGCTTTGGCTTTGGCTTTGGCTTTGGCTTTGATTAAAAACTGGTGTCCAGCCAGTGCCTGGGTTATACGTCGCGCCAACGGTTACCGTTTCTGCTGCTTTGGCTTCAGTCGAAGCGTTGATTTTAGCCGATGCAGATGCGGTAACTTTAGCACTAACCGTCAAGGTCACTTCTTGGTATACCGGCACCTCGCCAATAAAGTAAAGGGAGGTGTATTTTTTAGTGCTTAACACGAATGGAGCAGGCGTATAACTGGCGGCAGCCTGAAAATCATAGACCACGCTGGCATCAAAGCTCAATACACCTGTCGCCATCAAGACACCGCTTTCAATACCGTTGGCGACCGACCACCTGAGATCGGTTTGTAAACTGGGGGTAAACTTTACCGCCGCATTAAAGGTGACCGCTTCAGTAGCAGCATTCGCAGTGGGTTCTTCGGCATTGAAGGCAATTCTATATTGACCGGGAATGTTTTGGGGGGTGACGGTCAATTGGTTATCTTGATAAGCATAATCGGTTTGCTGTGCGGTCAGCAACTGATTGTCCCAGTTGATTTGGCTTTGTCGATTACCATTCGGCAACTTGGCAGACATGGCTTGCATCATGGTGCTTGGTGCAGCCGCCGTGCTGACAGTGCTGCTGGTACTCGCCACATCAAAAAGCAACATGTTATTGGAAACAGTGGCTTGATCCAACGCATCAGACAGCGAGGCAGGGCGGGTAGTGACATCAATTGTTGATCCAGAGGTCGCCACATTGTCTACCCTCAGCAATTGATAACCATCGCTACCGTGAGCGACTAATAGGCTATTGAAAGCTGGAGCCTTGCTTCCTGCAGTTCTGTTAAAACTCAGCGTGTTTCCATTCTGAGTATATAAGCCCAATCCCAGCGCATCGCTACTTGCCACAGCGATTGTCGAATTAAATAGCAAGGGCGCGTTGAAGGTGGTTGCCGAGACATATTTTATTCCCGAAATGGTGTTCCCCTGCTGGTCGCTGGCAATGACAATTGCATAATAGGTAGTGGCGGTGTTAAGTCCACTGAGGGTGGTTTGGGTTTGACCGATGACCGTACTGTATAAATTAGATGCGTTGGGGGTGAAATTATTGGTTGTGGATACATAGATGGAGTATGCTACTTGATTGGCAGGTACTGTCATGGACACCGGTAACCAAGCCAGTGTCATAGAATTGGTGCTAGATGGGGTAATTTGAACGATTTCTGGAGTAATGCCAGAGAACGGTATGACGCATACTCCATTTTGCAGCACCTGCGGTGAAGTGCAAGTGGGTGTCGGCGTGACACAGATGCCATTTTGCAGCACCTGCGGTGAAGTGCAGGTTGGTGTCGGCGTGACACAGATGCCATTTTGCAGCACCTGCGGTGAAGTGCAAGTGGGTGTCGGAGTGACACATAAGTTGTTTTGCAAGACTTGAGGTGGAGTACAAGTCGGTGTAGTACTAATATTAATTGTGGTGGTTATAGAACCAAGCCATAAAGAACTATCCAATGGATTTGAATTTGTTGGAGTGGCAACCAGATAAAAGGTATATGTCCCTTTAGGCAAACTTTCTGGAATGGATAAAGAATAAAAATTGGGTGCTTGTATATTGGCAATTGGGAAAGCTTTAAGGATTGGTGTAAGTGTTGCATCCCAAGTAAGATTGGGGGCCAGTGTAAATATTGAACCATCAGGTAAAACGACCGCCACATAGACATCGCTAAGTACATTAGCGTCATCGTTGGACGGTACAATACCACCCGATAACTTCAATGTATCACTAGGCACGTATACTGCTTGGTTTGTTGACAATGATAATGTTACAGCTTGTAATGACGGAACAAAACTCGCAATTAAGAAGACTGCCAAAAAATGTCTAATGAATGTGCGCATAAGTTTTATAACTCATCATCTTCTGAATTACGCAGATCAGCCACAGTCAAACACACCTCTTCGCGTTGCATGCGACATTAAAGGTCCCGATTACCAAGTTGATTTAGCCAGATATGAAAAACCGTCATCTACCAGAACTAACGAATAATTTATCGCTTTGGCTTAAAAATCGCAAGTTAGGGTAAGCTGCGCGTACCTTATAAAATAGCAATCGTGCGCAAAGCATAATTATGCGAAAACCCGCTTTTTCGAGGTACAAGGGCGGAACCATGGACGGGTTCCGCCGTATGCTTTGCGGTTGTTCCCATCCGGCGGATCACATCCCTGTATCCGCCTTACGGATTACACAAGTCCCACCGAGCAAGAAACGTTACAACATAAAACAACGAAATTTTATAACTAAAAATAGAGCTAAACTGAGCGCAGCAACTGCCGCGTGAGGAAGTGCCACATGTGGCCAGAACATAATCCAAGCCAATCGAGCTATCCCACCAGACTGAAAGCTTTTGTTCCAAGATAAACTGATTTGTAAAGCACAATCCAATTTTTTTTGCCTCGAAAGTATTCTTCTATTTCCCATGCGCGATCATAGTAGGCATATTGGAAGGTTTTCCAGCTAGCTTCGATATACCAAAACAGAAGTGCGCTAAAGCAAGCGACCATCAAAACAGCAGGTTTTTGGGTTGCGAAAAAGCCAGCAATTGTAACTAAGCTAAATGTCACGCTCCACGCCTTGATAGTCAGGGCCCTTCCGTCGAAGTCTTCGATTACTTTCTGCAAATGAAGATACTCGGCTTGAAGAGCATTTCTTAGTTGCTCCTCGTTCATTTTCTACTCCCAGTTTCTAACGTGGACCTTAGGGTATCAACATCAACACTGACCGGCAATGTAGCCCGTCCTATTTCTTCCAGCAAAATAAGGCGCAACTTGCCATCCACGTTCTTTTTGTCCACCGCCATCAATTCCAAAAATCTATCGGCATCCAAATTCGTCGGCGGGGTGGTCGGCAAACGGCAACGCTGAAGGATATGCTCAATTCGCGATACATCGTCATCATTTAGCCAGCCTAGCCGACGGGATAGGTCGGCTGCCTGGCACATGCCGATGGCAACCGCCTCGCCGTGCAGAAAAACACCATAGCCCATGCCGGTTTCGATGGCGTGGCCGAAGGTGTGCCCAAGATTCAACGTGGCGCGTTCGCCGGTTTCCCGCTCGTCGGCGGCGACCACTTCGGCTTTGTTGGCGCAAGAACGTTCAATGGCGTGGGCTAATGCCTCGGCATCGCGCATTAACAAGGCTTCGATATTATCTTCCAGCCAACTAAAAAATTGTGCGTCGCGAATTAGCCCGTATTTGATGACTTCTGCCAGTCCTGCGCTTAGCTCCCTGTCGGGCAAGGTGTTTAACAGAGACGTGTCGGCCAATACGCATTGCGGTTGGTAAAAGGCACCAATCATGTTTTTTCCCAACGGATGATTAACCGCCGTTTTCCCACCCACGGACGAGTCTACCTGCGCCAATAATGTGGTGGGTATTTGCATGAATGGTATGCCGCGTTGATAGCAAGCGGCAGAAAAACCGGCCAAGTCGCCTATGACACCGCCACCTAGGGCAATGAGGGTGGCGTTGCGGCTGAATTTTCGGCTTAGCAATTCGTCGAAAATCTGCATGGCGGAAGCCATCGTTTTGTAGGATTCACCATCGGTCAAAATGACTTGGGCAATTTGCCTTCCAGCCAAATTGGCAAGAACCCTGCCTAAGTATAATGGTGCGACAGTTTGGTTGGTAACGACCATGACTTGCGACGAATGGATATGGCGGTCGTAAAATTCGGGTTCGCCGATTAGGTTTGGGCCAATGTAGATGGGATAACTGCGTTGACCAAGGTTTACGTTCAGCGTTTTCATCTTACAGCGTTCTCAACATCAAATAGTTACGTGATAGTGGGTATGATAGTGCAGGACATTCGGTTAACTTAAAGGGTTAACTGTATATCCATTATTAGTTATACTTTAAAGATGAAAACGTTGTAATACCGAAAGCTGGAGCTTCCAAGACGTAAGCGTTCACTCCCCCGCTTTTTCCTGGGAGTGCGGCCATCTTGGCCGCCATTTCAGCGGACGAGACGCCCACGCTCCCAGGGGGGGAACGCTTACCAACCATAACCCTATTAAGTAACCATTTGATGTTGAAAACGCTGTAAGGCTTTGAGGATATTTCGCACGGAACCGCGACTGGAATATTCGCTCGTATCGACGATAAAATCCGCGATGGAATGGTAAATTGGGTCGCGAACTTTGAGGAGTTCCTCCAAACGTTCGCGGGGATTTTCTGTTTTCAAGAGAGGCCGGTTGGAATCTCTTTGAGTACGTTCCAGTTGTGTGTCCACAGGGCATTGCAAGTAGACCACGAACCCTCGCCGGCGTAAGATTTGCTGATTCTCGGGTAGTATGACCGAACCTCCCCCGGTTGCGAGAACAATGGGGCTTTGGGCTGTCAAATCGGCTAGAATTTCCGCCTCGCGCTTTCTGAAACCCAACTCGCCTTCATATTCGAAAATCATCGGGATGCTGACACCGGTGCTTTGCTCAATTTCCTTGTCGCTGTCTAGGAACTCCACCCCAAGAGATTTCGCCAAAAGCCTTCCTATCGTCGTCTTGCCTGCGCCCATCGGCCCAATAAGGAAGATGTTTCCGTTGACTTTCATAGATTGTTGAAAACTGGCATGGTTCAACGTTGCCCTAGATTCTGCTTAATAACCTTGGGGGTGATGAAAATCAACAACTCAGATTTGTTGTCCTGTATGGCGTTATAGCGAAACATAAAGCCAATGCCTGGCAAGTCGCCGAAAAAAGGCACTTTGTTGGTGCTAGTGATTTTGGTGTTGTCATAAACACCGCCTAGAACCACAGTGTCACCATTGGTGACTTGCACCGTGGTGTTGATCTCGCGGGTGTCGATTTCGGGGTTTCCGTTAATGACAACGCCATTTGGGTTGTCTTTCTTTATCATCAATTCCATTCTGATATTATCGTTTGGAGTGATGTGGGGGGTGACATCCAACTCCAATACGACATCCTTGTATGAAACACTAGCCACGGTTGTGGCCGTGCTACCCGACGATACGGGGATTTGGTTGCCCTGCTTGATGATAGCCTTAGTCTGGTCGGCTGTCATCAGCCTTGGGTTGGATATGATTTCACTCCTGCCCTCCGCTTGCGCAGCGGAAAGTTCCAAGTTGAGCAGATAGTCGCCGACTTTCAGCACGGTCACGCCTAGCGTTGCAGGGGTACCGGCTATCGCTCCCGCCGCGCCAAGATCCGACAATGCACTGGCAGTGGTAAAAAGAGAATTGGACGAAGTCACACCATTGGTGGTTGAAGTCGGAACCGTTGGCGTCGCGTTATTGGGCAGAGGCACTGTACCGTAATTAGTCTGGACATTAGCGGACGAGGCCGCCGGGTTCACCGAGAAACGGCTGCCTAACTCACGGGCAAAGCTGTTGCTGGCAATCACGACGCGTGCTTCAATCAATACTTGGCGAATCGGAATATCGAGTTGCTTGACTAAGTCCCGTATTCTTTCTAGGTTTTTGGTGGTGTCTTTGACAATGATTTGATTGGTCCTCGCATCTACCGTGACATTGCCGCGTGTGGAGAGTATCGACTGGCTGACATCCAGACTCGTCGTTGAGGCGACGGTTGGGGCGGCCATCGCGCCCTGTTGCCCGGTCACCACGTTGGTCCTTGCCATTGTGCCAACCAATACTTTCTTGATGTCTTCGGCGTTGGTGTAGTTGACTTGGATGATCTCGGTCTTAAGTGGTTCGAGTTCTTCAACCACCTTTTGCTGTTCCAATTCTTCCTTGATCTGCTTATTCAGTTCATCCAAAGGTAAGATTTGAATGATGTTGCCCTCTTGACGCTTACCCAAATTCTTCGACTTCAATACCAAAGCCAAAGCTTGGTCCCAAGGCACATCGTTGAGTCTAAGGGTTACATTGCCCCCGACGGTGTCGCTGGCAACCAGGTTCAAACCATTCGGAGGAAATTGCTCTTTGGTGAAATCGGCAAGAATTTGCAACACTGACCGAACCGGAATATCTTGGAAATTGAGCGATAATTTTTGACCGCCATAAGCGAACGTTTTCTTCTTGGCCTCTTCCTTCTCCACGGTAGTCAAGGGACGGAATTCAATAGTCAATAAATTTTCCGACTGGTACGAGGAGTATTCAAAGTCCTCGGTCGAGGGAGTGATAGTCAGCTTGGCTCCATTGTTGTCTTCCGTTGCATCAATGTACTGAACGGGGGTGGCGAAGTCCATGACATCCAACCTCCGCGCCAAATTTGAAGGTAGTCTCGCAGACGGAAAGTAGGCGACCACTTTACGGCCCTCTTCGCGAGTGTCCGCTATCATCGTTGGATTGGCGAGCGTAACCAGGATTCTCCCCTCGCCTTTCTCACCACGACGAAAATCAAGATTAAGGATGGATTGGCCCAAAGGGTATGCGTCAGATCCTGGCCTGACCGGGGAGTGGGCGGCGGTTAAAATTTGCCTTGTAGGTTCTGTTGTGGACCAAGTCTTGCCCTTCTGCAATGTTACAAAGATATTGTTCCCTTCAACTCTTGTGTTAAAAGGGACCGATTTTAAAAGATTAACCACAACGCGGGTACGGTCTGCCACCGCAATCGCTTGAAGGCTCTGTACCCCTCCTGAACCAACAGGGAATAATTTTTTCCCCAATTTATTGGATACCCCAGGAAGGTCCAAGGCAATGCGCGCGGGGTTGTCAGTATGGAACACACGAGGTGAAAATGCAGGCCCGCTTAGGGACAATTGGATTTGCAAGCTGTCACCGGGCAGGGTCGTGAAATCAAGTGAAAGCAGTTCTAGCGGATCAGCGTTGGCGAGGGAAAACCTAGTCAATAACAGCAACACCCAGATGGAGTGCCTTATGCCTTTGGGCAGATATTCTCCCAAGCAAATCAATTCCAAAGTTTTTTTCATTTTTTTACACTATTCGCTTCAGTCAACTCAAGGGCTGCTTTGCGCTCGCGCCATCCCCCGGTACTCTCGGGTATGATCTCAAGCAGTTCTATCTGACTTTCTTTGATGCGAATGATTTTACCGTAATTGCGGCCCATGTGATTGCCGACACGGACACGGTGTATGGTTCCGTCACTCGCCCTGACCAATCCCCATAATTGGCCTTCTTGGTTGATCGTTCCAACCATGCGCAGTGAATCGAGTTCATAAGTCTCCAATTCTTCCCTGGCGCGTGTAGTGTCTGGGCGCACGCCATTGTCTCCCTTGGATTCCTCGGGCATTTCGATTTTATCATTCTGCATGAATGGATCCCGTATATCATCGGGTTTGAACAAAAATGGCTCCACGGTTTTAATTTCAGGCAGAGGTTCAACTGTGCCTTTTTGTCTTTTTTTGACGCTAGTCACCCAGTCTCTCAGGTCGCTGAAATTATTGTCCCCGCAAGCCGAAAGCGTTGCCGCAATGAGGGCTATGGCTAAACGCCTATGATAAGTCTGATTGGGAGGTTTTCTCAAATGTTTATGCATCATTACTGCTTCTTGCTTTTCTTGTCTGGGTTTGCAGTTACACCCCCGTCTTCCAGATAACGGTAGGTTTTGACTAGCACTTCCATGACCAAGGGCTTGTTTTTCATTCCTGCAGACTGATCCTTTCTGGAGGTGATTTTAATGTTATGAACTGTCACAATCCGAGGCAAGGCCGCCAAGCCACTAATGAAAGTTCCAAATTCCATATAAGAACCTAGCACTCTGATATTTATAGGAAGTTCAGCGTAAAAATCTTTTTTTGTTTCATTGTCCGGCTTGAAAAGCTCAAACTCTAACCCGCTTGCCAACCCCGTTTGGGAGACATCAACCAATAAATCGGGAACTTGAGTTTTATCGGGCAATTGCCGCAATAGATCGCCAAAGGATTTTTCTATTTCATCAAGTTGTTGCCGGTACTCCTCAAGGTTGACTGCTTTTTTTTGCTTGGTTTCGAAAACAGTTTTCAATTCATGTTCTTGGTCAGATTCCTTTTGCAACTCGGACAGTTGGTCTTGGGTATCTAAATAGTAGGCCAATCCTACAATAAGAAGGCATAGCACTAGCACGACGACTATTTTTATCGGAGTTGGCCATGAGCCTATTTTGTTGATGTCTAAATCAAGGTTGGACAGATTCATGATGCGCCTTTTCTTTTGTCTTCTGTCTTTTCAGTTGCTTGCTTAATCTGAAGCGTAAACCTGCTCTGACGCTCTTTCCTGTTGTCTTTGCTTTCGACCTTAGTCTCGATAATATTGAGTACGGGATCCTTCAGCCAAGCAGAGGACTCTAGGTTGCGCATGTAAGCCGAAATCCGCGCATTGGATTGAGCCATACCGTTGACGATTAGGTTTTTATCTGATTGACTCAAATCTGTTAAATAAAGCCCTTCGGGAATTGTGCGCCCAAGCTCGTCAAAAAGATGGACAATTTCCGGTCGGCTTGCCTGAAGTTCCTGAATTACTTCCATTTTGGCGAGAAGGCGTTTTCTCTTGATTTCGAGATCCTGGATTTCCTTGATCTTACTATCCAACGAGGCTATTTCAGACTGGATATATTTGTTGCGCTCACTTTGATAATCGATCCTCGAATTGATATCGAGATGCAATAGAAGCAACAACAACAAGGTAATCAATACCCCGAAAGCTGTCACGGTTATAAAGTCCTTTTGCTGTTGCCTGCGAAGTTCCGCTCGCCAAGGGAGAAGATTTAGGTGTGCCATCAGTCGAAACTCCGTAACGCCAAACCGCAGGCCGTCAACATTGCCGATGAATCATTGCTTACATTAATAGGCTTTACCCGGCCCGAAAGCGACATGTTGGCGAACGGGTTGGCGATAATTGTCGGGATATTAAGGGTTTGTTGGACAAAATGTTCGATCCCGGCAATCGAAGCGCAGCCACCGGCAAGCACTAACTGATCGATGCCCTTTTGGGAGGAGGATGAAAGGAAAAATTGCAAGGCACGACCGACTTGCTGAGCCAATGCTTGCTTGAAAGGGTCTAGCACCTCAGGAAGGTAATTGTCCGGCAAGCCGCCTACTTTCTTGGCCAGGCCGGCTTCCTCATAGGACAGGCCATAGCGGCGTTGAATTTCCTCCGTAAGCTGCTTTCCGCCGAATGCCTGTTCACGCGTATAAACATGGCGGAAGTTGTGCAGCACATTAAGCGTTGTCATCGTAGCGCCAATATCGGCGATGGCAACTGTTATTTGTGCGCCGCCTTCAAGCAACCTGTCGGCGATCAGCGGGAATGCGTTTTCCAGCGCATAGGACTCAATATCGACGATTATTGTCTTAAGCCCCGCCAATTCCATGGCAGCGACACGGTCTTCAACATTTTCCTTTCGTGAAGCGACCACCAAAACATCCAACAAATCCGAGTTTTTTTCATTGATGCCCTGTATTTCGAAGTCCAAGCTCACTTCATCCAATGGATAGGGTATGAATTGGTCGGCTTCAAGCTCGATTTGAGCTTCCATCTCATCATCACTAAGGTTGTTCGGTAAGCTGATTACCTTAGGTATGACAGCGGAAGCAGCCACCGCCACGGCCACATGCTTCAATTTGGTGCCAGACTGGGCGACCACGGCCTTGACGCAGTTGCCAATCGCTTCCACGTTGACTATGGTTTTTTCCACAACCGCATCTTGAGGCAAGGGGACCACCCCAAAGCTTTCTACGCGATAGCGGGAATCAATTTTGCTCAGCTCAAGCAACTTTACAGCGGCGGTGCTGATATCGATGCCCAGCAAGAGCGGCTTTTTACGCCTTAAAAATATCATGTCGAAGATCCTTAGCGTTTTCCCCTGTATCAAAGGCGGTAATCGCAAGTTTAGCGATTACAGTCTAGGCCTGTCGATAAGACTTTCACGGGATTTAACCGTGTTCCTGTAGTATATTATCACCGAAAGATTCCTATCAAAAAAAAATTAGGCTCGCGGGTCGCCTTGGGCAACCTGCGAGTGATGCGCATCAATCCAAACTTTAAAGATAAGCGAGTGGTTAGAACCCAGATCAAAACACGTAGATCCAGTCATCTTCGCAGCCTTGCCCTTCTCTTGTCTTTTGTTGTTTTGGGTACGGTGATTGTGGGCGGAGTTGGTTCCTACGCTTTGTACCGCTACATTGAGCCGCAATTGCCGGATATTGATTCGCTGTTGGATGTCAGGTATCAGATTCCTATGAGCGTATATAGCCGGGACGGCAAACTAATCGGCCATTTTGGCGAAAAAAAGCGAAGCCCGATGAACTACGCAGAAATTCCGCGATTAACCATACAGGCGTTCCTGGCAGCCGAGGATGATCGGTTTTTCGAGCATCCTGGGGTGGACTACCAAGGATTGCTGCGGGCTGTCTATGAGTTTGTCCGCACTGGAGAGAAAAGGCAAGGGGGAAGCACCATCACCATGCAGGTGGCGCGAAATTTTTTTCTGAGTAGTGAAAAAACCTTCTTCCGCAAGGTCACGGAAATCATGCTTGCCATGAAGATCGAATCCAAACTAACCAAAGAACAAATTCTTGAATTGTACCTTAACAAGATTTACTTCGGCCAACATGCCTACGGAATTGATGCGGCGGCGCAGGTTTACTATGGTAAACATATACCCGAACTGACCTTGGGCGAAACTGCCATGATTGCAGGCTTGCCCAAGGCACCTTCCACTTTTAATCCTGTTGCCAATCCCGAGCGCGCATTGTTGCGTAGGGACTATGTGCTGAGGCGGATGTTAGCGCAAGACTATATTGATCAAGCGCAATACAACGCGGCAATTGAGGAGCCTGTGAGCGTCAGCCTGCATTTTCCCGTCATCGAACTGGATGCGCCGTACACGGCAGAGATGGTGCGTAGCGAAATGTATCAACGTTATGGCGACGAAGCCTATACCAATGGCTATAAGGTTTACACAACTATCGACAGCCATTTGCAAACGGTTTCCGACAAGGCAGTGCGGCAGGCATTGCACGAGTACGACGAGCGCCATGGCTACCGGGGGACGAAACTGCACATCGACTTGAAAACATTCAAAACCGACAAAGAATGGGACGAACAGTTGGCCAATACCCCTGAGGAGGGCGATACGGTGCCTGGCATTGTCCTGTCCGTGAAGGAACGCTCGGCGGAAGTTTATCTGGGCCGGTCGGGAATCGTGCAACTTAATTGGGATGGCATGAAGTGGGCGCGTAAATTCCTCAACCAAGATTCCCAAGGGGCCTACCCACATAGCGTAAAAGATATGATTAAACCCGGTGAAATCATTCGCTTGCGGTTGATGGACAACGGTGAATGGGGACTGACGCAAACCCCTAAAGTCGAAGCGGCATTAGTTGCCATTGATGCCAAAAATGGCGCGATTTTGTCCATGTCCGGTGGGTTTGATTTCTACCACAGCAGTTTCAACCGCGTTACCCAAGCGCAACGCCAACCGGGTTCTGGCTTTAAACCGGTGCTTTATGCCGCAGCCTTGGATGCAGGTTACTCACCTTCCAGTGTCATCAACGATGCCCCTATCTCATTCCATGACCCTTCACAGGCAGGGGGGGAATGGAGGCCGCAGAATTTTAGCGGTCGCTACTATGGGCCAACCCGGTTGCGCGATGCTCTAGTAAAATCAAGAAATTTAGTGTCTATCCGTCTGCTGAGGGAAATTGGCTTGGACAAGGCGATAGAAACCGCCAAAATGTTCGGCTTCGTCGATAGCGAACTGCCAAGATCCCTTACTTTGGCGCTGGGAAGCGGAAGTGCGACACCTCTTAGAATGGCGCAGGTTTTTGCCGTTTTTGCCAATGGGGGCTTCCGGGTCGAACCTTATCTGATTGAACGCATTGAAACCCAAGACGGCGGAATCGTATTTCAGGCCACCCCTTTGGTTGCCTGCCCGAATTGCGACGATGAGGAGAACAAGCCGGCCAACGAAGCTCCGCGTGTTCTAACGCCCCAAGTCCATTTCATGATGAATTCCATGTTACAGGATGTTGTCCGCTACGGAACCGCAACCAAAGCCTTGGAACTAAAGCGTTCCGACATTGCAGGTAAAACCGGAACTACCAATGAACAGCGCGATGCCTGGTTCAATGGCTATTCCCCCGGTATGGTCGCTGTCAGTTGGTTGGGCTTCGATTCACCAAAACCCTTGGGGGAAGGCGAAACCGGGGGCCATACGGCTTTGCCAATGTGGATGTACTTCATGAAAGAAGCACTCAAGGACATTCCCGAAGCTGGTTTCACATCGCCGCAAGGTTTGGCGGATGCGCGCACCTCGCCTATAGCCAAGGGAAGAGGTGCAAACGGCATGGACGAATACTATTCGCATGGTCAAGCATCAAAACGTTCCTCCGCACACCTAAAAAAGAAACCGAAGAAAGCCAAACCAATAATCGATTCCGACGAAGATGCCATGCCTGGAGATGGAGGTGGCGGTTCAGGCGATGGTGGCGGCTATTCGCCACCATCGAGAGAGAGCGGTGGCAAGAGCGTCGAGCCGTTGTTTTAACTAAACATACTCACCATGGCGTTTGAAGATCGGCTGAGGACACGTATAGCCTTGGAGGCCGCCCGTATCATGGCCGAGGAAGGCATTGATGAACCCGGTCTGGCAAAAAGAAAGGCTGCTGCCCGATTGGGTGTGGCAGACCATCGCAATTTGCCCCGCCGGGAAGAAATCGAAGCGGCGCTGGTTGAACACCAGCGTTTGTTCGGTCATGACTACCAGCCGCAACACCTGGCAAAGCTTCGTACTCTGGCGCTTGAGGCAATGCGGTTTTTGGCAGTGTTTTCCCCCCTATTGACGGGGAGTGTTTGGAGCGGAGGCGCGGGGAGGCACAGCCCCATACGGCTGTATTTGTATCCGCCAGCCCCCGAAGACGTGATCCTTAAATTAGTGAACGCACATATTCCTTACGAGGAAAAATCCCATAGCGTGTCGCGTGATGCGGAAACCCTGTCTGCTCAACCGTCGCTGCATTTCTACGTTGACGAAGTCAGGGTTGAGCTATTGTTGCTACCTTCGTCCTGGAAAGGCTACAACTTGCACAAAAAAGGGGGCGTGTTGCCGGGGGGGGGCATTAAAGAATTGCAGAGGTTGATGGGGTTGGAACCGTAGGGGCGGGTTCCAAACCCTCCCAGTGATTCCAAACCCGCCCCTACGACCACACATATTATAGAAAAGCAATGACAGCACTTAAAAACGATTGTTTTATCCGCGCCCTGTTGCGGAAACCCGTGGGTTACACCCCCGTATGGATGATGCGCCAGGCCGGACGCTATCTTCCCGAATACCGCCGGGTACGCGAAAAGGCCGGGAGTTTCATGAATCTATGCACCAACCCGGAACTCGCTTGCGAAGTCACTCTACAGCCATTGGATCGTTTCCGCCTAGATGCCGCCATCCTATTTTCCGATATTTTGACCATACCCGATGCCATGGGCTTGGGTCTGCATTTTATCGAAGGGGAAGGCCCACGTTTCAGCCGACCCATACGAACCGATGAGGATATCAACGCACTTATCGTACCCGATCCAGAAGAGAAGTTGTGCTACGTCACCGATGCGGTTCGCCTGATTCAACGGGAGCTGCAAGGCAAGGTGCCGCTGATCGGCTTTTCCGGCAGCCCTTGGACGCTTGCAACCTACATGGTAGAAGGCGGCAGCAGCAGGGACTTCCGCAAGCTTAAAGCCATGCTCTATGACCAGCCCGACCTCCTGCATGTATTGTTGGGTAAGTTGGCCGATGCCGTTGCCGCCTACCTGAACGCACAAATCGCCGCGGGGGTCAACGCGGTCATGCTGTTCGATACTTGGGGCGGTTCATTGACCACAGGGCAATACCAAGATTTTTCGCTCCACTACGCCGAGCGCATATTAAATCAACTTAAACTCAAGCAAAACGGCCAGGTCATACCGGCAATACTCTTCACTAAGGGTGGTGGCTTGTGGTTGGAAGCCATGGCTGCAACTGGTTACAATGCCCTTGGCCTGGATTGGCAAACACCGATTTCGGAGGCGCGCAGGCGCGTGGGAGGCAAGGTGGCGCTACAAGGCAACCTGGACCCGGTGGCCTTATACGCGTCACCGGAATCCATCCGAGGCGAAGTAAAAAAGATATTGACCGATTTTGGCCAAGGGGTTGGTCATGTGTTTAATTTGGGGCACGGAGTACACCCGGACATACACCCCGAACATGTCGGCGCGATGGTCGATGCTGTGCATGAGTTTAGTCCGGCGTTTCACTGTAATGGCTGATGTTACGCATGGAGTGGCAAAGCTCGCTTTGCCTGTCAAGGCAAGCCTTGACACGCTAAAACAAATCGCCGCAGGTCGGCAACCCATTGCCGACAATGGCATCGTGGTCTGTGCTTAACATCAGTTAGATAATGAGGTCAAAAAATGTGCAGAATAAACCCCCGTGTTGATTTCGCTTTTAAAAAATTGTTTGGCAGCGAAGAAAACAAAGATTTGCTGATTTCCCTGATTAACGCCATCGTGTCGGAGGAAGAACAAGTTGTTGAAGTCACCTTAAAAAACCCTTACAACTTGGCTGATTATCGGACGGGCAAAATGTCCATACTCGACATCAAAGCGCGCAGTGAAAACAATCGCTGGTTTAATGTTGAAATGCAAATCAGCGAAGACTATAACTTCGATAAACGTGCAATTTACTACTGGGCAAAACTGGTCACCGAGCAACTCAGTGAAGGCATGATGTTTAAGGAACTGAAAAAAACCATCAGCATTAATATATTGGATTTCAACTTCATACCAGAAATAAAAGATTTTCATAGCTGTTACAAAATAATCAATACCAACACAGGCAAGGACGATAAGCTGCATGATGTTTTTGAATTGCATTACATCGAGCTTAAAAAATTCAACAAACCCCTTCACCAAATTGAAAACGCACTGGATCGCTGGAGTACTTTTTTAACGAAAGCCCACCAACTGGACAAAGAACATGTTCCAAAAGAACTTGCATCTGACAAGGAAATTGTCAAGGCTATAGAAGCGGTGGATCGCATGTTCAATGAAGAAGAGCGACAGGTTTACGAAGTAAGAATGCAATCGTTAGCCGATGTGGAAAGTAAGATTGCCTCGGCAATTGAAAAAGGCATGGAAAAAGGCATGGAAAAAGGCATGGAAAAAGGCATGGAAAAAGGCATGGAAAAAGGCATGGAAATAGGTAGGGAAGAAGGCATGGAAATAGGTAGGGAAGAAGGCGCAAAACAAGAAAAGCTAAAGCTAGCAAAAAATTTGCTGGGTGTTCTGGATGATGAAACACTCGCTGAGAAAACAGGCTTAAGCCTTCATGAAATTCAAAGCCTAAGGAATTAAACACTGTTGGCTTGCCCAGGCTCTACACCAATTCCAGTTCAATCGCATCAGAGCCACCCAAGGATTGATGCTTTTCCCGGTCTTCGCGGCTTCTACGGTGGCTTGCGTATGCTAAGCTGAGTCCATTCGTCAATGTAAATAATGCGCCCTATGGACTTTCAGCACCTTTCCCCGAATACGCTCATCTTACTATCAGCCTTAGCCAGTTTGATCTTAGGCTATGCCATCGCCTTCCTTATCGCATCCCGCCGCTTGCAAACTTTGAAAATCACTCTAGCGGTTGAGCAGGAAAAAAACTCCCGTATCCCCGAATTGGAAGCCCAACTCAAGGAAAAATCTGCCCAAGCCGAAAATCTACAACGCGACTTGGCCGGACTGCAAGCGCAACTAATAGAACAACGCAAAAGCATGGACGAAAAGCTGGCGCTGCTGCAACAGGCGGAAGCGCAATTGACTGAGCGGTTCGAAAATATGGCTAACCGCATTTTGGAAGAAAAAGCTCAAACTTTCGCCGAACGCAACAAACTCCAACTAGATGGATTACTTACGCCGTTCCGCCACCAACTAGGCGAGTTCAAGCAGCGGGTGGATGAGGTCCATGTTGACGATGCCCGCGACCGTGCGTCTTTACGGCAGGAAATCAAAAACCTTCAGCAGCAGACCCGACAGATCAACGAAGATGCCGTAAATCTTACCCGCGCACTTAAAGGGGATAAGAAAGTTCAGGGAACTTGGGGGGAGATGATTTTGGAACGGGTGCTGGAACGCTCGGGTTTGCGCAAAGGGGTGGAATATGAAATTCAGGGCGGTTATCGCGATACCGAACAACGCTTGTTCAAGCCGGACGTGGTCGTTTTCTTGCCCGGAGGCAAGGATATTATCATTGATTCGAAGGTGTCCTTGGTTGCCTATGAACGTTATGCTTCCCTTGATGATGGGCAGGAGCGCGATGCCGCCCTGCGGGAGCACGCCTTGGCCGTGCACAAGCATGTCAAAACCTTGGGGGGCAAGGATTATTCCGCACTCAAGGGATTGCGGACATTGGATTTTGTGCTGATGTTCCTACCTATAGAAGCCGCTTTTTTAGTGGCATTCCAACAGGATGAAACCTTGTTTGATGATGCCTTTGCCGAAAATATCGTTATTGTCACCCCGACCACGTTGCTAGCGACCTTGCGCACAGTGGAAAATATCTGGCGCTACGAGCGGCAGTATGAAAATGCCAAAATCATTGCCGACAAAGCCGGTTCTGTCTACGACAAGCTTAGGGGATTTTTGGAAGAAATGGAAAAACTGGGCATCCAAATCGACTGTTTGCATAAAACCTATGACGATGCAATGAACAAGCTTGCCCGTGGGCGGGGAAATCTGGTCCGCCAGGCGGAAAGCTTCGCCGAGCTAGGTGTGAAGGTGGGTAAGAGTCTGCCGAAGGCCAGCTTGGAGCGGGCGGGATTGGAGGAACCTGATGAGTGAGATGGAAAAGACCGACTCGGTTTTTATAACCGAGTCGGTCTAGCGATGGAAGCCTTTCAATAACAGCTTGTTTTGCCTTAGTCATTCAATTTAAGGAAACAAAAGGTGTAAAATCGTTTCCAATAGACCGAAATACATCCCCATCGACCACAGGAGCCCCAATGGCTAGCACCACAAAAAACGATGTTGAACAGTTGCTCAAGGATTTCATCGACCCCAATCTAGGGATAGACCTTGTGTCCGCCAAGGCAGTCAAGAAAATTGAAGTGGATGAATCTCGCATCGCCGTCAAGATTGTGCTGGGTTATCCGGCATCCAGTATCAGAAGCGAATTGGCCGAGACTCTCCGTTCTAAAATTTGCAGGGAAACAGGGATTGCCGATGTCGTCGTCGATCTCAGCACCGATATCGTGTCCCATGCCGTGCAAAAGAACCTCAAACCTATGCCGGGTGTAAAAAACATCATTGCCGTGGCTTCCGGCAAGGGTGGTGTGGGCAAGTCAACCACGGCTGTCAACTTGGCACTGGCGCTGTCCGCTGAGGGTGCCCGCGTTGGCATTCTTGATGCCGACATCTACGGCCCAAGCCAACCCACTATGCTAGGACTCTCAGGCAAACCCGAAGTGGACGGTCAATCCATTCTGCCTAAAGTTGCCTATGGCGTGCAATCAATGTCCATCGGCTACCTGATCGACGAGGACACGCCGATGATTTGGCGCGGCCCGATGGTCACTGGCGCTTTGCAACAGTTGCTCAATGATACCCGCTGGGATAAATTGGATTATTTGATCATCGACTTGCCCCCTGGAACCGGCGACATTCAGTTGACTTTAGCCCAGCAAATTCCGGTGTCCGCCGCAGTGATCGTCACTACCCCTCAAGATATCGCCCTTCTAGACGCGCAAAGGGGATTGAAGATGTTCGAGAAAGTCAGTGTCCCGGTGTTGGGCATCATCGAGAACATGAGCCTACACGTCTGTTCCAACTGCGGTCATGAAGAACCCATTTTTGGTTCTGGCGGTGCTTTGAAAATGTCGGAAAAATATGCTGTTGACTTGTTGGGTTCGCTGCCGTTGGATATTCGCATACGCGAGCAGGCGGACTCCGGCCATCCCACGGTGGTGGCCGACCCGCTTGGGCGCAGTGCGCAAATTTACCGGGAAATTGCCCGCAAGCTGGCGGGACGGTTAGCTCTAACTGCCAAAGACTACAGCGCCAAATTCCCAACAATCAGTATCGTGAATAATTAAGATGAGGCTCTGTGACCGCGACATCATTGCAGCCCTTAACGAGGGGCGAATCAAGATGAGCCCCCGTCCGGTCGACGGGCGCATCAGTGGGGTCAGCGTGGATTTGTTGCTCGGCAACCGTTTTCGCGTGTTCAGTTCCCATACCACGCCTTATATCGACCTGTCGGGTTCACGCGAAGAAATGAACGCCGCCATTGAGAAAGTCATGAGCGATGAGATCGTCATAAGCGAAGGCGAGGCTTTTTTTCTCCATCCCGGCGAGTTGGCCTTGGGGGCAACCGAGGATTCTCTCACTCTGCCCGATAATATTGTAGGTTGGCTGGACGGGCGTTCTAGTTTGGCAAGGTTGGGTTTGATGGTGCATGTCACCGCTCACCGCATCGACCCTGGCTGGAGCGGCAATATCGTGCTGGAGTTCTTCAATTCCGGCAAGCTGCCCTTGGCGTTGCGCCCTGGAATGTCGATTGGCGCAATCAGCTTCGAATCAATGTCTGGGCCGGCTGACCGTCCCTACAGGCAACGGGCCGATGCCAAATACCGCGACCAAAATGGGCCTACGGCGAGTCGCATCAGCGAGGATAAATAAACGGCGTATTATTTCCGCTCTGCGCTGGGTTGAGCTTTATTAACCCCCATGTTTAAGCCGTGAGGGTGTAAAATTCCCGCCTGATAGCCGAGCAGCAGCAAAAAGAATAGGGCGATGGAGATGCCAATGCGAAAGGTGAGCGCTTTAACTGTCCTTGTCGAACGCTGTCCATCCATTAGCAAATAGCGCAAAGCCAAGCCCAAGCTGGCGATGATTAACAATAACACGAACACAATCAAAGTCTTGGTTATCATGGCTCTTTGCGGTTTTGCACAAAATGATTGTTGTTACACTAATATGGCATCCATTATAAGTCACTAATTAAGGCATTCGGTGAAAAATTATCTGTTTAGGCCAGGATGGGTGGCTTCTTTGGCCGTGGCTGTTTTGATGCCTCTTTTTGTGTCCTTGGGATTTTGGCAATTGCATAGGGCCGGTGAAAAAGAGGCAATGATGGAGCAACGTGAACGGCAGTCAGGCGAACCCGTTCTTGCTTCCGGCTCAGAATCTTGGGCGGTGGAAGCAAACCGTTATCGCCGCATAGAACTGACTGGTGAGTTCGACTTGGAGCATCAGTTTTTGCTTGACAACCAACTGTTCAATCAACAACCGGGGTATCGAGTGTTGACACCGTTGCGCATTGCAGGAATACAAGCAGCCGTGTTAGTCAACCGGGGTTGGTTGCCCGTAGGCAAAGACCGGACCCGTTTTCCTGACCTTGCCATCAAACAGGCCAAGGCCCATTTTGTGGGTGTCATCGACAAGCTGCCTAGTGTTGGGTTCAAGCTCAAAGGGGCGGAAAACCCTTCATCCGGTTGGCCTTCTATGGTACAGGTAGCTAATATAGAACGATTGTCCGAACGTCTTGGTTATCGATTGTTGCCATATCAAGTATTATTGCCACCCGACGCGGACTATGGATATGCTAGGGACTGGAAGATTGCAAGCTTGCGGCCAGAGACAAGCCGAGGATATGCCCTGCAATGGTTTTCTTTCGCGCTAGCAGTGTTGATTTTGTATGTCTGGTATGGGTTTAAGCCAAAGATTTGATTCGTAAGCGTTCACCCCCTTGGGGACGCGGGCATCTTGTCCGCTGAAATGGCGGCCAAGATGGCCGCACTCCCAGGAAAAAGCGCGGGGAGTGAACGCTTACGATGATTCTGACCCCCCGAAAAGCTTACCTGTTGGGGCGGCTTTAGCCGCCATGGCGAATGAATTCGCCCCTAGAAAAATTAATGATTGATTCACATAAAAGGTACCCAAAAAGTGACCGGAACCAATATTAAAGCATGGCGCAATCGTATGATGATTATCTCGATTGCGCTAATCTGTATCATTCCTTTTGGCTTTGCCTGGTATTTGGCGAAGAATCCCCAACTGGTCAAGGACAGGCAAAAGACCAATTATGGCCATCTAATTTCTCCAGCCCAGTCGATTGATTATGATCTGTTTTTTCAGGCACCCGTAACGACAGTGGAAAACCTGCCTGAGATCAAGGGCCATTGGGTTATGGTGCAAATCGTCGCTGGCCCCGTTTGTGCCGATATTTGCAAGGAAACTTTGCAAAAGACTGAAAAGGTCCGCTTATTGATGAGCAAAGACATTCCTCGCGTCCGACGCTTGCTGCTGTTCCCCGGCCAGGCATCGCCGGATTCCGCACGGGAAATCGCCAACCTTAACCCGGCCTTGCTAATAACTGGCATGTCCGATGCCTTGCGCCAACGTCTGCAAGATTCGGTGGGCAGACCTTTGGCCGAGGGTACGGTATTGCTGCTGGACCCATTTTCCAATGCGATGATGTGGTACGAACCCGGTTTCGATCCTTACGGCATATTAAAGGATTTGCAGCGTCTGTTAAGAATCTCACAGATCGGCTGAAGGCATGATTCAGTGTGTGTAGGGGTGGCTCAGCCGCCGTAAGCGTTCACTCCCCACCGGAAGCACGGGCATCCCGCCCGCCAGAATTTGCAGCCAAGATGGCCGCGCTCCCAGGAAAAGGCAGGGGGAGTGAACGCTTACCAACCGCCCAAAGGCGAATGAATTCGCCCCTACGTTTATATTGATATGATAGCCATCGGCAATTATTCAACAATAAGACTCTTAAAATATGTTTAGAAAACTAGCCCTGCTTTGCGTATTCCTGACTCTCTGCGTGACGGTTTTAGGTGCCTATGTCCGCATTTCCGATGCGGGACTTGGCTGCCCCCAATGGCCGGGTTGCCTTGGCGCAACCATCATCGAAGACTCTCCCAAGCCACTATCCCAATTTGGCGAGGTTTCCACACCGACCAACCTGGACGGCTTGAAAATGGCAGGCCGTTATTTGGCCGGCGTATTGGGAGTCCTTGTGCTTGGGCTTTTTGCACTGTCATTCCGTGTGCAGGAAAGACGATTATCGTCAGTTTTGTTGTCCCTAGTGGCATTGACACTGGTCGCTTTGCTTGCCGCTTTAGGGAAGTGGGGCGGAGGCTTGTTATCTGTTCCCGTGGTGGCTACGGCGCATCTATTGGGCGGTTTGGCCACCCTCGGTGTCCTTTATTGGCTGAGCCTCAACCAAAGCCTCAGTGCGAATGACCGCCCCTATGTTGATTCGGGGTTGCGCTGGCTTGCCAGAGCCGGGCTGTTGGCGCTGCTGCTACAAATTGCCCTAGGCGGATGGACCAGCACCAACCACGCCGGCTTGACCTGCCAGGATTTCCCGACTTGCTTAAATACATACAACCCACCCGTTGATTATATCGGTGCTTTCAGCCTGTCAGCGGATTCCATCCATTCAGTGGCGGGTAGTTTGCCGTTTACAGAGCGGGCGGCCATCCATTGGACGCACCGGCTAGGTGCTGTGTTCACTTTCCTGCTACTGACCCTGTTGGCGCTTAACCTGACATCCAATCGTCATGCCCTCCGCCTGAGCAGACCGGCACTGTTGCTGAATTTCTTGCTGCTAGTGCAAATTGTGTTTGGAGTCGCCGCAGTCCTACTGCGGCTGCCGATTCCCATCGCGTTGGCACATAATGTTTTTGCGGCCTTGTTGCTGTTAAACCTGCTACACATCGTCTTTTTCTTACGCGTCCCCTTAGCTGAAACCTTGCCTGACAAAGGCAAGGCATTGCGCGAGGAACCCTTAGTTCGGCGGGAGTTGCCGGAAATCCCTTCCGAGCTGATTCCGCCGACAGTCGTTGCCCCGCCCGTGGAAGCAGAGTTGCTTCCACGCATTGAAGCCCCAATTCTTCCTGTACACGAAAACCTCTTTGGACGCCTTAAATCTGGCTTGGGCAAAACGCGTAGCGGATTGACGGGGTTCCTCGCCAACTTGGCCTTGGGCAAAAAAACCATTGATGGCGATTTGTTGGAGGACATCGAGGCGCAATTGCTTATGGCCGACATTGGTGTGGCGGCAACTTCGGAAATTATCGCCGACCTCACCTCCAGCTTGGAGCGTAGCCAACTAGCCGATCTTGACGCGCTGACCGCCCGCTTGCGCGAACACCTGTACGAACTCATCGAACCGGTAAGTCAACCGCTAGTCATCACGCCCGACAAGAAACCTTTCGTGATTCTGGTCGTCGGTGTCAACGGGGTCGGCAAAACCACCACCATTGGCAAACTCGCCAACCGGCTGAAAAACCAAGGCCACAGCGTTATGCTCGCCGCCGGCGACACGTTCCGTGCCGCCGCCGTCGAACAGTTGCAGGCTTGGGGGGATCGCAACCAGATTCATGTCGTCTCCCAAGGCTCCGGCGCGGATTCCGCCTCGGTGATCTTCGATGGCATTCAAGCTGCGAAGTCACGCAATGTGGACGTGCTGATTGCCGACACCGCAGGCCGCTTACACACCAAGTCCAACCTGATGGAAGAATTGACCAAGATCAAGCGCATCATGGCAAAACTGGACCCCGCCGCGCCCCACGAAGTGCTGTTGGTGCTGGACGGCGGCACTGGGCAAAATGCCCTGAGTCAGGCCAAGCAGTTTAACGAGGCCGTGGGACTGACCGGCCTTGCCGTCACCAAACTGGACGGAACCGCCAAAGGCGGCGTGGTGTTCGCCCTTGCCAAGCAATTCGGCATCCCCATCCGTTATATCGGCGTGGGTGAAACGATTGAGGATTTGCAAGATTTTGATGCGAGGAAGTTTATCGAGGCGTTGTTTGCGGAATAAAAAAGTGGCCCGGATGAAGCGAAGCGTAATCCGGGAGGGCTTTTTGCGGTATCGAATCCGATGGATGGATGTGTCCTGTTCTCTGCTCACCCGAAAAACTTGGAGATAACGACTATGAAGAATGACCCTATCGTCGAAGAAGTGCGGAACGTTGGCCTGGCCCGCGAATGTTAAATTGGATCAATAAATACCAATTTTTTTAATAGACGTTAAATTGTAATATTTTTCTGCTAAAAATGCTCGTTTTAAATCTGGGCGGGGCATTAGAAGTTATGAGTAACAAATTAAATTCAAAACTAGTCATAAGCACGTTATTGACGGGTTCTTTATTGATAAGTTTACCAAGCATGGTTATGGCAATTAGCCAGGATAAACTAATTGTAACCAGTAGTTTTTATCAAGGCACGGCAACGCCTATCGTAGCTGGCAGCACAATATTGGCTGGCAAGACTGCGGGAAGCACGGTCACAGCTACAGCCGATGGCAGCTATCTAAACGTTTGGAATAACAACAAAACAGACGGTAGCTTTGGCATTACTTCACCTGTTTTTATCAGCTTTCTTGATAGTGAATACGGCAATCTGCAACAAACGATCAACTTGTCAGATATTGCTGCAAGGCAAGGTTATAAATTTGTAACTAGCTTTAGTTCAAAATCGGAATTGGCGGTCAACCTGTCAACTGATGGGAAATCATTAACCTTGATGGGTTACGGTACGACCCAAGGTCAAATAGATATTTCCAATAGTAATACGCCGGACGTGATTGATCCGACTAATCCAACTGTGGGCATTGCGGCACCGACTTATCGTAACGTTGCTCAAATTAATCCAGATGGAAGCCTTACCGTCACTTCAACCGATGGTTATAGTGGCAACAATGGACGTGCCGCCATTCTGGATGCAACTACTAATACCTATTTTATGGTGGGTAATGCAGGAAATTCTGGTACTGGTCCGACCAACGCGACTTTGGCGACGTTGAGCGGAAACACCGGCGTTCAAACCATTGCCGCTGGGAACAACAGCCCTCTGACTAAAGTAATCGGTCAACCACAAGGCACCAATGGAAACGCCACTGGTTACCAATTTGGTTTTTCTGTAACTCAGATTAACCCGTTGACTGGTTCGCCCTATGCGGCAGCAGCCGATAAAACCGGAAAAGACGACAATTTCCGAGGAATGACCGTCTTCAACAAGACCCTTTATGTGACGAAAGGCAGCGGCGGTAATGGCATTGATACGGTTTATCAAGTGGGTGCCACTGGCAGTCTGGATAGTCTCGTGACTAATAGTTCGTCCACCCCAATCACGATATTGCCAGGTTTACCGTCAGTCTTGGCTTCGGGAACACCGACCAACTTCCCATTTGGCATCTGGTTTGCCAACGATCACACCTTGTACGTTGCAGATGAAGGCGATGGCGTGTTAGCCAATGCCGGCAAGAGTGCCAACGCCGGGTTGGAGAAGTGGGTTTTAAGTGACACCGACCATTTGTGGCACAATGTTTATACCTTACAAGCAGGTCTTAATTTAGGTGTCAATTATACGGTTTCAGGGTCAGCCTTAGGTGTTAGCGGTAGCTACACTACCGCCACTGATGGTTTGCGTAACCTCATTGGTCGGGACAATCTCGACGGTACTGTGACCTTATTCGCCACTACATCGACTGTCAGCACTTCCGGGGACCAAGGAGCCGACCCTAACAAGCTGGTAAAGATAACGGATGTCGTCGGTGCGGTTACTGCGCCTACCAATATCAGTTTTGATACATTGCAAACTGCCCAATATGGCCAGGTCTTGCGCGGCGTTGCTTTAGTTGACAATAGTTTCATGTCAACGGTGACCAACCCCAGCATCAGTCTGAACGGTTCATCGGTAACAGTGCAACTGACCTCCGGTAGCAACATTGGCAAAAGTGGAGACTGGTGGTTTCTAGCCTACACGCCATGGGGACATTGGTTTGCTTATATCTACCCTAATCAATGGGTGGATATTGGCACTAGCATAAACGGAGCGAAACCAGCCTACCAAGGTCCGCTGGCTGATATTTCCGGTTTGGCACTATTCAATACCACTGGCTTAGCAAGTGGTAGCTATGATTTGTATTTTGGGGTAGATACGAACATGAATGGTGTATTGGACACTAATCAGTTGTATTATTCTCACTTTCCATTGATCATGCCTTAATAGCTTAGAAAGTGTCGTAGACGATGCGCCGAACCAAGCGCGTCAATACGCGATGCTGCCTTTTTCGTTGGCACACCCTATTGTTCTAATGGCATTAGGGTGTGCCGGGTGGCGAGTGCGGTATTTGTCTTGCTTGCTCATGGAAGGATTGATGTTTACCCCTGACTTCACATTGCTTACCCTTCTCGGAACTATAAAATGACTCAGCCCGTTACCGTTCGATTCATGAAGCTTGAAGAGGGCGCAACTTTGCCTTGCTATGCCCATAGCGGTGATGCCGGCATGGATTTGGTTGCCTTTCAAGAAGTGTCTATTCCGGCAGGCGATGCGGCCCTAGTCAGGACGGGTTTGTCCATTCAATTGCCACCGGGAACTGAAGCCCAAGTGAGGCCAAGGAGTGGGTTGGCGTTAAAGCGAAAGGTAACAGTGCTCAATACGCCGGGAACCATTGACGAAGGCTATCGAGGGGAAATTGGCGTAATCTTGATTAATCACGGGAAAGAGGATTTCATTGCCGAAAAAGGCATGAAGATTGCCCAACTGGTCATCAAGCCCGTCCTTCGGGTTGAGATTGAAGAAGCCGATAGTTTGACCGAAACGGCAAGAGGCATTGGCGGATTTGGGTCATCAGGGGTTTAAGATAACAGATTCATTTCCTACCTCATCTACCTATGATTATTCCTCACCATGAGTTAAGCCCAGAAGCTTTGCAGGGGATAATCGAAGATTTTGTCACGCGGGATGGAACCGATTACGGTGAAGTCGAGACACCACTGCAAGTGAAAATTGATCACGTTGGCAATCAATTGGACAAGGGCCATTGCTTCATCCTTTACGACACCGAGTTACAGACAACCGTGATCGTACCCAAAGATAAATTGCCGGAAATCCTTAAATATGAGGAAATGGTTGAACTCGGCTTGACGTAGTTTCGCCAAAAAATCAGATTTTTTCCTATATACAAAAACCACGGTGAAAAGCTACAGTGTCCCCAAGTTAAACACTTGACTATTTAGAGGCTGAAAACACTGCATGCATAGAATAAAGCATTTTATCGTCGTCATGTTCGAGAATCGGTCTTTTGATTCCTTGCTCGGTTACTTGCCACATATACGCTCCGAAGACGGGGTTAAAGATAAAGACATTACCTTAAATTACCCAGGTGGTAGCGTTAAGATTCATAAGGCTACCGGTTTCTGGGACCCCGATCCTGACCCAGGCGAGGGGTGGCCTAACGCCAATGCCCAGCTTTGGAACCAATATATCCCTGAGTCAAACCAAGGGAAAGCGGCTTATGCGGCCTTTCCCAATTTTATGCAGCCTCCTTATAATCTTGCTAAAAACCTTGGAATTCCAACCATGGATGGGGCTGCTCTGGATTATTATTGGAACTATAAGTGGCAGACAGGCAGGGAACCCAGCAATGAGGAAATGCAGAGCATTGCGGCGGTATACACCCCGGAAACCGCACCGGTCATTAACACGCTAGCCCAAGAATACGGCGTATTCACACGTTGGTTCTGTGAAGTTCCCACCTGCACCAACCCGAATCGCGAATTCTTTTTGACCGGCACCAGCCAAGGCCGCATTGACAATGAATTAATATGGAATCTCGCTTGGTCTGAAACCAGCAGAACCATTTTTGATTTGTTTACTGAAAAGAATATTCCGTGGAAGGTGTATTATGACCGCCCGACTCAAGTCATACCGGTTTGCATTTCATTGCTCGGCGGTTTGCGTCATATCCCCGAAATAGCCGATCATGCAGCCACTTGGGAAGACTTTATCGCCGATGCGAAGCGTGGCGATTTACCGGCCTTTTCATGGCTGGAGCCTAACATGATGTTCACCCCGTTGACAGATTATCACCCACCTACCGATATCCGTGCGGGCGAAGAGTTTCTGGCAACCGTCTACGAAACCGTCAGGCAGTCACCCGCATGGGAAAGCACGGCGCTGATCATCTGTTTTGACGAACATGGCGGAACCTACGACCATGTCCCGCCACCCGATATCATTCCTCCCGACAATTATCAATCCAAAAATCCCCCTTTCGGGTTTGACAGGCTGGGTTTGCGCATCCCGGTCATCGTCGTGTCGCCCTACACCCAACGCGAAACAGTGATTACAGATACCTTCCACAATTGTTCGGTGTTGAGGTCGCTGCGTGACCGTTTTGATCTTGGCCCCCCGCTGACCAAGCGTGATGAAATAGCACCGAGTATCGCGCCTATGTTTAATTTGTCCGAGCCGCGCACTGACCGCCCTAAGATTAAGGTACAATCGTATCACCCCGACACAGGCGGCAATGAGCGCTTATCGCAAATTGCGGAGTATACTTTGCGCAATGTCGCCCGGTTCGTAGGCCATGATCCGGGAACTGTGCCGCCCACGCCGGAGGGTGCCAAATCTTTTCTTCATATGTTGTTTTTTGACGAAAATGGGAAGTTCCACATACCATACACGCGCTAGGTGAGAGAGCCAGCTATGACACGCCCACCGGATAAAGAACGCATCATCAGTTTCCTTCCGTCAAACGTGAACAAGCCATTGCCGTACTTGATGCGGCTTACGAATCGGTTACAGATGATGCGCATCCTGCTTGACGAAAATTTCCCGGTCAAGTCGTTAAAGTTGGTGTCTAGTTTGGAAAACACCTAAAGATCGCAAAACCATGAATCAACCCAACAACCCCCTTCACGGCCTGACGCTGGAAACCATCCTTACCCGGCTGGTCGAACATTACGGCTGGGAGGTGCTGGGGCAGCAGATCAACATCAAGTGTTTCAACAACGAACCGAGCATAAAATCTAGCCTGAAATTCCTCAGGAGTACCCCTTGGGCCAGGAAACAGGTCGAGGCACTTTACCTCAGTCTTGTCGAAGGTCAGAACTAAGGTGATATCCAATAAAGAACATCCCATCCAAAGGCCAAGCTGGTGCTTGGCACTCCCAGAAGGAACGCCAAGCACCAGCTTGGCAATCGATGTTGAAAACGCTTAAATGGAAACCAATACTAAATATTCAATCGCAATCATCGGTGGTGGCCCTGCGGGGCTGATGGCGGCGGAAGCCGCAATACAGGAGGGCGTGAGCGTTGATGTATACGACAGCATGGCTTCAGTGGGCCGTAAGTTTTTGCTGGCTGGCATTGGTGGTTTGAACCTTACCCACGCCGAACCGATGGAGTCATTTTTGTCTCGCTACGGTACTCGTGAAACTGTCCTGCGTCCTTTCCTTGCGTCCTTTGGGGCGAATGAATTGCGCGAGTGGGCGCAAGGGCTGGGCATCGGTACGTTCGTCGGCAGTTCCGGCCGGGTTTTCCCAACCGGGCAAAAAGCTGCGCCGTTGCTACGAGCTTGGCTACACCGGCTGCGTCAAGCCGGGGTGGTGTTCCATAGCCGTCACCGCTGGCAAGGCTGGGACGATGGCGGTTCGCTGCGCTTCGCCACTCCCCAAGGCATCCGGCTGGCGAAAGCCGATGCTGTAATTATGGCCTTGGGCGGGGCCAGTTGGTCACGGCTAGGCTCGGATGGCACTTGGCTGCCCGTACTATCTGAACGCGGGGTTGCAGTCGCGCCGCTGCGGCCTTCCAATTGCGGTTTTAATTGCCACTGGAGCGACCATTTTCGCGACCGGTTTGCCGGTCAGCCAATCAAGTCGGTCACAGCGTCTTTCACCGATTCGGAAGGGGAGGAACATTCGCTGCCGGGGGAGTTTGTCGTCACAGCAAGCGGTGTCGAAGGCCATCTGATCTATGCCCTGTCAGCCGCGATGCGCGATACGATAGACGCCCTAGGCGTGGCCACTCCACGGTTTGACTTGACTCCCGGACGGGATTTTAAGCGACTGGTTGACGATTTGTCCAAACCGCGTGGATCGGCTTCGATGGCAAAACACTTGCAAAGGCAAGCAGGAATAACGGGGGTCAAGGCTGGATTGTTGCGTGAACTGGCCTACCCTGGAGATTTTGCCGATCCCGTCAGGTTGGCGGCGGCGATCAAATCATTGCCGTTGCGGTTAAATGCCACAAAGCCGTTGGACGAGTCCATCAGTACCGCAGGCGGGGTTGCCTTCGAGGCACTGGACGGGCAATTAATGATCCGGGCATTGCCTGGGGTTTTCTGTGCCGGGGAAATGCTGGACTGGGAAGCCCCGACCGGCGGTTATCTACTCACTGCTTGTTTTTCCACGGGTAGGGCGGCGGGCTTAGGGGCGTTGGCTTGGTTGGAGACCCTCTAGATGCGTCCGCTTAACTGATATTACGCAGTCGTAGGGTGGGTTGCCATGAAAGTACGACGTTTGGCTGGTTCCCAAGCTCCAGCTTGGGAACCCTTGGCTAAAATCCTTTTCAAAAGGTTGTGGTTTCCTGCTATGGCTTCTTCGCCCTAAACAAGCAATAACGCACCAAGCCATTATGAAACACCTTCCATTGTGCGATGGCCACTTTGTAATTGGCGGTTTGGGCTTTTTTCCGCAATCCCAAATAGTGCATGATCCATTGCATGGGCGCAGTCCATAGGGCTGTGATATACATCCTACGGGAGGACGGCAGGCTTTCCTTGGTGGCCTCGGTGAGTTGCACGTCGGTAAAACCGCATTCCTCCATGCCCTGTTGAAATTCGTCCACCGTGGAGAGGTTTGGCACCGCCCAGCCGTTCAAACAGTCCATCACCCATTGCCATTCTTCGTCGTTGAATTCCCGGCGGGTGGCATAGCCGTCGCAGGCCATCAGTGTGCCGCCTTTTTTAAGCAACCGATAGGCTTCGCGGAAAAAATCCCGCTTGTCCGTGGCATAGCAACTGCTTTCTATGGCCCACACCACGTCGAAGGATTCGTCTGGGAAAGGGGTTTTGCAAAAATCCGCCATTTGAAAATCAACCCGCCCGTCCACGCCATGGCGTTTGGCATTGCGCTTGGCATGTTCCACCTGCTCGGCGCTGACGGTGATGCCCGTCGCCCGGCAACCAGCGTTCTTTGCCAGCCAAATAGAACTGCCGCCAATGCCGCAACCGGCATCCAACACATGGTCTTCCGGCTTGATGCCTGCCAGTTCGCACATAATGCGGTTTTTATTCAATAAGGCTTGGCTATGGGTTTTTATGCCATCTTCCCAATAACCGTAATGCAGGGCCAAATTTTCACTGTCGAACCAAGCCGTGCGGTAATCCCAATAGCAGTCGTCGTAATGCTTGGCGGTGTCCACCCGGATTTCTTCTTCGGTGAATTCAGCCCCATGGCGCAGGGTATCGGTTCGGTAGTCTTTATTGGCTTCTAGGTAATGCTGCATGGGATTTTTTTTGAGTGTTTTGTCAAAGGGATGTTGCCCAAACTTGGCTATTCTAATCCCGGATTGCTTCTTGTTATTTTATCATCTCCATTCAAACGTTGTCGCTGATACCCCTCTAATAAATATTTCTCGCGCATCAGTTGTAATCAACGCCACCCATAGCGATAGGGATGATGCCAAACAGGAGGCAGTCGGTAAACGGGTGGTGCGCCATAAACGACCGGGGGCGGGACTGGCGCATAGCGAGGCACAACGGGTGCATAAACCATCGGGGGAGGATAATAGGGGCGCTGCCAGCCGTAATACCCGTGGGGTCGCCAATAGCCACCGCCATAGCCATGGGCAACGGCAGGCAAGCTGAATACCAGCCCAAACAGGATAATGATAGACCCTCGGAAAATTAGACTCTTGGTTGCGGTGTTCATAAAATTCCTCGCTTACGTCAGGTAGGATATTATTAACTGATGTTACGCACTATAGGCCGGAAACGCCCGTACACGGGCATTTCCGGCATAAGATTCTGAACCGTGAGGCTTGCTTTGCCAGAAACGCCCACTTGGGCAGGCTTATTCCGGCCTTCTTGCTCTCATTGGGTAAGCGTTCACCCCCCCCTGGGAGCGTGGGCGTCTCGCCCGCTGAAATGGAGGCCAAGATGGCCGCGCTGCCGGGAAAAAGCGGGGGAGGGGTGAACGCTTACCTCATTGGCAATGTACTTAACATCATTTATTAAAACCCAAGTACCTTAAAATAAGCTTAAATTACAAAGCAACTAATGCCTAGCCGGCACCTACAATAAAACTCGCCTCATATCCCCCAACACTTGGGCAAGATAGGCGTTAAAGCGTGCCGCGTCCGCACCATCGATGACGCGATGGTCGAAGGACAAAGACAAGGGCAAAAGCAAGCGCGGGACGAATTGACCGTCTTTCCAAACCGGTTTAGTCTGTGCCTTGCAGATACCCAGAATCGCCACTTCCGGGGCATTGATGATGGGACTGAAGCCGGTTCCGCCGATGCCACCTAGGCTTGAGATGGTAAAAGTCCCACCTTGCAGTTCCGGGGCGCGAAGCTTGCGTGCCCGCGCCCGGTCACTGAATTCCGCCACTTCCTTAGCCAGTTCATAAATGCTCTTGCGGTCGGCATCGCGCACGGGCGGCACGACCAAGCCTTCCGGGGTGTCGATGGCAACGCCAATGTGGTAGTACTGCTTGAAAATCAGGTCATCGCCATTCGGAGCCAACGAAGAATTAAATCGGGGATAGGCTTTCAGCGCGGACACCACTGCTTTGATCAAGAAGGGCATCAAGGTTAGCTTGATTTTCTGCTTTTCCGCCTCAGATTTGAGCGCAACCCGGAAAGCCTCCAAGTCGGTGATGTCGGCATCTTCGTTCACTGTGACATGGGGAATCGACACCCAGTTGCGATGCAGGTTCGCGCCTGTGAGCTTGCGTATTTTGGATAACGGGCTGGACTCAATGGGTCCGAACTGGGAAAAGTCGATTTCCGGCGCATCAATCAAGTTCAATCCCAACGAGCCAGTCTCAGGTGCCTGCAAACGGGATTTGATGTAGGCTTGCACATCATCCTTCAATATCCGCCCCTTCGGGCCCGTTCCCTTGATTTTCTCGACATTCGCGCCGAGTTCACGGGCGAAACGGCGCACGGCAGGGCTGGCGTGGGGTTTGTTGCCGGTGCTTGGACCATAGTCGTCAATGGCAACAAGGGTGGGTGTGGCCCGGGTGGCGGACGGGGTGGCGATCTGCGCAGTCGCAGGCACGGGGGCGGGGGTTGGCTGGGCCATGGCAAGCGCGGGGCCATCTTCGGCCCCTGCCAACACCAGCACGGGAGAGCCTCGGCTGACTTTGTCGCCGACTTTAACCAGCACTTGTTTAACCTCGCCTCCCCTTGGGCTGGGAATCTCCATCGCTGCCTTGTCGCTTTCCAAGGTGATGATGGAGTCTTCCTTGCCGATGATGTCGCCGACTTTTACCAATACCTCAATAATCGAGACATCTTTGTTATTGCCGATGTCGGGAACGGTGATTGTGTTGCTAGGGGCATCCGTCAAAATGGCCAGACTGCCCGGTGTGGACGCGATGGCATCTTGGGCAGGTTCCACTGCGGCTAGCTGGACAGCCCCGCCCTCATCTTCCACCAAGACCAAAATTGGCGAGCCTTGGCTTACTTTATCGCCGACTTTGACAATGACCCCTTTTACAGTGCCCGCATGGGTACTCGGAATCTCCATCGCAGCTTTGTCACTTTCCAGGGTGATTAGGGAATCTTCCTTCTTGACAGTATCGCCAGCCTTGACTAATACTTCAATAATGGAGACATCTTTGTTATTGCCGATGTCGGGAACGGTGATTGTTTGTTCTTTTGCCATGATTTAGCTCCTTAAACCGTCATCGGGTTCGGTTTCTCGGGGTCTATCCCGTATTTCTCCATCGCCTCTGCAACTCGTGCAACGGCGATTTTACCCTCGTCGGCCAACGCTTTGAGGCTAGCCAAAACAATGTAGTGCCGGTTGACCTCGAAGAAGCGGCGCAACTCGGTGCGGCGGTCGCTCCGCCCATAGCCGTCAGTGCCTAATGCAACAAAATGCTTGCCAGGCAAGAATTGCCGAACTTGATCTGCCACTACTTTCATGTTATCAGTGGCGGCGACGATAGGACCGGGCATGCCTCCCAAAATATCCTCCAGATAGCTGGTGGCCTTGGGCCGGTCGGGGTGCATCAGGCTCCAGCGTTCCTTGTCGAGTCCTTCGCGGCGCAGTTCGCTGAAGCTAGTCACGCTCCAAACATTCGCCTTGATGCTGAAATCCTCCTCCAGCAACTCGGCAGCGGCAATGGCTTCCCGCAAAATCGCACCGCTACCGAGCAATTGCACTTCTGCGTCCTCACCCTTGTCTTGAAGTTGGTAAATTCCCTTGATGATACCCTCGGCGACCCCCTCCGGCATGCCGGGATGGTCGTAGTTTTCGTTCATCACGGTGACATAGTAGAAGACACTTTCCCCTTCCTGATACATGCGGCGCAGACCGTCTTGCACGATGACCGCCAACTCATGGGCAAAGGCAGGGTCGTAAGCCACGCAGTTGGGAATGAAAGACATTGCCATGTGACTATGGCCGTCTTGATGTTGCAGTCCTTCGCCTGCCAAAGTGGTGCGTCCGGCAGTCCCTCCCAGCAAGAAGCCACGGGTTTGTAAGTCACCGGCCGCCCACATTAAATCACCGACACGCTGGAAGCCGAACATTGAGTAGTAAATGTAAAACGGAATCATCTGCACATTGTGATTGCTATAGGCGGTTCCTGCCGCAATCCACGAACTCATTGCCCCGGCTTCGCAGATGCCTTCTTCAAGAATCTGACCGGTCTTGTCCTCCCGGTAGAACATCAGTTGGTCGGAGTCTTCAGGGGTGTAAGGCTGGCCTACCGAGGAGTAGATGGCATATTGGCGGAACAATCCGTCCATGCCAAAAGTCCGCGCCTCATCGGCCACGATAGGCACCACATATTTGCCGATTTTATTATCCCGCAGCAGCGTGGTGAGGATGCGAACGAATGCCATGGTGGTGGACATTTCCCTGTCGCTCTTGTGCAGCAGGGATTCAAACACGCTCAAATCGGGAACTTGCAATAGCGGGGCCTGTCTGCGACGGCTCGGCAAGTAACCGCCCAAGGCTTTACGGCGTTCGTGTAAATACTGGATTTCCGGGCTTTCATCCGATGGCTTGAAGAACGGCGTTTCAGCTATCTTATCGTCAGGAATGGGAACGCGGAAACGGTCACGAAACCCCTTCAGCGCGGCTTCATCCATTTTTTTCTGCTGGTGTGCAATCATTGCGCCCTCGCCCGAACTGCCCATGCCGAAGCCTTTCACGGTTTTGGCAAGGATGACGGTAGGCTGGCCCGTATGGTTTACCGCCGCATGATAGGCGGCATAAACCTTGTGCGGGTCGTGACCACCTCGGCTCAGGCGGTAGATGTCGTCATCCGAAAGGTGTGCGACCATGTCCAACAATTCCGGGTACTTGCCGAAAAAATGCTTGCGCGTATAAGCACCGCCCTTGGCCTTGTAGTTTTGGTATTCGCCATCCACTACCTCTTCCATGCGCCTGCGCAAGAAGCCTTTGGAATCTCGTGCCAAAAGCGCATCCCATTGTGAACCCCAAATCACTTTGATGACGTTCCAGCCCGCACCACGAAATTCTGCTTCAAGTTCTTGGATGATTTTGCCACCGCCCCTGACCGGCCCGTCCAAGCGTTGCAGGTTGCAGTTGACTACAAAAACCAAATTGTCTAATTTCTCGCGTCCAGCCAGTCCGATGGCACCCATGGATTCTGGTTCGTCCATCTCACCGTCACCCATGAAAGCCCAAACCTTGCGGCCTTTGGTTTGCAGAATGCCGCGATCTTCAAGATATTGCATAAAACGGGCTTGATAGATCGCCATGATTGGACCCAAGCCCATTGATACGGTTGGGAATTGCCAGAAATCCGGCATCAGCCAAGGATGTGGGTAGGATGAAAGCCCGTCGCCCCGCACTTCACGGCGGAAACGGGACAACTCATCCTCGGTCAAACGCCCTTCAAGGAAGGCACGGGCGTAGATTCCCGGCGAAGAATGGCCTTGGAAAAACACCAAGTCGCCGCCGTGACTCTGATCCGGCGCATGGAAAAAATGGTTGAACCCAACTTCATACAGGGTCGCGGAAGAGGCAAAACTAGCAATGTGACCGCCATATTCGGATGACACACGGTTGGCCTGCACCACCATCGCCATCGCATTCCAGCGAATCCATGAGCTTATCCGATGCTCCATTTCTTCATCCCCCTGCAAACGCGCTTGTTTATGCGGCGGGATGGTGTTGATATAAGCAGTGTTGGCTTTATAGGGCAGATTGATCCCGGAACGCCGGGCTTTGTCGACCAAGCGCTCAATCAGATAGTGCGCCCGTTCGGAACCTTCGTTCTCGATGACGGCTTCAAGCGCATCCAACCATTCGCGTGTTTCGGTTGGATCAAGGTCGTTTAGATGGAGCGAAGTTGATGAAAGGGATTGGGCTTCTGGCATGGGGGTTCCTGAACCGTAAAGGGTAATTGTTGATTATAACTTTCGGTTTGGTTTGGCTCAATGTTTGAAAATTAAATCTGGCTAACCACCACAATTTCCTCCCCTAGCATGTCGATGATCTTCACCGCCACACGGCTTCCGAGCGGCGGGGCGGGAAGTTCGTAGCGGCCTTGGCACAAGTCTTGCTTTCGTTCTGGCACGTCTGACAGACAGATATTGAATACTTCGCCATCATAGGCGGTATCTATCAGCACACAATCCACCACGGCCCGCCATTCCGGGATTTGGGCGCGGAATAGCGAGGTGTCCAGGTTCAAGCGTTGGACGATGGACGGGGACACCACGTCCACAATCTCCACGATTAAACACGCTTCGCCGTGCCGGGTTCCCCGGCTTACCGACACGTCAGCAAAAGCCGGTTCATGCTTGATGATGCCACCATACTTTTTATCGGTACGCAGTTCGATGACATGGAAGCGGTTAATGGGCCGATTGCGGTTGTGTTGCTCTACCCACGCTTTTGCGGCCAACTCCATGCCGAGTGTGACGACTTGCACATCCCGCTCTTCACTAGGGCGGTTGCTGAGTTCGCTCCTGATGCTGTCCAAATCCAGCGGTGTCAGCGGATGGTTGAACGGGATGATCTTCACCCAATATTTGCCGCGAGTGCCGTCAAAGAAGCCTTCTGACTTGATTCGCTGAATGCCTAGATGCTCGGCGACCAGTTCCACTGCCTCATTGTGTTGGATGTGTAGGTCGTAATCGTTCACCCGCCACACGCTAAAACTCAATTGGGCGGGTTTGACGGGCGTGTGTTCGTCGTCCTCAATTAGGCTGGTTTGCCGGTCATTGGCGGTGGTGGCAATCTGTTCCTTAATGATGGTTTGCAAGCGTTTGGCGGTGGTTTGAATCGCGCCTTTGTTGATGTCGCAACCGATCCAGCGACGGCCTAGTTGTTGGGCTACTTTAGCAACTACACCAGAACCCATAAAGCAGTCTAAAACAATATCGCCGGTTGTACTGGCAGCAGATATAATTCGGGTCAATAGGCGTGTAGTTTTTTGGGTAGGATAAAGGTCTAATCCTTCGCGTTCATCTGATGTTTCTTGATATGAAAGCATATTTCCCCATACATCCGTTGCAACAGTACCTTTCGATGGGTCATCCACATAGGTTCTTGTATGCGCTTTGCTGGCAGCTTCTTCAGTGGTCGCTTTTCTGCTCATGCGACGACGTTCATAATACCATCGACCATCATCATCTTGTTGCATGGTATTTTTAACATATTCCCCAAATGGAACTCTGACATTAGAGTCTTGACTTTGTAGCTTTATTTCATCTGCTGCAAACCAGAATATTGTTTCGTGTGCCTTTGGAAATCTTTTATCATGAGCGCCCCCCATTATTTGGTGAATCCAGACTATCTCGTTACGGAATGAATCAGCCCCAAATACTTCTTCTAGTAAACACCTCAAATGGTGCATTTTTCGGTTATCACAATGAACAAAAATACTTCCATCTTTAGATAATAATTCTTTTAGAAGGATGAACCGTTCATACATAAACTGCAAGTAATTGTCATTCGCCCAAATATCCGTATATTGCACTTGTTCGCCTAGACTGTAATCCTCCCCGTCCAGCTTGGCACTCGCCGTGCCGCGCAAGTTGACCTTGCGCACATAATCCGCCCCGGAATCAAACGGCGGGTCGATGTAAATCAGCTTGACCTTGCCCCGGAAACCGTTTGCCAACAAATGGGCCAACACGTCTTTGTTGTCGCCGTGGAACAATAAACCGCCATGCGGGTATTTGTCCGGCCAGTCTTTCCAATCGACCTCGGCCAGCGCATCGGCTGGGGTTTGCGGTTGGAAATTTTCGATGTGTTGGGCGGGATAGGCAGGCAGCGTGTTGAGCGGTTTCTTGCCCACCCATTGCAGCATCGGTCTTCCCTTGGCTTTGGTTATTTTGATTTCGTTGGGGGGACTCAAATTAGTTTCTCAAACTTAGGTTTTTTCTGTGGCACGGATTAATTCAGTCAGCGGTAATACGATGTTCATATCCCAATAAGCACGATTTAAACCACGAACACCTATGGGTACAAAATTGGGCCGTGTCGTGCCTTTTGGCGGATATTTTAGCCGATATACGGCTATCCCAAAAAAGCGGGGTGACTTTGGGATTCGCGGGTATTGCAATTCAAGTAAGCGAAACAAATACTCACAAAATGCCTGACCACATTCGATTTGTAATTGCGCGTTGCGAATATCGAATGAGTCTTTGTGTTCAAAAATAAAAACCAATGGATATCCTTTGCTATCCAGACAAATAAAAGTCAAATCATTGACCGAACATATCTTTCCAGACTTGAGAATAGCCACAGGCTTTTTACCGCGAACATCCATGGAAAAGGCAACGAATGGTGCAGAAGCTTTGAGGGTGAAAGAACTACTGATGCTGCCATTGTCTTCGATTTCTTCGTGGACAATATACCCGGCATTGGCGGCTTTTCGAAAGTCTGGTGCAATAGCATCGTTTACAAGGTTAAAGAAATCATGCGTTTTCATACTATCTTACTACTCAGCAACAAACTCTGGAGTGGTCACGGGATGAAGCGCATCTTGCAAAGCAACTTTCCCATCATCGGCTATATGATAAGTAACTTGCGTGATTTCCTGCTGTAAACCTTCAGCAATATCATGAAATTCTGTTTCCCCTTTTGGCAACCTAGGTAGTCTTCTTAAAAAGTTGAGATAGTTTTCTATAGGTTCTGCATATTGAACTAAAACAATATCTTTTAACAAGTCTTCGGTGTCGTCTCGTTTCCATCGACGAATCATATCTACCTTAAACACTAGGGTAGTATCCAGTCCTTGATAACAAATGTTCAGTCCACCACGCTCCGCCGGCAAAAGAAAGGGGTTTGTCTCATAATCGCCTAGTAACCATTCAAATAAAAGCGATGAAACAATCTCTGACACTTGTTCATGCGTCGCCTGTTGAAAATTGAGTTTAAGTATGATGGTATCAGAATTTTTCTCTGAGTGAGCATCTAGTGGGAAAACATCCTTGTTAATTTTAGCTTTGATTAAATGCTGCTTACAAAGCTCTTCTTCGATAATAATTTTTACACTGGCGTTTTTAAATATGCCGGAAGAATCACCAAATAAATAGGGTAGACTATGAGTTGCCACTTCGTTTATCGCAGTTTCTATATCAAAAAAATGCTGACATAGCATATCAGTGATAGACAATGCAATAACGCCTTCGTCCTTTAGCTTGGATGCCAATTGATCCGAAAATGGAAAGACATGCTTAAATCGTCTACGTAAAACGCTCCATAACACATACATCGCATAAGTCTTGCCGGTATTGTTAGCACCGCAAAAAACCGTCAGTTCTCCCGGTTCTATGACTGCTTCCGATAAACATCCAACATTTTTGAGTGTTAATTTCATGGTTTAATTTTCATGTAATGAGTCATTTAGCCTCCTGATTAGCAAGATTCTTCAGCCGAAGTCAAAAACACCGTCGTTCCGGCATGGACCGCCGGAACCTAGGCTCCATGGACGGCGGGGTTTGGGGCATCCCTGCAATCTGGATTCCGGCGGTCCATGCCGGAATGACGGATAGCTGAAACATCTTTCTAATCAGGTTTAGCCTTGCTAACCGCATTGTCGGATTGGCGGGATTCACTGTAACCGTCCGTCGGCTAGGGTTGATGACCAAATCCATGTCTTCCATAGGGATTGCCCCCAACAAAACTTCATTGCCTAGCACCATCGCCCCAGTCAGGCAGTGTCGGTTTGCAAATTGGGCCAAGATTGGGCCTACATAAGGCCGTTTACGCGATGAACCGTCTGCAGTTTCCACTTCGCGTTCTTCATAAGTGTCCAAGTCAAGTTGCAGGGCAATATGTTCGGGAATGCAAAGATGCACCGCGCCGGTATCGACCAGTGCCGCCACTTTTACCGGCTGGATGTCTGGCTTGCGCACGTTGCTTAACATAATGTCCGCATAAATTAGTCCCACGGTGAATCCTCATCATTATAAAAAAGTGTTGGAGGCCCGTCATTCCGGCAGGGATTGCCGGAATCCAGTCCACAGGGATGTGAAACTACGGGATAACAATTATTCTTGATCGAGCATATCACCATCCATGGCTTCTGGATTCCGGCAATCCCTGCCGGAATGACGGTGTTTTCTTGCTCAGCGGCACTTGTGTATAACGGCGAGTGGTGAGTCTCCGTCGTTTGGTGAATTACTGACAAACCTTCGGGTTTCTTGCAGTGCCTCGGCCGGCAACACATTACCCGCGAAGATGACATTGTAGGCCAGTTGCTCGGGGTTGAGATCAGCCAGTTTGCTCATGGCGACCGCCTTGCGCCCTTCCTTGCTTTTTGGTGTCCCCCCATTTTTTGCCAGCATCCTATCCGTTTCGATTTCGGCTTGATGTTCATCGGATTTGATTTCGACGATCAGGCTCTTGCCATCAATGCGCTGTATGACAAAATCCGGCGTGTAGCGATGCCATCGGCCATCCTCGCCCAGATATTCGGCGTACAAATCGGTTTTGGAAGGGTCGGTCAACCCGCCGGTAAACCAAATGCCCTTAATGTTTTCGGCATGTTGGGCGATGATGTTCAGTGCTTGCTCCAGATAATCGGCCTCGGGTTTGGAATCGAAATTATAGCCTTCATAGTGGAATGATTTGTCTTTGGCAAAATGCGTATTGGGAAAGCTGTCGGCAAGCCGATAAAGGTGTTGGCGGGATTTCTCAAAGCTGATGCGGGCGGTATAAAGCAATTCGCCCTTTTCGTCCTTGCTTTTGCGGAAGCCATCCAGCTTGATCAAGGCGATGGCAATTTCTATTTCCTGCCAGTCTTCCTCGTAGTCGCGCCGTTGCGCTTCAATTTGCTGCCCCAATGCTTCTAGATGATGGGCCGGTAGCCAATCGTCCGCGTCGTATGCAGCCCGCAAAGCGGCCAATACCTCCCGCATGGGCAGGTGGTAATTCGCCGCCAGCAAACCCGCCGCCGTATAAGTGTCCAAGGTTTCAGGCTCCATGTTCAGTTCTTCCGAGTCGATCCGGGTTAGTTTGCCCCGTCCACCGATTTCGGCAATTGACCATGTTTCCAAGCGTCCGGCCAATGGGGCAGAAAGTTCAGGGCGGGTCAAGCAAATTGGGTTCGTTGCGGCTATGTCCGTCTTGCGTTTGAAGCGCAGCACTCGCCGCTTGACCAGCAAAGGGGGCAAATCTAACTTGTGCAAGCGGATTTCTTCTTCAACACGGTCCGTTTGGGTTTTGTTCAAGTCGGCCAAGGTCGTGCCGTAAGTTTCTTCCAACTGACGCTCAAGGATTTTTTCGTTTTCCTTGGACACATAGACGCGGGCGGGCGTGGTGTTGCCGGGAACCTGTCGCAAACAGCGAGTGGCCGCTTGCAGCACGAAGTTGTTGCTACCCGCCAGCCGCCGCACCAAGCCACAGGCAAACAGGCTGGGGCAGTTCCAGCCCTCAGTCCCCATGTTGACTAATAGCACAATCCGATGTTGGGCGTGTGGATCGTGGGCAAGCCTGTAGAATTCGCTCTTCACCGCCTCTGTTGATTTGGCATCCACTGCCAGCAAAACCGTGGGGGATAGGTTTCGATGAGCCAGCACAGCCTCAATGGCGGGGCGCAATTCGTCGCGAGTTTCGATGTTCGGGAAGTACAACGCGAGCCTTGCCGGTGAACCGTCCGGCAAAGCCGTATCCCAATAAGTGGTTAAGAAATCTTCGACAATTTTGGAGACCAGTAGCGAACCATGCTCTTCGTCCAAATCAAAGAGCTTGATATTACCCGCCAATTCTTTCAGCACCCCATCTTTGATGCCTTCACCCAAGCCGTACCATACCACCACATCACGCAGAGCTTGACGCTCAAAATAAGGCGTTCCCGTGGTGTTGACGACGACGACGAGGTTGGTTTCCTTGGCGAGATAATCCACCGTGCGGCGGACTTTTTTGATGCCTTGCCCGGTAAAAACCAATTCGCCGCTGTCTGTGTCTTTTTCCCACTTCCCAAGTAGCTTTTGCCCATAGGTCAGGATGGTTTTCCCCGCGCCCATCGCCAAGGCTAGAATATACGAGGGGTAATCCAGCGTTAGGGTTTCGCGTAGGCTCTCCATCTGATTTTGCCGCACGAAAGCGTTGTCGGTGCAAATGCGGTCAAAAAGCCCTCCAAAGTTGAATTTTGCCTCTGCAAAGGCTTTTAGGTCGATTCCGAGTGCTGTTAGCCGGCCCTGTGGATCGGGGAACAGCCGCTCATACAACTCCGGTATTTTTGGAGACCCTTCCACTAGCCTAAGATACCAATAGACCTCCAAAGCCCGGAATTGGGCTTTGCGCAAGTAGCGTAGTTGGCCACATTGCTCGTCTTCATAAGCAAACTGTAGAAATTCGGCAATGGCAGGATAATCATCGCAAGGGTAGCTTTGCGCCTGCCAAGCATCGACGCGAACGGCAATGATTTCATGAAGCAAGCTCATAATTTAGGGTAGTCCATCGGTCAATGATATAAACCAAAAAGCCAGCATTTACGCTGGCTTAAGAACTTAGTTGGATTGTGTGAAACGGGTGTTTGGTGGAGATGAAGAGGATCGAACTCTCGACCTTCGCATTGCGAACGCGACGCTCTCCCAACTGAGCTACATCCCCATAATTAGACACTTTAACGTTATTTGCGGTTTTTTTCAAGTTACTCCTCGCTCCGTTCTCCAAACCACGACAATTTCTGATGTAGCTTAACCACCTCCCCGATAATGACCAAAGTGGGGGCTTTAACGTTGGCCTGGGCGACCTTATCCGGCAGGTCGGCGAGGGTTCCGGTCAACACCCGTTGATGACGGGTGGTGCCTTGTTGGATTAGCGCGGCGGGCAGACTGGCAGGACAGCCATGCTTGATTAGACCAGTGCAAATTTGCGCAAGCCCTTGCAGGCCCATGTAAATTACTAGGGTTTGGTTGGGAACCGCCAACCGCTCCCATTCCAGGTCTATCGTACCGTCTTTCAAATGACCGGTGACAAAGGCGCAGGACTGGGCATAATCGCGATGGGTTAGCGGGATGCCGGCATACGCGGCGCAACCCGAAGCGGCGGTGATGCCGGGTATGACTTGGAAGTGGATGCCCTCTGCCATTAGGGTTTCGATTTCCTCGCCGCCGCGACCGAAAATAAACGGATCGCCGCCTTTCAACCGCACCACTCTGCGTCCCGCTTTGGCAAGCTCGGTAAGTAGCCGGTTTATTTCGGGCTGTGGAAGGGAATGGTCGCTGCTTTGCTTGCCAGCATAGATTTTTTCGGCATCCTTGCGCACTAGCCCCATGATTTCCGGCGACACCAAGCGGTCATAGACCACGACATCGGCCTCTTGCATCAGGCGCAGGGCGCGTAGCGTCAATAAATCCGGGTCGCCCGGACCCGCCCCCACCAAAAACACCATGCCGGTTTTTTTGCCATTATTGTCTCGCAAACGTTGTTCCAATCTAATCGCCGCCTCTTCCTCGCGACCAGCCAAAGCCAGATCGGCAACATCGCCTTGCAAAGCATCCTCCCAAAAACGACGGCGCGATTCAGCGTCGGGGATAATCCGTTTTACTTGTTGTCTAAAGTGGTCGGCCAAACGGGCCAACAAACCGTATTCCGGCGGAATGAGGGCTTCCAGTTTGACGCGCAGCAACCTTGCCAACACCGGTGATGCCCCCCCGGATGAAATTGCCGCCACGATGGGCGAGCGGTCGATGATGGCAGGGAAGATAAAACTGCACAACTCGGGGCAATCGACGACGTTGACCGGGATATTGCGAGCCTGGGCCGCTAGGAAAACCAGTTCGTTGACCAGGCGGTCAGAGGTGGCTCCAATGACCAACTTGAAACCGTCCAAATCTTCCGGGGCGAAATGTTTTTGTTTCCATTCAATTTTGTACTGGACGCTCAAATCGGCTAAAGTTTCGGTTAGCCGAGGGGAAACCACCGTGACCAGCCCACCCGCCTGCCGCAAGGTTTCAGTTTTACGGGCCGCCACCTCGCCGCCACCGACGATCAGGCAGGGTTGGCCGGTCAGCTTGAAAAATAGGGGTAAATAATCCATCGTGGTTTGCTTTTGGTAGAATCGTTTGACTATTGTATGTCGGGAGACGCTGAAAATGACTAATCAGGAATTTGATTTTGAGGTGGATGCTTGTGGGTTGATGTGTCCATTGCCCTTGTTGCGCCTGAAAAAAGCACTGCAAGGGTTGGATGATGGGAAAGTGGTCCGTGTGCTGGCAACCGACCCCGCCGCCGTGCTGGATTTCGGTGTGTTTATCGAGCAAGCCGGCCATGGCCTTTTGAGCAGCAATGAACTGGATGGGATATTATATTTCTTAATTCGGAAGGGGGGGTGATATGAATAAGGAAACTAATCCTGTCACCTACCCGGTTAGCAGTGTCGCTGAGGTTTATGATGCTTGCCATCCCGATATTCCACTGGAGGATGTGAATGACACGCGTTATGTGGATTTGACTGCCGTCAGGGGTGGCGAAAGCCTAGTGAAATCCATCGCCTATGCCATTGAACGAACCCGTTCGCCCAATTTTCACCAACAACTGGTCACCGGGCATCGCGGGTCTGGCAAATCCACGGAATTTTTCCAGTTGAAAGCCCGCCTTGAGAATCATGACTATTTCGTCGTGTATCTGGATGTTGGCGAAACCTTGGATTTAGGCGACATCAGCTATCTGGATATTTTGATCGGCATTGCCAAGGCGATTGTGGGAGAACTAGAAGCTGCCGGCATTGATCTCAATGAAAATCTGTTGACGGAAGTTTTGTCTTGGCTGGCTGAAAAAACGATAATAACAGAGCGCAATGCCGAATCAGAAGGTAAAATCAGTGCGAACTTAGGCTTGGCAGCGAATATTCCATTCCTTGCCAAAGCACTCGCTGAAGCCACCGGTCACATTAAAAGCGGCAGTAAGCGTCGCGAGGAAATCCGCTCGGTTTTAGAGCGTGAATTATCGCTTTTGATCGAACGATTGAATATCTTGATTGACGATGCCAGGACGCGGTTACAGCGACAAGGGTACAAGGATTTGGTGGTGATCGTCGATCAATTAGAAAAGATGGCTTATCGGACCAACAAGGATGGAACCTCCAACCATAAGGAATTGTTTGTCCATCATGCCGGACAGTTGAAAAGCCTGCACTGCCATATTATTTATACCGTGCCAATCAATCTGATTTTCAGTGCCAATTTGGGGGATACTTTCGGAAGTGATGCGATTTTTGTCATTCCGATGGTGGATGTCAACAAGGGGGCAGGCAAGGAAAAGTTCCGTGAAGTGGTTGCCCGGAGGGTTGATATTGAGAAGGTATTTGTCGAGTCCTGTTTGGTAGACCGGCTGATAGCGATGAGTGGCGGCTCATTGCGTGACTTGATGAGATTAGTGCGTTTGGCCTGTCAGAATACGGATGAGATAATTGAAAGCGCCGATGTGGAACGGGCCATACGCGCTTTGATTCGTGAATATGACCGCTTGGTAAAAGAACAAGATATTCCGCTGCTGACAAGGGTTAATGAGTCTAAACATGTGGACGGGAGTTTTGCCGATTTGTTGGGCCTCCGCGTTATTCATGAATACCAAAACGGTGCTCGTTGGGCCGATCTACATCCCGCAGTCCGTGCGATTTCTTGGATAGACCGCGCACTGAACCCACCGGCCATCCTGTGAATACGGACGACCCTGAAGCACTAGCCGACCGCCAGTCTGAACTTCCCCGTCTGCTATGGGTATTGCGCAAAGGCAAAGGATTCGGATTATATTTTGTCTGTTGCAACGCCCCCGCCTATCGCCGTGAATTAGTCGAAAAAATCAAGGCCGAATATGCCTTGCCGATTTTGGAATTCGACCTGACCGGACATGACGACGAAGAATATATCGACCACCGCCTATTAACTTGGGCCGCAGACAAACCCGCCGGTGCGCCGGTGTTTTTATATGGCTTGGAAACCCTGCTGCCCACCCGTGACGAAGACCGTCAATTTCGCACGATACAAGAAATCAACTGGCGGCGGAATGTCTACAGCCAACTAGGCCGCAACCTAGTCATCTGGTTGCCGGAATACGCGCTGACGCTATTGGCCCGAAAAGCCTCGGATTTTTACGACTGGCATAGTGCGGTGTTTGAGTTTCCAGTGCCGGAGGCGGAAAAGTCTAGGTTTGTCAAACAATCTATGCTGGGGTTCATGGATGGGGAAACCCATGCCGCCAACCGAATGACCTTGGCGGAAAAACGGCGATGGATAAGCGTGTTAAATGGGTTGTTGGATGAAACGCCAAAGGATAGTGAGGAATATGCTGGGTTGTTGAATGATTTGGGGCGGTTGCATCATGCTTCAGGGAAATACTCAGAGGCACTTCGAATGTATCAAAAAAGTCTTGAAGTTTTTCACAAGTTGAATAACCAAGAAGATGAATCTATGGCACTTAATAATATCTCGCAGATTTATCAAGCCCAAGGGGATTACGACAATGCGCTGAAGTATCTTGAAAGCTCATTGGTTATTCTGCGTGATATAGGCTTCCGAGACGGCGAGAGTATAGCACTAGGGAATATTTCACATATTTATCGAATTCAGGGTGATTACGAAAAAGCGTTAAGCTATCTTGAAGATGCTTTGGTGATAAATCATGCAATGGGAAACCGTGAGGGTGAGGGAACAAATCTGAATAGTATTTCACAAATATATTCTGCCCAAGGCTATCGAGACAAAGCGTTGAACTGTCTTGAAAACGCTTTGACGATACATCGTGAAGTCGGTAATCGGATAGGTGAGGGTGCAACGCTGAATAACTTTTCAAATTTCTATTATGATCAAGGGAATGACGACAAGGCACTGGATTATCTTGAACAGTCGCTAAGAATTGCGCGTGACATGGGTGACCGGGCCGGATTGTGCGCAATCCTCATCAATTATGGAGCCATACATGATAGCCAAGGCAACATTTCCGAAGCCAAACACGCTTGGCTGGAAGCTTACCGCATTGCCACGGAAATCGGCCATGCGGAGGGTTTAAAGGCATTGGACAAACTGGCGAAAGACTTAGGCAAGGAGGGTTTGGCGTATTGGGAGTCCAAAATGTAGGGTGGGTTGCCATGAAAGAACGGATAACATCCCTGGGAGGGATGTTATCCGTGGGTTGCAGTATGGCACTTTTATCGTCAGAGGCGTCGAGACGCGTTGACCATTAGACATCGACAGTGCGCACCGGGAGAATCTGCCCTTTTTGGCTGGTTCCCAAGCTCCGGCTCTCGACGTTATACACAAGTCCGACCAAGCAAGAAACGTCGTCATTCCGGCAGGGATTGCCGGAATCCAGAAGCCATGGAGGGCAAACTCGTCGATAAGCAAGTGTTTGATTCTGGTAATTTCCAGCCCGCAGTTTCACCTCCCTGTGGACTGGATGCATGAGGGACATCCATGTCCCTCACCCTTCGGGCGGCAGAGCCGTGCAAATCGGCTGTCCTGCCGATTTGTCCGGCAATCCCTGCCGGAATGACGGGCCTCCAACACTTGTGTATAACGGCGAGAGCTCCGGCTTGGGAACCCTTATCTTGCAAGCTCATGCTTGGCCGTTCTTCGGGAAGCTGGATCTTCAAAAACCCCATTCCCAAGCGGGAGCTTGGGAACGAGCAAACTACACGAGTAGGTAAGACCGACTCGGTTTTTAAAACCGAGTCGGTCTTACCTTAAACACTAGTCCCGCCGACCGTCAATCCATCCACCCGCATCGACGGTTGGCCTACACCCACAGGGATGCTCTGGCCTTCTTTGCCGCAAGAGCCGACGCCGGGGTCCAATTCCATGTTGTTGCCTACCATGCTGACACGGGTCAGCACTTCCGGGCCATTGCCGATCAGCGTGGCCCCCTTCACAGGACGGGTCACTTTGCCGTTTTCAATTAAATACGCTTCGCTGGCGGAGAACACAAACTTACCGGAGGTGATATCCACCTGGCCCCCGCCAAAATTTTTCGCGTACAGCCCTTTTTCCACCGATGCGATGATTTCTTCCGGGTCATGGGTTCCCGCCAGCATATAGGTATTGGTCATGCGCGGCATCGGTAAATGGGCGTAGGATTCCCGTCGCCCGTTGCCGGTTGGCTTCGTACCCATTAGCCGTGCGTTGAGCTTGTCCTGCATGTAACCCTTGAGAATGCCATTTTCGATCAACACATTGTACTGTGTTGGCGTACCTTCGTCGTCAATATTGAGGGAGCCGCGCCGCCCCGGCAGGGTTCCGTCATCCACCACGGTGCAAAGCGGCGAAGCCACCCGTTCGCCGATCCGCCCCGAGAACACCGACGTACCCTTGCGGTTGAAATCCCCCTCTAAGCCATGGCCTATGGCCTCGTGCAGCAACACGCCGGGCCAGCCCGCCCCCAACACCACGGTCATATTGCCTGCCGGTGCGTCCACCGCCTCCAAGTTGACCAAGGCCATCCGCACCGCCTCTTTAGCATACTCAGATGCACGGTCGTTTTCTAAAAAATAAAGATAATCAGCTCGCGCACCGCCACCGGCGCTGCCCTGTTCACGTCGCCCGTTGTGCTGGACGATGACGCTGATGTTAAGCCGGACCAGCGGTCTCACATCGCCGTGCATGATGCCATCTTGCCCTAAAACCATGATTACTTCATGGGAGCCGACTAGGTTGACCATCACTTGCTCGACCCGTGGGTCGATTTTTCGGGCTTCGGCATCCAGGCGCTGCAACAGTTGAATTTTTTCCTCTTCCGGCATGGATTGCAGCGGGTCGATAGGCGGATAAAGCAGGCGGTTGCTGGGATCGGTGGCTATTGCCAATTTAACTTCGCGCCCGGAGTAGGCGATGGCACGCGCATTCTTGGCCGCATCCAGCAAGGCCGGCAAGGCGATTTCGTCACTATAGGCAAATCCGGTCCTTTCCCCGGACACCGCCCTTACACCGGCTCCCTGCTCGATGCTATGGCTACCTTCTTTGACGATGCCGTCTTCTAGCCCCCAGCTTTCATAGCGGCTAGATTGCATGTAAATATCGGCGGCATCCACCGATGCGCCAAGCAGTGCCCCCATGACGCGGTCGATGTCGTTGGTGGTGAGTCCGGCTGGTTCAAGGATGGATTGGCGGGCAAGTTCTAAGGATTGGTTGGGCATGGTTGTTCTTTAGTTTTGGTGAAGTGCAGCGTTTTCAACATCAAAGGATTACTATGAAAACTTCATTGTGTTTATGATTAGAAAGTTAAATCAATTATTTATTAGCATTTCTATAACTATATGATGTTGGTTTTAGAGCATGAAAACGCTGGAAATTTTATTCTTTTTCTTCTTGCCCGTATTCGACACTGAAATTCTTGGAAGGGTTAACTGAATACCCGTTATTTAGTTATATTTAAATATGAAAACGCTGTAAATAATGTCTACAACCTGTTTAATACATACACATTGCACCCTACGCCCCCAAGTTAACCATCTCAGCTAATAAAGTTTCTGGAGCAATATCTTGTTCGTTTGGCCAAGTGACAGCACCAAAAAAAATATCGACTTGATTGAAATAATGGACATTTCTAAGCTCTCGGAACACGCCGCTATCAAGATAAGGCTTAAGATCAAATACGCCTTTATTACCATTTTCAAGTTCCACATAAATGCAGTAGTCAGGCAATGGTTTAACAAATTTTACATCCCAATACATAACAACCTCACAGAGGAGCAATTTTATAGGGATTTTCATTGCTGATTGCCAATTCCCAATCAGCCAGTAATTCATCGCGATGAATTTCTATCCATGCCTGTACCAATCGGAGTTGTTTACGGGGCAACTGACCAGCCAGTATTTCACATTCTTCAATCCCGATAGAAGCTTTGCTCGTTCCCAAGCTCCAGCTTGGGAATGCCTCCGGCGACGCTCCTGCGTCGGAGGTATCGAACCGCAGGAGCGGTAAAGGCTGCATTCCCACGCGGGAGCATGGGAACGATCAAAAAATAGCATTACGCCATAAAAAGCGTTTTATTCATCTTAATTCACCGAATTAGCAAGTTGTTACAGCAAGGCCCAAAACACCGTCATTCCGGCATGGATCGCCGGACAAATCGGCAGGACAGCCGATTTGCACGGCTCCGCCGCCCGAAGGGTGAGGGACACGGATGTCCCTCATGCATCCAAGTTGCAGGGACGCCCTCAAACCCTGTCCCGTCCATGGAGCCTAGATTCCGGCGATCCATGCCGGAATGACGGAATAGTTGAATCGTCTTCTAATCAGGCCAATTTATGCCCTGCCGATTCGTAACCTTAACCGCAGCATTCAAAAAATTTTGCTCGTTCCCAGTATCTAGCTTGGGAATGCGGGTTCTGAAGCTCCAGCTTCCTGAGTAACGATCAAGCAGGAGCTTGCAAACGTAGGTTCCCAAGCTGGAGCTTGGGAACCAGCCAAATTTTAGACTTTATCGGAAACCTTACAACGTATCTTGATGTTGCTGCACAAGTTGAAAGGTTTCCGGTAAAGTTTATCCGATAAAGTATATTTTCGATAAAGTCTACCCTACTCAGACCCCCCCCCCTCTTTCCCCATCCCCGACATCGTTTTGAAATCCGACCACGCCCGGTCTATCATGTCCAACGGCATGCTGCCTTCTAGGTGTTTGATTTGCGGGTTGTCCCAACTGCCCGTGACCGAATAATTCGTACTGGCTAGGTTGACATCTTCCGCGCCCACCAAGCGGTGCGCCATGTCGATCACAGCACCCACCGCCGCACCGCCAATAATCGCCCCGGCCAAGGGTATCGAAGCCGCTGCATGCGGGATGACTGAAACGGTTTCATCCAAGTCATGGCTGACCAAGCCAGATTGGCCTATGATCAGAATATCTGCCGCCACGGCATCAATCATGAACCCTTTGGTTCTGGCTTGCCCATCTCCTAGTTTAAACACGCCTTCCATGCTGTCATAGGCTAGTCCCTTGCCAAATAAATCACTGAAATCCAATAGCAACAATCGCCGCAGGGTGTTTAAGTTTAACATGCCCAAGGCACGGCCTAGGCCAGGTTCAAATTGCAATGACCTGCCACGGCCCATCTTTAACCGAAGCTCACCTCCTGCGGCAGCTAAGGAAAACTGCTGCGGCGCACCGTTCCAAGACAGAGAAAACGCTGCCTCTGTCGGTGTACGGTAAAAATCTTTACTAAACCCAAAAAGGTCCAGGAAATTGCCTAAATCGCTAATTTTTAGCTTGCCATCCAACTTGGTTTCATCGCTGCCATCCTGGCGCATCCAACTCCCCCTCAGGCTAAGATCGTGGTTGTCGGTGACTAATCTTAGGTGTTTGATGTTGACACCCGCATTCCAATGGTCGGTCTCCAATTCAAGTGCCCCTAAGTCAACATCCTGTCGCATTAGATGGTTTGCTCTTATGTGCAGCGCTGGCAGACTGGCAGGGTCGGGAGGAGTTGGTTGCGGCTGACCTTCCTTTGCCACCGAAAATTTGGGTAGGTTTAGACGCTCAAAGTCAAGTCTAAGCAGGGCATGACTGAATTCGGGGAAAGAGGCGCTATAAAACCCCTTGCCATAGTAGCAATCAATCTCGCCATGCAACTCCTCTTCTTCGCGCTTTCCGGTCATATAAAACGGACCCAAATCCTCACCATTCCATGTCAACTTCCCGACTTCCATGTCGAGTTCGCGTGGAACAGACTGGATCGATTCGCCCCCGAATTCAGCAAGCAGCATTCTCCATTCCCCAATATCCACCCGATTGGTCTTCAGGTAAAGCCCCAAACCCGGTTCCCCAGTGGCTGGAGGCTGGGGCTTCCCCCAAGAAAGATCGCCGCTTTCCAAGTGCAAGGCTTCATTGTCCGAGAACATCAAACGGGCCTGCCCTTCGCGGCCATAGGCAACACTCACCGACAGAGAATCGCCCCGCTGGAATGCCAATACAGCATTAAAGTCTTTCTTTTCGACAGCCGGTTTGACTAAAGGCGCAGGAAATTTCAGTTCCAGCCCAGCCAAATCGGACGACAATGCGATGCGCAATGGCTTGCTGGAAGAGTCTAAAGATTCTGGAATTTGCAGATTCAGATGATAAGCAAAATCCCCTTCGGCATGTTTCCAATACTCCCCCTGAAAAACCTTGCGCAATCCAAAAATGTCAGCCCTGCCGTTGATGTCGAGGAGAATGTCGCCATTATGCTGATCCACATCAAACAATATGGGTTGGTCCATGGCTTTAGCGGCTAGTTGCTTGCCTCCCATCCCGTCTCCGGTGAAACCCAAGGCACCAGTGATTTCCTGAACTTTCAGGTTGATACCCTTTAGAGCAAGGGTGTCGTTGTTTAGTTGCAATACGCCTCCCACGCCGACATCACCCAAACCAAAAGTCATGGGAATTAACAAATTCAAGTCCAGATGAAAATTCCCCGATGGTTCCGCAGCCTTCGACAAACGCTCGGGTATGCGCCGGACAGGTGTTTGTCTCAATAACTTCATGGACAATGCCAATTCGCTATCTAAATTGCCGTTCAAGCTCATCCAGCCATCGCCAATGAAGTCTGCTGTTTCGGCGTGTATAGTATGGAATGGAATGTTACCGATGCGCCCACCATCGGAATCGATAAACAAAGACGGGCCGAAAAACAGAATTTTTGCCCTGACATCATAAAGATGCGGCCATTCCGGGTTAAAATCCAACTCCATGTTTTCGGAGTCAATTTGGGCCTCGAACAGACCTTCGCCATGCGGGAAAGGAAAATCGGCAAGCTGTCCCCGTAACAGTATATTGGCTGACTTCAGTTTGCCGCCGTCGAATACTTTACCCAACCACTTTGATGCGTTTGGAGTCATAATAGCCAGAGGAAGATAATCGCGCAAACGGGCTGCATCGACATCCCGCAACCGCGCATCCATGTCGATGATCGGTGAATTTCCCTCGCCAGCGGGCAAGTCAAGTGAAAAGCCTCCTGTTGCCTGAAGTCCGGGCGCGGCCAGTCCAATCTGATTGCCGACGATGCGCCATGATGATGCCGCCAGCAGCCTACTCGCTTCGGTAGGCGCTTGGAATATCGGGATGCCCACCTCGTCCATCCTGAGCCATTGAAAACTTCCGCCGAACATGTCAAGGACTAGGGGCTTTTGCCACAAGCTAGGCAGATTCAGTTCCGGCTTAGCCATATTGAATTGAATGCTGCCATGGTGATCATTACCGCACAACCGCCCACTTAATTGACCAAGCCTAGGCCAACCCTCTGGCGGATTGTAGACGAGCCCTTCCAGTTCGCCGCAAAAACCGAAATGCCCGTCGGCTTGATAAACCATCCGTGCATTGCGCACTTCACCCTTGGCAGAGAATGCCCTCAGGTTATCGCGCAGTTTCGCCTCCAGCAGCGGAAGTCCACCCCCCAGCAAAGCTTGGGCATCATCCAGACGTAGATAATTGACCGCAGCCCTTAAGATTTGCAGATTGTTATCAGAGTCATTACCGATGGAAATGGCGAAATCGGTTTCCGGCCAAGTTTTCCCGCCGTGGGACAAGGACAAACGCTTGGCATCCAGACGCCAACCGTTATCCTCCTTGTGCCAAAACAGCCATCCGCCTAGATTGTCCAAATTCAACATTCCATCTGCCCCATCGGATCCGCGCCAAGTGAACACTGGACGATCCAAGTCTAGCCTTGTGACTGCCTCGCGCAGCGTTCCTCCATTCCATTTGGCCCAAGCCTGAATGCCGACTTCTCCAGAACGCATCCGCACAGGAAGCGATTCGACGAAAGCACCCTCGCGCAAACGTTTTGCCTCCAGATAAACCCTTGCATTCCAATCGGTTGGAAGCAGTGGATTGCCTTCGACCTCTGCCGACAGTTTTACCGACTTGCCTAGCTTTCCAGGCAAATCAACCCTGGCATCCAGCGTGTGCCTTGCCCCTGAATTGCGCAAACGAATCTGAGCACGGCCTAGCGGCATGGGTTGCCCGTCTTTTCCACCGTTCCATTCCAAATCGATGTCAGATAATCTCACCTCACCATCGGCAAACAGCCAAAATGGGGCATCGCCGGGTTTCAATCCCTTTACCGCCAAAACCCCATCAGGATTGACCGAAAGCCGCAACTTCGCACCATCCAGATTGATGCGATTGACCACCGGTTTGCCGGAGATGAGCGAAGCCATCACATCCAGTCCTACACCAAGATGCTCAAACTCCAGCGGAGGCCCATCGTTAGCCGCATTTTCGATGCGAAATCCACGCACCGTAAATTCTGGCCTAAACCCCCTCATCCCAGCAGACAGCGACTTGATCTGAACGGTTTCGCCAATCATTGCGCTGATAGTCGAACGCAATTCCTCGCGCCACTCGGAAGCCCGTGGCAAAAGCCAAAAGCGGACCGCAGAAAGCAGCATTGCCGTTACCAGCAGTCCTATGGCCAGTATGAGGTGCGCATAGCGGCTGAATTTTAGAATACTCATTAAACAGACGGATAACGGTTAAAGCAAGACAACGTCGTATTGTTCCTGGCTGTACTGGGTTTCCACACGAAACTTGACGCTGACACGTAAAAAGGCCTCTAGCTCGGAGAGCATGTCCGCATCCTCGTCCAATAGACGCTCCACAACCTCGTTAGAAGCCAAGACTAATAATTCTTGTACATTATACTGGCGTACCTCGCGAATAATTTCACGAAAAATTTCCAAGCACACGGTTTCAGCCGTTTTCAACACCCCACGCCCACTGCAACTGGGGCAAGGTTCGCATAAAATATGCTCCAAACTCTCGCGGGTGCGCTTGCGGGTCATTTCCACAAGCCCCAGCGAGGAAACCGCACTGATGGCGCTTTTGGCGTAATCCTTTTCTAAGCCCCTTTCCAAGGCTTGCAGCACTAATTGTTTGTGCTCAGCATCCCTCATGTCAATGAAATCAATGATGATTATCCCGCCTAGATTGCGCAACCGCAACTGCCTAGCTATTGCTTGCGCCGCCTCTAGGTTAGTCTTGAAAATGGTCTCCTCCAAGTTGCGACCACCTACGAAGGCACCTGTGTTCACATCCACCGTAGTCATTGCCTCGGTCTGGTCGAAAATCAAATAACCTCCAGATTTTAGGACAACCTTACGCTCTAACGCACGTTTTATCTCATCTTCCACCCCATAGAGTTCAAACAAGGGCCGCTCCCCGGAGTAATGCTCGATCAATGAAAGTGATTCCGGCACAAACTCTTTGGCAAACTTATGCAATCGTGCGTGGGTTTCACGGGAATCCACTCGAATTTTTTCCACTTGGCTGCGTTGCAAATCGCGCAAAACTCTCATCGCCAAAGGAAGATCTTCATGCAACAAGGTTTTAACCTTTGCCGTTTTGATCCTCTGGGCAGTGGAATTCCACATTTTATGAAGAAACATCATGTCAGCGCGTAACGCGGCTTCGTCCACCCCCTCAGCAGCCGTGCGGCAAATAAAACCGCCGGTATTGTGTTCGCGCAGGAAGGTTTCAACCACCCCCCGCAATCTATAACGCTCAGACTCGCATTCGATGCGCTGGGATACCCCGCTGACTTTGCAGTAGGGCATGAAAACTTGATATACGGAGGGAATCGAAATATCCGTGGACAGACGCGCACCCTTGGCGCCGATAGGGTCTTTTATAACCTGCACCACCACATCTTGGCCTTCTCTAAAAGCCAATTCAATCTGGTCATTGACAGCCCGCACCCGATCAGTGGCATTGACATCGGCAACATGCAGGAAAGCCGCGCGCTCCAAACCGATATCCACAAATACCGCCTGCATACCGGGCAAAACCCGGCACACCTTGCCCTTGTAGACATTGCCAACCAATCCCCGCTTTCGAGCCCGTTCGATCAGAACTTCTTGCAATACGCCATTCTCAACGATGGCGACACGGGTTTCCGGGGGGGTGACATTGATCAAAATTTCATCGCTCATCCCCCGGATTCCTCTCGCAATACTCTGGAAATACTTTTTTGTGGTCGCATGGACTTCTTCGCTAGATTCTTTTGTCATGCATTGTAGCAGTGAGCATGTGCTGTCGAAACCTACTCCCTTTAAGACCGTAGGTCGGGTTAGGCGCACTTAGCGAAATCCTGCCCCAAAGCTTCAAGCCCTGTATGCGCCGTAACCCGACAAAGGGCGTGGCATGGCGGGTTACGGTGCGAGGAAAAGTCAATGCAAGCATCACGTTTTATGGTATGCGCACCTAACAGTCATGCTAATTGGTTTGCACCCCCGACGATGAATGCCGTACCAAGTAGGGTACGCTGTGCGTACCTTCAAGGGCTTACAACGGTACGCACAGCGTACCCTACTTGGATACTGTACTTTCGTGGCAACCCGCCCTACGCCAAAATGAGAATTGCCGCCGACGTTTCCAAAAGATGACAAATCATTCTAAAACCCCGATAATTTGTCCTTTGTTAGTCAACCAAGGCGAAAATCCTTAATGTGGTTCAAGAACCTTTCTTTGTTACGCTTCACTGAAACCTTTACGCTCAGCGCGGAAAAACTGGAGGAACGTCTGGAAACAGGGCGTTTCCAAGCCTGTGGCAGTTTGCAACCAATGAGTTATGGTTGGACCCCGCCCTTGGGACGGGATGACGGGCCGCTCGTCCACGCGACTGGCGGACGTTTAATGATTTGTGCGTTACGGGAGGAAAAAATCCTGCCTTCTTCTGTAGTCAATGAGATACTCGCTGAAAAAGTTGCAGAAATTGAAGAACGTAAAGGGACTCCGGTTCGCAAAAAGGAACGTGACGCACTACGCGATGATATCATCCACGATCTGTTGCCACGCGCTTTCAGCTTCACACGCAGACTTTATGCCTACATCGACCCCATGGTTGGTTGGCTTGTGGTGGACAGCGCCAGCGCCAAGAAGACCGAGGAATTAGCCTCTTGGCTGCGCCGCTGCCTGGAATCGCTGCCGGTGACCTTGCCATCCGTGCGGGAGCGTCCCGCTTCCGTGATGACCCGCTGGTTGGCCGAAGGCTCTCCCCCTCCCGGCATTGCCATCGAAAGTGAATGCGAACTACGGGCCACCGACGAGGAGGGAGCCGTCATCCGTTGCAAAAACCATGACCTTGCCGCGCCAGAAATTCAAAATCACCTAGAGGCAGGTAAAGAAGTCGTCAAACTTGCAGTTGTGTGGAATGACAGGCTTGGATTTGTGCTAGACGATACCTTGGGCATTAAACGGCTACGCTTTCTTGATGCAGTCCAAGACCAAGCATCTGACGTTGAGGCGGCTGATGACGCTGAGCGTTTCGATGCCGACTTTTCCATTATGAGCTTGGAGTTGGCAAACTTTCTACCTAGGCTTTTGGAACTTTTCGGCGGCGAAAACACCCAAAGCTAGAGACCAACAACTATTTTAGTGATACAGGCATTACCATGACCATTTCTCGCGCCGTCCGGCGTCTCCTCAGCGGCATTGTGCTGAGTTTTTTGCCGCTGGCCTCCATGTCCGAATCACTCAGCCTTCCTCCGGCAGGTTCGGACTTGGTTGGGAAAATCCGCTACGCGAAAGCGCTGCAAGGCGACACATTAATCGACATCGCCCACCGTCATAGCGTGGGGCAGGATGAGATCGTGATGGCCAACCCCACCGAGAGCCGCTACTACTGGGTTCCAGGGGAGGGGACAAAAGTTAAGATACCAGACCAATACATACTTCCTGATGCGCCGCGCGTCGGCATCGTCGTGAACATACCGGAGATGCGGCTCTACTATTACCCCCCCGGTCCAAATAAGGAAGCACCCACCGAGGTCTTCACCTATCCCATTAGCATCGGGCGCATGGACTGGAAGTCTCCGCTGGGTGTAACCAAAATTGTCGAAAAGATCAAAGACCCCACTTGGACACCACCAGAATCCATCAAGAGAGAACATGCCCAAGACGGCGAAATCCTTCCCGATGTGGTACCCGCCGGACCGGACAATCCGCTGGGCCAATTCGCCATGCGGCTGGGGGTGAAAGGTAGTTACCTGATCCATGGCACAGGCCAGAGCAAGTCCGACGGCATCGGCATGATGGTCACGCATGGTTGCATGAGGATGTATCCCGAGGACGTTGCACAACTTTTTCCTAAAGTAAGCCTAGGAACGCAAGTCAACCTAGTAAACCAACCCATCAAGCTTGGATGGCTGGGAGACACTCTTTATATCGAGGTGAGCCAGCCCTTGGATGAAACCAACCTTGGCTACAATCAATTGTTGAGCCAAGCAATGGGTCTAACCCAAAAGAAAACTGCAGACCGACCCGGTTTCGTCGTCAACGGCGAGGCATTGAAGCAGGCTTTGACAAAACACGATGGAATTCCAATGGCTATTTCCGGCCATGCATCCGTAACCACGCACACGGCCAACGCTGGACAACAACCCACAATAGCCAGCCCCGTGGCGATGCCTAGCTCACAGACCAGTCAGCCGATTCAGGCGGCAATGCCGACCCGCCCACCCCAATCGGCTGCTAACCCGGTCCAGGGTCAATCGACAGACCCTGTCACGGCAGTGTCAGCTACTGCAACAACCCAACAAACATCCCAGACTCCACAGCCATTGCCCAAGGCCGTCTCGACTACCCCCGTGGATATGCCATCCCCGCCCCCGGCCACCCCTTCCAACTCCAAATCGGAACAACAACTGCTGCCGCCAATTTACTAAATTTTCCCTACTCGCAATCCCCCAATTGAAGCAACGCCGTTTCGTAGGCGCTTTGATCGTCGGGATTCTTCTTGATGTTCGCCTTAAGGGCACTCAGTTTGTCTTCGGTGGGTTTCAGGCGTTTGTTGATGGCTTCCAGTTCCGGTGCCAACGAATTTAGCTTTTCTTGGTCGTGATGCTGATGGGCTATCAGCAACTGAACTTGGATTCTTTTCTTTTCACATTGCTCCGCGTGGTGGTGCTTGTCCAAATCAATGGCCGCCTCAACATCGGGGCTAACGGCAAAAGCCGACGGGGACACGGCAAAGTTGCCGACGAGCATGAAAACCAAAAATGGAAAAGCGTATTTAGCCATGAATGCCTCGTTTAAGTTTTATTGTACAGAAAGCCTTACTGCCACAAAGAGATTAAGATAAATAGATAAGACCGACGCGGTTTTTAAAACCGAGTCGGTCCAGCCATAGCAAATATCTAATCACAAGTACTGGCAAAGAGGTGAAAAATTGAATATAATAACCAAATATTGCCGAGATGGCGAAACTGGTAGACGCACCAGACTCAAAATCTGGCGGTGGTGACACCGTGCCGGTTCGATTCCGGCTCTCGGTACCAAATCGGGATTTCAAACAGTCCCAAGCAACACCAAAACCCGTAAGTTCAAAAGACTTGCGGGTTTTTTTATTGTCATACGAGAAAAACCAAGCGAAGCGCAATGGGGTTTACAAGCTCCTCGCTTACGTTCTGTGTGTACACCACGCTCACCTAACTACAAAACGTTACGGACGGGATTACAAATCCCGTCCGACTGCGCGGAGAACGAAATCAGCGAAAGGCTTGCAGGATATGACATCACTCGAATTATTTGACAATGGTAGTAGTTTCGCTTTACCCCTGCGGGATGGCGAGCTTGTCGATTTTAGGCCAGTAAGGCAGGCAGACCGGGAAATTATTCAACATGGCATGTCAGAATTAAGCTTGAAATCACGCTATTTTCGTTTCTTTACGCCGATTGCCAAGCTTTCCGATGCGCAATTGCAGTACTTCACAGAAGTCGACCAACAGAATCATATTGCTTGGATTGCGTTAGCCCACGATGAGCCTGGGCATCCGGGCTTAGGCATAGCGCGCTTTATCCGTATGCGAAACCAACCGACTATGGCCGAGTTTGCGGTGGTGGTACTTGATAGTCATCAACATCGGGGTTTAGGAACAGTTTTAATGGCAGTGCTTTATAAGATGGCGAGTATAAAAGGCATGGAGACTTTGCGAGGCTTCATTCTTCCCGAAAACACGGTGATGAGCCATTGGCTAGGCAGGTTAGGTGCGGTCGGCGACTATGAAAATGCAGTTTACCGGATGGACTTGGCTGTTTGCAGTAATTTGTCTTGTTTGCCGGACACTCCAACAGGACGGAGATTTCGTGAATGTGTCCATTCCATTCCATTCCAACACTTTAAAGGTACTATTTAGCTGGTTCCCAAGCTCCTGCTTCACTGCCATTAAGTTAAGCGTTTAATCGGAACGCCAAGCCCCAGCTTGGCATCAGTGTGTACCGCGCCAAGCTGGGGCTTGGCGTTCCGTCAAAGGCTGATTTCACGATTAATGCGTCTTATTGAAGCTCCTGCTTGGGAACCCATGTCTTGCAAGCTCCTGCTTGTTCGTTGACCGTTGATTGGGAAGCAGGAGCTTCAAAGTCCGCATTCCCAAGCTGGAGCTTGGGAACGAGAAAAAAATGGAGGTTAGGGGGGATTTGTCATTTCCCACCCACCCCCCAACGCCTTGAATAAGGCAATATGGCTGGTGGCCCAAGCTAGTTGGCTCTGGAGCAATTGTTCCTGCACGTCATACCAGCTTCGATTAGTGTCGAGCACGGTTTGCAACTCGGCTTCACCTTCTTGGTAAATGGCAGATGCAGCCTCAAAGGATTGCCGGGCCGTTGTTTCGGCGGTGAGCAAGCTTTGTTGATGGCGGTATTCGCCATTCAACGCGGCAAGGGTGTCTTCCACTTCTCGAAAAGCAGACAGCACGGCCTTTTCATAGGCTTTAAGTGCTTCGTCAGTCCCGGCTTCTTGGGTGTCAATATTGGCCAGCAGTCGTCCGGCTTGGAATATAGGCAGGGATAGGCGGGGGCCAAACCCATAAAAACCGCTGGATAAGCTCCCCAAGTCGCCCAAGCTCTGACTTTGCAAACCGACGGCACCCGTTAGGGTGATTTTTGGGAACAACTCCGCCATTGCAGCACCCACCATGGCATTGGCCGCTGCCACGGTTCGTTCCGCTTTCCTGATGTCGGGTCGGCGGCGCAGCAAATCCAATGGTGTTCCTGCCGGCAAGGTAGGGGGTTGGGGAATTTCAGCCTTTAGGTTTGCCAGTTCGTGTTCGAGTGCAGCCGGTTGCAGACCCAGTAATAGTGCCAAGCCATGACGTGTGTTTTTGATTTGGGCATCAATGGACGGAATGGTGGCCTCAACCACTTCCAAATCGGTTTTTGCCCGCTTGACATCCAATACACTGGCAAAACCCTCGTGGTATGAATGATCGGCGAAGACGAAGATTTTGCGTTGGTTTTCTAAACGTTGCCGGGCAATTTCCAGTCGGTGCTGCAAACCAATTAATTCCAGATAATTGCGTGCCACTTCAGCAGCTACGGTAATGCTGATATCACGGCGGTTTTCTTCAACAGCCCCGGCATTAGCCATCGCGGCTTCTTGCTGGCGCTTGATGCCGCCAAATAAATCCAATTCCCAGGAACTGTCGAAGCCAACTTGAAACAGGTTGAACGGTGTGCCAATCGGTCCCAGTGAAGACAAAAGACTAGAGCTTGATTCCCCTGACTGGAAAGCCCCGCCTAAAATTCCTTTCAACGCATTGGGGCTTAGCCGCTCGCGTTGATAACCGCCGGAGGCATTAAGGCGGGGCCAAAGTCCGGCAGAGGTTGATGAGATTTGAGCACGGGATGCGGCAAGTCGGGCATCCGCCACTTTCAAATCCAAGTTACCTTGCAATGACCGCTCGATTAGTGCTGTGAGTTTTTTGTCTTGAAAGCCCTTCCACCAGTTTGCCAAGTCGGCGGTTTTAACCCCATTAGATTGAGGCAGTGTTCCCATCCAACGAGTCGGTGTGACTACAACAGGTGGATGGTAATCCGGGCCGACGGTACAGGCCTCTGCCATTAAGCTAAGAATGATGGTGACAAATGCTGGATTTAGGTTCATGCCATCCCTCATGCCTTTTTCGCGATATTGAACCAAACCGCGTAAAGTGCAGGCAGGAAAAGCAGGGTCAATACGGTGGCGACCAATAGCCCCCCCATGATGGCCACCGCCATCGGCCCCCAAAACTCGCTTTCAGAGAGAGGGATCATCGCCAAGATGGCGGCGGCGGCGGTCAGTAGAATGGGTCGTAAGCGCCGGACGGTCGCTTCGGTGATGGCATCCAAAGGGGCCGCCCCGGTGCTGATGTCATGTTCGATCTGGTCCACAAGGATAACCGAATTGCGCATGATCATCCCGGCCAGCGCAATGACCCCCAAGGTGGCGACAAATCCGAATGGAATTTTGAATAATAGCAGGAAAGCCGTGACGCCGATCATCCCCAAAGGGGCAGTCAGCAGAACGAGGATAGTCTTTCTTACGCTTTGCAATTGGATCATTAACAAGGTCACTACGGCAAACAGCATCACCGGCATGACGGCGTTGATGGAGTCTTGGGCTTTCTGGCTGCTCTCCACCGCCCCGCCCAATTCGATTCTATAGCCGTCAGGAAGTTTGGCGCGTAGCGGTTCCAGTAAGGGTTCGATTTGAGCCGTGACATCCGGGGCTTGCGAGTCATCGCGAATATCACAACGCACTGTGAACGTCGGGAAGCGGTTGCGCCGCCAGATGATGCCGTCTTCGAAGCCAGGGCGGGTGTAAACCAGTTGGTTTAAAGGGACACTTTTGCCGTTACGGGTTTGGATGTTGATTTCTCCCACCAGAGCGGGGTTTTTGCGCTCGCCCGGTTCAGCTCGTCCTAGCACTTCGATAAGTTTGTTGTTCTCGCGATATTCGGTGATGTCCAACCCGGATAGAAAAGTGTGCAACGCAAAAGAAATATCCTGTGAACTGACGCCCAAGACGCGGGCTTTATATTGATCCACTTCGAGGTAAAGCACTTTGCTGGGCTCGCCCCAGTCTAAATGGACATCCTGGGTGTGTGGGTTGCCGCGCATGATGGTGGCGACTTGTTCGGCAATCGGGCGAATTTTGTCGATGTCGCGTCCACTGACCCTGAATTGTATCGGGAAACCAACAGGTGGTCCGTTTTCCAGCCGATTTAAACGGACGCGCAACAGGGTGAAATCCTTGTCGAAGGCTTTCCGCAAACCTTCCAACACCCGTTCGCGGGCATGGGAGTCTTGGGTCAGCACCACAATCTCGGCGAAATTGTCATGTTCAAGTTGCTGGTCCAGTGGCAAATAAAACCTTGGCGAGCCAGCCCCGACATAACTGACAAAATTTACGATATCAGGATTATCCTTCAGCAATGCCTCGGCTTTTTTCGCCTCCCGTTCCGTTGCCAAGATCGAGGAACCTTGCGGTAACCAGAGGTCAATCACCAATTCCGGTCGGTTTGAGAACGGGAAAAATTGCTGTTCGACATAGCTGAACATGACGATGGAAAAAACGAACACCAATAGGGTTGTGATGACGACTAGCCAGCGATGAGCCAGGCATCCTTTCACCAAGGCTCTAAACCGGGGATAAATCCCACGCTGGTAGACCTCTAACTCGCTGTGTTTCGCGTTGGGTTTAATGTCGGGCAGGATTTTAAAGCCAAGAAAAGGCGTGAAAATAACCGCGACAAACCAAGAAGCCAACAACGCAAGCCCGACCACGGCGAAGATGCTGAAGCAATATTCCCCAGCGGAGGATTTGGCAAAACCCACTGGCATGAATGCGGCGGCGGTGACCAAGGTGCCGGTCAGCATGGGAAAGGCCGTCGAAGTATAGGCGAAGGTTGCTGCTTTAAAGCGGTCCATGCCTTGCTCCATTTTCACTATCATCATTTCCACCGAGATGATGGCATCGTCAACCAAAAGCCCCAAGGCGATGATTAGCGCACCCAGGGAAATACGCTGCAAGTCAATGCCGACGATCAACATCGCCAGAAAGGTGATCGCCAACACCAGCGGGATTGAAAGTGCCACCACCAGGCCAGTGCGCACACCTAGCGAAAGGAAGCTGACCGTCAACACGATGGCTACCGCTTCGGCAAGGGTCTTCATGAACTCGTTGACTGAACGCCTGACTACCTGGGGTTGGTCAGACACATGATGAATGGAAATGCCTGCCGGGAGATTGGCACTAAGTCTGGCGATTTCCGCGCTCAGCCCTTCGCCAAGCTTTAAGATGTCGCCGCCTTTCGTCATTGAAATGGACAAACCGATGGCATCTTCCTGCATATAGCGAAACTTTGGCGTGGGCGGGTCGGCGTAGGACCGGTATATCCGTGCAATATCGCCCAAGCGGAACTGCCGGCCATTCGCTTCGATGCCGATTTCACGCACGGCAGCCACGGATTTGAGATCGCCGCTGACGCGCATATATATTTTATCGCTGGCGGTTTCTATGCTCCCGGCTGGATTCATGCTGTTTTGTTGTCGTAAGGTCTGCGCAATGACCAATGGGTCTATGCCCAGGTTCGCCAATTTGCGATGGGATATTTCGATGAATATTTTTTCCTCCTGTACTCCGATGAGGTCAACCTTGGCAACGTTGGGAATGCGCAGCAACTCTTGGCGCACATCGTCCACAATGTCTTTCAACTCGGCTTGGCTGTATCCATCTCCGGTGAAGGCCAAAATGGTTCCGTAGGTATCGCCGAATTCATCGTTAAAAAATGGTCCTTTTACACCATCAGGCAGATCACCGTGGATATCGCCCAGCTTTTTTCGTACCTGATACCACGCATCCGGCACCTCTTTGTTAGGCGCGTAATCCAGTAGATTGACAAAAATCAGGCATTTCCCCGGCTTTGAATAGCTCTGCACATAATCCAACCAAGGGGTTTCCTGGAGCTTTTTTTCCAAGCGGTCAGTAATTTGGAGTTCCATTTCGCGAGCCGTCGCCCCCGGCCATTCAGCACTTACAACCATGGTTTTGATGGTAAAGTCAGGATCTTCAGCACGCCCTAGCGTCAAATAGGCGATAAAACCGCCAACGGTGAACACCACGATCAAGTAGGCGACAAACGATTGATGGCGCAAGGCCCAGGCGGAAAGATTCAGGCCACTCATGGTTTGTCATCTTCCAATAGCCGCACCTTCCCCCCCGGCAACAATTTGTGGACCCCGGCCGTCACAACCTTGTCGCCTGATTTCACCCCATCGAAAATCTTGGCGTGTTCGGCTTCGTAACCCCCTAAGGTAACTGGCTGCGGATGAACCGTTTGCGTCGAGGCATCATAAATCCAAACCACCGTTTGGTTATCTTTCTGGGAAACCGCAGTCAAAGGCAATCGGGCGAAAGGCCGGGGTTCTGGCTGTTGAACATGGACCGTCGCGGTCATTCCCATGCGCACATCATCATCGGGGGCTAGAATGGAAACCTTGACTGTGAAGGTGCGGAGCAAAGCATCCACGCCAGGTGAGATTTCGCGCACCTTGGCCGAATAAAATTTCCCTGGCTTTGCCCAAAGGCTGACTTTGATGTTACTGGCGGTTTGCAGATTATCCAAGCGGTTCTCGGGTATGCTGGCCACCACTTCTTTTTCTTCGGTTCTAGCCAACCTAAAGATAGTTTGTCCGGCGGCAATCACCTGCTCGGATTCCGCCTCCACGGACGCAATCACACCGGCCTGTTCGGCCCGAAGTTCGGCGTAGCCGGATTTTCTCGCACTTAAACCCAATGTCGCTTGGGCTTGGGCGGCACGGGCTTCGGCTGCGTGTACGGCATTTTGGCGGCGCTCGGCATTGGGCTGACTAGTTAATTCTTTCGCCAACAAGTTGCTGGCATGCAGCAAGTCCTTCCGGGCTTGACTGAGTTCAGCTTGTGCGGCGTTCAATTGCGCGGCAGCCTCGGCTTCGCTGAGCCGGTAGTCGGTAGGGTCCAGCGTGGCAAGCAGTTGGCCCGGTTTCACCACAGTGCCCACATCGACCAGACGCTTGGCGATCTTACCCGGTACTTGGAAGGAAAGGGCAGGCTCGTGGCGCACCCTCACCTCACCCGAATAGTTGGCGGTGACCAGGGTTTTTGCATAATCGACCACCACCACTTGCACAGGCCGGGTGGATTCCTCGACAGGTTTAGGTTTGGAGCAAGCAGCAAGGGACAGGGCAAAAGAGCCATAAGCAAGGAGTTTTAGAATATAGCATTTCGGCCTTCCCTTTTGAAAAGGTGGGGTTGCCATGAAAGAACGGTGGGAGCGGTTTTTAACCGCGACCCAGGCCGAGAAGTCGCGGTTAAAAACCGCTCCCACGGCTGTAGAATTTTTCATGGCTGGAAGTCCTTTCTCTGCAAACCATTTATCATGGCCTCGGTAATCAGGGTGGCGGTATCTTGCAATGGCCGCCAATCTACCCAAGGATCTCCATGCTTGGCCAGATGGAGTGCGACAACCCCGTGTCCGGCTGCCCAAAATGCCTGGGCCACTAAATCTGGGTCTTGCAAATCCTCGCGCAACAACTTTTTGCTGATCGCCTCTGACATTGTAGCGACGAGAAAGGCATAACCGTCCTCTTCCAGTTTGCCATGCCCCATATGAACCAGATCGTCTTGATTGAGCTTGCTCTGAGTCATGAACATCAGACGGTAACTATTGGGGTGCTTGATGCCGAAATCGACATAAGCCGTTGCAATTTTCTTTAGCCTTTCAAGGGGGTCGGGTTCTTTGGCGATGACGTGGAAGGCTTTGGCTAGGGAAACGGAATCCTCTCGGCAGAGTTCGCGGATCAGGGTTTCCTTGTCTTTGAAGTGGAAATAAATGGCGGTGGGGGAATACTCGATAGTCTCGGCAATACGGCGCATGGTCACTGCATCGTAGCCTTCAGCTACGAATAGTTCGCGAGCCGCATCAAGGATTTTCTTTCTAACTGCTTTTCGTTCGCGCTCACGCCGTTCAATGACACCCATGAAAACACCTAAAGTTATTTAACGGTGTTAAGTTTATGAGCATTGTTATAAAAAGTAAAGTTTATCGTTCCCACGCTCCCGCGTCACTGCCATTAAGTTAAGCCGTCATACCGGCATGGATTGCCGGTATCCAGTACACAGGGAGGTGAATCAAATAGGGGCGACCGGCCGTTCACCCCTATAAACCATGGCCTCTGGGTTCCGCATTCCCTGCCGGAGCGACGATTTTTTCCACTTCGTTTGCAAAAAACCGGCATCCACTCTTACACTATCTTCATAAACACCAACCAGGATGCCTTGCCCATGCGCTATTTACCCCTTACCGATGCCGACCGTAGCCTGATGCTAAAGCGCATCGGCGTGGATTCCGTGGACGACCTATTCGTAGACGTTCCTGCCTCTGCCCGGCTACCTGGCCCTTTGCCTGGATTGCCTAATCACCTGCCCGAATTCGAAGTGGAACGAATCATTGGCGGGTTGGCGGCGAAAAACTTGACTGCCGGTTCCTGCCCCTCTTTCCTAGGTGCAGGTGCTTACCGCCATCATGTGCCGGCCAGTGTTGACCAACTCTTGCTGCGTGGCGAGTTTCTGACTTCCTACACACCCTACCAGCCGGAGGTCAGCCAAGGAACCTTGCAAAGCCTGTTCGAATTTCAAACCCAAGTCGCTTTGTTGACCGGAATGGAGGTTGCCAATGCTTCGATGTACGATGGGGCAACCGCCTGTGTCGAAGCAGTGATGATGGCAAACCGGATTACCCGCCGCGAAAAGGCACTAGTGTCCGGCGGACTGCACCCGCATTACCGCGAAGTCGTGCAGACGATGGCCCACTGCACAGGGTTTACCGTCGAAGCCTTGTCACCCGATATTACCCGGCATGAAGAGTTAGCCGAAAATATCGACGGGGAAACCTCGTGTGTGGTGGTGCAAAACCCCGATTTTTTTGGCCGTTTGCGCGACTTCACCAAGTTGGCGGACGTTTGCCACTCAAAAGGCGTATTACTGGTGGTGGTCGTCACCGAAATCGTGTCACTCGGGCTGGTGAATCCGCCGGGGGCGATGGGGGCGGACATCGTCGTGGCAGAGGGGCAAGGCATCGGTAATGGTTTAGGGTTTGGTGGTCCTCATGTCGGACTGTTTGCTTGCAAGGAAAAACATGTCCGCCAAATGCCGGGGCGTTTATGCGGACAAACGGTGGACGCAGACGGTCGGCGCGGTTATGTGTTGACCTTGTCCACACGCGAACAACATATCCGCCGCGAGAAAGCCACCAGCAATATTTGCACGAATTCCGGCTTGTGTGCTTTGGCGTTTACGATGCATTTAAGCTTGCTTGGCGAGCAAGGGCTAACCCGGCTTGCCGAATTGAACCATGCCCTAGCGACGAAGTTTGCAGATTTAATTGCCCAGGTTCCCGGTTGCAGGGTTGTCAATCAGAGCTTCTTCAATGAATTTACCGTCGAACTGCCGATCCCGGCGGCGGAACTGGTCGAGAAAATGCTCGCCGTGCCGATTCTGTCCGGTGTGCCGGTGAGTAGGTTCTACCCAGACAACCCGGAACTGAAAAACCTGCTGCTAGTGGCAGTTACCGAACTTAACACTATCCATGAGATGGAAGTGTTTAAAAATGCCATTGAAAAAGCGCGATGACAACGTCCATTTGGTTAGTATATAGTCGAAAACAACTTCCCGAAATTAGTCTGGCTGGTTCCCAAGCTCCGGCTTGGGAACCCTATTTCTTACAAGCTCCTGCTTGGCCGTTCTTCGGGAAGCAGGAGCTTCAAAAAACACATTCCCAAGCGGGAGCTTTGGAACAAGCAAACCACCTATGAGTTACGAGTTGTAGGGCGGATACAGGGACGTGATCCGCCGAATGCTGGCAACCGACCCATAACATTCGGCGGAACCCGTCCATGGTTCCGCTCTACGGGTCTACGGGCCTTGGGAACTAGCAAACCACCTATGAGTTACGAGTTGTAGGGCGGATACAGGGATGTGATCCGCCGAATGCTGGCGACCGACCCATAACATTCGGCGGAACCCGTCCATGGTTCCGCCCTACGGGCTACGGGCCTGCGTGGGAATGCCTCCGGGGACGCTCCAGCGTCGGAGGTATCGAACCGCAGGAGCGGTAAAGGCTGCATTCCCACGCAGAGCGTGGGAACGATAAACTATTTATCAGTTACATGATACTAGCGTAACATTTCCCTCTTTATACTCAGGAACACTTGTATACCTATTTTCTGTAGCCCATCCAGTTCTTGTATATTGTTCTTCTATCTTCTTTGTATAAACATCTACTTGGGTGTACGTTGCGTAGTGTGATAATTGCCAATATTTTCCATTCAGACTTGAATCTAGAAGCATTTGAATACTCGTCAAGCCTAAAGACACACTATTATTAATAGTTCCGTTTAATGTGACAATATCCACCTTTTTTGTCGGATCCCCCAGCCGTTCCAGTAAAAGCCGAAGAATTTCCATTCTGAAAAAATACACCTTGTAGCAGAAAATAATTTCCTCCAGTATTTGTGACCCCAATTTCAATTTTGTCTCCTCCAATTAAAAAACAATACTTACCCAAGTATTGAGGAGTTTCTGCCACTACTAAATTAGCATACAATGCGAGCATTATAGCAAGGATTAGAATAGCTATTTTATAACCACTAATTTTTGATGTGTTTAACATTTTCGTTCTCCAACATGAGGGTGAGCCATATGAACACCTACTCCCGTATCACCCAAAAATAGTTAATCCACAATGCAGATTATAAATTTATTATCAATGAGATTAGAATTTTTTGATAGGTCGTTATTGAAATGATACGGGAGTAGTTAGTTTCCGAAACTAAAGATTATTACCAACTAAAAAACAAAAAGCCAAATTCTCTTATGTGAGAATAACGAAGTCACACTCGGTAATTTGACTTTCCTGAGTCTCCGTAACCTTAACTTTCCGTCTCCATCTTGCGATAGGTTTAACTTTATCTTCGTACATAATTGAATCATGAATTCACTAAAAAGTCAATAATAACATATTGTTATAGTCAACTACTAGAGTGTAATATCCACTGTGTTATTAGGAAATAAATAGAGAAATTAAGCCAAATTGCCTACCGCTCAAAACCGCACCCCTTATTTTACTGGCTTTCCGAGGTTTACAAAACCCCAAACATTAGACAAAATGAACCTTAGGTGACTTGCAATCAACGAATCCACCCAAAAAATCGTCCACGAAAAGCACGAAATGCACGAAAAAACCGTTTACTGACCAGGATTCCAGATATCCTGCTTTGAGTAGCGTAATACGTCGTGCGGTATCGTTTTCGAGGAGGCTTGTATGTTGCGCTGTCTGTACTTGTCATTATTTTCCCATTTCCCTTCTTTACGTTGCGTCGTTGCGCCTTTGCGTGAGACTTTCTTTTTGCTTTTCTGGCAATACGGCCTAGCCGCGCACCCCGGTCGAAGATTTTTTTGTCTCACGCAAAGGCGCAAAGACGCAACGTAACAGCATAAAAGCTTGGCTTACAGCGTTTTCAACATCTGTTAATTACTTCAATGATATTACGCACCATGCCGTTGAATCCCATTGTCAGTTACTTCATGAAAACACAGTACGCACTCGCTTTCGAACCAGACCCCTCATCCAAACCTCGGAATCCGATTCCCCAAGCCCATCGCATATTGCGCCAATAAACGTTTACCCGGCAGGAAGCGGTCCAACGCCAATAAGCCGGCGTTGCGGGCCAAGGCCACGGGGGCGAAGTCGGTGGAAAATATCCTCACCGTGCTGTCGGTGAAACGGATGACCCTGTCCAAATCGGCCTGACGGGCTTGCGCATAGCGTTCAAGAAAAGTCCGTTCGCCAATGTCCTCGCCAAACGCCAAGCGGGCAACCAACATTTCCGCCAACATTGCGACATCCCTAAGTCCAAGGTTAAGCCCCTGCCCCGCCACCGGATGGAGTTGGTGCATGGCATTGCCGATTAGCACGACACGTTCGTCCGCCATGCGCTCGGCACGGATTAACTTGAGCGGGAAAGCCTGCCGCCGCGAAGCCAAGGCGATTTTTCCGAGCCAATACCCAAACGCAGATTGCAAACGGTCGGTGAATGCACTGTCAGACATAGCCAGCAACTCGGCGGCATCGTCGGCTTTTTGCGTCCACACTACCGAATAGCGTTTTTTGGCAACCGGTAGGAATGCTAAAGGCCCAACCGGCGTGAATCGCTCATAGGCGGTAAAATCGCCACTCTTGCCCGTATTCACCTCGGTGACAATAGCGGTTTGGCCGTAATCCCGAATCGACTGGCCAATTTCCAACAATTTGCGGACGGTGGAATTGCCACCGTCTGCTGCCACGAGTAACCGGGCAGTGAGGTTTATGCTTTCATTCCCTTCTCTGAGGCTCACATGGACGGCTTCGCTTCCCGCCTTAAGGCCAATGACACTAGCGGGGCAAATCATCGTGACGGGGCTTTGGCTAAGCCTTAAGGCGACTTCTTCTTCCAAGGTGCGGGCGGTGGCGACATAGCCCAAAGCAGGCACACCCTCGCGTTCCGCACTCATGCGCAATTTGCCGAAATAGCCTTGGTCCGAGACGTGTATATGCCGAATGGGCGCGGCTTTCTTCTCTGCCCCTTGCCAGACGCCGACTTGGCCGAGAATCTGCGCGGAACCCCAAGCCAAAGCCAAGGCGCGGTCCCCGGCACTGGAGGCGATCCTCTTGTCCTCGGGAACGGCTTCGATGACACCGATGCGCAAAGCCGTGTCGGCAAGGGCCAAAGCCAAACTGCCGCCGACCAGCCCACCACCGACAATCAGTACGTCATAATCGTAATTCATCGCCCTGCCTCCATAAAAGCTTCGATTTCAGCCACCGTCTTAGGCAAGGCTGCGCTCAGCACCTCACAGCCTTTTTGGGTCACCAGCACGTCGTCTTCTATCCTGATGCCGATTCCCCGCCATTTTTCGTCCACGTCCATGCAAGCAGGCGGGACATATAAGCCCGGCTCGACGGTCAACACCATGCCCGGTTCAAGTTTTCGCCACTTGTCGTCAATTTTGTAATCGCCAACATCGTGCACATCCATGCCCAGCCAGTGGCCGGTCCTGTGCATGAAAAAGGGTTTGTAAGCTTCGTCTCTTATGAGTTTGTACACACGGCCTTGCAGCAGGCCCAACTTGACCAAGCCCTTTACGAGGACACGAACGGCCTCTTCATGGGGTTGTATCCAGGTATTCCCAGGACGGATTTTAGCGATGGCTGCCAATTGGGCTTCCAGCACCAGTTCGTAAAGCAAGCGTTGTGGCTCGCTGTACCGGCCATTGACGGGAAAGGTGCGGGTAATGTCGGCGGCGTAATTGCCAAACTCTGCCCCCGCGTCGATTAACAACAAGTCGCCGTCGCGCAACTGTGCGGCGTTCTCGGTGTAATGCAACACACAGGCATTGTGACCGCCGGCGACGATGGAAGGGTAAGCGGAATGCCGCAAGCCGTGACGCATGCACTCATGGGACATTTCAGCTTCGATTTGGTATTCATGCATCCCTGGGCGGCAAACCTGCATCGCCCTCTTGTGGGCATGGACTGACACCTCGACAGCTTTGCGCATTGTTTGAATCTCGTCTGGACTCTTAAACAAACGCATTTCATGCACTAGCCGGTCCAAAGCGACGAATTCCTCGGGCGGTTTAGCCCCAGTGCGCGTTTTGCCGCGCAAGGTGTTGACTGCTGCCATCACTTGGCGGTCCAGTTCCTTGTCAACGCCAATGGGATAATTGACCGTTTGCTTACCGTCGAGCAAGGTTGGCAGGGTTTCGGCAAAATCTTCAATGGGTAAAGCCTCATCCGCCCCAAATTTTTCTTTCGCGCCTTCCAGCCCAGCGTGTTTACCGGTCCAAATCGCCTTGGTTTCGTCGTATTTGCGGCAAAACAGGATGAACTCCCCTTGTTCGCGTCCCGAGGCGAACACCGCCACCGCTTCCGGCTCGTCGAATCCAGTCAGGTAGTGAAAATCGCTATCCTGACGGTAGGGGTATTCCACATCCCTGTTCCGTACTTGGGCTGGCGCACTCGCCAACAGGGCAATGGCATTTTTTTTCATATGCCGCATCAAGGCCTTGCGCCGTTGTTTGAATTCTCCAAGAGTGATCATACGGTGACTCGTTTGAGTGGATATGCGATATTTTGCATGAAAGTGCCTTGTGGACCGTTTATTTATTATTTATGCTACCACTTCGGCTGGACTAGCCGAAAGCAAACTTTGAAACATCTGGGGCTACTAAATAATGAATGAAATTAAATCGCCGATCAAAGTCCACCTCCTTGGCAAGGAATATCCTATTGTCTGCCCGCAAAACGAGGAGCATGAGCTTTTGATCGCGGCACGCTATCTGGACGACAAAATGCGACAGATTCGGGACACGGGCCGTGTTTTCGGTGCCGAGCGCATAGCGGTAATGGCCGCACTCAATATAACGCACGAATTCATTCAGTTGCAGCAGCAAAACCGACTGCTTGCCGCCGGACTGAGTGAACAGGCACCTGCCACGCATGAAAACTGAAATTGTTGATGATTTGAGTTGCGCTCAATTGGCAACCAAGTAAAATAGCAAGTTAAGGTGTTCCCTGCGGCGTTTGCAGTTCGCTGGGTTTTTTCTTGAGCCTAATTCCTAAGCCAGGGACAGAAACGGTCATTGATGTGAGCATGTCCGCAACGTGCGGAAAGCCTAATTCCTTGACCAGCACGTCCCACCTGAACCTCCGGTTCAAGGGCGAAAGCGTACTACGGCGCAGGCGGAGGACACCTCCCCCAAATCCACCATCATGTGGCTTTTATTAATTGCCAAGGCGCAAACTGCATAAAGCAATGAAACATTGGCTAATGAAATCCGAACCGGGAGAATTCGGCATAGATGACTTGGAAAGCCGCCCCAGCCAAATCGAAGCTTGGGATGGTGTGCGGAATTACCAAGCGCGAAACATGATGCGCGACGCAATGAAAACCGGCGATCTGGTTTTTTTCTACCATTCCAATTGCGAACCCCCCGGCATCGTTGGCATTGCCCGCATTGTCCGTGAAGCCTACCCAGACCCTACCGCCTTCGACCCCAACAACAAGCATTTCGACCCTTCCAGCAAACCGGATGATCCACGCTGGTTCATGGTGGATGTGCAATTCGTCCGCAAATTGAAACGCACCATTGCGCTGTCGGAACTAAAAAACAAACCTGAATTAGAGGGTTTGGCTTTGCTACGCAGGGGCAACCGGCTGTCTATCATGCCAGTCGAGGAAAAAATGTGGGAATACATTTTGACGCTTGACATAGAGACTTTACAGGATACGTGATGTCGATTCGTAGGGGCGGGTTCCAAACCCGCCCGGTTTCGTTCAAAATGAGAATTGCTGTTATTGCCTAGGCTGGCATTGCGCAATTCTTCCCCCTCTGCAAAGGGGGGCGTATATACAGCGTTTTCATCTTCTAACAGTAACTAAAAAAGGTTGACATTCAAGCATGTCTCTGGTTTTGCATGATAATTTGCAATAGCATAAGATATTTATAGTCAATATTTGATGTTGAAAACGCTGTAACCACACTCAAAAATCCCCCGGCCGCAGAGACCGGGGAATGTTGGCAAAAAATAGCTTTTACTTCGGTGCTGCGGCTCTCTTGCTGCTGACAAAAGCGTAAAGCTCTTCAATGCCTTTAGAGACCTTCTCGTTAGCTTTGAACGACGGCATTGCGCCTTTTCCTTCTAAAACAATCTGCGAGAATGCTGCCTTGTCGGCGGTCTTCGGGCTAGTCAACAGGTTGGGGAACGCAGCGGAACCCTGGAGATTTCCCCCGTGGCAAGTTTCGCAACGTTCGCGCTTGTAAAGCTTTTCGCCCGCGGCAATAGCTGCCTCATCCGCTAGTGCCGATTGTGCGACACCGGCTAGAAATGCACCGGCTACGATGGCTCCGATTAAAGAAATTTTCTTGTTCATTATTTTTCCTCTTTTATGCATAAGGTGGTTGAAGCTCCCGGTGCCAACGTTGTCGCTCCCCTAAAACAGCAACCGGGTCTGGTTAGTAATTCCGTCGCTTTATCGGCAACCGGTGAATTATATTATTGCCGAGCCTCCACCGCCAATGTTGCTTTTCTTATTCAGCAATTCTCAAACTGAGAATTGCTGGTGAAACCAAGAACGGACGCAAGAAAAGGGCATTTCATGTTACGATAAGCAATTGTAAAAAAACTTCACCCTTAGAGGTAGCGAATACCATGAGCGAACAAAAAATCAACGACGCGCTGGATGCTTTGCGTGAGGAAGGAGACCGTCTCGACAGCCCGGAAGCCAAGGAACGGCTAACGAACCTAGTTGACAACATAGAGCAAAACGTCGATTACACTGGCTTAAGTGTGGACCACCAGGATTTAGTCGAAGACGTGAAGGATGCCATTACCCACTTTGAAGTCGAGCATCCCAGCATCACCGGCCTACTTAACGAAGTCATGATGACTCTTGGCAACATAGGGATATAGAGCCGGTACATTTCGCTACTTCGCTGGGTGAAGTTCGGGTGGATAATACTCTTCCCCCAACTGTCGCATTTGCCTAAGTATCCATTCCCGCCTTTTGAGCACATAGGCAGATGGGTTATCGGCTCTTAGCTTCAGCGGGTTTGGCAATACCGCAGCCAACAGGGCGGCCTCGCTGGGTTCTAGCCGGGCGGCGGACTTTTTGAAAAAAGCCTGGCTAGCCGCTTCTACGCCGTAAATCCCATCCCCGAACTGGACAATATTCAGATAAACCTCAAGAATTCGTGGTTTATCCCACAACAGTTCAAGCAGGATGGTCAAACCAGCCTCCAGCGACTTGCGAAAGAAATTACGCTGCGGGTAGAGGAATAAGTTCTTTGCCGCCTGCTGGGAAAGGGTGCTACCTCCACGAATGCGCTTACTGTTTTGGTTACGTTTGAATGCTTGCGCAATGGCTTTGAAATTGAAACCATGATGGCGGATGAATGACTGGTCTTCGGCTGCGAGTACAGCTTGGCCCGCTGCCGGGGAAATTTTCGATAAACCTACCCACTGCTGGCGTAAATTAAAATCCACCCTGCCCTCACGCCACGCTTCAAACTCAGCCCTGAGCATAAACGCACTGGTGGGCGGTGGGACCCAACGCATCGCCAAGACTGCCCCCGAAACTGAGAGCAAAACGACCAGAGCCATTTTGACAATGAACCGACCGACCGAAAACTCTCTATGCGCGTGATTCCTCGCCATTAAAAAAATCAGGTGGAAGGATGGGTTTCCCGCCAGTAACTGCTGCCCCAAACTTGCACATAAATGCCCCCGCTTACTAGGCTGGTTCCAAGCACAATTGCAATCAGAATTACAAGCAGCCCGTCTGGCAACGGGAAGACGCTTTTACTAAACAACACCGAAACAACTAGTAGCAGTTGGAAAAACGTATTGACCTTGCTTGTCCAATGGGGTTGGCCCTCAAAGGGCCTAAGCAAGAAATAATAGGCAATAGCCCCTGAAAGGATGATCATGTCGCGCAATATCACGGCAACGGTCAACCATAAGGGAACCAAGCCCATCCAAGACAAACTTAGAAAGGTTGACACAAGCAACAATTTGTCGGCCAACGGGTCCAAATAGGATCCTAAGCGGCTCTGCCATTGATAATGCTTGGCTAGAAAACCATCCAGCCCATCGGATAACCCTGCCAAGACAAACAAGCCCAAAGCAAGGTTGAAGCTTCGCTCCAACAGAAAATAATTTACCGGATAAACAAGTAAAATACGAAACACCGTAATAATGTTAGGAATATGTCTGGCATCCACGATTACTCACCTTTTCGCAAGCCGTTAAAGCATTAGCACGGTACAATAGCACAACGCAGTTGAAAGGCGTTATAGTCCATCCTGGATCAGCAATTATCATTTTGGCATGACTGGCGCATTCTTGGTGGGCTTGGCGGCCAAACCGAGTCGGTCTCGACGGTGTATCCTAGACCTTGGCACTGCCTCCAAGGCCGACTCGGTTTTCAACACCCTTCGGCTTACGCCAAAATGAGAATTGCTGATTCTGGATACAGATCCAAACAACCATGATTCTTAACAAATAAAATAATGAGGTGGCGGCATTGAACACAACCTTTGACCAGGGTCTCAGTTACAAAGGCGCCGGCGTTGACATTGAGGCTGGCGGTGCATTGGTGGAACGGATCAAACCAGTAGCGGCAAGAACCTGGATTCCTGGGGTGTTGGCCGGACTGGGAGGCTTCGGCTCCCTATTCGAAATCCCGGTGGATCGTTACAAAAAACCTGTACTGGTGGCTGGAACTGACGGAGTGGGCACCAAGCTAAAACTAGCCATCGAATCTGGCCGGCATCAAGGCGTAGGCATCGACTTAGTGGCCATGTGCGTCAACGACATTGTGGTGCAAGGTGCGGAACCCTTGTTCTTCCTCGACTACTACGCCACAGGCAAGCTGGACGTGGATACTGCCGCCGCCGTGGTTGAAGGCATCGGACGGGGCTGCGAAATGGCAGGCTGTGCGCTGGTCGGGGGAGAAACAGCCGAAATGCCCGGCATGTACCGGCAAGGCGAATATGACCTGGCCGGCTTTTGCGTTGGCGTGGTGGAAAAAGACGAAATCCTCGATGGCAAGCGTATAAAACCCGGCGATGTGATCATAGCGCTGCCTTCCTCAGGCCCCCATTCCAATGGCTATTCCTTGGTTCGCAAGGTTCTGGAGCGTGCCGGGGCAAGCCTCAGCGACAATCTGGACGGCAAACCCCTAGGCAATTGGCTGCTGGAACCAACCCGAATCTACGTCAAGCCGCTGCTTGCGCTACTCAAGACCCTGCGCGTCCATGGCCTAGCCCACATCACCGGCGGTGGAATAACCGAAAACCTGCCTCGTGTCTTGCATCCTGGCACCCATGCACAGATTGACCTAGACGCATGGAAGTTGCCAGCGATTTTCCAATGGCTGAAAATTGAAGGTGGCGTGGAAGAAGCCGAAATGTTGCGCACCTTTAATTGCGGGGTAGGCATGATCGTAATCTTGAGCGAAGAAAACCAAGCCGCAGCGTTTGAAACCTTGCGGTTACACGGCGAAAGGCCCGTCGTCATTGGCAAGGTCATTTCCGGCGAACCTAGCGTATCCTTCACGGGTAGGCTGTAGATTTAGTTTTGATGGGGTTGGAATGGAGTTATCGGTTGTCATACCTGTCCGTAACGAAGCGGAGAACATTGCATTATTGCTGGACGAAATTAGCCAAGCATTAGACGGTCGCTATGAATTTGAAATCGTGTATGTTGATGATGGCAGCACCGACGACACTTTGCCCCACCTGATTGCCTTGCGACGAAGCTTTCCCCGCTTGCGGATTTTGCGCCATCGCCAAGGCTGCGGCCAGAGCACGGCACTTTTGACCGGAATCCGGGCCGCACATGGGGAAGCCATCGCCACGCTAGACGGCGATGGACAAAACGACCCGGCAGACATCCCCCGCCTGCTGGAAGCCTTGCGGGAATTGTGCCTGGAAAACCCGAAGGCAATGGTGACCGGCCACCGCAAACGCCGCAAGGACACTGGCTGGCGCAAGTTTTCCTCGCACGTCGCCAATGCCGTGCGCGGAAGCCTATTGGGCGACAATACCCCGGACACAGGTTGTGGGTTGAAAGTGTTCCCACGCGATTTGTTTTTGCCATTGCCTTATTTCGACCACATGCACCGCTTCCTGCCTGCACTGGTCCAACGCGCCGGGGGCAAGACAATTTCAGTGGAAGTCAACCACCGCCCGCGTTTGCATGGCGTGTCCAAATACGGCACATGGCATCGGCTGTGGGTGGGCATTGTGGATATCATCGGGGTGATGTGGTTGCAGCGCAGGGCGTTTGTGGTGGAGGTTGAGGAATTAGACTTTATCGGAAACCGTCAACTTACGCAGTAACAGGGTGACTACTCACAAGGTTTCCGATAAAGTCTATTGAAAGAAAGTGTCCGCAACTTGAAAATTGTTGAAGGTGGCCTGATTTTTCTTATCAAACTTTTATTAAGAGGTAAATTGTGATTAAGTGCTGGATTTGCGGTGATGAAGGAACCACAGGCGAGCATATTATAAAAGCGTTAGATTTGAAGTCACTTTACAAGAATGTGTCTCAAAGGCATCCCCTTTTTCTTCATACTAATGTAAGAAGAAATCAACGAATCGGCAGCATCAATAAATCTGACAAGCTCAAGTCTAAAGCACTCATTTGCAAACATTGCAACAACGCTAGAACTGCCCCACACGATAATGCTTGGCATCCATCGTCCCTGTCAAAGCAAATTCGTTTTGATACTATTTAGCTGTTAAGAGTCAGAGGTTGTAATATATACATAGAGGTGGGGTGACTTTTAAAGGGATATGCAGTATTGAGATTTGCAGCACTTTTACACTTCAAAATTGCCGTATCGGTAACTAACCATAATGAGTTGCTCTTAGCGTTGCGTCGTTACGTCCTTGCGTGAGTAAAAAATCTAAGCACAATTGCACAGCCAAGCAACATACAGCGTTTTTAATATCGAATAGTTACTTGTTGGGTTATACCATTTTGCAAAGCACAGACACACAGGATAGTTTGAATGAGTGTCCTTTATTATTTTCCTTTGTTAAGAAAAAACGCTGTACATGA
>Ga0209083_1000131_pt1 | contig 113694 bp, 97 predicted proteins | sample AM7aDNAmetaG_FD_184132 | JGI IMG/M metagenome (GOLD analysis project Ga0209083, IMG submission 184132) | Freshwater microbial communities from Finland to study Microbial Dark Matter (Phase II) - AM7a DNA metaG (SPAdes) (version 3) | ecosystem: Environmental > Aquatic > Freshwater > Lake ...
TCTGGGAGTTGGAAAAAGAAAACGATTCGAAGGCAGCGGATCATGATCCGCTGCCTTCGAACACTCCCCGGAGTGTCAAACAGTTAACCGTGGCTTAATTATTTTACAGAAAAAAAGTTGCACATCTCCCCCCGAATATGCCGTCATGATCATACACTTATGTTTCAGATTATCAAGAGCATTAAATAACAATAATGCTTCCTGCTCACTCAATACTTCTGGCAGTATTTTTTCTTTTCTTGGCCTCTCGATGTAATACTTTTCTCTATTCCCTCCTAAAACTCTTTCGTAATAAAACTTAATTGAATTAATTGCCTGGTTCTGATATGAATTGGAAACACAGCGCTTTTCCACGAGGTATCTCTGGTAATCCATAATTTCAGATTGCGTTATTTCATTAATCTCTTTCTCACTGAAATAATTGATAAATTCTTTGAAGCATTCAGTATAAACTCTTATTGTATTCCTGCTATACCTCATGATGGTTAACTTTTCGATATATACTTCAGGACATTGCCTGTAATTTTTAATACTCTCCGGTCCTGGCCTTGAAACTCGCTGTAACTGACGTATATCCTCAAGATATTTGTATTTCCATCCCTTGGATTTACAAAAATTTACCATCTTTTCCAGGATCTTTTCTGTGTGGGGGATTGTCCAGGTAAGAGTTTCAGAATCCCAGGCATAAAATGGTTGTTGCTTTATATGGGCTATAAGATCCGGATTGAATTGGAAATATAACCTGACCCTGCCATTATGATATTTGACAATGTATAGTGTTTCCTTCTCTGCCGGATACCTTTCTTTGTTTATCCCCGATCCATTCCCGGGTTTTTCAATCCATTGTAACCTGTTCCCAAAATATTGACATATTTTTCCAATATGTTGCTGATTCTGAATAACTACCCAACAAAAAGCTGACTTGTCCCATCGTGAATTGGGTAAACTCTTGATAAACGTGATGTCTTGTTGACTTTTTCTAAGTCTTAATAGTATTCTATGCCCAGTTGCGGTTGCTATAACCTCATTGGGCATCCCCTGTTGCTCTTCTGCTTTCATGTCTTTAAATTTCTGTTATTTCTTGATATTGGATGCAATACGATTAAACCAGTTTAGATAAGGTTCAATTATCATAAATATACGCTTCAATTAATCCGCCTTAAAGAAGAAAGTGATACGTAATTCAACTTCTTTTTTTCTTTGCTTTTAATATTCCTCACCTATTCCGATACGGATCCCGGATTCAGGTCTCTGCCTGGGGTAAATACCGGTTTAATCACTCCCGGTAAATTCCCCACCTTTTCAGGGGCGGAACCCGGGTTCAGGGCCTTGGGGTTAATACCGGTTTTATCGGAATTGATGTTGAAAATAAATCTAAGAAATCCTTGAGCAAAAAAAGAAAATTAATTTGCTTTCTCTCCCGCGATTTTGTATCTTTGGCTTCCTGAAACAGGCCATGATCAAAAGATGCATGCTATCCCGGCTTTTTTTGGCGAAAATGGACCCCGGGGCTTGTAATATATAAAACCCGGCCTGTTCCTTTAAGCTTTCCTTAAGCTTTTATAATCTCCTGTCTGGTCATCGTTCGCTCAAGCTATGGCATGTGGTTCTATGGCTAAAAAAAATGAAATTAAGGACATTTACAGGGATGAACTATGCACAAAGCATTGAAAACATCATAGCTTCCAGGGTCTTAGCCGGCTCTTCACGTATTGCTTTTTCTTTTTAGTCTTTGAAAATTCGAGGACGGATGCCGGGTCGGTGTCGAAACAGGGGTAGGGGAGTTCCATATAAACTATGTTCCCGGGGAGATCCATAGCTATCACAACCAGTTTCATATCAGTTGACTGGCCTAGGTCGGTCATGAAGTCAAAATTCCAGCAAAGTTCTGTATCACTGAAGACTGCCTTTCCCTTTTCAATTTCACTGCCGTCGGCTGCCATGAGGTATACCAGCACTCTCTGAACTTTATACCGGTCCCGGACATCGATACAGAGCCGGCTTATTGCACCGGCCCGGGGAATGCCTTTGGAGATCTTCCCGATTACCGGGGGATGGCAGTAATCGCTTATGGCAAATTGCCATGCGCCCTGGTTTTTAAACTTCCGGGCAAGTTTTGCATACCAGCTGTTTAGTTCGGGATCGGAAGTGGCTATGCGGGCGTATTCCTTCACCTCGTCCCAACGGTTTTTGTGTTCCTGCTGAAGCTCCGAAAGTTTGCGCATGGTAATTGCCGCTTTCCTGCGCACATACCCGTCACTGGTATACACCGTTTCACCGATTGTACCGGATAAATAACCAAAAACGCTGTGGGGCTGACGTTTTGCCATACGCTCGAAGTTTTAGCTGACGAACTTTTTTTTGCCGAGAAAAAATAGAACTCCCATCCCGCAGAGTGCCGAGAGAGTGGAGCCTGCAAGTATGGACAGCTTTGAAACGTCGAGAATTGCGGGTTCTTTATAGGACAAGCCTGCAATAAAGATCGACATCGTAAACCCTATGCCGGCCAGCAGCCCGGTTCCGGCCAGCTGCTTCCAGTTGGTGCCCGCGGGCAGGGCGGAAATCTTCATTTTAACACCAATCCATGAAAACAGGGTGATCCCCAGGGGTTTCCCTATGAGCAGTCCGAATATGATCCCTGCCGTGAGCCCGTTGAATAAGCTGGAACTGTCAAAGACCATCGGTATGGCTGTGTTTGCCAGCGCAAATAACGGAAGTATGTAATAGTTTACCGGCCGATGCAGGCTGATCTCAAGTTTATGCGCCATCTTCTTCGGGATGAACATAGCGGCCACTACTCCCGCAATGGTGGGATGAACCCCCGACCTGAGTATAAAATACCATAACCCTATGGCAGGGATGAGATACATGAACAGGTACTTCACTTTGAAGCGGTTCAGGGCAAACAAAACCAGAACAAACAACAAAGCAATACCCAGCATCCCGAAATGAAGATTATGGGTGTAAAATGTGGCTATGATCACAATAGCCCCGAGATCGTCGATAATGGCCAGTGCGGTGAGAAAGATCTTTAACGATAAAGGTGCACGTTTACCCAAAAGAGAAAGTATCCCCAGCGAAAAGGCAATGTCGGTGGCCGTTGGTATGGCCCAGCCGTTAAGGTGTTCAGCTGACCCGCTGTTGAACAGGAAAAAGATGATAGCAGGGAAAATCATCCCTCCAAGGGCCGCCAATACCGGGAGTATGGCTTTTTCTTTCTCGGCTAGTTCCCCTTCCTGAAGCTCGCGCTTGATCTCCAGTCCTATAAGGAAAAAGAAAATGGCCATGAGCCCGTCGTTGATCCAGTGCAGCACACTCTCATGCAAAAAATCAAAACCAATCTCCATATGCCAGATGCTCAGGTAGGATTCGGCCCGACCTGAATTGGCCAGGGAAATCGAAAGCACCGTCGCAACGATCAGCAGCAAACCCGCCAGCTTGCCGCTTTCGGCCAGGTCCCTGATAGGGTCGGTGATAAGGTTCTTCACTTTCATTTGAGGCATCGTTTCAGCTTGCCGCTTTCGGCCAGGTCTTTAATGGGATCGGTGAAATGCTTTACCTTCATCTCAGTCTTCGTCTTTTACAACAGGTTTTACAAAAGCCGACCTCACCGGGGCGGGGCAGAGCGTTGATTCACCCCTGGCCGCAAACCACAACACCTGGTTCAGGAGCTCGTCGGGAACCCTGTCCTCACGGCTGAAATCAAACTCCTCGCTCATCCTCTGCCACTGGTTAAGAGCAATATTTTTTTCGCCCAGGTTTACAAATGGCCCCTGAACCCTGAACCCCGAGGCTTCAGGCTTTGCAGTGAAACAACGCCATAAGGGAGTGGCCGCCGCATCGTACTGGCTCATGGGCGGGAGGCCCAGGATCAGCTCTATAGTCCTGAGGACCGAGGCCGTGGAGTAGGGCGTATGATCCACGAAATGCCGTTTTACATAGCCTCCCGCTATATACACCGGGCTGCGGTGGGCATCCACATGGTCGGGACCGTTCTGGGCGTCATCCTCCAGGATAAATATCACGCTTTCATTCCAAATGGATGATTTGGCGAGGTATTCAACCAGTTTGCCCACGGCAAGGTCATTGTCGGCGACCTGTGCAAAAGGTGTCAGTTTGCCTGCTTTCAGGCCCTGGGTATGATCGTTGATGAAACGTATCGTATTCAGCCGGGGAACAGCGCCAAGCGCAAGCAATGAGTCAAAATCCTTCTTCCATTGGGTGAATCGCATGGTATCCATCACGTCCTGGTCCCAGCTGGTGAAATACCTGCAGTAATGTCCCTTAAGCACGGGGATGTTCGGTTTGAAATTATCGGCGAACTCCCCGTAAGTGCGGTACGAAACTCCCTGGCGGGCGCAAAAATCCCAGATAAAGCCGTCCTTGTTGTTGGCTATCTTGCGGTTTCCTTCCGAATCGTAATCTCCACCCCTTCCGCCGTAACTGCTCGGCCAGGTCTTTTCAAGATAGTCCGTAGCATATGCGCCCATACTCCAATTGTGTCCGTCGGCGCTCACTTCGCCATCCACATAAAAATTATCAAGCAATACAAAATCCTTCACCAGCTGATGCTGGTTGGGTGTGATCCTTTTGCCGAACAGAACCAGTGAAGTGTCACCGTTGCCTTCGGCCACATCGCCCAGCACCTGGTCGTAGGTGCGGTTCTCCTTGACAACGTAAAACACGTATTTAATTGGTGAGACTGCGGATGGCATTTCGGGTATGGCCGTCCCCCTAGCTTCGGGCGTTACGCTTACTTTTTCGGGTTTGTAAGGCGTGTTTTTGTAAACCATGGCCGAATAGGCTTCAAGCTTTTTTAGATCGGGTTCAGAGATGATGCTCATGCTCCCCCTGAACAGGCTCCCGATATATTGTACCTTCCTGTTCTTGCGGCCTTCGCTCTTCTGTGCATTCACTTTTTGTGTGCGGACCGCCGGGTTCGGCCCCCCGGGATTTGCCATAGACGTAAAACCTTTGCCGTTGGTTATCCAGAGCTGCTTATTGACCACCCTTACACAGCTGGGGTACCAGCCTGTAGGAATAAAGCCCTTGCTGAAACTTTTCCCCGGTATTGAAACGTCGAAAACCGCGAGGCAGTTATTATCGGCATTGGCGATGTACAGGGTTTTATTATCGGCGCTGAGCGCCACGCTGTTGGTCGTGCTTCCCGAGGGGGAGGATGGGTACAGGGCCGAATTCAGGGTCTCGACAACTTTGCCGGCTTTAAGGTCGATGCAGGATACCGAATTGTCGTTGGAATTGGCTACGTAAAGGTATTTCCCTTTACGGTCAAGGCAGATGTCGTTTGGGTTGCTCCCGACGATGATGGATTTTGCGAAAGTCCTTGTCAGGGTGTTGAATATGTGCAGCATCCCGCAACCCCAGCAGCTTATATACAGTTCCCGGCCGTCGCGTGAGAGAAGGCAGGTGTAGCCCTCGCCTCCGAGGCCGAACTTCAGGGGAGGCTGCTTATGCTTCAGGTCGAGTATGTAAAGTGAGTTGTTTTCCTTGGTAACGACATACAGCAACTGCTTCTTTTCGTCAAGCGCAAGGCCTGCAGGGGATATCTTTTCGGGCCAGGCCTTGCCTAATACCAGGCTGTCGGCCAGGGCAAGCTTATTGTTTTTTATAGTGTAGCGGTAGATGAGGTTCCTGTTCCCTCCCGAAGCGTACAGCGTTTTTTCATCTTTCGTAAAAGCCAGTCCCACCCAGGCGGCCCTGATGAGGATGGTGTCAAGAACTTTGGCTGAGACGGCATCGATGAGGTATATGCTCTGGTCGCTTTCACCGTTATTGGTGACAGCTATCAGGCGGCCCGAAGATGAAACCGCAATGTTCAGAGGGAGGTCCCCTAGCTGCAGGCTTTTCCCCAGCCGGCTGATCCCCCAGCCGTTGGGCAGGTTTATTTGTTTATAGGCAGTTTCATCCTGTCCCGATACCCGGAAACAGGACTGTATCAATAGAAAAGCGAGGAAAAGTCCGGTATATTTCATAAGAATGGAGGTGATTTCGAATGATCAAAAATACAATTTTTGCATAGAAAAATGATCTGCATTTGTTTATAAACAATTCTTCTCATTTTCGTATCTTTGCACTTTTATTTTGAGGCCTATGTTTACAGATTCAAATAAATTCCTCGGAGAAGGTCTTACCTACGATGATGTGCTCCTGATCCCTTCATATTCAGAAGTGCTTCCAAGGGAGGTCGACATCTCTACTCTTTTTTCAACAAACATCCGCCTGAATATCCCTATTGTCTCAGCTGCAATGGATACCGTTACCGAATCGGGGATGGCTATTGCCATGGCCCAGGAGGGCGGTATTGGGGTGCTTCACAAGAACATGTCGATTGAAGCACAGGCTGTGCAGGTAAGAAAAGTAAAGAGAGCCGAGAACGGGATGATCCTCGACCCGGTGACCCTGCACGAATCGGCCCTGGTGGGCGACGCTCTGGCGATGATGAAGGAACATTCCATAGGTGGTATCCCTGTGGTAAATGAACGCGAGGAGCTGGTTGGTATAGTTACAAACCGTGACCTGCGTTTTGAACGTGAGATGGGGCGCCCTGTTACCGAGGTGATGACCCATAAGGTGATCACTATCAGCGAGTTCATGAATTTCGAGAAAGCCGAGCAGATACTACAGGAGTACAAGATCGAGAAGCTTCCCGTCATCGATAAAAACAACAGGCTGGTGGGCCTGATCACTTATAAAGACATTATCAAGATTAAGGCCAGGCCCAATGCCTGTAAAGATATTCTCGGGCGGCTGCGCGTTGCCGCGGCCGTAGGAATAGCCTCCGACACCCTCGACCGCGCAGCCGCCCTCGTTAAGGAAGGCGTCGACGCCATCGTGATCGACACGGCTCACGGCCATACAAAACCTGTGATCGAAATGGCCAAACGGGTGAAAGCAGCCTACCCCAACATCGAAATGATCGTGGGAAACATCGGCACCGCCGAAGCCGCCAAAGACCTCGCAAAAGCCGGGGTTGATGCCGTGAAAGTAGGCATTGGTCCGGGCTCCATCTGTACCACGAGGATCATAGCCGGCATCGGGATACCCCAGCTTACAGCCGTTTACCAGGTCGCCAAAGCCCTCAAGGGAACAGGCATCCCCGTGATCGCCGACGGAGGGATCAGGTATACCGGCGATATCGTCAAAGCCCTCGCAGCAGGCGCCCATTCCATCATGGCAGGTTCCCTGTTTGCCGGAGTCGACGAATCCCCGGGCGAAACCATAATCTACGAAGGCCGCAAATTCAAAACCTACCGGGGAATGGGATCCCTCGAAGCCATGCAGCATGGCTCCAAGGACAGGTATTTCCAGGATATGGAAGACGATGTAAAAAAACTTGTCCCCGAAGGTATCGTGGGCCGGGTGCCCTATAAAGGCTCCCTCTCGGAAGTGATATACCAGATGACAGGCGGCCTCCGCTCTGGCATGGGCTATACAGGCTCCCCAAATATGGAAGCCCTGCAGAAGGCAAAATTCATCAAGATCACATCGGCCGGCGTGACCGAAAGCCACCCCCACGATGTCACTATTATCAGCGAAGCACCAAATTACAGCCGTTAATAATGTTTTCAGGATTTTTGCGTTATAATTAATTATAAAATTAACACTTCAATACTATGAACTTGAAATTTTCAGGATTACTGCTTTTTCTCGTATTGGTTTTTAATGCCACTGCCCAGGTTGATAACAATACTAGCCTGATGACCATTGCCGGGAAACCGGTCACTGTTGGCGAATTCATGTCGATCTACCAGAAGAATAATGTCAAGGGCGAAGCTTTGGACAAAAAGTCAATGGATGATTACCTTGAACTTTTCATTAATTTCAAACTTAAGGTCCTGCAGGCCGAAGAACTCGGACTGGATACCGTTTCGTCTTTCGTTAAGGAACTCGACGGCTACCGCGAACAATTAGCCAAACCGTATTTTACCGATGAAGCTACACTCAACCGCCTCGTCCAGGAAGCTTACGACCGTAAAAAAATCGATCTCAGGGCAAGCCATATCTATTTCAGGGTTAAGGCTGATGCCGGCCCCCAGGATACCCTTAACGCTTTCAAAAAAGCAAAGGAAGCCAGGGAAAGGATCGTCAAAGGTGAGACGTTTGAAAACATAGTCATGGAATATTCCGAAGACCCCTCGGCAAAAGACCGGGAAGCTACAGCCCAGCATCCGTTTATGAAAGGGAACAGGGGAGACCTCGGCTATTTTACCGTTTTCGATATGGTTTATCCTTTCGAAACAGCGGCCTATACTACCGGCAACGGGCAGATCTCACAGATCATCAGGACCGATTACGGGTATCATATCATCAAGGTAACCGACAGGATAACGGCCCTGGGTGAATTCACCGTAGCCCATCTCTTTCTTGGAATCCCCAAAGGCGCATCGGCTGCCGACTCGGCAAAGGTGAAAACAAAAATCGATTCCCTGTATGCCTTGCTCAAAGCCGGTGCAAAATTTGAAGATCTGGTAAAGACAAATTCCGAAGACAAAGGATCATCGGCTAAAGGCGGGGTGCTCCCTCGACGTGGCGTGAACCGCCTCATGCCCGAATTCATCGCGGCCATTTCGAAAATCCAGAACGTGGGCGCTTTTTCAGAACCTGTGCTTACCCCCGGCTATGGCTGGCATATCGTAAAACTTATCGAACGTAAACCCATAGGTACCTTCGATGAGGAAAAAGCCGAGCTGAAACAAAGGGTGCTTAAGGACAGCCGCGCACAGCAGGTGACCAGCGCAGTCATTGCCCGCATTAAAGCCGAATACGGCTTTACCGAGAACGCTAAAGCCATCGAAGCGTTCTATACCCTTGTAACCGACAGCATTTTCAACGGGAAATGGGATGCCACCCTGGCCTTCCAGAAATCCGATATGATGTTCAAAATCGGGGCCACTACCTTCAGCCAGAAGGAGTTTGCCCAGTACCTTGACGTTAAACAGAAAAGAACCGATAAAAAGGATATCCGCATTTACGTGAACAGCATGTATTCCGATTTTGTCGACGAAAGCCTGCTGAAATATGAAAACGGCTTCCTCGAACAGAAATATCCTGATTTCAAGGCCCTTATGAAGGAATACCGCGACGGGATCCTGCTGTTCGACCTTACCGACCAGAAAGTGTGGTCAAAAGCAGTGAAAGATACCGTGGGGCTCCAGGATTATTATCTCAAAAACAAGTTCAACTACATGTGGGGCCAGAGGGTCGACGCCAGCATTTTCACTCTTAAAAGTCCTTCCCTGGAACAAAAGGTGAAGAATTTCATCAAAAGCAACCTTAAGGAGGATGACATCCTGAAAGAAATAAATTCCGATACGCTGAAAGTACTTTCGGTGGAATCAGGGAAATTCTCAAAAAAGGATAATTCCTATATCGATACCGTTGCATGGGTGCCCGGCATTTCAAAGGATATCATGGTTAAGGACGGCATAGTGTTTGTAAATATCAAAAAGATCCTGAAATCGGAACCTAAAACCCTGAATGAAGCCAGGGGCCTTATCACCGCCGATTACCAGAATTACCTGGAAAAAGAATGGATTCGCAGCCTCAGGGCAAAATACCCTGTGGTAGTGAACCGCGACGTTCTTGCAAAAATCAAATAAGCGAATTTCATTATGCATTGGCGCCCTCTTCTGTTTGCTCTTATCTTACTCACCTCCTGTTCGGGTTTCTTCAAAAAGAAAACCGAAAGGACGCTTGCAAGGGCTTATGGAGAGTACCTTTTCGAGTCGGACATGAAAGGTGTGGTGAGCCCGGGAACGCCTGCAAAGGACAGCATCATGATGGTGAAATCGTATGTGGATAACTGGATCAGGCAGCGCCTGATACTTCACCAGGCGGGTAAAAACCTCCAGAGTTCACAGCTTGATTTTTCAAAACAGCTCGAAAATTACAAGAACTCACTCATCATCTTTGAATACGAAAACCAGCTGATCCACCAGAAACTCGATACGGTGGTCACCGACGATGAGATCAGCAATTATTATAATACCAACCCGAACACATTCCTCGTAAGGGATATCATCGTAAGGGTGCAGTATGCCAAACTTCCCCTGAAATCAAAGTTCATTCCCCAGGCCCGTTTACTTCTGCTCTCCGATAAACCCGACGACAGGAACAAACTCGCCGACCTTTGTGAGCAGAAGTCTTTCGGGTATTTCATCGACGACCAGAAATGGATCTACCTCTCGGAACTGATGAACCAGATCCCTTTAAGGCCTCCCGACAGGGAAGACTTTTTGAAAAAGAACAGGCAGGTCGAAGTAAGCGACCCCACTTTCACCTACCTTATCCGTTTCAACGATTACCGGCTGAAGGACAGCAATTCGCCTCTTGAACTGGAGAAACAGAAAATCCATGACATCATCCTGAACAAGAGGAAAATGGAACTCCTTGGGAAGATGCATGAATATATCTATCAGGATGCCCTGAAAAAAAACGATTTTGAAGTATTTTAATTTCATTAAGGAATTTTCCCATGCAGCTAAAACACAGCCTTTTCCTCATAATACTGATGAGCCTTTCACCCTTGCTCAAGGGATACTCTCAGCAACCCGATACCACAGTCGACGGGGTTGTTGCGGTGGTTGGCGGAAATATGGTCCTTAAATCAGATATTGAAGGACAGTACCTGCAGCTTCGCGGGCAGGGGATCATCAAAGGCAGCCCTGCAAAAGTGAAATGCCAGATCCTAGATAAGCTCCTCTATTTGAAGCTCCTTTTGCACCAGGGACAGGTCGACAGCATCAAGGTGACCGATAACCAGGTGGATACCGAAATGGACAGGCGTATGAGGTACTTCATTTCCCAGGCCGGTTCACCCGAAAAACTCGAAGAATATTACGGTAAAACACTTCTTGAGATCAAGAACGAACTCAAGGAAATCATCCGCGAACAGATGCTTACCGAACAGGAAGAACAAAAGATCACCAAGGACCTCACAATAACGCCATCCGAAGTCAAAGCCTTCTTCAGGAAAATTGACAAGGACAGCATCCCCCTCATCAACGCCGAATTCGAAATCGGGGTCATCATCAAACAACCCGTGATGGGCCTTGAAGAAAAACAGGTCGTGATCAATAAGCTGAAGGGGTTCAAGGACAGGATTGCCAAAGGGGATGAGTTTGCAACTCTTGCCGTTCTGTATTCCGAAGACCCCGGAACTGCAAAGCAGGGAGGGGAACTCGGGATGTTCAAGAGGGGAGATATGCATGCCGAGTTTGAGGCTGCATCGTTCAAACTGAAAACCCCTGGCGAAGTTTCCGATATCGTTGAAACCGAGGACGGGTTCCATATTATCCAGCTCATCGAGCGAAGGGGCGATTATATCAATGTGAGGCATATCCTGCTGCAACCCCAGGTTTCAATGGCCAACCTGAACAGGGCCAAAGTCAACCTCGACAGTGTTTCCATGCTGGTTACCACAAAAAAAATGAAATTCGAGGACGCTGTCGTCAGGTATTCCGATGACCCTTCAAAAAATAACGGGGGATTGCTGGTCAATAATGCCAGCGGCAACACCCGCTTCGAAGCCAGCCAGCTTTCGCAGCTTGACCCCAAAGTGTTTTTCGTGGTCGATAAACTGAAAGTAGGCGATATCAGCGCCCCGGTGCTGATGAAAACCGAAAGGGGCAAGCAGGAATACAGGATTTATTACCTCAAGGACAGGACAAGCCCTCACCGTGCAAACCTTGAAAATGATTATGCCCGCATACAGGCCCTGGCCCTTGATAAGAAAAAGGACAAGGTAATTAACGACTGGGTGAGCCAGAAGATACCGGGCACCTACATCAGGATTGCCGAACAATACCAAAAATGTGAATTTACCAGAAAATGGATACATTAAAAAACAATATAATCGAATATAAATCTGACGTTGAGGCTGTTGATGCACTGGTCGAGAAATACGGCCGGCTTAAACATGAAATATCAAAAGTTATTGAAGGCCAGAAGGAGGTCATAGACGGGCTGCTGATCTCGGTTTTCAGCCGCGGACACTGCCTGCTTGTGGGCGTTCCCGGACTGGCAAAGACCCTGATGGTCCACACCATATCAAATGTGCTTGGCCTCAGCTTTAACCGTATCCAGTTCACTCCCGACCTCATGCCATCGGATATCATTGGCACCGAGATCCTTGATGAGTCAAGGCATTTTCGCTTTATCAAAGGGCCTGTTTTTGCAAATATTATCCTGGCGGATGAGATAAACCGTACCCCGCCCAAGACCCAGAGTGCGCTGCTCGAAGCCATGCAGGAGAAAGCCGTCACGGTAGCCGGGCAGACGTATCACCTGGAAGAACCTTTTTTTGTGCTTGCAACCCAGAACCCCATTGAACAGGAGGGAACCTATCCACTGCCCGAAGCCCAGCTCGACAGGTTCATGTTCAATATATGGCTCGATTATCCTTCGCACGAAGAAGAGATCAGGATCATGAAGATGACTACCACCGATACATCCAGGAAACCCGAAATCGTGCTGAATGCCGCCGAGATCCTGTTCTTCCAAAACCTGGTCCGCAAGATACCGGTTCCCGAGAATGTGTATAATTATGCGGTGAACCTTGCCTCAAAGACCAGGCCTGGGACCCCTGCGGCTCACGACTGGGCAAAGGAATACCTTACCTGGGGAGCCGGTCCAAGGGCCTCCCAGAACCTTATTATAGGGGCTAAATGCCATTCAGTGCTCAGGGGAAAATATTCCCCCGATATAGAAGATGTTAAAGCCGTTGCTGTTCCTGTGCTCAGGCACAGGATCGTAAGGAATTATAAGGCCGAAGCCGAAGGCATTCGCGAAGAAGCTATAATAATGCATCTTTTATAGTGAAACTTTTCACCTTTTCATGATTACTTCAAGGGGTTACCTTCTTTTGAGATAATTTCGCTGAAATTTCCACCAGGCATGAACTTTAAGATATCGTCTCAACTACTTGTAATACTGATGCTTGCTTTCTTTTCAGGCATAATGGTTTCTTGCAGGCATAACGATAACTCAGCCACTTCAAAAGACAGCCTGAAAGGCAAGCTCACCATTTCGGGAGCATTTGCCCTTTATCCGCTCACCATCAGATGGTCGGAGGAATTCCGTAAGATCCATCCTGGCGTCACCATCAATATTTCTGCTGGCGGAGCAGGTAAAGGGATGGCCGATGCTTTGTCAAAAATGGCCGACCTGGGGATGTATTCCAAGGAAGTGAGCCCCGAGGAAAAGGCCAAAGGCGCCTGGACACTCGCCTGTGCCAAAGATGCGGTATTGCCCGTGATGAATGCATCCAACCCCCTGGCGAAAACGATACAGGCTTCGGGTGTGACAAAGGATAAGTTCTACGGTATCTTTATTTCGGGTAAGGTCAGGACCTGGGGCGATCTCATCGGCATGAAAGATGCAAATACCATGCAGGTGTTTACCCGCTCCGATGCCTGCGGGGCTGCCGATATGTGGGCGAAATTCATGATGAACAAGAAGCAGGAGGACTTGCAGGGTATTGGTGTGAACGGGGACCCGGGTGTTGCAGATGCTGTGCGCAAAACAATCTACGGAATAGGATATAACAACCTGAACTTTGTGTTCGATGTTCAGAGCCGCAAGCCCTACCAGGGGCTGGCTATTGTGCCCATCGACCTGAACGGCAACGGGAAGATCGACAAGGAGGAGGATTTTTACCATTCCATGGATGAGGTGATGACCGCCATTAACGACGGGAAGTATCCCTCGCCTCCGGCCCGACAGCTTTATTTTGTATCGGCAGGCAAACCCGATAACAAACTTGTGCTGGCTTTTCTTACTTTTATACTCTCCGACGGGCAGAAGTTCGTTAACGAAGCAGGGTATGTTCGTTTGAAGGAGGATGTCATCCGCAGTCAGTTAAACAAATTGCAATGAAATGTACTTACTGAACAGGCAGCAAAGGCATGTGGTGAATTACAGCTGGATGCTTTTCAGCCTGCTCATCATTGCGTTCCTGCCTTTCATGCTGTTCGGGGGGCTTTATTTCAAATCATTTCTCCTTCTTAAGACGCATACGCTCAAGGACCTGATCTTTTTGCATTCCTGGCATCCTTCGAGGGGAGAGTTCGGGTTTTATCCTTTCATTGTAGGTTCCATCTGGGTCACCCTGCTTGCGATCCTCATCTCGACTCCCATCTGCCTGCTTACGGCCATAAACGTGACCCAGTACGCTAAAAAACGCTTCCTGAGGATCATGCACCCGGTGATCGATATACTCGCCGGAATTCCCTCGGTGGTTTACGGTGTTTGGGGGATACTCGTCATCGTGCCTTTTATTTCGCGTTACCTGGGTCCCTGGTTCGGGGTACAGTCTATGGGGTACAGCATACTGGCGGGCGCATTTGTGCTGAGCGTCATGATTATCCCTTTCATCCTGAACATCATGATAGAGATCTTCAGGACCATACCTACTGAACTCAAGGAAGCAACGCTCTCGCTGGGTGCAACAAAATGGCAGATGGTCAAGCATGTGCTTTTGCGCAAAGCCCTGCCGGGTATCATTGCATCAGTGGGTTTCGGGCTTGCCAGGGCTTTTGGCGAAACCATGGCCGTGCTCATGGTGGTTGGGAATGTGATCAAGGTTCCTCATTCGGTGTTTGACCCGGGCTATACCTTACCCGCTCTTATTGCCAATAATTACGGTGAGGTGCTCTCGATACCGCAGTATGATTCGGCTTTGATGTTCGCAGCCCTTCTCCTGCTGGCGGTTTCGCTGTTCTTCAACCTGTTGATGCATTTCTTTATTGCCAGGTATAATAAGTACTGAGATGAAACGGACTCTGAAAGCTGAGGAAACATTTTTCAGGATTCTGATGAACCTGACCACGGGCTTCATCTTTATCATACTGGGAATAATCATCTACAGCGTGTTTGAAAAAGGGATGAAAGCCATGTCGTGGGAGATGCTGACTTCTGTTCCGAGCGGTGGCTATTATTACGGAAAGGGAGGGGGCATTCTCAATGCTATCGTGGGTTCCCTGGTCCTGGCTTTTGGCGCTACCATACTTGCTTTTCTCATAGGGCTGCCTGTCGCTCTTTACATGAATGTTTTCCTGGTCCGCCGCAAAAAACTGGTCAACCTCATCCGTTTCATCCTCGACCTCATCTGGGGCGTGCCTTCTATAGTATACGGCGCTTTCGGCTTTACCCTGATGGTGTTTATAGGCTTGCAGACTTCCCTGCTCGCGGGTATCATCACCGTGACCCTGTTCATACTTCCTATTATGATAAGGTCTATGGATGAGATCCTCAGGACCGTACCCATGGGGCTCTCCGAAGCCACTTATTCGCTTGGGAGCAACAAATCGGAACTTGCCTTCAAGATTTTTACCAGGCAGTCGGTCTCGGGTATCATCACCGCTGTACTATTGTCATTTGGGAGGGCAATCGGCGATGCCGCCTCGGTGCTGTTCACCGCCGGATATACCGACAACCTGCCCAACTCACTGATGGAGCCTGTGGCTACGCTTCCGCTTTCCATCTTTTTCCAGCTGGCTTCGCCTGTGCCTGAAGTCCAGGCCAGGGCTTATGCTTCGGCCCTTGTGCTTACCATTATCATTCTCATAGTCAGCCTGTTTTCACGCGGACTCGGGAAGCGTTATCATAAAACAAAAATAAATTTCTGACCTTCGCATTATGGAGACTGCCATCAGGATAAAGGATTTGAATGTTTTTGCCGGGAAAACGCAGATCCTTCATGATATCAATGTAGAGATCCCGAAAAACAAGATCACCGTGATCCTGGGCCCCTCCGGCTGCGGCAAGACCACCCTCCTCAAATGTATGAATCGCCTCACCGACCTTTACCCCGAGCTTAAGGTGAGCGGTGAGATCCTGATCAACGACAAGAACATTTTCGATCCCGGCGCCGACATCAGCAAACTCAGGCAGAGCATGGGGCTTCTCTCGCAGAGGCCATACCCACTGCCCATGACTATTTACAATAATATCGCTTATGCCCTCAAGCTGAGAGGGGTTAGGGGCAGGCGCAAACAAAGCATCCTCGTCATGGATTACCTCAAGCAGGCGAACCTGTACGAAGAGGTCAGGAAACGACTTAGGGAACCCGCCTCGAGACTCTCGATAGGACAGCAGCAGAGGCTTTGCCTTGCCCGCGGACTGGCTGTGAACCCCGACATCATTCTTGCCGACGAACCAACCTCGGCCCTCGACCCCATCTCGAGCCGCTTCATAGATGAAAAATTCCAGGAAATCAAACCCCACTTCACCATAGTCGTTGTCACCCACGTTCTCCGCCAGGCCCGCCGCATAGCCGACAACGTCATCTTCATGTACATGGGCGAAGTGGTGGAACAGGGCTCCGCCTCGGAATTTTTCGAGAATCCGAAAGAAGAGAAGACGAAGTCGTATTTGGAGGGGATGTTTAATTGATGTACCATGTACAAATCACGGGTCCCGGTTCTTGGTCAACCAAAAACAGCGGAGGGTGCTCAGATGATACTTTTATCCTGAGAATGACTATATTTGCATAATACTCCAAATTAGTTATACTAATTTGGAGTATTATGAACAGATTAGAAAGGATTTTACTTTGGAGCTTCCCAAAAATCAATCAGCATTTTTATGGGGCCCAAGGAAAACAGGCAAAACAACCTATCTTAAGTCAAGGTTTCCCTTCAGCATCAGGTATGATTTTCTCGAAACAGATCTTTTTCTGGAATTTTCCAAGAAACCGTCGCTGTCGAGAGAACAATTGATGGCAAAAGATGAAAAGGCTTTATCCCGGCCAATCATTCTGGATGAGGTTCAAAAGATCCCTCAGATCATGGATGAAGTTCACTGTCTTATAGAGAATCAAGGCCTGAGTTTCATTTTATGCGGTTCAAGTGCGCGAAAGCTTAAAAGGGGCGGTGCAAACCTTTTGGGCGGCAGAGCCTGGCGTTATGAGATGTTTCCACTGGTCACTCCTGAACTCATGGAATGAAATCTGCTGGAAGTTTTAAATCACGGATTAATACCTTCACATTATCTTGACGACAATTATTTAAGATCTTTGCGCGCTTATACCCGGGATTATCTGAAAGAAGAAATTTTTGCAGAAGGAATAATCCGTAATGTCCCGGCCTTTTCCCGATTTTATGATGCTATGGGATATTCCCATGGTGAGCTTGTGAATTATTCGAATATCGCCAGGGATTGCGGTGTCGATTCAAAAACTGTGAGAGAATATTACCAGATACTGGTTGACACCCTGATGGGACGACTGATCGAACCGTATAAAAAACGGCAAAACCGTCAGGTGATCAGTAAAGCCCCGAAATTTTATTTATTTGATGTTGGTGTGGCAGGAGCAATAACCAGACGAAAACTGCAAGAAGAAAAAGGAGAATTATTCGGAAAGGCTTTCGAACATTTTATCCTTATGGAGCTGATGGCGTTTAACTCCTACCATGAGCTGGATTTTGAGATCAATTTCTGGAGAACCAAATCAGGTCTCGAGGTCGATTTTATTCTTGGCGGGGGCGAGGTTGCCGTGGCAGTCAAGAGCAGCTCATCTGTCGGCAACAAGGATCTTTATCCGCTGAAAGCCTTCATTAACGATAATCCTTCAACACCTGGGTATGTTGTGTGTAATGAAAAAACGGAGAGGATTCATGATAAGATCCGGATCATGCCATATCGAAACTTCTTATCTGACTTATGGGAAGGTAAAATCATTAAGTGATTAAGTTGCTGCAGGTTGTTTATTAGAGTGTTCTTTCTGGCTTTGCCAGGCCCGGGTCAGGGATCACGATTCACATAAGGATTTTTCTTGCAAAACATATTAAAACGTATTATATTTGCCAGACCATCCCGGTTTGGGGTAACAGGCTTTATATGCCTTCTGTCAATAAACATATTCTTCCACTGCTGATCCTGATTTTATTCTTCGGACCTCCGTCAGGAGTAGTGTCCGCTTTTAACTATACCAACCCTCTCAGTGCTGTAACAACCGACTCCATTTCATTACCTTTTACCGAGGGTTGGGACCAGGGAACCTATGCATACCATAGCTGGGTGCACTCGGGTAACTGGAGTATCAGCAGCATTACCGGTAATCCATATCCTTCTGCAACTTTTTCAGGCCTGCCTCCCACGGTTAATTATAACGATACCCTTCAGAGTATTACGCTGAGTGCGTCAGAGTATACCTGCGCTTCAATTTATCTTGATTTCGATTATATGCTTGTTGATCAGAATCATACCGGGGCTGAATTTCTTACTGTGGAGGTGCGGACCGACAGCGTCTGGAAAAAGATAGGCGAACACAGCAATTCAGGGAATGCAGGCTGGACAAACCAGCATATTGAAATCGCATATGCCAAAGGCAAATCCTTTACGATCCGTTTCAGGGCGCATGGCGCCAACTCTGCTGATATCCTTCACTGGTACGTTGATAATATTCATGTATATGCTATTTGCCGCCCGCCCCTTAATCTGACCGTAAACCAGTCGCAGTATCAGGTGATATTAACCTGGAGTCCTCCCGACTGTGGTTACGATGGATCCAATCCCAAATGGATCCACTGGGATGATGGAGTAAACTATAATGCTATTGGCACCTGTAACTGTGAAGTTGATATTGCCGCCCGTTGGACACCTGGCCAGATCGCCCAATTTTCGGGAGCTTCTGTTACGAAGATATCTTTCTTCCCTAACAGTGCGGGTTATGCTACTTTCAGGGCACGCGTCTGGCAAGGCGTCAATGGGAACAACATGATCGTTGACCAGGATATACCTTCTGTAAACTGGGATCAGTGGAATATAATTGACCTTGTTTCACCTGCCCTGATTGATGTGACACAGGATCTTTATATTGGTCTGTATATCCATTTTATTGCCGGCTACCCTGCCGGCACAGATGCCGGACCCGCAATCGACGGATTTGGTGATATGATGTACTATCAGGGTTCATGGTTAACATTGATTTCTCTCAATCCCTCACTGGATTACAACTGGAATATCCAGGCTTATGTGGAAAACCTTAAATCGGCCTCCCAGCCAGTAATCCTCACTCAACCGCCCATTCCTGAGCTATCCGGGCCGGTTACTGTAGCTGGACCTAATGCAGGCAGAGGCCTTCGATTTATGCCTGACGAAATCACCGGCAGACCCAAAAACAATTCCATCCTTATGGGCTATAATGTATGGCGCACCGATTCTACAGGAGATACTTCCACTTTTCACAAGATCAATGGCCCCATCGTTGCTGATACTACCTTTACCGATAACATTCCCCACGACAGCCCGGGTGTTTACAATTACTATGTGACTGCTGTGATGAACGACTCCGCCACCAACAGCTTCATTTGCGAATCACCGGGAACAAACAGGCTCGCTGTTTCGGTTCCGGCTGTGGGCATCATCAGCAACAAGCCCTCAGGCGGCCTGAGTGTTTTCCCTAATCCATCCGCAGATATTATTAATGTGAGCAGCGATCAAACCATCAGCTCCGTCGCAATCCTGAATTATACAGGCCGGGAGGTTTACACTAAAAACAATATAAATTCGAAAACCTTACGCCTGAACGTATCGGCATTTCCCTCAGGCATCTACTTTGTGAAGCTTACCCGGGAAAAGGGTATTGGAATTTCCAAAATCACGGTTGTACGCTGATCATTTTTCCCAAATCAAAGGGAATAATTCGGATTCTGTCAAGGATTTAAGGTCAATATCAAAATCGGCCCAGGATTATTACCGCGATCAATACTAATTCTTTCAATCGTAAATCGTAATTTCTTTTTACGATTTACGATCACTTTTCCCTAATGCCCGGATTAATCTTTACCAGTACGTAGTTTTGGTTCATTTTTAATTCAAGTTCCCAAATGTGGAATTTTTGCAGTATCTTTGTAAAAGCAATTAAAATGGAAAGAATTCTTTCCAAAAAAGTTATGAGGGAGTTTTGGGCTAAACATCCTGATGGCGAGCAATATTTGAAAACATGGTATGAGACGGCAGAACATGCAACCTGGGATTCACCATCAGAAATTAAAAAAACTTTTACCACCGCAAGCATTTTAAAGAACAGCAGGGTGGTATTCAATATTAAAGGAGGTTCTTACCGGATGATCGTAAAGTTTAATTTCCAAAGAAAATGGTGTTTTATCCGATTCATTGGTACACATGAAGAGTACTCAAAAATTAATGCAGATAAAATATAAGATAATGAACATAAAAATAATACGGACCGAGGCAGATTACGAATCAGCCCTTAAGCGTCTGAATGAAATATTCGATGAACCGAAAGAATCCAAGCTGGGGGAAGAAGCCGAAATTCTTAGCTTGCTGATTGATGATTATGAAAGGAAGCATTATCCGATTGATCCTCCCGATCCGGTTGAAGCAATAAGGATACGAATGGAAGAAATGCAACTGAAACAAAGGGACCTGGTGGGGATTTTTGGCGGAAAGAACAGGGCCTCCGAAGTCCTTAACCGCAAACGCAAGCTGACCCTTGAAATGATCAGGAATCTAACTTTACTGCTGCACTTATCCCCCGAGATACTGATACAGGATTACTCTCTTTCAAAACAACAGTAATTCTATAAATTACAAGAGATACGATGTATCCCCAATCATGTACAATGTACCATGTACGAACAGAGGTTCACGGTTCTCAGTCTTTCAGGCATCTCACTGCAAAGGCATTCGAGCGGTTCGAGTAATAATCTGCAACGCTGAAATTTACCTGGTTCATGCTGTGGGATAAGGCTTTGATGGAACCATAGGGGTTTGAGGTCCAGTAAATGCTTGCAAATCCCTGGTATTTCCAGGTGAAATTGCTGTATTCAAACCCGCCGGCAATGGCCCTGAACCCATTGAAGACAGAGTCCTGCAGAGGTTTGGCAGCCAATCCCTGGCCCAGGCTGGAATTGAACAATGTGAGCCAGTCTGACTGCGTCGGTACATGCCAGCCCGGGGGACAAAGACCCTGGGCTGCAAGTGAATTGGTATAAGCCATTAACTCATCCCACTGGTACAATCCTCCGTAAAGATTGCAGTTCGCGGGATTGTCTCCGTAACAGTATTTCTCATTGATGCAGTTATCTGTTTGCCCTGTGTTGCCTTGAATTGATGTGCCATAATCTAGGTTTTTCTGCATCCAGCATTGTGCCCCTATCCGAACGGTAGGATAGACCTTATTATCCCGGATATCGGTAAGGTTGCTTCCGCAATTAAAGACCGGAGCAGCCTGGACAATGATATTCTTTGTCATCAGCGCGCTGCATGATGAGACATTGGTATAGGAATACGTTATTGTCTTTGTTCCAACGCCCGTTGATGAAGGTGTGAAAACCCCTGTTAAAGGATCCACCCCCGGTCCTGAATAGGTACCGCCCAGGGGGATTCCTCCTTTTAGTATAAACGGCGAGGCGCCTACAGTTGTGATGCTGTCAAAGCAAAGGGTAAACGATACGGAGGGTGCCGTTAAACTGCTCATGATGATATTGCCTGATGATGCAGGATTATTCTGGGTACAACCCAGGTTCGAAGTTAATACACAGCTTACCTGGTCTCCATTTACCGGGTTATAGGTGTATGTGGATGTGCCGGTCCCTGCATTCACTCCATTCACCTTCCATTGGTAAGCAGGCAGTGTTCCACCGTTGCCTGGTGTTGCGGTGAAAGTTACAGGGTTTCCCTGGCAGAAAGGATTGGTAGGGGTGGATATGGAAATACTCACAGGCAGGTTGGTATTGACTGTCATTGTAAGTGAATTGCTTGTTGCAGGATTTCCTATAGGGCAAACGGCATTTGAAGTCAGCACACAACTGACAACATCCCCGTTCAGGGGAATGAAAGAATAGGACTGGTTATTTGCACCTGCATTTGTACCATTGACTTTCCACTGGAATGAGGGTGAAGTCCCTCCGTGCTGGGCTGTTGCCAAGAAAGTGACCTGTGTACCGGCACAGATTGTGGTGGTTGGTGTGGTAATGCTCACTGAAACAGGTAATATGGGGTTTACAACCATAGTGATCGTATTGGATGCCGCCGGATTATTCGAAGTGCAAAGTTCCGAGGAAGTAAGAATGCAGCTTACAAGGTCGCCGTTAACGGGTGCATAAATAAAGACCGGGTTGTTTGTCCCTGCGGCAGCGCCATTCACCTTCCACTGGTAAGCTGGTGTTATACCCCCGTTGGTGGGCGCTGCTGTGTAAGTGATAAGAGTTCCTGCACAAACATTATTGCCGGATGCCGAAATGCTCAGGCTTATCGGGAGCGGATTGATGACGGTTGCAACAAGCACATTCGAGGCGACTGCCCCGCTCCAGTCCTACATGCAGTTAACCCTCGCAAGGCGTTTAAACCAGGTTGTTTGAGTTATCGCAGCCGGATTAAAGGATGCTGAATTGCTCCCTGCAATATCAGTAAATCCTGAACTGCTGCTTACGATAGACTGCTGCCATTTATATTCCAGTGTTCCTGTCTGGCCTGTTGGTAAAGCGATGTTGTTCAAAATGGCCGGTGTATAGCTTCCGCAGCCGCTCTGGTCGTTGCTTATAGTCCCGCCGTTATCCGGATTGACACAAGGGGGATTGTAAGTCCAGGTAACAACCGATGTGTTGGAATTGAACCCGAAGCAATCAGCATAAACATTGTCAGTCCCCGGTGTTACCCCCGTTTGGGTATAGCAGTATACGGCATTCCCGGATGCATCGGTATAAGCGTTTCCGCTCAGGGGATTGATCCCACTCACATGGAAGTTCACCAGTACTCCCGCTACCGGGTTTGAGTTGATGTCAAGGACGTTAGCAGTTAAACAAACGCTGGTAACATTCAGCTGCCCGCTGGCGGTTAACGGTGACAGGGTAATGCTGTTTACGGTTCCCACAGGCGAAAGGGAACATCCCCCGGGATACCCGTATGAATTGGCAGCATTCCATCCGTATACAAAAACACCAAATGGGAAGCTGCAGCTAAAAGTGTGGGAACCGCCTGTCACAGACCTTTGTGCTCCGTAGAAATTCGTGGCCCCTATCTGGATAAAAGCAGCCGGAGGAATTAACACTCCATCCTGGTATATGATGCTTATGGCATTTGAAGGTGCAATGATATTCACCCACTGGCCCCCAAATCCCGCAACATTAACCACGGTATAATTGGTAAGAAACTGTTCCTCAGGGGGAATGAGGACCATGAAAGGGTCACCTGTATTCCCTGAACAAAACTGACCCTTGGCAAACTGGGCAAGAAGACTGGCATGGTTGGTCGAAATGGAATTGTACCCGGTAAGGATTGCTTCGTAATACTCACCTGTATTGATCGTAGTGACAATTACCCCGTTTACCGTTACGGTTGTTCCATCCTCAGCTGCCAGCACCCTGAATACATCCCCGCTTGCATCCCGGCCTGCAAGAGGCACGGTCACAAAATTCTTTCCCCATGCATAATGGGGAAACATCTCTTCAACGATATGGTCACAGGTGGCGCATCCTGATGGTATATCCACACAGGTAACCGATCCGTATACCGCAACAGGGAAATTGGATTGTATCCTTGACCCTGTGAGATCGTCATTTAAATTCGTGGCTGTGACGATATAGGTTTCTCCTGTGTTCAGGTTCACATTCGAGGTTAAATTCGTCAGATGATTGTAAATTGTAAGCGCGGTACCGTCCTGTGTTGCAACAACACTGAAACAGGTTCCTAAGCCAATTGTATTGCTATAGGTCATTACCGTGTAATCCAGGCCTAAGGCGTTGACCGGCAAAGCGAGGTATGCATCTGAAGAAGCGGTTTCATAGTTTAGCCCGTAAACCGTTATCGGATCAACAGAGGTGATCCGGATCCCTTTATTCTCTGTACCCGCCGACAGCACAACATTCGACGGAAGGGTCAACGTAGTCACCACACCCGGGACGACCGTAAAATTTTGATTTACACCCGGGTAAGCCGAAGATACAGAACCGCTGGTTGAAACATTTGATGATATATGAAGCTCAATAATTGCCGTTCCCGCGTTAGGAGGGAAGGCAACCCAGAAATCAGTCCCCACACTCGTAATCGTTTGTGAAAACACCGGGCTGATGATCCAAAGAAAAAACAGTATCGGCAATAACTTTTTCTTAAACATCTTTTCTTAATCAATCATTTGTACATGGTACATAGTACATTTTAACTTCTTCTTCCCTGCCATGTCTCCCTCCTCTCGAGCTCCCGCTCAATCCTCCTCAGCACCTCGTCATATCTCAGCAATCCCCAGTTATGGTCTTCGATATAACGTGGCGGGACTTCGCCTGCAAAACGCTCGATTGAGACCCCGGGGCTCAAATCCTCAAGGAATTCAATAATGAAATTGATGTAGGATTCCAGTGTGAACTGATGGAAGTCCTCCTGCTGAGCTATGTATTCCTTCTCCATCACCGTCCCTTTGATGATCTGCAGCTGGTGGAATTTCACGCTGTCGAGGGGCAGGGCCGAAATGAAATCAGCATACTTATGCATCATCTCATGGGTCTCCCCGGGTAAGCCGAATATAAAATGCGCGCCTGCGCTGATCCCCATGGCATGAGTCCTCTTTATGGCATCCACGCCTTCTTCCACGGTATGGCAGCGGTTGATGCGCTTCAGGGTCTCATTATAGATGGACTCGATGCCGAATTCGACCTGTACGAAATATTTCGGGGTCAAAGATGATAAGTAACGGAGGATGTCATCGTCAATGCAATCCGGCCGCGTTCCTAAAACAAGGCCAACGACGCCAGGATACGAGAGGGCTTCTTCGTATTTCTGCTTCAGCACCTCAAGCGGGGCATAGGTGTTGGAATAAGGCTGGAAATAGGCGAGGAATTTATTTGCACGCCTGTAACGGACAGAATGGAACTCAATCCCAAGCCTGATCTGCCCGGTGATAGAGGATGTGCTTTCGCAATAAGATGGATTGAATGCTTCGTTTACACAATAGGTACAGCCTCCGCTCCCTTTGGACCCGTCACGGTTTGGGCAGGTGAAACCAGCATCAATGGCCAGTTTTTGCAGGCGTTCACCAAAAAGGGCTTTCATTTTCCAGGTATAGGAATTATACCTGTGTGGCCCCCACGTATGTGGTATTGAGTCCAAGATGTTTTAGCTGGTTGTTGCCCGCTCCAGCTTTTTAAGGATTGAGAAAATGAAGATTGCCGATAAGAGGGTAAGGCAAACAAGGAGTAAAAAGAATTGCCAGATCTGCCATTTATCCCAGAACGGCCCTATGAAACCGGCCATGATATTACCTATGGCTGTAGCTCCGAACCAGCCACCCTGTGCAAGTCCCTTATGCTGGGGAGGTGCAACCTTCGAAACAAATGATATCCCGATGGGGCTGAGGAAAAGTTCTGCGATGGTAAGGGTGAAATACATGCTGATTAGCCAGTAAGGTGAACGCAGGGTGTCGGAAACGCCTCCTTTTGCAGCCAGGTCCGCAGGGCTCATCAGGCCCTGGGAAGCAATGATCATGATCAGGAATCCGACCGCAGTGATGAGCATACCGAACCCTATCTTCTTGGGTGAGGATGGTTCTTTGCCCCTTTTATTAAGGTAGGCAAAGTACCCGATCACGATAGGAGTGAGGAACACTATGAAAATAGGATTGAACTGCTGGAAGATTTCGGGCGAAATTTTATTGCCTTCGGGCTGCAGCATATTAATGGTAAAATAAGCCAGGATGAGCGATCCGAGAGCGACAAGCCCTCCAATGATCTTTGTCTTCTTTGAATTCGCCTTGCCTAGAAGTAATACGAATCCCATAATGGCAATCAATAAGGGAAGCAGGGTCGACAGGTTGAAGATTATCGCTGAACCTTTAGATATCGCCGAAACTGTATAATCCCTCGCAAAAATGGTGAGGGTGAATCCGTTCTGTTGAAATGCCATCCAGAAGAACATAACCACGAAGAATACGAGGCCGAGGGCGATAAAACGGTCCTTGATCTGGCTTTTGGTAAGCACTACCAGGTTTGGATCATGTGCTGCTTTCTGCTGTTTATGGGTAACATCGGCGGTCTTGTAATATTTCCTGAAACCGATAAAGATTACCAGGGAGGCGATCATGCTTAAGGCTGCAACTCCGAAACCTGCATTGTAGGCCTGTCCTATGCTGTCGATATACTGCTGGCAGAAAACCCCGAGGTCGGTGATCCTGCCTCCTGCCTGGGAATGCATGAACTGCTCAAGCTGTGCGGTATTCTGAAGGGTGTGGTCAAGGTATTTATGTGCTAGGCTGGGAATAGCCGAATCATAGGTGAAACCCGAACGTGCAAGGATCCAGTTACGCATCCCGCCTGCGGCGCTGGGGGCGAAGAAAGCGCCTATGTTGATCCCCATGTAGAACAGGTTGAAGGCCGAGTCCCTGAGGTGGCTGTATTTGGCTTCGTCATACATATTCCCAACAAGCGCCTGGAGGTTGCCTTTGAACAAACCTGTTCCAAGGGCAATCACGGCAAGGGCAAAATACATGAAAAACACCCCGTTGCCAGGGACTGCCAACAGGGCATAACCCAGAAACATGACGATGATCCCCAGGATGATGGTCTTTCCGTATCCCAAAATGTTATCCGAAATATACCCGCCGAGCAGGGGCAAGAAATAAACCCCGAACAGGAAGATACCGTAAATGCGGCCTGCTTCCGAAGTGGTCCATCCAAATTTCGATTGAAGATATAAGAGGAAGATCGCCAGCATGGTGTAATAGCCGAAACGCTCGCCCATGTTGGCAAAGAAAGCTACGAAAAGCCCTTTGGGATGTCCTTTAAACATAATCCGTGTTTGTTTTGTAAATACTAAATCAGGTCAGCTCAGTTTGATACAAAAGTAAATAATTTTTCCTGCTGACGAAAGGCTGAAATGCCGTTTGGCGGATTTGTTTCAAATTAATGTAATAATTTTAACTTTCAATCGTCTTAAACTCCAGATGAACCTACAGGACTTCAACAGCAAGGTCTATCCTTTAAAGGACAAGATATTCAGGTTTGCCAAACGTATGCTTGAGCAAACCGAAGAGGCTGAGGACCTGGTACAGGAAGTGTTCATCAGGATGTGGAAGCACCGTGAAAAGCTTGACGAATACCGTAGCCTGGAGGCCCTGGCAATGATCACCACTAAAAACCTTTGCCTCGACAGGCTGAAAGCCAGGAAGTTCCCGGTCGAAAGCTGGAATGCACAGCAAAGCTTCATTGAAATGATTGCCGAAGAAACCAGGCCCGATCATTCTGATCTGATACTGGGAGTTAAGGAGGCGATGAATAGCCTGGCCGAATCCCCAAGAATGATCGTCCACCTGCGCGATATTGAGGGATATGAATTAGGGGAGATCGCCGATGTGATGGGAATGCAGGAGAATACGGTGAGGGTTGCACTTTCAAGAGCACGCAAACGCATACGCGAGATACTGATAAATAATGAAAATTATGAATACCAGTGAAATTGAACAACTGCTCGGGAAGTACTTCGAGGGCGAAACAAGCCTGTTGGAGGAAAAGCAATTAATAGAGTTTTTCTCGGGGGATGACATACCCGAAGACCTCAGGCAGTATCAGCCGATGTTCAGTTTTTTCAAGAGTGAAGCTTCCCTCTCACTCAGCGACGAACAGCAGGAAAAAGTCCTGGAACGCAGGCTTGAGCAATACCGGGAGGAAACATCCACGGTTAAATCCCATCCTGGGAAAAAGAGATTGTATTATTTCAGCGGGATAGCCGCCGGCCTTTTACTGCTGGCCGCACTGGTATTTACTCTCAGGAACGAAATCGGCAGGAGGCATCATAATGAGCTGTCAAACCCTGCGGCTGAGGTGGCCTACTCTCAAACAAAGCAGGCTTTGCTGCTGGTCTCGGTCGGGCTGAATACCGGGCTGGATGCGGTACAGAGGATCGGAATGCTGAATAATGCAATGGAACAGGTTCAGAAGATCAATAAATTTTATAATTATCAAACCCAATTTATAAACCCGGAATGGATGCAATCTCCTTCCACAAACAAATAAACCAATGAAAACAAAAATCATCATGCTCGTTTTTGCAGCATTCCTGGCAGTTCCACTGTTACTGAATGCCCAGAGCCCACTGGATAAGGTCTTTTCAAAATATGCCGACCAGGACAGGTTCACTACCGTTAATATTTCAAAGGAAATGTTTACCAATATCATGGCTATGGCCGGGAACCAGAATGATTCCGCAAGCAGGGAAATGAAAGGGATAGTTGACAAGCTTACAGGCCTCAGGGTCATCACTTACAATATCGACACCACCGATTATACAAAAGCAGTTTCTATCTATAACGAATGGGCAGGACTGTTCCCGGCCTCTACCTACAAGGAACTCATGGCCGTGACCGAAGGCCGCGACAATTACAAATTCATGACCAAACAGGATGGCGACAAGATCAGCGAAATGGTCATGCTGATGAAGGGTAAGAAAGAGATTCTTGTGCTCAGCCTTACCGGTGTGATCGACATGTCGAACATCTCGAAGATCTCAAAGAATTTCGGGATACACGGCATGGAAGGAATCCAGCATATGCACCAGCATCACCAGGGACCTCCTCCTTCAAATCAACCCCCTGCAAAAAAGTAAACTAATACGCTAAAGAGGCCGCCCCGTTAAGGCGGCCTCCTTACTTTTTAAGCTGCCCCTGCCAATGCGGGGCCTTTTTCATATCCTGAGCTGCAGCTGTATGCCCAGGTCGAGCCTCCAGTTCGCATCAATCAGGTCAAGCCCGCTTCCTATGGTGTTTTTATCATTGTAACGGGTAAGGCCGGCTTTGAGGCTGAACACAAAATGCCGGCCGGGGGCTAGACGTATAAGGGCGGCAGCCCGTATTCCCTGCCCGTAATATTCAGGCATTGAATAAGTATAGAGCACATCCGGCTCATAAGCCCAGATCCTTGAGTCATAAAAAGGACAGTCAAATACCGAATACCTAAGTATGATCTTCAATGGCGGTTTTAAAGGTTTAAGGCAGATATCCTGTAACAAAAGCCATCCCGTGGTTTCCTTCTGCAAACTTTGCCTTGCCTTTTTTAATTCGATCCGGCTTTGAAGGCTTACTACTTTGGAACCGGCCCAGCTCATCTGAAAACGAAAATCCTCGGAGCTTTCGTTTCCCGTGCCCCTTACCACCTCATCTTCTTTCACGACATTGGTCTCAGCTGCCGAATAAATGTACCTCAGGGCGATGTTCAGGCTGCCGTTCGTTTGCCAGCTAAGCTCCGCCCCCATATCATTGGCTGCCGAGGGCTTGCTTACAGTATATTTTGCCCAGGGAAAGCTGCAGAAATCCGAAAAAAGCTTAAGGCTGAAATGCAGGGGAAGGTTTGCCGAGAGACTCAGGAACCAGGCTTTCTCATTCGCACACCAGGTGTTCTGCCTGAAAGAGTTTGCATACAGGTTCTGAAAATCGGGGGGATAGTTACGGTAGAGAATCACAGCGCTGAACCTTGGATCGGGGTTGAGGTTCAAACCTGCAATCAAGGCGATGCTGCCATTACGGCTACGGCTGAGCTCTCCCGTGAGCCTTGCAAACCTGTAAAAAATATTGAAATCGGCCCCGCATACAAAATTATACCTGCCCGAGAATGCCATGAGGTTGTACAGCTCGTTCCGGGGCTGAAGCCGGGCGCTGAGGGTTGCTGAATAAGCGGTAAGACCGAGGCTGAAAAAATCACCCCTGAAACCGAGGTTTCCTCCAAGGATAAATTCCTTTACATCCCCCATTTTACCAATTTCGTTCGGCGTACGGTGATACCCTGTTTCGATGAAAGAACTGAATGCGGGTGGATTTCCATTTGTAGTATCTTCAGCTGTCATTGTAGCATCCCTTTTGCGGTATGAGCAAATTGCATTCAGGGTAAACCGCCTGGCTCCAAGCGCTATCGCTACCCCCCTCAGGTTGCTGCCTTCCGAAATCGACTGGGAGGGCCGTATACCGCCGCCTGCCCTGAATTCCTGGTTGAAGCCGGGGTATATACCCAGTGATCCCCCGGTATTGAAAGTAAGCCCAAGGCCCCAGCCTGCCCTGTAATTCCCGATAATGACCCGCCTGAGAATTTTCCCGGGCTTAATACTTATATACCCCGAATAGTAATCCATGCCGTACTTCTGCCCACCAGCAAAAAACTGCTCGCCGGGATCCTTGTCGCCCGAAAAACCTATTGCCAGTCGGTCGGCAAATGAATAGGTATAGCGAAAACTGATCCCGTAAGGGCTGCCGGGATAATAATTCGCAGCTTTTTCCTTCAGCTTGTCGGGAACCATGTAGCCGGCTGATCTTGGGAAAAAACTGCCGCCACCCAGCAAAAAGTCACTTTTACCGAGTTTCCAGAGGTTCCTGAAATTCAGGGGAGGGGAATGAGAAGCCGGGGTATAGCAAACGTAAGCTGCAATTTTTTTTAACAGGGCCGAATCAAAGCCCTGGACCGAAAGCAGTTCATAAAGGGAGAACACCTCCCCGTAATCTTTCAGGTAATTGAACAGGTTCTTCTGCTGAAACATATTCAGCCCGGGGATCCTTGAGAGCTCCTCCTCCGTTGCCGAATTCAGGTTTAGCGGATGTGACACAAGCTCATCCCTTTCTTCGGCTATCAAACTGTAATCGTTCCCGCTTTCGGCTCTCCAGTCAGCATTTTCCACCCCTTCGACCGACCAAACAAAAGGATCTGACTGGGCACTGGCCATGCTTATGCAAAGGAGCTGAGCCAGGAAAAAACAATACCTTTTGACTGCAGTATTATCTTGATTTCTTTTCATGGTCTGCGGATGAGGAAGTTTTATTTCCGGAGCTGGTACTGCAGCGAGATGGCCGGGCTGAAGCCCAGCACCTGGTTGTATTCCGATGCAAAGTCAAGGCTGAAACGGCTCATCACAATTCCAGCTCCCATGCTTAAACGGAAAGGGCCCGACGCAATGCCGACCCTGGCCGAAAGGATTTTTGCAAAACGATACTCTGCCCCAATCCTGCCGCAGGCCTTGCTTAAGGGGTCTTTCTCAATCTCGGCCGATACCACAAGGTCCCCGGTAAAATTGTAGGCCAGGCCCAGCCTGAACAGGCTGGGGATGGACTCGCCCGAAGTCTCGGACAGTTTCACAGGCACGGGATTTACACAATGAAACCCTATCCTGATCTGTTTTGAGGGACTGAACATGAGGCCCAGTTCGCAGTTGAAAATATTCTTCGAACCGTAATCCTCCGAAATCCTGAAACGGTAGTAATCAAGCTGCAGCCCGGCCGAGAGGTGTTTCCCGAATTTCCTGGCATAGGCAAGACCTGTTTTGAGCTCACTATAGATCCCTGTACCGAAGTACACACAGTTGAATGAGAAAGCTCCGGGCCTGGTGCAGGCGGTGAAAAACAGGGCCTTATACGACAGCTCCCTCAGCATGTAACGGTTCTCGAAATAAACTCCGCAGAAGAGACCCTGGTTCCAGGCGTTCCCGGCCTGGTTGTTGGCTGCAGACCAGTAATCGGGGATAGCCGTGCTTATCCCCGCCATTCCTGCCGCCCTGCCGCCCAGGGGCCTGAACTCACCCGCCGCATGTAATTGCATCAAGCGGGTAAGCAAAACAAGCCCTGCAATGCCCAAGGCGGTTTTTCGCATGATTTTCATCCCTGTATTTTTCACGAGCTTTGTCACAGTTTACTTGCTTAACCACAAACGACTGGCTTTCTTTCTCCTTAATCCGCAAAACCCGAAAAAGTAATACACCCGGGGTGAAATATTTTTCGAACATCGTACATCAGCGCTGGCACTGATACCATTTATTAATTATTCCAATTCTGTTTCTTTGCAGAAATTTCTGTAATTTTCGGCTTTAATCCCCTGGAGGAGGAATTGCCAAATCCTGTGAACATGATCATCCGCAAGGCTGTTGAAACGGATCTGCCTGCCGTTGTTGAAATCCTTAACCATGGGATAAAGACCAGGAATTCTGTCGGATACAATGAGAGCCAGACCGTAGAGGCGATGAAAGAATGGTTTGAAGAACATCTCCTTGGCCTGAGATTCCCTATCCTCGTTGCCGAAGAGGAGGGCCGGGTTTTGGGCTGGATCAGTCTTAGCCCGTACCGCAAGGGCCGGGAAGCCTTCAACCGTGCCGGCGAAGTGAGTGCCTACATTCATGAGGACCACCACAGGACAGGCCTTGGACAGAAGCTGCTCGACGAAATGCTGCGCCTTGCGGGAGGGATGGGATATAAAATTATTTTCGCCATTGTCCTCGACAGGAATAACCCAAGCATCAGCCTGCTTGAGAAAAATAATTTCGAGCGCTGGGCGTTTCTGCCCGAAGTGGCCGAGATTGACGGGATACTGTTAAACCATATCTATTTCGGCCGCAGGTTATCATAAAACTCACAGGTAAACGATGGGATCGCTTAAACTGCTCATAGATACAATCCCGGGCCTGCCGTTATCGCTAAGGCCCTGGAACAATTCCGACATCCATTCCCTTGTAAGGTATGCCAGCAACAAAGCCATTGCCGATAATCTCCGCGATGCATTCCCCTACCCGTATGGGCAGAAGGATGCAGTGCGCTTCCTGGAGATGGCCTTGTCGAACGACCCCCACCTCCTGATCCTGGCCATCGACAGCAAAGGTGAAGCTATCGGCAGCGTGGGAGCCACCCTTAAACAGGATGTCTACCGCAAGAATATCGAGATCGGTTACTGGCTTGCCGAGCCGTTCTGGAATAAGGGAATAATTACCGAAGTGATCAGGAGGTTCACTGCTCATTTATGGCTTACGTACGACATAAGGCGTATTTATGCAGAGCCTTTTGCAGGGAATGCTGCTTCTCGCAAAGCCCTTGAAAAGGCCGGGTTTACATACGAAACCATCTTCAAACAAAACGTAATAAAGAACGGGGTTTACCTCGACAGTTGCATATATTCGCTCCTCAGGGAGGATGCAAGCTATGAAAGCATGGCAGGACCTTCGTCCACGACCCGCAACGGGATATAAAAAAACCGGTGAAGGATTCACCAGGAAGTGATCAACCTTAATTATGCATTTATGAACACTATAATTCTTGATTTCCTTAATGAGTTAAAGGAAAACAACAACCGCGAATGGTTTCAGAAGAACAAAAAAACCTATGATGCAGCAAAAGCCGAGATGGAGGCTTTCGTCGATGTCCTGATCCCCCGCATCGCTGTTTTTGACCCTTCGGTCAAATTCGTGACTGCGAAGGACTGCCTGTTCAGGATATTCAGGGACGTGCGTTTTGCGAAGGACAAATCGCCCTACAAAACAAATATGGGAGCCTGGATTTCGAGGGCAGGGCGTAAAAGTTCAGGTCCGGGTTACTACCTTCATATCCAGCCGGGTGAATCCATGCTGGCTGGTGGAGTGTATATGCCTGAGCCCGAACAGCTTAAAAAGATACGCCAAGAGATCTATTATAATGCCGCGGAATTCAAGGCCATACTTGAAAACAAAACTGCCAGGAAATATTTTAACGGACTGTCGGAATGGGACAAGCAGAAGCTTGCTCCACGTGATTTCCCAAAGGATTTCCCCGATATTGACCTGCTTAAATACAGGCATTATACGGTTGCGCATATGCTTGACGACAAACAGGTGAAAGAAAAGGATTTTGCCGAACTTGTGATTAAGGTTTTCGGGCTGATGCACCCCCTGAATGTATTCCTCGACAGGGCGTTTAACGGCTGATCAGTCGAACCTGCCGATGATGGTTTGTTTGCCGGTGACTTTCTGGCCCAGCTTTACATCGAGTTTTGTCCCTACGGGCAGAAGGAGGTCCACCCTTGAGCCGAATTTGATAAACCCGAGCTCCTCGCCCTGCATAACAGGTTCGCCTACCCTGGGATAGCATTTGATCCTGCGGGCCATCGCGCCTGCGATCTGGCGGATGAGAACTTTTTGTTTTACCCCGGTTTCGATGACTGTAGTTGCCCTTTCATTTTCAAGTGATGCCTTGGGGTTGAAAGCAACCATATGCTTGCCCGGGTGGTAAAAATAATATTTGATCTCGCCGTCGACAGGGAACCAGTTCACATGTACGTTGGTTGCCGACATGAAAATGGACACCTGTATCCTTTCGTCCTTGAAATATTCAGGTTCTATGGTTCTTTCTATGACCACCACCTTGCCGTCGGCAGGAGCGATAATGAGGTTTTTACCGGCATTCGTATCCCTGCTGGGGGAGCGGAAGAAGCGAATAATCATCAGGAAAAACCAGAGGCCGAGGATGTAAAGGAAATAATGGAACCAGGTTTGGGCGGGAAAAATATGATTCAGGCCGAGAAGGACAGCAACTACGAACAGAAATACTATGATAATGGTCTTATATCCTTCTCGGTGTATCGTCATCCCGTTTAAATATTTCTCAAAACAAAATACAAAAATACAAAAGGCGCTGAAATAAAAACAGTATCAAAACGATCAAGTATTCCCCCGTGTCCCGGCAGGATATTCCCTGAATCTTTGATTTTGAGGCTGCGTTTGAAAAGTGATTCGGTGAGATCCCCGAATGTTCCGAAAACAACTACCAGCAAGACAAGCACGAACCAGTCGGCCATGGTAACACCGGGCACCAGGTAAGCAAAGCCGGCAGCTGTAAGTCCGGCTACAACGGCCCCTGCAATGCTGCCTTCCCAGGTTTTCTTAGGTGAGATCCTTTCGAAAAATTTATGCTTCCCGAATTGCTTTCCGTAAAGATAGGCCCCGGTATCGTAAAACCAGGTGAGTATGAAATAACCTAACAGGAATGCGGGAAAGCCGAGAAAGCGTGCCGAGCCGGCCGTATCCATCAAGTTCAGCAGGGCGAGGGGCAGGGCCACGTACAATATTCCTATAGCAGTAACAGCAATATTCTCGAGAGGTTTTTCCTTGCGCCTGTATATTTCAATGATGAATGAAACAAAGAATATAATCATGGAGGCGTAGAGGGGTAAATTATTCCATACGGGCGAGGCTGCGTGAACGGTATTGTTAACCAGGAACAGTATAAGGTAAAGCAGGCTGCCGCAAACTGTTCCGTAGATTCTCTGAGGCTGTATCTCTTTGGATGTAAAGAGATTGTAGAATTCCCAGATCCCGAGAATGGCAACTACAAGAAAGATCCCTGCAAACAGCCAGTTATTGTACCATAACGAAAAAAGCAGGAGGAAAACCATGCTGAGGCCGGTGATTGTACGTGCCCAAAAGTTACTCATCGCTGGCAGCCCTTTCCATGATTTGTTTTGCATCCAGCACATTCTCCCTTGGTACGAAGAGTTCGATCTCTCCGAACGCGATATAGGATGAATCCTGCTTGTTTACTATTACTGCCTGTATCCCTTCTTCCTCAAGCATGCCCTTGATAATTTCGGCTTTGTACAGCAGGGTTGTGCTGAAAACAACTTCCCAGTGGGAATCTTGATCCTCAGGAAGCCTGGGCATTCTGGTCGTCGATTAGGAATACAAAAAGTTCACGGGGCCCGTGTGCTCCCAGAACCAGCGTTTTTTCAATATCTGCAGTCCTGCTGGGCCCGGTTATAATAGAGATCATCGAGGGGTAATTATGGTTGTATTTCTTGCGGATGGCAGCCAGGGCGTGTTTCAGGTCGGGTACCAGTTGCGAGGTATATCCAAGCACCAGGTGAACCTCTGGGTATACATTGATTTTCCTCCCGGGGCTGAGGTGGGATGAAACCATGACCGATCCCAGCCTTGCGATGAGGTATTCGCAGCGGGTAATTCCTATCTTCGATTCAAGGAATTCCTGCTGCTTTGACACATAAGGTATGCCGGCCTCCCTCAGTACCTTTTGCACAATAGGGTCAAGGCAGAAGAGAACCGACCAGTCCTTTTCAAGTATGAATTGCTTAAGAAGGGTAGTGAATTCATCCTCGCTTTCGCAGTAGACAAATTTACCTGAAACTTTAACAAGTTCCTGGGCGAAATTTACGTCGAGCGCTTCTTTGATCTCCCCGAAAACCGGTGATTCCTGGTCAATGATAGGATAGGGAGGCTCTGTCTTTTCAATCAGGGCATCTCTGACCTTTTTAAGTATCTTCTCTCGGGAGGTGGATTCTTCCATCGTTCTTGCGCTTAGGTTTTCTGTTCCTTTTCTCAGGCAGAGGAATTGTTATTCCCCGACTCCTGCAGGGGTTTGACATCTGCAGGGGGATCCGTGAGTGATGTACCTGCCGGTAGCGACAGGCCTGATTCCGTATTGGGGTTCTTTGAGGGAAGAAATCTCTCTTCCTCAACTGCAAAGGGCCGGGGGCCAAATATGGTCTCAAGGTCTTCCCTGAAAATGACTTCCTTCTCGAGCAGGAGGTTAGCCAGGGCAGCGACTTTATCCTTGTTTTGGGTGATCAGCTCCTTGGCTTTGGCATAGGCCTCGTCAATAATCTTCTTGACTTCAAAGTCTATGACCTCGGCGGTATGTTCACTGTATGGTTTCTGGAATGCAAACTCATTCTGGCCGCTTGAATCATAGAAACTGATGTTGCCGATAGCTTCGTTGAGACCGAAATAAACCACCATGGCATACGTTTGCTTGGTCACTTTTTCCAGGTCGTTCAGGGCGCCGGTTGAGATTTTACCGAAAAATACCTGTTCCGATACTCTTCCTCCGAGAGCTGCGGCTAGTTCGTCGAACATCTGTTCATACGTAGTGATCTGCCTTTCGTCGGGCAGGTACCATGCTGCACCTAGAGCTTTGCCGCGGGGGACAATGGTTACCTTGACCAGGGGATGGGCATATTCAAGAAGCCAGCTTACTGCGGCATGCCCTGATTCGTGGAAAGCAATGACTTTCTTTTCATGCTGGTTGATGATCTTGTTCTTCTTCTCCAGCCCTCCCACGATACGGTCTATAGCATCGAGGAAGTCCTGTTTCTCAATAATGTTTTTATTCTTTCTTGCGGCAATTAGGGCCGATTCGTTGCATACGTTGGCAATATCGGCGCCAGAAAAACCGGGAGTCTGCCGGGCAAGAAAATCGATATCAAGGTTAAGGTCCATTTTAAGAGGTTTCAGATGGACCTTGAAAATGGCTTTCCTTTCTTCCAGGTCGGGAAGCTCAATATAGATCTGCCTGTCAAAACGACCGGCACGCATAAGTGCACGGTCCAGGATATCGGCACGGTTGGTGGCTGCAAGCATGATCACACCTGTGTTGGTTGCAAAACCATCCATCTCGGTAAGCAACTGGTTCAGGGTATTCTCACGTTCGTCGTTAGCGCCGGTAATGGCATTACGGCCGCGTGCCCGTCCTATGGCATCGATTTCATCTATGAATATGATACAGGGTGCTTTTTCCTTGGCCTGCCTGAACAGGTCGCGTACCCTGGAAGCCCCCACGCCCACGAACATTTCAACGAAATCGGAACCTGAAATGCTGAAAAAAGGAACCTTGGCTTCGCCTGCAACTGCTTTTGCAAGCAAGGTTTTTCCCGTTCCCGGAGGCCCTACCAGCAATGCCCCCTTGGGGATCTTGCCCCCGAGCTGGGTGTATTTTGTAGGATTCTTCAAAAAGTCAACGATCTCCATGATCTCCACCTTGGCTTCCTCAAGCCCGGCCACATCGTTGAAGGTGATGTTTACCATGGTGTCCTTATCGAAAAGAGTAGCTTTGGATTTCCCAATGTTAAAGATCTGGGCTCCACCGCCACCTCCGCCGCCCCGGCTCATGAACCTCATGATGAGGAACCATGCGCCTACAAGTATGATGATAGGCAGGAGATACCCCAGGATATCGCCAAAAAGGTCTTTCCGTGTCTCTGTCCCCGGGGGATAAGGAAACTGTTTCTTGAATTCAGCTATTTTAACTTCGGCAACACTGTCATGCCTCATATGGGAGGCGATGGAATCACGGGTGTCCTTAAGCAGGCCGTAAAAAATATCAACGCTGTTGATCTCGTATGAGAACTGGGGATTGCCGCTGTTAAATGCAGATCCCAGGCCTTTTTTGTTGAATTGCTTATACGCGGTATCGCTCTGTATCTTGTCCTTCTTGATGTAAATCTCGGCCTTTTCCTTGTTCACCACAACGATCTTCTCCACGTCCTGCTTGCGGAGCATCTCTTCAAACTTTGTATAATCAATAGGTTTTACAGGGTTGGTATAGTTAAATACCTGTAAGGCAATAAATCCCACAAGCAGTATCCCGTAAATCCAGTAGAAGCTGAATTTAGGCTTCTTGCCTTTGGTAGGATTAAAATTAGGTTTGAAATTACCTTTGCTGTTATTATCTTTTTCTGCCATTCTGTCGTTTACCTTCAATGAAATTTAATGGATCCCTGTCATTCTTCAATGTTCACGACCCGGGCATCGGCCCATAAAGTCTCAAGGTTGAAGAACTTACGCTGTGCTTCCTGGAAAATATGAACCACTACGTCAATATAGTCTATCAAAATCCATTCCGCATTTTCAACACCCTCTTTATGCCAGGGATTTAATCCGGTCTGTAACTTGACCCTTTTGACAACTTCATCGGCAAGTGCTTCCGACTGCGTCCTTGAATTCCCATGGGCAATCACGAATGCATCGCAAACCGAATGCCCCGCTCCTTTAAAGTCAAGGATCAATGGATTTTTTGCTTTTTTTTCAAGCAAAGCTTCCGAAATTGCTTCCAGCAATAGTTCCTGTGCGTCTTTTTTCTTCTTTCTGGGCATCTGGTATGCTATAATGAGACAAAGGTAAGCAATTAAAAATTAGGTTTCAAAGCATATGTTTTGTAAAAGTCGGTGATGTATTTCACGGCTTCCTCGGCAGTGTCTACAACGGTGAAAAGGTCAAGGTCCTGGCTCGCGATCATATTTTCCCCTAACACCATTTTGGTGATCCATTCGGTAAACCCCTGCCAGTATTCCCTGGATAACAGTACGATCGGGAACCTCACAAGCTTGTGGGTCTGTATGAGGGTGATGGCTTCGGTAAGCTCATCCAGGGTCCCGAATCCCCCCGGCAAAGCGATGAAACCCATTGAGTAACGCATGAACATGGTTTTACGTACATAGAAAAAGTCAAAGTTCAGAAGCCTTGTCCTGTCGATAAAGGGATTGGGCTTCTGTTCGAAAGGTAGTGAAATGTTCAGTCCCACCGATTTGCCCCCTGCGAAATGGGCTCCTTTGTTTGCCGCTTCCATAATACCGGGACCTCCCCCGGTTATTACCCCGAAACCGTTCTTGGTGAGAAGGTACGCGACTTCCTCGGCAAGGCGGTAATACTTGTTGCTTTCGTTCATCCGGGCCGAACCGAAGATAGAAACACAGGGCCCTATCTTGCTTAATTTGTCAAAACCTTCGACCATCTCCGACATCACCTTGAATATCTCCCAGGTGTCGACCGAGATCGTTTCGCTCCAGCTTTTCGGCTGGAAGGATTCCTTTAACTGTTCAATGTCCTTGTTTTCCATAATGTTTAAGTAGCGAAGTAGCGAAATAGCGAAGTAACGAAATAGGCTCTTCGCATTCCTTGTACCGTAATTTCAATATTTGTTTTCAATGGATCCTCAATAGATAACATTAGAAATATGTAAAAAAATATGATATTCGATCTTTTTATTTTAAATTTCGCTACTTCCCTACTTCGCTACTTAATTCCTTCCTCAAATGCATCCCTGTGTAACCCAGGTCCTGCCCCGCCACTTCTTCAGGAGTTCCTTCGCAAATAATCCGCCCCCCCCTTTCACCTCCGTCGGGCCCCAGGTCGATGATGTAATCGGCAACTTTTATTACTTCCATATTATGCTCGATTACAAGAACCGTATTGCCTTTGGCAACCAGCTTGTTCAATACACAGAGCAGAACTTTCACATCTTCAAAGTGCAAGCCGGTGGTGGGTTCGTCAAGAATATACAGGGTGTTCCCCGTATCGGTCTTGCTGAGTTCCGAAGCGAGTTTCACCCTCTGGGCCTCTCCGCCCGAAAGAGTGGTTGATTGCTGCCCCAGGGTGATGTAACCCAGGCCGACTTCATTCAGGGTGTTTATCTTATTGAGGATCATCGGGATGTTTTCGAAAAATTCAACGGCCTGTTCTATCGTCATATTCAGCACATCGTTGATGGACTTCCCCTTGAAACGCACTTCCAGGGTTTCCCGGTTGTACCTGTGGCCCTGGCAGGTCTCGCAAAGCACATAAACATCGGGAAGGAAATTCATTTCGATCACCTTTAAACCGCCGCCCTTGCAGGTTTCACACCTTCCGCCCTTAACATTGAATGAGAACCTCCCCGGCTGGTAACCCCTGATCTTTGACTCGGGCAGGGATGCGTACAGTTTGCGGATTTCATCAAAGACCTTGGTGTACGTTGCCGGATTGGAACGCGGTGTGCGGCCGATCGGAGACTGGTCGATCTCTATCACCTTATCAATGTTTTTTATGCCTTCTATCTTCTCATACGGCAGGGGTTTCATGTCGGATTTATAGAAATGGCGGCTGAGGATGGGATACAGGGTTTCATTGATCAGGCTTGATTTCCCGCTTCCGCTTAATCCTGTAATACAGATGAATTTGCCAAGTGGGATGCTGAGATCGACCTTTTTCAGGTTGTTCCCGCTGGCGCCAAAGAGCGAAAGGGTTTTTCCGTTTCCTGTCCTTCGGCTGTCAGGTACATTGATCTTTTTGGTCCCGTTCAGGTATTGGCCTGTTAGATGACCGTTCTTCATGATCTCAGCGGGAGTGCCCTGGGCAACGATGCGGCCGCCGTGAACCCCTGCCCCGGGCCCTATATCGATCACATAGTCCGATGCCAGGATGGTTTCTTTATCGTGTTCCACTACGATCACTGAATTGCCTGCATCACGAAGGTTCTGCAATGCCCTGATGAGTTTCATGTTGTCGTGCTGGTGAAGCCCTATACTTGGTTCGTCAAGGATGTACAGCACCCCGACAAGCTGGGAGCCTATCTGGGTCGCAAGCCGTATGCGCTGGCTTTCGCCTCCCGAAAGGGACCTTGCCGGGCGGTTAAGTGTAAGGTACCCTATCCCGACATCCAGAAGGAACCTGATCCGGTTCAGGATCTCCCTCACGATCTCGTACGCGATGGTCTTTTTACGCTCATCCAGCTGGTCACTGAGGTGGTTCATCCAGTCCTCCAGGCTTAACATATCCATCCCCGCGAGTTCCGCTATGTTTTTCCCGCCTATTTTGAACTGCATCGAATCTTTCTTCAGCCTTGAGCCCTGGCATTCGGGACAGGACATTTTATTCATAAAACTGCTTACCCATTTCATAATACCCGCAGGGGCGGTTTCGGCAGTCTGGGAATTGATAAAGCTTACAATGCCTTCAAAATTCAGGGAATAGGTGGATGTGATCCCCAGGTAATCATTCTTCACCCTGATCACCTCGTCGGATCCGTAAAGTATAATGTTGATGGCCTGTTCGGGGATTTCCCCTATTGGGCTGTTAAGGTCGAAGCCGTATTTTTCGCCAATGGCTTCGATCTGCTTGAAGATCCAGGTATTCTTGTATTCGCCTAGGGGAACGATACCGCCTTTTTTAATGCTTTTGCCGTTGTCGGGAATGATCTTCTGTATATCGATCTCCGAAATGGTCCCCAGGCCGTTGCACCTCGGGCAGGCGCCATAAGGGGAGTTGAACGAGAAGGTATTGGGTTCAGGCTCGTCATAGGATATCCCGCTCGTTGGGCACATCAGCATGCGGCTGAAATGCCTGGCCTTGTCCGCAGAGATATCCAGGACGGTAAGCGAATCCTTGCCCTGTTTCATGGCCGTGTTCACCGATCCTGCAAGCCGTTTTACTGATCCCCGGTTTACCTGGACCTGGTCGATGACGATCTCAATGTCGTGTATCTTATACCGGTCAAGCTGAATGCCATGGGAGATCTCCCTTACCTCCCCGTCAATCCTTACATTGAGGAATCCCTGTTTGCGTATCTGCTCGAACAGTTCACGGTAATGCCCCTTTCGTCCCTTGACAACCGGCGAGAGTACCAGAACATTGCTGCCTGAATATTGAGAAAGGATGAGTTCAACAATCTGCTGCTCGGTGTAACGTACCATCTTTTCGCCCGTGGCGTAAGAATATGCATCGGCAACCCTCGCATAAAGAAGCCTCAGGAAATCATAAATCTCGGTAATAGTGCCCACCGTAGAGCGGGGATTCCTGCTGGCCGACTTCTGTTCGATGGAGATTACGGGGTTGAGGCCGGTTATGCGGTCCACATCGGGCCTTTCGAGGCTGCCGATAAACTGCCTTGCATAGGCCGAGAAGGTTTCCATATACCGCCTCTGGCCTTCGGCATAAACGGTATCAAACGCCAGGGACGATTTTCCGCTGCCGCTTAAGCCCGTGAAGACCACTAGTTTATTCCTTGGAATGCTCAGGTCGATATTCCTGAGGTTGTGAACCCTTGCACCGGATATTTCTAACTTGTCTTCCAAATTGAGGAAAAGCCTTAGTGGATCTCGTTAATTTTCAAAGTGTCGTGGAAGTATGTTTCGGAAGGAACCAGGCTTTTCTGAAGCAATTCAGAATTCAAAGCTCCCTCTTTGGGCAGGATGATCTCGTAAGTCTTTTTAAGCTTGTTTGGAAGAGTGTATTTCCTCAGCCATGGATTAAAATCGCGGAATACCCTGTAGCTTACCTTGTTCCTGAGGGCGAAAGCCGGGATGTCATGGATGGGTGAGTCAACTTCAATCGTATAAGTGGGGATTACAGGATAAAAATCACTGGCCCTCAGGTAAAGCCCGTATTTTACGGGACGATTATAGATCTCCTTCAGGGCGACTATCCTGTAGATGTACCTCGAAGTCTCATCGTTGAGGTAAAGTTCATAAAAACTTTTTGCTTTCTGGTTGTCCACTGCTTCGCTGAGCCCTTCCTGTCCGCGGTTGAAAGATGCTGCAACCAGGGTCCAGTTGCCGTATTTTTCGTAGGCTTCAAGGAAGTATTTGCATGCAGCTTCAGTAGACTTGGCCACGTTGTACCTTTCATCAACATCATCGTTCACTTCAAGGCCATAATGGACGGCAGTGGCTTTAAGGAACTGCCAGAACCCTTCGGCTTTGGATGGGGAAACCGCATTATAGAAATTGCTTTCGGCCAAGGCCAGGAACTTGAAATCGTCGGGAACCTTGTGCTTTTTAAGTATGGGCTCGATGAGGGGGAACCAGCGGTTGGCCCGTTTGAACATCAGTATGGTGGAGGCATGCATGAAGGTGTTGATCATGATTTCCCTGTCGAAGCTCTCTTTCACATAGATGAGTTCAAGCGGCATCTTTTCACCTGCAAAATCAGCCTTTGCCGGGCATTCGGGGATGAAAATACGATAGGAACGCTGGGCTACGTCCCGGTAATCTTTCGCGGGATTTTTCTGCTCGAGGACGGCGAACACCAGTAAAGCGGCTATCACCAGGATTGCAAGTACGAGAACTGAATATTTAAGGACAGGTTTCATGGTCAGAAAGGGCTGGTAAATTCTTTGAAATCAGGTGAGATATGGTCTTTGCCTGAGACTACAGGGTCTGCGATGCCCCAGTTGATATTCAGGCCCGGGTCGTTCCAGAGAATACTGCCCTCGGATTCCTTGTTATAAACATTGGTACATTTATAAAAAAAGATCGTGTCATCTTCGAGGGTGGCAAAGCCATGGGCAAATCCCTGGGGGATCCAGTACATCCATTTGTTCTGGCCCGAGAGTACGATGGATTCCCATTTCCCGTATGTAGGGGAATCTTTACGGATATCCACGGCTACGTCCAGGACCGACCCCCGCATCACCCTGACCAGTTTTCCCTGGGCAAACGGGGGTGCCTGGAAATGCAGTCCCCTTAACACCCCTTTCTTTGACTTGGATTCATTGTCCTGGAGAAACTCCAGGTCCAGCCCGAGTTTAAGGAATTTCAAATGGTTGAAGGATTCAAAGAAATATCCCCTTTCATCTTCAAACACATCGGGTTTGATGATCAGCAGGCCTTCGAGGGGAGTCTTGATGATTTCCATATTGGCTGATTGACGGATTGACTGATTGATTGATTGATTAATTTCGCTGTTTATAAATGAATGCATTCCCCGTATGCCTGGGCCACAGCCTCCATGACCGCTTCGCTCATGGTCGGGTGGGGGTGAACTGCATCAATGATCTCCCTTCCCGTAGTTTCCAGCTTGCGGGCGGTTACAACCCCCGCTATCAGCTCCGTTACATTTTCACCAATCATGTGGGCGCCCAGCCATTCACCGTACTTTACGTCGAAGATCACCTTGATAAAGCCTTCCCTCGCCCCTGAAGCCGTAGCTTTTCCCGAAGCTGTAAAAGGGAATTTCCCTACCAGTATCTCGTATCCTGCATCTTTTGCGGCCTTTTCGCTCATGCCAACCGAAGCGATCTCCGGGTGGGTGTATGTACACCCTGGAATGTTACTGTAATCAAGGGGCTCAACATGCTTGCCTGCGATCTTTTCGACGCAGATGATGCCTTCGTGGGAAGCGACATGGGCCAGGGCCGGGCCTTTGACGATATCGCCAATGGCATAGAAACCTTCAACATTCGTACGGTAAAAGTCATCAGTAACAACTTTGCCTCTTTCCACTGCAATGCCTGTTGCCTCAAGGCCAATGCCTTCGATATTTGTTGCAACGCCTACGGCGGATAGCACTATATCGGCTTCAATGACTTCCTCGCCTTTCTTTGTCTTTACGGTAACCTTGCAACCTTCGCCACTGGTGTCGACCGATTCAACGGAAACACCTGTAAGCACTTTCATCCCTGCTTTTTTGAAGGAACGCTCCAGGGTTTTTGATACTTCCTCGTCCTCAACAGGAACTATATTGGGAAGAACTTCGATAAGGGTCACTTTGGTGCCGAGCGAATGGTAGAAATATGCAAATTCCGAGCCTATGGCTCCCGAACCAACAACAACCATACTGCCCGGTTGAACGGCCAGGGTCATGGCTTCACGGTAGCCTATGATCTTTTTTCCATCCTGTTTGAGGTTGGGCAGTTCTTTCGAACGGGCGCCCGTGGCTAGGATGATATGTGAGGCTTCATACTCAGTGGCCTTCCCGTTTTCATCGGTGACCTCGACGATCTTTCCCGGCTTCACCTTACCGTTCCCCCTGAGATGTTCTATCTTGTTTTTCTTAAGCAGGAACTGTATACCCTTGCTCATGGTATCGGCAACCTCACGGCTGCGCCTGATTATGGCAGGGAAATCGGCTTTTGCCTCCGGGGCCGTGATGCCGTAATCAGCTGCATGCTGCAGGTACTGGAAAACACTTGCGCTTTTTAACAATGCCTTGGTTGGGATGCAGCCCCAGTTGAGGCAGATCCCGCCGAGCTCGGCTCTTTCCACAACAGCAACTTTCAACCCAAGCTGGGCTGCACGTATGGCGGCAACGTAACCTCCCGGGCCGCTGCCTATGACAATGATATCAAACTTCATACTCCTGATTTTTACAATCCGCGAAAGTATGAAAAATAAGGGAGTAAGGCAAGTAATCCTGACCCAAATTATCAGCAAAACTGAAGTCAGTAACCCAAATGTTTACCCGGGCGATTAAAGTTTTTATTATCTTTCACTATCTCTCAAATTTAATTGTAATACAGCCTGCTATAAAGGAATTGTAAATTTAAGTATGTGAATTGTTTAAAAATATTATTTATTTTTGAGAAGCAATTTTCAACATATAATTTCATAAACAAGGCATTTGCAACGGAGCACCCTGGACAACATTTTCTTCAAACTCAGGAACAGATCAGGCAGTATCCCGGTTCAAATCATTACCAGGAAATCAGGCAAATACTGTGCTGCCAAAACCATCGGCTTTGGTCATTGCCGGGCTGGCGTTTCCTTTGAGTAGGTTGAAAGCAGGAAAATCTTTATGTTAAAAACAATTTTTATATAGCCAGGAATGCCGACAATCAGATATCAGCCAACTGATTATTATTGGGTGGATGAGCTTTTTACCGATGAACATAAACTGTTGCGCAGCGCAGCCAGGGAATGGGTGAACCGGGCAAAAGCATATCATCAAAGGTTCCTGTAGGTCAATACAGATGAAGATTAAGGATACGGCAGCGATCATACTGGCGGCAGGAATGTCGAAACGGATGAATTCTCCCAAAGCCCTCCTGCCTTTCGATGCCCGTCATACGTTTATCGAAAAAATCAGCAGTTCCTACTTTGATTGGGGATGTTCCGAAATAATCGTGATCGTTAATATTAAGACTGCCTCGCTGGTCAGGCAGCTTGAATCAATGCCCGCGTTGGTTACGCTGATCATCAATGAGCATCCTGAATTCGAACGGTTTTATTCCCTGAAACTGGGCCTGTCGGCGGTTAAGAGATCGGAATACTGCTTTTTTCAGAACGTGGATAACCCGTTTATTGATGATACAATCCTGGATTTACTGTATGCAAGCCGCAGCCCCGATACTTATGTTTCGCCGGTTTTTGAGGAAAAAGGAGGCCATCCCATACTGCTGAACCGGGAAAATATGGATTTTATACTTAATTTCCAGGCAAATGATGCAAATTTGAAATTTGTCATGAGCTCGATGGATTGCAAAAAAGTTGAGATGCCGAACAGCAAGGTGCTCATCAATATTAACTGCCCCGAAGAATATGATCGATTATTTGATTTACAATGAAGTTTGAGGGGATCTTCCGAAGTTAATGCCTGCATTGCCATGCAATGTGATCACTTTCCTTGTCAATGCTACCCTTGATCATCCAACCGAAGGTGAAGTGCTTGCATATTTCGGGCATATTTTTTTTGTATTTTGCCCGGGAATTATTACTTTTATCTCTTACAAAAACCTGAGGAAATATGTCAAAACAAGGATTCAGTACCAAAGCTATTCATGCCGGTAATGTTGAGTTCAGCCCCGGTTCTATGATCACCCCTCTGTACCAGTCTGTTGCATACCCCTATGCTGATGCAAAGGAGGCGGCAGCCATTTTCACCGGTGAAAAGCCGGGATATACATACGGTCGCTGGGACAACCCGACAGTCGACCTTTTTGAGCGCAGGATGGCGGCGCTGGAAGGTACGGATGGTGCAATTGCGACAGCTTCGGGTATGGCGGCTATCTTCCTCTTATGCCATCACCTGCTTTCGCCTGGCGATGAGGTGGTTTCTTCGAACCGGGTGTACGGAGGCACTTTCGGGCTTTTCGAGACAGGCCTGAAAAAGATGGGATCGAAAGTGAACTGGGTCACAAAGCCTGAGGACCTGAATGCCTGGAGGGATGCCATCAGCCCGAAAACAAAATTTTTATTTGTTGAATCCCCAAGCAATCCTGCGCTTTTTATTGCCGATATACCGGCCCTTGCCAAGCTTGCCAAATCGAAGAAGCTCCCGCTGATGGTCGACAACACCATTGCCACGCCTGCACTTCAGCTGCCCATATCACTGGGAGCGGATGTGATCGTTCATTCCACCACGAAATATGTTTGCGGTAACGGCAGCAGTCTGGGCGGGATTATTTGCGGTTCAAAGAGCCTGATCGATGGAATCCGCCAGAGTTCAATCCGGTACCTGGGCCCGTCCATGGCCCCTTTCAATGCCTGGCTTAACCTCCTGGGGCTGGAAACTCTTTCGCTGAGAATGGAGAAGCATTGTTCGAATGCCATGGCGGTAGCTGAATTCCTGGAGAAACATCCAAGGGTGAAACATGTAAATTATCCCGGTCTGAAATCCAATCCTTACCATAAGATGATCAAGCCTCAGATGAAAGGCTGCAGTTCACTGCTTTCGTTCGAAATTGACGGGAATTACAAAGACGCCACGAAGTTCATCGATTCGCTGAAGATCATAACTCATGCGACGCATCTCGGGACATGCCGTTCCATTGTAACCCATCCTGCATCGACCACGCATTCGGCTATGGGTGAAAAGGAGATGAAGAAAGCCGGGATATCCCCGTCGATGATCAGGTTCTCAATCGGCATCGAGGACGAGAAGGATATTCTTGACGATCTTGCACAGGCTTTCAACATCGCTGGAAAACAGGGGAAACGCAAAAAATAATTTCTGAAAGGCCCTCCATTTGGCGCAGCCAAATGGAGGGCCTAATCCCGGGATTTTAATGGACAAACCGCTTCAATTCTATTCAACCAACCTGAAGTCTGATAATCTCAGTTTTCATGAGGCTCTGCTGAAAGGACAGGCCCCTGATAAAGGCCTTTACATGCCGCTTGTTATTCCTTTTATCCCCATTGAAGAGATTGAGAGTTTCAGGACGATGGAGTACCGGGAGATCGCCTTTCATGTGACAAAGCGTTTTCTCGCCGGAGAGATTCCCGATACCGAACTTAAGGAAATAGCCAGGGATTCGTATGATTTTGATGTGCCTCTTGAAAAGGTCTTCGGCCGGAATTACATTATGCGCCTCGACCATGGGCCAACGGCCTCTTTCAAGGATTTTGCCGCCCGGATGATGGGCCGGCTTATGCAATATTATCTCAGGGCCGGGAACCGGCGGCTGCTCATACTCACGGCAACTTCAGGGGATACCGGCAGTGCCGTGGCGAATGCCTTTTACGGGCTTGAAACCATCGATATCGTGGTACTGTTCCCTAAAGCCGAAGTTACCGACAGGCAGAGAAAACAAATGACCACCCTGGGTAAGAATGTTAAAGTTCTTGCACTGGATGCGAAATTTGACGACTGCCAGGCCTTGGTGAAACAGGCTTTTGCCGATCCCTCGCTGGACTATTTACAATTGTCATCCGCAAACTCAATAAATATAGGAAGGCTGATCCCCCAGACCGTTTATTATTTCTATGCCTACGCTAAACTGGCTTTGCCGGGGGAACAGATCATCTTCTCGGTTCCCTCGGGCAATTTCGGCGATATGATGGGAGGGGTTATGGCTATGAAGATGGGCCTCCCTGTAAGCCGGTTCATCATTGCCACGAACGAAAACGATGAGTTCCCGAATTACCTTCTAAGCGGGAAGTATAATAAAATTGAGCCTTCACGTAATTGCATATCCAGCGCCATGAATGTGGGGCATCCCAGCAACCTGGCCCGACTGTTATCCCTGTACGGGGGCATGATGGATGAAAAGGGCAATATCCTTCGCGCAGCGGATATGGACCTGATGAGAAAAGAAATCTGGAGCACCAGGGTAACGGATGAGGAAACGCGAAATACCATAGGCCATGCCTGGAAGGAGTGGAAACTTCTTCTCGAGCCTCACGGTTCGGTCGGCTTTACAGGCCTAATGAAATATATCGGTGAGGATGAAACACTGCCTGGTGAGGGCAGGCTTTGTGTTTCACTGGAGACTGCACATCCGGCGAAATTCCCGGTTGAAATACAGAAGATGACAGGCATAGTGCCTCCCCTTCCGCCAAGCTTGCAGGGGATAGACCATAAACCCGAATTTTTCGAACAGTTCCCAAACCATTACCCGGATTTCAAAACCTGGCTTCTTGAAAACTATAAATGATAATTAAAACGATATTTGTACATTGTACTTAGTACATAGTACCTAGTTTTATAAACCGCTAACTGTAAGAACATGTATATCGTCTGCTCCGACCTCGAAGGTGTTTTCACACCTGAAGTATGGATCAATGTTGCCGAAAAAACCGGTATCCCCGAACTCCGCCGGACAACCCGTGATGAACCCGACTATCATAAACTGATGAGGTGGAGGCTGAGGATACTGGATGAGCATGATCTCAAGCTTCATGATATTCAGAATGTGATTGCGCAGATCGAACCTCTTGACGGAGCGATTGAATTCATTCAATGGGTGAAGGAAAGAACACAACTGATCGTGGTTTCCGACACTTTCATACAGTTTGCCGAACCCCTGATGAAAAAACTGGGGCGCCCGACCCTGTTCTGCCATACGCTGGTCATGGACGAGACCAACCGCATCGTCGACTTTAAAATGAGGCAGCCCGACCCGAAACGCAGGACCGTTGAGGCCCTGCAGGGATTAAAGTACCAGGTTGTAGCCATGGGAGATTCCTATAACGATATCTCCATGTTGCGACAGGCCGAAGAAGGCATTCTTTTCCGTCCTCCCCGGAATGTGATCAATGACCATCCGCAGTTCCCGGTAACCTGGGAATACGACGAGATAAAGAAAATACTGGGGAAATTTATCGGTTAAGTCTTCAGCCTTAATAACTGGTTTCCAGGCTTAAAAGGGACGGGAATTTCAAGCTCTGCCTTGCCGGTTTCAATACAGCTCCTGAAAAAGCTTGTTATGGTGAAGGACTAACATCGTTTTCTTTTTTTCGCTGAATTCGGGATTTTTCTTAAGCCCCAATTCCGGGACCTTTGTAACTTTGCTGAAATATCCCGGAATTATGAAAAAGACGAACGATCCATCAACCCGTATATTCGACCTCTTGCAATTTGGCGAATACGGAGATGTGAATCCATCGATTACGGATTCAGCCACCTACACTTTCATGCAGGCCATCACCATGAGCGAAACATTCGCAGGCCAGCAGGAAGGTTGCTACCTCTACTCACGCCACTGGAACCCTACGAACAAGTACCTTGCCGATGCGCTTGCAGCGCTTGAAGGTACAGAATCTGCCTGGGTCACCGCATCCGGAATGGCGGCAATCACTTGTGCAATTCTCCAGCTTGTAAAGAGCGGGGACCATATCGTTTGTGCCATGACGATCTACGGAGGAACCTTCGCTTTTCTTTACAACTACATTAAAAAGTTCAATATCGATGTCACTTTTGTCGATATCCGCAAGCTGGATGATGTGAGTAAAGCGATCAGGCCGAACACGAAGATCATCTACACCGAATCAATGACGAACCCCCTTCTCCAGATCAGCGACATTCCTGAATTGGCAAAAATTGCCAACGAACATGGGATTAAGCTAATGGTCGACAATACGTTCACACCCATGATGATCTCCCCGGCCCGGCATGGAGCCCATATCGTGGTGCACAGCATGACCAAGTTCATCAACGGCAAGAATGACTGCGTTGCAGGGGCAATCTGTGGCGACAAGGAATTTATCGATGCACTTTGCGACGTCAATAACGGCACGGCCATGCTGCTTGGCCCTTCGCTCGAACCTTTGCGTTCATCCAGTATTCTGAAAAACCTGCATACCCTTCACATCCGCATGAAGCAGCACAGCAAGAATGCAATGTACCTGGCCGGAAAGTTCAAAGAATATGGGGCAAAGATCATTTATCCCGGCCTCCCCGAACATAAGGGTCACGAAGTCATGAAAAAGATCATGAATCCTGAGTTCGGTTTCGGCGCCATGATCGCGATCGATATGGGGACTGCAGCTCGTGCCTCCAGACTGATGGAAGCCATGGAACTTGAAGGTGTGGGCTACCTGGCTGTAAGCCTCGGGTACTTTAAAACCCTGTTCAGCAATTCGGGCAAGAGCACTTCTTCGGAAGTCCCCGAAGAAATACAAAGGGAGATGGGATTATCAGAAGGACTGATCCGTTTTTCGGTGGGCCTCGATAATGACATCGACCGCAGCTGGGAAAAGATCAAGCATTGCCTGGATACCATGGAAAATTAGTTTCCCATGATGTCACTCGACCCGAAAGCCAAAGCTATCCTCACTGCAGAAGCCGCAGCCGGTTCTGTTTCGGTGCACACCATGCCTGCTGCCCAGGCCAGGGTTTTCTTCGAAAGCAGGTATGAGCAGATCAGTTTCCCTCTGAAGCAAATAAAATCTTTAGAAGAACGCAAAATCCCGGGACCTGGAGGCGATCTTACGCTTAGAATCTATACTCCTTTTGGCCGGGGCCCGTTCCCGTTGCTTCTGTTCATTCACGGAGGAGGCTGGGTCCTGTTCCGCCCTGTACATTATGATTCAGTTTGCACCTACCTGTGCGAAGGTTCAGGTTTCATCGTGGTTTCGGTCGACTACCGCCTGAGCCCTGAAACCAAATACCCCGGCGCCCTTAACGATTGCCACGCAGCACTTAAATGGGTTTCGGCCCATGCAACCGAGATTGATGCCGATGCTTCCCGTATCATTATTTCGGGCGACAGTGGAGGGGGGAACCTTGCAGCTGCCCTGGCCCTGAAAAACAGGGATGAAGATGCCGTGAATTTGCAGGGACAACTGCTCATCTACCCGGCCCTGGCCTGGTATGATCCTCCCACACCTTCATTATCTGAATTTGCCGGCGGGTATTCCCTCACACTTGTTGCAATGGAATGGTTTTGGAAGCAATATCTTGCCAGTCCCGCTCAATCTTCTGAACCCTATGCAGTGCCTATGAAAGCCGCTTCCCTGGCCAATCTCCCCGAAACCCTGCTCATTGTTGCAGGCTATGATCCATTGCGGGATGAAGGCGTTGATTATGCACTAAGGCTTGAAAAAGAAGGCACTGCCGTCACCTTAGTCAGGTACGACAGCATGATCCACGGATTTTTATCCTACCTGGGCATACTCGAACAGGCCGAAACTGCCATTACCGGTATCTGCGGATGGCTGAGAACGAGAACTCAAAGGAGCTAAACCTGGCTGCAGGTGCTTACCAGGTTCCTGTCGCCGTAAGCGTCATCAATACGTGTAACTGTTGGCCAGTATTTGTCGTCGGCCGACCAGGGCATGGGATAAGCCGCTTTTTGCCTTGAATAGGGCAGGGTCCACTCATCGGCCGTAACCATAGCCGCAGTATGGGGCGCTTTCATGATCACATTCACAATCCTGTCGGCCTTGCCCGATGCAATCTCATCAATCTCGCCTTTGATGGAGATCATGGCCTCGATAAAACGGTTCAGTTCATAATAAGGCTCACTCTCGGTAGGCTCTACCATCAATGTGCCGTGCACGGGGAATGCAACCGTTGGCGCATGGAAACCGTAATCCATCAGCCTTTTTGCAATATCAATAGCCCCGATATTGGTCTGGCGGGTAATACCGTTGCAGTCAACAATCATTTCATGCGCACAGCGGCCGTTCTTCCCCGAATATAAAATCGGGTAATAGGGCTCCAGGCATGATTTGATATAATTGGCATTCAAAATAGCCATCTTCGTGGCTTCAGTCAAGCCTTCTCCTCCCATCAGCTTGATATAAGCATAAGATATGGTGAGGATCAATGCGCTTCCGTAAGGGCCTGATGCAACGGCTGTGGTACCTGTTTTTCCACCGGTCTCAACCTGGGTATGGCGCGGCAGGAAAGGCGAGAGGTGCTTTGCAGCTGCAATCGGGCCTTCTCCCGGTCCGCCTCCCCCGTGAGGAATGGCGAAGGTCTTATGAAGGTTAAGGTGGCATATATCGGCCCCTATCATTCCCGGGTTCGTGAGCCCGACCTGGGCATTCATATTGGCCCCGTCCATATACACCTGGCCCCCGTTCTCATGAACGATCTTCACGATCTCAAGTATGTTTTCTTCAAACACACCGTGAGTCGAGGGATAAGTCACCATCAGGGCCGAAAGCTTGTCCTTATACTGAACTGCCTTTTCGCGAAGGTCGGCAGTTTCGATGTTACCGTGATCGTCGCATTTTACCACAACCACCTGCATCCCGGCCATGGCGGCGCTTGCAGGATTCGTACCGTGGGCCGAAGACGGGATAAGGCAAACGTTCCTGTGCCCGTCGCCCCGGCTTATATGATACTGCCTTATCACCATCAGCCCGGCATATTCACCTGCCGCACCCGAATTGGGCATGAATGAAACAGAATCAAAGCCTGTGATCTCGCAAAGGTCTTTTTCAAGCTCTTTGATCAGGTACTTGTACCCTTCGGCCTGGTCGCCGGGCACGAATGGATGTACCCCTCCGAATTCGGGATAACTCAGGGCAAACAGCTCCGATGCGGCATTCAGCTTCATGGTGCAGGAACCCAGGGGGATCATCGAACGGTTCAGCGAAAGGTCCTTGATCTCAAGTTTCTTAAGGTAACGCATCATTTCGGTCTCGGAATGATAGGAATTAAATACCTTTTCTGTCATGAATGCGGATGTCCTCGTAAGTTCAGCCGGCACAGTGGTGATCATCTCACATTCCTTCGGGTTGCAAACGAACTCTGTAAACCCTTTCCCGTTGACTTCGGCAAAGAGTTTAAGGATGATGTTGATGTCGGAGAGCCCGGTGGTCTCGTCCACGCTGATGCCGACATGTTTTTGGCCCATATACCTGAAATTCATGCCCAGCCCGATAGCCTTGCTCCTTACTTTTTCGACGGTCACTCCTTCGGGCAGTTCAATGCATAATGTGTCGAAGAAATGCCTGTTTAGCTGAATGTACCCGTATTTCACGATTTCCTGTGAAAGTACTCCCGTGAGTATGTTGATGTGTCGGGCAATCTGTTTTATTCCTTTCGGGCCATGGTATACACCGTACATTCCTGCCATAACGGCCAGCAGAACCTGGGAAGTACAGATGTTGGAGGTAGCGCGTTCGCGTTTTATGTGCTGTTCGCGGGTCTGCAAGGCCATTCTCAATGCCCTGTTGCCGTTGGCATCCACCGAGATTCCGATGATACGCCCGGGCATCTGCCTCTTGAATTCCTCCCTGGTGGCAAAGAAAGCTGCATGGGGTCCTCCGTATCCCATCGGGATACCGAACCTCTGGGATGAACCGAATACTACGTCGGCTCCCCATTCGCCCGGGGGGGTGAGCAAGGCCAGGCTCAGAAGGTCGCTTGCAACAGCAACGCCTATCTTAAGCGCATGGGCTTTGGCAATAAACGGACGGTAATCAATAATTTCGCCCTGCTGGTCGGGATACTGCACAACGGATCCGAAGTACGTATTATCGGGAGCAAACTCCGAAGGTTTCCCATAAACAAGTTCTATCCCGAGTGGAACTGCCCTTGTGCGGATCACATCGGCGGTTTGAGGGAAGATGTCATCCGCCACGAAAAATTTATTTGCTCCCCGTTTAGCAGTCTCCCTGTCGCGTGAATTGAAGAGCATGATCATGGCTTCCGATGCGGCCGTGCCTTCGTCAAGAAGGGAGGCATTGGCAATAGGCATGCCTGTAAGATCACTGATCATGGTCTGGAAATCGAGCAGGGCTTCGAGCCGGCCCTGGGAGATCTCGGCCTGGTAAGGTGTATAGGCCGTGTACCAGCCCGGGTTCTCCAGTATGTTTCTTAGGATGACGGCAGGGGTGATCGTATTGTAATATCCCTGGCCGATGTATGTTTTGAAAAGCTTGTTTTTAGCTGCAATACCCTTGATGTGATTCAGGTACTGGTATTCATTCATCCCTTGGGGAAGGTTCAGTTTTGATTTAAGGCGGATGGCTGCAGGCACAGTTTCTTCGATTAACTGTTCGAGTGTTTTAACGCCTGTTTTTTCAAGCATGATGTCAATTTCGGCGCCGAACGGGCCGTTGTGTCTTCTTGCAAAATTATCAGTGATCATATTTTAAGTTTTTGATGGCAGATTGAGATTCGCAAAAATACCAAGAATCGTTTACAAAGTAAAATGAAATCAGCATGCATAAAAAAAGAAACCCCTGGAACAGACCGGGGGTTTCTTCAGCAGCAGGATTATCCCGGGCTAGCTTTTCCTGATCCTCATGTTATAGAAGGAACGGTATACAAAGTATAAGGCAACAGCGAAGAAACCAACGCCGATATAAGGAGCTATGCTATAAAAATGTTCCGAAATCGCTATTTCCATTGCAAGAAGACCGAACAGTGTGGTGAACTTGATGATGGGGTTCAGAGCAACCGAAGAGGTGTCCTTGAAAGGATCGCCTACGGTATCGCCAACAACGGCAGCATCATGCAGGGCAGTGCCTTTTTCCTTGAGGTCCACTTCAACAACTTTCTTGGCATTGTCCCAGGCACCACCGGCATTAGCCATGAAGATAGCCTGGAAAAGGCCGAAGAAAGCAATGGAGATAAGGTAGCTTACAAAGAAGGAAGCTGCCGCATACCTGAGCGGATCGGTTTTGGCAAGCAACTCATCCTGGTAACCCGAGAGGAATGCTATGGCAAGAGCGAAAGAGAAAATTGCGACGAAGATGTTGAACATCCCGGTTTGTGCGTATTGTGTGCAGATCTTGACAACTTCTTTGGATGTTTCAACGGATGCTTTTTTGTCGGCATGCTCATCGAGGCGGATGTTCTTTTTAATGTATTCAACAGCCCTGTAAGCGCCTGTGGTAACAGCCTGGATGGAAGCCCCGGTAAACCAGTAAATCACTGCTCCGCCCATGAGGAATCCAAGGATGCTGTATGGGTTCAGAATGTTGAGGATCTGCTCGGGGCTGATGCCGAACTTGTTCTGTATCACAAGGATCAGTGAGAAGATCATGGTGGTGGCGCCTACGACTGCGGTGCCGATGAGCACCGGTTTGGCCGTGGCTTTGAAGGTGTTCCCTGCCCCGTCGTTGGCTTCGAGGTAATGTTTGGCTTTTTCGAAATCAGGTTTGAAACCGAATTCTTTTTCAATTTCCCTTGATGCCTTTTCCTTATCTTCCTCGATCAGCGAAAGTTCATACACTGACTGTGCATTGTCGGTAACCGGGCCGTAACTGTCGACCGCGATGGTAACAGGTCCCATACCGAGGAACCCGAATGCCACAAGGCCGAAAGCAAAAATTGAAGGATAGGTCATGTATGCATCCAGGCCGTGCTTGCTTGCGAGGTAAGCAACAAACATAAGCACCAGGAATACCATTCCCTGCCAGAATGCGCTGAAGTTACCTGCAACGAGGCCCGAAAGGATGTTAAGGGAAGCGCCGCCTTCGCGTGAGGCAGTAACGACTTCATTGACGTGCCTTGATTTGGGGCTGGTGAAGATCTTGGTGAATTCGGGTATAAGGGCAGCTCCGAGAGTTCCGCAGCTGATGATGATCGAAAGGGTGAGCCAGAGGTTGTTTGCCAGGTCGCCTATCATCACCTTGCTGGCGATGAAAGTGACGATGATCGACAAAATGGAGGTGATCCAGACCAGGTTGGTCAGGGGGCGCTCAAAATCGATGTCATCCTGTTTACTGTAAAGAGCCTGGCTGAGGGCTTTATTGATGTAAAATGCGGTGATTGAAGTGATGACCATCAGTACGCGCATGACAAAGATCCAGGTTAAAAGTTCCCTCTGGTGATCGAGGAAATCGCTCCCTTTAACAACGGCGAGTACGATGAAACTGATAAGGGCAACTCCCGTTACACCGTAAGTTTCAAAACCGTCGGCTGTGGGGCCTACGCTGTCGCCTGCATTGTCGCCTGTGCAATCTGCGATAACACCGGGATTCCTGGGATCATCTTCCTTGATTTTGAAAACGACCTTCATGAGATCCGAACCGATATCGGCGATCTTGGTGAAGATGCCGCCTGCGATACGCAGGGCGGATGCGCCAAGGGATTCACCGATTGCAAAACCTATGAAACTTGCTCCTGCAAATTCCCTGGGAACAAATAATAAGATGATAAGCATCATGATTAGCTCAACACAGATGAGCATGACCCCTATACTCATCCCTGAATCAAGGGGGATGTTCAATAATTTTATTGGCTTGCGCTCCAGGGAGGCAAAAGCCATCCTGCTGTTGGCAAGGGTGTTCATCCTGATTCCAAACCATGCAACACCATAGGATCCGAGGATACCGATGATAGTCCATGAGAGGATCAGAAGAACTCCGCCAAACGGCATGGCCTGAAGGAAACCAAAATAAAACGCAATACAAAGCCCGATGATGATGAACAGCATCACCAGGAATTTACCCTGCTGGATCAGGTAGGTCTTGCAGGTTTCAAAAATGATCTTGGCGACATCCAGCATCGACTGGTGTGCACCTAATTTCCTGACCTTCTGGAACTGGTAGTAGCCGAACAGCATTCCCAGCAGGCAGATCAGGAACCCGAACATCAACAGGTTGTTCTGCGAGGAAGTCAGGGCAGGGATTTTAAGGTCTGCCTCTGAGGCAAACATCGATAATGGCAGCACCAAGGCCGCAAAAAGTATAGCCAATCTTTTCATATGAAAATAGTTACATGTTGAGACCTCAAATTTATGAAGGTTTTTCGAAACAATCCCATTAAAACTATTTTTTTTTCAGTAAGAAGGTAGTTAAAATCCCGAAGATTAGGCGTAAGTTTGTATTTGGAATCATAACCTGCCTGATGGAGAAGATCCGGCTAGAAATCATCGGAATGTCATACAGCCAGTCCCAGACCGGGGCTTACGCCCTGATCCTGGGAGAGAAGAACGGAAAGCGGAGGCTTCCTATTATTATTGGAGGGTTTGAAGCCCAGGCAATTGCCATCGAACTGGAAAAGATCAAAACTCCGAGACCGCTTACCCACGACCTTTTTAAATCCTTTGCCGATGCTTTCGGAATAGAGGTACGTGAGATCGTGATCAATAAATTTCATGAAGGTGTTTTTTATGCCCAGCTTGTATGCAGCGACGGCGGCAAGGTTGAAGAAGTGGATTCCCGTACTTCCGATGCCATTGCCCTTGCCCTCAGGTTCAGTTGTCCTATTTATACGTATGAGGAAATCATGAAATCGGCTTCCATCATGGTCGAAGAGGATGCGGATGCTCCGGCTGAAGTCAAGCCCGAAACACAGCCAAAAATATCAACCAGGCAGGAGTTTACAGGCTTGTCTGTTGCCGAACTTAATGAAACCCTGCAGGCTGCCATCGAAAATGAGGAATATGAAAAAGCTTCCCGTATAAGGGATGAGTTGAACCGCCGTAACCGCAGCAGAAAGTAATCCATGAAACAATATCTTGACCTTCTTGATTTTGTATTAAATACAGGAGTTAAAAAGGAAGACCGCACAGGAACCGGGACCCTGAGCGTTTTCGGCTACCAGATGAGGTTCAACCTGGCAAACGGCTTCCCGGCGATGACTACCAAAAAACTCCACCTCCGTTCGATCATCCATGAACTTTTATGGTTCCTCCAGGGCGCAACGAACCTTAAATACCTTCACGAGAATAAGGTTACGATCTGGGACGAATGGGCAAAGCACAATGGTGAGCTGGGCCATATCTACGGCTACCAGTGGCGTTTCTGGCCCGATCACAAAGGCGGGCATATCGATCAGATCAAACAGGTGGTGGAATCCATCCAAAAGAATCCCGATTCACGAAGGCATATCGTAAGCGCATGGAACGTAGGGGAACTTGACCTTATGGCCCTGCCGCCCTGCCACCTTATGTTCCAGTTCTATGTCGCCAACGGAAAGCTTTCCTGCCAGATGTACCAGAGGTCCTGTGATATCTTTCTCGGGGTCCCGTTTAATATTGCATCCTATGCGCTTCTGCTGATGATGATGGCCCAGGTGACGGGGCTAGAGCCCGGTGAATTTGTTCATACCCTGGGCGATGCCCATATCTACCTCAACCATATTGAACAGGTGAAACTTCAGCTTACAAGAACCCCTTTTCCCTTGCCGAAAATGACCCTCAATCCCGGGGTTAACGACATCTTTAAATTCAGGTTTGAGGATTTTACCCTGAGTGATTATCAGTCGCACCCGCATATCAAGGGTGAAATTTCTGTTTAAATTTGTACTATGCTTTCAATCATTGTTGCAATAGCCGAAAACCTGGCGATAGGAAAGGATAATGACCTTCTGTGGCATATTCCCGAGGACCTGAAACGTTTCAAACAGATCACCCTGGGGCATACTATTATCATGGGAAAACGAACCTGGTATTCACTCCCGAAACGCCCCCTGCCAAACCGTGTAAGCCTTGTAATTACAGATATCCCCGCTGAGGTCATCGAAGGCTGCATCATGGCGTATTCCATTGCCGATGCCATTTCAAAGTGCAGGCCGTCAGAAGAAAATTTTGTGATAGGGGGGGCCTCGGTTTACGGGCAGTTCCTGCCCCTGGCCTATCGTCTCTATCTTACCCGGGTGCATAAACCCTTCGAGGCTGACGTTTTTTTTCCTGAAATAAATTATACTGAATGGAAGCGTATCCATAAAGAAGATTTCCCTTTTGATGAAAAGCTTGGTTTCGCATACAGCTACGAGACCTATGACAGGATCAGATGATCACGGATGTATTTACTTCAAATCAGGGCCCCTCAACCGGCTTATCCAAGGCAGCTGATGGGAATTCAGCCCGGGGGCCCAAGCCTTCATCCAGGGGTTCGGGTATCGGGATATTCCTGCTAACTGCAGTAATCCTGATTTTGGCCACGGCAGGCTGTAAAAAGAAAAGCACTGCCTCGGACCTGGGCCCTAACGTGAATGTTGCCGATGACATTGTGTTTACTGAACGGGGGCTCTTTCATACCTTCGACCTCCTTTTTAAAGCCAATCTCGATTCAAATATCATGGTGAACGGAGCCGGAACCATCGACAAAGCCATCATTACATATAACAGCACCATCAGGCGGTTTTCTGTTTATTACCAGAATAAATACTGTGCCGACTGCGTGACCAGGAACGGAAATATCGTGATCACCCTTACGGGGGATTTTTTCACAACAGGGACCCAGGCCACCGTGGTATTCCAGGATTATTCGGAAGATTTGCGCAAATTTATCGGCAGGGACAACCTTATCAACTATGGATATATCCTGGGCGGGCACAGTGGCTATAACTCAACCATTGTCGGCCTCTCAATCGTGAAAGACTCTCTCCATTCAACAGTATGGAATTCACTGCTGGATTATCATATTCCCGCTGTTCTTAAAATGAATCCCGACAGCCTTTCACCCATTTCCATAACCGGAACTGCAAACGGTGTATCCTCGGCTACCTATGCCTTTTCATTTCAGATCAGCACCGCCCTTGTGAACGATACTTACTGCCGGTGGATCAGGCAGGGCGTCATGCAGATATCAGTGCCGTCGGCAGATGTGGCAGATGGGACCATTGAATACGTGAACAGCGGCAAATGCAACGACAGGGTCACTTATAATTTTGAAGGGACTGTATTTGAATGGTGGATAAACAAAAGGAAACTGAATTACTGATCTCTCCTGACTCAGGTCTTTCGCTTTTCTTTTTTGGCAGCAGGGAACAGCACATTGTTTAATATCAGCCTGTAGCCCGGCGAATTGGGGTGGAGGTTAAGGTCGGTGGGAGGGTCGCCAACGAGGTGCTGGTAATCTTCAGGGTCATGGCCCCCTAAAAAAGTCCATGTGCCGTTTCCAAAATCCCCGTGAATATACCTGGCCTCACCAAGGGATTTGTTCTCGCCCAGGACCAGGACGCTTGGTTTAATGTATTTTTCATTGAAAGCCGTGGTCTGGCCCATAAACCCGTGGATCAGGGATTCGTGATCCTGGCAAAGCATGGTTGGCACGGGATCCCATTTTGCAGAGAATTCGAAAAGAGAGAAAAAATCATTGTTCCAGGTCAGGTTCTTGGGCCTGGTTTCGGTGACATCTATGGAGGATATCTCGTATTGGTACGGATTATGGACCAGGCTGAAATTCTGGAAAGCGAAGCATTTCGAATAATCCAGTTTAGAGTCGGCCTGCTGGTCCATGGGGTCTCCGTCAAACATGACGTCGCAGATGTCTATCCCTTCGGCTGCAAGGGCAACATCATAGCTGTCGGGGGCGGAACACATCGAAAAAAGATACCCTCCCCCGGCAACAAAGTCCCTTATCTTCTGAGCCACGGAGAGTTTCATCTGTGAAACTTTGGCATAACCCAGCTTATGGGCCGATTCCTCCTGCAGCTGAACGTCTTCCTCGTACCAGGGGAAATTTTTATAGGCCGCCCAGAACTTTCCATACTGTCCCGTAAAGTCCTCGTGGTGCATATGCAGCCAGTCGTAAAGGGGAAGCAGTCCCGTGAGGACTTCCTCGTCATATAATATGGTATACGGAATCTCGGCATACGTGAGAACCAGGGTTACAGCATCGTCCCAGGGCCTTTTATTCTTGGGTGAATAAACTGCAATCTTCGGAGCCTTGTGAAGTTTTATCCTTTCCATATTTACCTGCGGATCGGCAATCTCCTGTAAAATTGCATCCACCTGGGCATCGGCAAGGGCCTGGAAAGTCACACCCCTGATATTGCACTCATTCTCAACCTGCTTATTGTACTGTATAAGGAAACTGCCTCCCCTGTAATTAAGAAGCCAGTCAACTTCCATATCCTTCTGCAACACCCAGTATGAAATGCCGTATGCTTTAAGGTGGTTCTTCTGGGCCTCGTCCATGGGTAAAAGCAGGTAAGCCGCCTTTGAAGAGGCGCATAAAATCAAAAGTAAAACGATAATTATCAGCCTGTTTCTAAAACGGCATATCCGGCTGGTCATGGTCATCCATTTTCGACATGATGGTGCGGGTGCGCACCGAACCATCAAACGATGTATTGGCCGAAATAGTATTCGCCGGGGTGTACTCCTGCTCGGTATCGGTGAACTTCGCAAATTTCGAAATGAACTTGAGGGGAATATCTTTCAGGGGGCCGTTACGGTTCTTTGCAATACTTACTTCGGCTGTGCCTGATGTTGAATCCCCGTGTTCGTCAACATCGATCTTGTAATATTCGGGCCGGTAGATAAACATTACCATATCTGCATCCTGCTCGATGGAGCCTGACTCACGAAGGTCGGAAAGTATGGGCTTGGCGGCTGCTGAACGTTTTTCGGGTGCGCGGCTCAGCTGCGAAAGGGCAATCACCGGGATGTCGAGTTCCTTGGCAAGGCTCTTAAGCCCTCTCGAAATGCTGCTGATCTCCTGTTCCCTGTTCCCTTTCGTTTCATGGCCTCCCTGCATCAGCTGAAGGTAATCTACAACAATGAGCTGGATATCATGCCTTGCTTTAAGCCTTCTCGACTTGGCACGGAGGTCGAAGATCGATAAGGCGGCTGTGTCATCAAGGTAGATCGGGGCCTCGAGAAGGTTCCCGATCTTGGCATTAAGCTGCTGCCATTCATATTCTTCCATGGTCCCTTTACGGAGTTTTTCCTGGGGGATTTCCGTTTCGGAGGAGATCAGGCGGGTCACCAGCTGAACTGCCGACATTTCAAGGGAAAACACGGCCACCGGTTTTTTAAAATCAACAGCTGCATTCCTGGCCATAGTCAGTGCGAAAGCTGTCTTGCCCATACCGGGGCGGGATGCAATGATCACAAGATCCGATTTCTGCCAGCCGGAAGTGATGCGGTCAAGTTCGGTAAACCCCGAACCGACTCCCCTGAGCGATCCTTCATGCCCCCGGGCTGCAGTGATCTCCTTGATGGCTTCCCTGATGATCGACTGCATGTCCATGTATGTCTTGCCTATGCTGCTTTCGCTTATCGAAAACAAGCCTGTCTCGGCCTTGTCGAGGAGGTCGAATACATCGGTTGAATCTTCGTAGGCATCCTTAATGATCTCCGAGGATATTCTTATGAGTTCCCTTTGAATGTACTTCTGCAGTATGATCCTGGCATGGAATTCTATATTTGCGGCAGATGCAACCCTGTTCGTCAGGTTCGTGATATAATACGCTCCCCCTACTATTTCAAGTTCCCCTGCCTGCCTCAGGTCTTCGGTCACAGTAAGTATGTCAACCGGCTGGTTGCTTCCGTAAAGCCTGTGGATAGCCGCGTAAATTTTCTGGTTCTGTTCCTTGTAAAAAACTTCAGGTTTAAGGATCTCGATAACTTCGGCAAGCTTGTCGTTTTCGAGCATCATAGCCCCTAAAACCGCCTCTTCCAGGTCAACAGCCTGGGGAGGGACCTTCCCGTGCTCAAAAAAAGCATTGGACCCCCCGGCAGGGCTGGCTTTCCTGCGTAATCCCCTTGCCTCGTCCTTATTTGCAGGCCCGTCCGCCGCACCTCGCTTATTCTGGTTGCTCCCTCTGTCTTCCATTTGCCAAAAATACTATGAAAGTCAAATATCCCGGACTATTCCTGCATAATTAGTTTTCAACAATCACAAAGCAAACAATAGGCCGATATGCCCCCAGGCATGCCACCACCTGTGGCTGAATTCAGGGCTTAATACGGTCTGTTCCAGTTCAATCCCTATGGCTCCGTATGTAATCGTAAAACCTGCCGATGATTGGGTCACAACACCCGAAACCGAAGAGGCAGGGAGGGTGTACGGGCTGCTGCGGTTTATCATGCCTCCCTCGAGTGTTGCATCATAGGCAACCAGCCTTGCCGCTCCCCTGAAGGTAAAGAAATACTGAGCAAGCCTGTACCCCCCGGCTTTCAGCAACCGTTTCTTGCGAACCCCGAGGTCGGAGAAATAATCGTTGAACCATCCTATCCTCAGGCTTGCACAACCTCCTATATTGTCGTACAAGGTACCCAATGATCCCGATCCTGCAAGGATCAGCTGTAAATGCTTTGAATTTATGACACCCTTCTCAAGCGAAAAATTGTAACTCAGCAGGGCATCGGTACCCACCTGGTAGTCCCAGCCCAGGGGCTCTGAATTGGTTGGCACATATTTGTGAAAAAGATCCTGTACCGTTCCTCCCAGTGAAAACTTGCCTATAATTCCTATGTCAAATTCAGACCTCTGCCTGAAATGGTGCTGCTCATCGTTGGTTATTTTAAAGCTTCCGATATAAAGGTATGCGGCATAGGGCCGATCCCCATAAAGGATCCCGCCCAGTTTAGTGGTTGAGGGGGTATACAGGTTCTGGACCAGCGAAAGGCCATAATAATTCTTTGCCCTGCCCCAGTATGGCAGCAGCATATATTTAACCGGATTGACGCTGATTGCAGGGGCCACATAATCAAATCGTATGCCGTTCGTATAGAACTGGTCGGTATAGTCAAAAATATCATTATCGAAACCGATTTTCAGTATCCTGTCATTGCTCAGGCTGATTGCCGATTGAAATAGAGTGTCGGAGCCCTGCATGCGGGCCAGGTCCTTGTTCAGGGGCTCCGAAAAGTCGGGGTTGATGCCCGATGGCCTGAGGCTTTCGATGTTTCTGACCCGGGTTGAATCTGAATGTTTGTACGAAGTAACAATCACCACTTTTACCGGCTTGTTTTTATGTGATTTGTGTTTTTGACTGCGGATGTCGTCTCTGGTTTGAGCCATGGGTTTTCCCGGCCCGGCCTTTGCCCGGCTTTTGCCCGATTGTTCAATGATTGCTTTTAGCCTTGAAGGCGGGATGACTTTGTTTTGCGCCTGCCGGCCATCCGGAGAACAGGCAACAAGAAAAGAAAGAATGATAATGGTGATATAAAGCCTCATTGGCTGCAAAGGTAGCTAATTCAAAGGCTTGTTTTATACCTGTTTACATAGCCCAGAACCCGGCTGTCGAAAAGCTCTTTATCGCTTCCGTGAAATTCAATGCTTATCGGGATGTAAAAGATGGGAAGATGTTCCAGTAGAGGCGAAAGTTCGGCAGTCCTGAGCCGCATCGCATCTTTCTCGGTGGTTATAATGACTTTTTTCTGAGTGGGGATTTCGTTGAACCTGGTTTCTATCAATGCAACATCAGATGCTGTAAACGCGTGATGGTCGTTAAACCTCAGCAGAACAATATCAGAGCATAATCTTTCGATATGTTCCTGCAGGAAGCTGTGATCGGCAATGCCAGTGAGCAGGAGAATGCTCAACAGTTTCAAAGGGAAAGCCGAAGGGGCAGGCTCAAGCAAAGGAACAGGTTCATTGTAAGCAATATACGAGAAAAAAATCTGCTGATGCTTTTGGATCTTAAGGTCTTCTATGACCCTTCTTCTTGAAATAGGGGAGAATATCTTCGGGGTTTTGGTGACAACGATTATATTCGCCCTGTTTGCCCCTGACGGGAATTCCCTCAGGGTCCCTGAAGGAACAACATGGTCTTCGCTGTACAGCTTTGAATAAGAAGTCAGAAGAATAGAAAGCCCGGGTCTTACATACCTGTGCTGGAAAGCGTCATCCAGAAGGACCACATCGAGATCGTTGTACCTGCTTATCAGATTGGTAAGCCCCCGTTTCCTTTTCTCATCAACGGCAACTTTGATATTGTCGAATTTGCTTACAAGCTGAAGGGGTTCATCCCCGATCTCGTTCACCTTTGACCCTGGGGATGCAAGAATAAATCCCTTGCTTTCACGGCCATAGCCCCGGCTTAAGGTGGCTACAGAAACCGAACTTGACAACATGCGGATAAGGTATTCGATATGAGGGGTCTTGCCGGTACCTCCCATCGAAAGGTTACCGACCGAAATCACAGCTTTGTCAAAATGGGCAGATGGAAGTATCCTCAGGTCGAACAAGATGTTCCTCAGCTGCATTACAAATCCGTAAACCAGGGAAAATGGATATAATATGTATTGAAGCAACTGCATATATTTCAATGCCGAAATTAAGAAAAAATCAGAATGTTATGGCAGGCAGGGATTAATATTGATTAGCCTTTTTGAGAAGATACTTCAGATTTTTGAGTAATTCCGATATTCCGTTCTCCAGTTTGCTTGTCTTAACAATGAAATCAGCTGCCCCGGATTCAAGTAATTTCATAGCCAGAACAGGATCGGCAATGGACGAAAAATAAATCACCCTCACTTCCGGAAAAGAATCGCTTACTTTTCTGAGGAAATCAAATCCTGTATAGTTGCCTATATCGTAATCGGTGATGATAATGTCAGGGACTGTGCCTCTTTGCAGTCTGAATAAACATTCCTGCCCGTTTGGAAAGTTTTGGACCTGGCTTAATTTATTGATATTCAGATGGTATTTGATCAGGCTGTTATGGATCGGGTTCCTGTCGACAATGAAAATACTTGGTGTTTGCATAAAAACCTGAGCAGGTGTTTTCTAGTATTCAAATATTCAAAAAAAATGGACTTTCTTTCCAGGCCTGCTCCGAAAACTTTTAAACAACTTACTAACACGAAACCTCTTGTAAATCCTTGGATTTCTTATTTTTGCGGGATCAATTTCAGAAAAGATGCAACTGAAGGAACTTACCGGATTCCTCGAGAGCTTTGCTCCGCTTGCTTTCCAGGAGGATTATGACAATTCGGGGCTGATTGCAGGGAACCCTGAACAGGAAATAAATGCAGCCCTTCTTTGCCTGGATATTACCCGGGGTACGGTTGATGAAGCTATAAGAAGGGGCTGCAATCTCATTATTTCGCATCATCCTTTTATATTTCACGGGCTGAAAAAGCTTGAAGCGGGGAAAAGTGAATCCGAAATCCTTGTCAAGTTGATAAAGAATGATATCGCGGTATATGCCATCCACACGAACCTTGATAATGCCCGTGAGGGTCTTAATGCATACATCTGCAGTAAGCTCGGCCTTTCGGGCCTGAAGATCCTGAGTGAAAAAAGCGGAATGCTGTCAAAACTGGTGACTTTCTGTCCTTTGGATTATGCTCCCGGGGTACGGCAGGCAATATTTGATGCAGGCGCCGGTATTCTTGGAAAATATGATTTCTGCAGCTTTAATGTCAACGGGCAGGGGACTTTCAGGGCATCTCCTGATGCAAATCCTTTTATTGGGGAGAAAAATTCCCTGCATTTTGAAGACGAGACAAGGATTGAGGTCATTTTCCCCTCCCATATCGAAGGACGGCTTTTAAAGGCCCTGAGGGAAGCCCACCCTTACGAGGAAGTTGCCTTTGATATATACCCCTTGTCAAATCCGTATCCTGCATGCGGGGCCGGGATGTACGGCGAACTCACCAAAGCCATGAATGCAGCAGACTTCCTGGAACTGGTGAAGCATAAGCTGAAAATAAAAATGATACGGCATAGCCAGCTGCCCGCGAAGCCGGTTTTAAGGGTTGCAGTATGCAGCGGATCAGGAGGTTTCCTTCTGCCCGGGGCGATAAAAGCCGGGGCCGACGTGTTTCTTACCGCCGATGTGAAATACCATGATTTTTTCGATGCAAACGGGAACATTCTCCTGGCCGATATAGGGCATTATGAAAGCGAGCAATGGATAAAAGACCTGCTGACCGAAAGATTAATGGAAAAATTTCCTACCTTTGCAGTCCTTTCCTCAGGACTCAATACTAATCCTGTTCATTATTTATAAAGATTGATATGGCAAAGACAAAAGGAGAACCTATCGCAACTTCAAAGCCTTCAAAAATGGCCAAAAAGCCGGCTGTAAAAGAAACTGCTGAAATAGCTGTGACTGAAAAGAAGGAGACTGAAAAGAAGGAGACTAAAAAGAAAGCAGTTCCTGCAAAAGAAGAAAAAACTGCGGTAAAAACCCAGCCAAAAGCAAGGGCCGAAAGCGCCGACGATAAAGTCGAAGTCCCGATTGAAAAGAAATTAATCGCATTGTACAGCCTCCAGCAGGTCGATTCCCAGGTTGACAAGATCAGGATCATCAGGGGGGAACTCCCGCTTGAAGTACAGGACCTGGAAGATGAAATTGCCGGGCTTGAAACAAGGGTTGAGAATTATATACAGGAAACCCTGGCCGTTGAAAAGTCAATTACCGAGAAAAAAACATTCATTAAGGATTGCCATGCCCTGATCAAGAAATATGAGGATCAGCAGATGAATGTGCGAAACAACCGTGAATATGACTCGCTTACCAAGGAGATCGAGTTCCAGAATCTCGAGATACAGCTTGCCGAAAAACGGATCAAGGAATTCCAGGCCTCCCTGGATGTAAAGAAGGAAGAGATCGACCGTTACCAGAAACTCCTTTCCGACCGCAAGAATGATCTCGAGATCAAGAAGAATGAGCTTGATGATATCATTGCTGAAACCGAGAAGGAAGAGCAGGACCTGATCACGTTTTCAGAAAAGAACCGCAAGTATATCGAGGAAAGGCTGCTTACTGCCTACACCAGGATACGCAAGAATGCAAGGAACGGGCTGGCCGTGGTACAGATTGAGAGGGATGCCTGCGGCGGATGTTTTAACAAGATACCTCCCCAGCACCAGCTCGATATCAGGATGCATAAGAAGATCATTGTTTGTGAATATTGCGGAAGGATACTTGTTGACGATGAAATAGTGCAAAGCGTGCGCTGATGTGCCCTTATCACACAAGAAAAAAGGCCCGGTTGAGCAAATTTCTGCTGCTAAGCTGGGCCTTTCTGTTTCCCTTTGTTTCCTTGTTTGCCCAGTTCCATTATTCCCAGAATTGCCAGAAGGCATACCAGGATATCATCAACCTGCATTTCCAGGAAGCCCGTCAGCTCATCTCTTCTGAAAAAGCTTCCGATCCCGGCAACCTGGTACCTGCCTACCTTGAGAATTACATTGATTTCCTTACCGTGTTCATAGGGGAGGAGCGAAGCCAGTATGATCGTATAAAGCCCTTATTCCTGGCCCGGATCGATGCTCTTGAAACAGGCTACAGGTCTTCGCCGTATTTAAATTTCTGTTTGGGCGAAGCCAATCTCCAGCTTGCTTCTGTACAGATGAAATTCGGTGAATTTACACAGGCTGCACTAAGGGTGCGCAAGGCCCATCATTATTATACCGAAAATGAAAAGAATTTTCCGGAATTCCTTCCGAATTATATTGGCCTTGGGATCACCCATGTATTGGGGGGGATAGTCCCCGACAGTTACAAATGGATAGCCAACCTGATGGGAGTCGACGGGACTATAGTCCAGGGATTGCAGGAATTGAAATCAGCTGCAGATTACAACGGGTCTGATGCAGTTTATAACCTGTACCGGCCCCAGGCCCTGGTATACCTGGCGATGGTGAGCGCTAACCTAAGCAGGGACAAAAGCGAAGCCCTCAGGATTTTTGCGCAAATCGAAAAGAACAATAAGTCACAAAGCCTGCTCATCATTTTCGCGAGGGCTAATGTCATGATGAAGAACGGTTTGAATGCACAGGCGCTTGAACTGCTAAAACAAAGGCCTCACGATGCGGCTGCTTACCCGTTTTATTACCTGGATTTCATGGAAGGAGTGGCAAAGCTCAACAGTCTCGATACCTCGGCCATGACCGATCTCAGGTTCTTCGTGGATCATTTCAGGGGGATCAATTACATCAAATCGGCCTGGCAGAAAATGGCCTGGCTGCAGTTTTTAAAAGGAGATACAAACGCTTACAGGAAGTGCATGGATAAAATACTTGCTTCGGGCAATCCGGGAGGGGAGGAGGACAGGCAGGCCATACGCGAAGCCCAGTTAAAACAGCTCCCCAACCTGGTCCTGCTGAGGGCCCGGCTGCTGTTCGACGGAGGGTATTACGACCGGGCTTTGTCGGAACTCCTGAACCGGTCAACCAAAACATTCCTGTTCAACCGTAAAGACCTCCTTGAATACTCATACCGCCTGGGCAGGATATACCATGAATCGGGCAATCCCGACAAGGCTCTCTCATATTACAGGCTTACCGTACAGCGAGGGAAGCATGAGTCCTGGTATTTCGCAGCAGCTTCAGCCCTTCAGATGGGGCTTATTTATGAGAATAAAGGTGAACTTTCAAAGGCCGACAGTGCTTACCATGTTTGCCTGAGCTGCAAGCCTGCCGATTATAAAAACAGCCTCAGCCAGAAGGCCAAGGCTGGAATCAGCAGAATTAAATCGGTTCGTCCTTAAAACCTGAAGCCAATGGTAGTCAGGACTGTGCTTGTGGTCAATGTGTTTGTCGATGGCAGCATACCGGTATAATTATACAAGTAGTATTCCTCTTTCGACTGTGCCCACTGGTAGGTCACATCGGCATAGAAATGTTTGATCCTGTAACCGGCCCCGCCTGAGATCGTATACCTTGCCCCGTCGATTCCTGAAGTCGTATAGGGATTGCTGTAGTATGCCGCTCCAGCCCTGATCCTGAAATCGGCTATTCTCCATTCAGTTCCCACACGGATGTTGCCCCAGGACTGGAAACTGCTTTTAATGTCATTATTTTCATTGGTAAATGAATAATCCGGGGCAGAGAGCCTGGCCTGGGAATAATTGACATATTCATACTCGGCGCTGATCAGCCCGAAGTTCCCTATGACAAAGGCAAGGCTGCCAATGGCCCTGAAGGGTGTACGCATGTAATAAGAATAGTCACCAACGGGGGAATTCTGGCTGTTATTATTCAGGCCTGATCCCGGGTCGTAATATGCCGATGTTGTTGAGAACCAATGGTCGTGCATATTGGGGTACCAGGTTGGGGAGTGAATGGCAACACCTATGCGCATCCAGTTAAGGGGACGGTAGATCACTCCTCCCTTGATCACAAAACCAGTTCCATGGGTCTCGAGATGATAATCATAATACATTGAACTGAAGTACCGGATTGAGTCACCATTGTCTTTTTCGGAATACGTTGAATTCTCATAATAGCGTATGAAAGGAACCCCGAATGTTACTCCGAAATACAGCTTATCGCCCAGGTTTCCGCCCATGGTGATATCGAACTCGTTTATGGAACCTATGGTGGTTACCTGCTTGGATTGGTAAGCGCCTCCATGAGGCTGGTCGCTTGTGTACCTGTTGTTGCTGTCAAGGTATATAAGGCTAGCATCAGAGGCAGGGCCTATATCGAAAGGATAATCAGAAGGTTTGCTTCCGGGGGTGTTGTTTAATTTATCGGTGTACACATTCAGCAGAGAACTGGAATGGTTAGGGCCTGAGATGGTGAAGGATGAATTGAAGTCATTCTGGCGGTTCATCCCGAAACCGACGTTAAAGTTAAAAAATGAGCCGGTTCTCACCTGGGGTTTGAATGTAAACACAAAGCCGATGTTGCCCATCCCCACATTCAAGGTATTGGTTGAATTCATCTGGCTGAGGTAATCAGTTCTGATGTTTTCTACTGCAGGTGCAATTGTCATTGAGAACTCCGAACCCTGGTAAAGTCCTATCCCTGCAGGGTTTATTGCAAGTGCAGAGAAATCAGCACCCACTGCACCGAATGCTCCTCCGGTTCCTACAAACCTGGCCGTTCCGCTGTAGTATATTCTCGAGTACCTGAGAACATCTGATGAGGATTGGGTAAAAGCGGCCTGGGAAAGGAGGATTGAGATAAAAATCACTGTCAGCTTTTTCATGGTTGTAGTATTTATAGCAAATGGGTTTTAAGATTTTCTACCTTCTTCCGCCTCCGCCTCCTGAATGGCCGCCACCGCCGCCACCGCCGCCACCGCCGCCGGAACGTGAGCCGCCTCCGCCTCCGCTGTAACCACCGCCGCCGGAACGGCCTCCGCCTCCGTTGTAACCTCCGCCTGAGCGAGAGCCTCCGAAAGAGGAAGAATGAGAGGGTGTAAATCCTCTTGAAGGAGAGTAATTCCTTGGTGCGCTATACTGCTGGGACCTGGCCCCGCCTGAATTTCCCGAAGAAACATTTCCTCTCTGGCCAACGGCTGAACCGCCGCGGTTTGATGAGGATGCTGCCTGCCTGCCTGCCGAGTTTTGTGCCTGGACCCTGGGATTGATGTAGTCCTGGCTGGAGCGTGCCTGCCTGTAATTGCCCGGGGTGTAATTCTGAACCTGGCCCTGGCGTTGAACTGCCGTATTGCCGGGTTGGGTATATCTTGGCGAAGGCTGCTGTTTTGTTGCGCGGTAAGCGTTGACCTGGCCTGTGTTCCTGCTGTAAGTTCCCTGCCGTTCATTTGCAGGACGGGTATAATGATACCGTTCCTGGGATGCAGTTGGGTTGCGCTGGTTTGTTGCGGGGTCAGTTGAGCGCACAGTACCGTTATTCCGGCCTGTTGAGCGGACCGATGGGGGCGTAGCCGAACGCGTATTGGCTGTAGGGGAAATGCTGCTGTTCCTGCTTGCCGGTATGGCGGTAGAATTACCCCTGGAGCTGGGTGCATAGGCGGTGTTTCTTACCGAGCTTTGCCTTGGACCGTAATATGAATTGTAATAGCCTCCCTCCCGATATGGGTAATAACCTCCGTACCAGTATGGATAACCCCAGTAAGCGTATGGATTGTAATACCACCAGTAAGGTGAATTCCAGTAATAAGGATACCCCCAGCCGTAACCCATACCGTAGCCCATTCCGAAACCGAATGTGAACGACGGGCCCCAGTCGTAATATCCTCCTCCATAACCGAGATTGATGTTAACATTGGAGCCCCCGCAGCAAGCAGAGGTTGTATCGGCAGATGAACCATCAAAATAACTTTTGGCGGTTTGGGGATGCTGGAATTTCTTTATCCTGTCGGCATAGGATATATCACTGTAATCGAGTGTTGCAGCATTGGCTTTGAGACTGTCATGTGCAACGGCTGATGAGTTTGAAGCCAGGGCTGTAGTGAGGTCCTGGTTGTAATTCGGGGCCGTGTTGCTCTTGGCTTTTTGTCGTGAGGGTGTGGAATACACATCGTCGTTATTTACCGAAAGGGCCTGTTGCTGGGTTTTACAGGCACTCATCATGAGACTGATGATCACTGCGATAAATGCTGCTCTTTTCATGGTTTTGGTTCCTTTATAATTCAATTTTTAGTACTTTTGACGGGCTAATAATAGCAAAGCATAACAGCAAATATCATACCAAAGTATTAAATGGCTAAAGATTTTCCAACCCGTTCAGAGAATTATTCACAGTGGTATAATGATCTGGTAATCAAGGCCGATTTGGCCGAAAATTCAGCTGTCAGAGGTTGCATGGTGATAAAACCATACGGTTTCGCAATCTGGGAAAAAATCCAATCCATATTGGATAAGAAATTCAAGGATACCGGTCATTCGAACGTTTATTTCCCGATTTTTATCCCGAAATCCTTCTTCAGCAAGGAGGCAAGCCATGTGGAGGGATTTGCAAAAGAATGTGCCGTAGTCACCCATTACAGGCTGAAGAAGTCCCCTGACGGCAAAGGAATCATCGTTGATGAAGACGCCAAGCTCGAGGAGGAGCTGATCGTTCGCCCCACTTCCGAAACCATCATATGGGATACATACAGGAACTGGATAAAATCGTACCGTGACCTTCCACTTTTATACAACCAGTGGGCCAACGTTGTGCGCTGGGAAATGCGTACGCGTTTGTTCCTGCGTACAGCGGAATTCCTTTGGCAGGAGGGACATACGGCTCATGCAAGCCAGGAAGAAGCTTTGAAGGAAGCAGAAACCATGCTTGGTGTTTATGCCGATTTTGTTGAGAACTGGATGGCTATTCCTGTTCTGAAAGGTGTTAAATCACCCAATGAGCGTTTTGCCGGAGCCATTGAAACGTATGCCATTGAGGCACTTATGCAGGATGGTAAAGCGCTTCAGGCAGGAACATCGCATTTCCTCGGACAAAATTTCGCCAAGGCATTTGACGTGAAATTCCTGAACCGTGATAACCAGCTGGAGTATGTTTGGGCTACTTCCTGGGGGGTTTCCACCCGTTTAATGGGCGCCCTGGTGATGGCCCATTCCGATGACAATGGACTTGTGCTCCCGCCCAGGCTGGCGCCAATCCAGGTTGCCATAGTGCCCGTATTCAAAAACCAGGAACAACTGGACCTGATCTCAAAGGTGGTCCTCCCAGTTAAAAAGGCTCTTGAAAGCAAGGGTGTACTTGTCAAGTATGACGACAGGGATACGCATAAACCCGGGTGGAAATTCGCTGAATACGAATTCAAGGGAGTACCTTTAAGGATCACTATCGGTCCCCGTGATATCGAGAACAATACGGTTGAGATCGCCCGAAGGGATACCCTCGAGAAGGAAACCTTCCTGATCACCGACATCGAAGAAAAGGTGGTCCACCTTCTGGATAAAATTCAGAAAAACCTGTATGACAGGGCATTGTCGTTCAGGGAACAAAACACTTTTACAGTGAATACCTGGGATGAGTTCGTTGATACCATCGAGAAAAAGGGTGGCTTTATCTCGGCTCACTGGGACGGGACCACCGAAACCGAAGAAAAGATAAAGGAAGCGACCAAAGCGACCATCAGGGTAATTCCTCTGAATAATGTGAAGGAAGCCGGCCGTTGTGTTTTTTCGGGAAAACCGTCAACACAGAGGGTTATATTTGCCCGTGCTTATTAAAGTCAGAAAGGTTCAAGAACCCCTTTGCCTGTGAATTTTCCACCCACCCCGGGAGGATTGCCGGTATAGTATACGCTTCCTATATTTTCAATGACCGCATAGATTGAAACGCTCACATTGACATAACAGTCGTTGCTCCCCTTGCTGGTCACATAACAATACATGGTTTTAAGATCTTTGGCCTGGAAAAATCCCAGGTCATTGGTATAAACAGATGCCATGTTGCAGGTCCCATGGAGGTTATAGTCGGCAGTCCCCATGAGCAGTCCGAACCATCCCTTGCTGTAATTCAATGCAAGGTCAATGGTCCCGCAGCCACCCCAGACTTCAACCTTGACCGAATCCCCTGCCAGGGTATTGGTCGAGCTTACATCCCCCGAAGCATTATAATAGATTTTCCAGAGGTTTTTTACCGAGACATGTGCGTTTATCGGTTTATCGTAGCTTCTAAGCCAGTTGCAGGTATTGAGGTTGCGTATGACAAGCTGCCGGTTTTGTATAAGGGTCGTGATCCCCGAAATTATATTGCTCCCTGCTTCGACGGTAACCTTGTCCACCGTATCCTGTGTAAGGATAAGGTTCACGTTATCGGCCAGATCAATGCTGTCGAAAGGGGTAACCGGTCTCTCCTGCATGATAACGGAGCCCGAATTACTGAAGCATTTGCCTCCCTTGCTGCAGGAGACGAATCCAGCTGATACGGCGACGACTGCCGCAAAAAACAGGAAGAGGCCGGTAAATGCCTTATTTGATCGTCTTCTTTCCATAAAACACATCAAATTTATACCCTATTCCCCAGCCTATATAGTCTGCCCTTCCGAAATGAACTTTAAGGAGCACATGGGCGAAGAAGTTATCGAAAAAAGTATACTGGAAGCAGAATTTCTCATACAGGGGCCCGTTGGTTTTTTCCTTTCCGCCCAGGTATACCCCGAGGTTTGTAATAAATCCCAGTTTCCCCAGCATCAGTTCGTAAGCTGCATTCACACCGGGTCTCATGATCTGAAACGGGCTGCCGGCAGGATTGTTGTTCATTTCGAGTATCTTCTTCTGGGATTCGTCGTACGAAAGGTCCAGGCCCAGGCCCACCTTGCTTTTCCTGCTGACCTCGATAAACGTGTTTTCAAAAAAATGATAAACAAAATAGTTGTATCCAAGCTCGGAGGTCATGTTCTTATACCCGAGCGCTCCTCCTATATCGAATTCAATGGAATGTCTTATTGTTGTGGAGAATGGGGCGGTAGGGGCGAAGTAGCGGTCGCCTATATCCTTATTCTCCCTCACCGGTTTGACAGCAAGCCCAATGCTGACCAGGGGGGCGTTAAGACCATAATTGGGAGTTTTAAGGGAGCCGTTTGAAAAATGCTGGAAGCTGACTCCCCCGGTAAGGGTGAAATATTCGCTGAGGCGGTACCTGGCTTCGAACATTAGGTTGATTGCCGCATTGATATGGGAGCCGATGGCGATATCCTTGTAATTGGTGAGCCTGTCAAATTTTTTAGTGAGATATCCTGCCCCGAGAGAAAACCGAAAGCCAAAAGTGAATACCCTGGTTTTATACAGGGGGAAATTTATGAACGGCATAAGGGCAAAAGCGCTTCCCAGTATTGGGTTGTTGCCCAGGGGGGTGTACAAAAAAGTCATCCCGAGAATCGGGTAGTTGTATGCTCTTTCCCAGTTCTGGCGCCCGTAGGTCTGCTGTTCAATGCTGAATTCAAAGGCCGGGAAATGCGCGTTAAACAGCTGCAATTCAAGGTGCTGTGCATAGAGAAATCCGTAATCCGCCTTGGCCTCGATGATCAGGTTGGAGGTGAACAGCTTATGTTCGAACTGGGCCGGGCATATTGCAGGGCTCCCCAGGAGGATCACAACAGTCATGATCTTCAGGTATATCCGTGACAATATGGGTTTACAGCTCAGGGGCATTTCGGGTTTTTGATTGCAGCGCAAAATTATGGAACATTGGAGTTCAGCCGCTAATGCTGAAATGCTTATTTTTGCCAAAAGAACAATAATGCAGGAAAAGACAGCAGCTTTTGCACGTTTGCTTGAGATAATGGATGAGCTCAGGGCCAAATGCCCCTGGGATAAAAAACAGACTATCGAAAGCCTAAGATACCTCACCATTGAGGAAACTTACGAATTATCCGATTCAATTATAGAAAATGATCTCGATGCCGTCAAGAAGGAGTTGGGCGACCTCATGCTCCACCTGGTGTTTTATTCAAAGATTGCTTCTGAAACCGGGGCTTTTGACATCACCGACGTCCTGAATAACATCATAGAGAAACTCATCAACCGTCATCCTCATATTTTCGGAGATGTTGTTGTTAAGGATGCCCGGGAGGTTCACGACAACTGGGAAAAGATCAAGCTTAAGGAGAAGGGCATCAAGTCGGTACTTTCGGGCGTGCCCAAGTCGTTGCCCGCCGTGGTTAAGGCATACAGGATTCAGGAGAAGGCCAGCGGGGTAGGGTTTGACTGGGAACATCCCGAACAGGTGTGGGAGAAAGTCAAGGAGGAATTGCAGGAGCTTCGCGAAAACGTTGAGAATAACGCAAGCCATGCAAAAAAAGAAGATGAGATGGGCGACCTGCTTTTTGCCCTGATCAATTATGCCAGGTTCATCGAAGTCAACCCTGAAGATGCGCTGGAAAAGACAAACCGGAAATTTATCCGCCGTTTCCAGTTCCTCGAGGAGAATGCGAAGAAGATCGGAAAATCACTCCACGAGCTCAGCCTTGCCGAGATGGATGTTTACTGGGAGCAGGCCAAAGCTATGGAACAGCCCTTATTATAAGTGAGAAGGTCGTTATTTTTTCTTGCAGTTTTATTCATTATGGTGGGGGCAACGGCCCAGGATGCCGGCGATTCCCTGCGCAAAAACCCATCGATGATCGATCTGCGCCTGGTCAAATCGGGGCTCATCGATGCAGGGGATGTTGCCATATCCCCGGTAAGGTGGAACCAGGCGCAATGGGCCATTGCCTGCGGGGTGGTCGGACTTACCATCGGTTTGGTCACACAGGACCTGGTCATACAGGAATTTGTGCAGAGGAACAGGACGTCGGCGCTGGATGCCGTAAGCAAGTATGTGCTGGAGCCATGGGGGAGCGGCTTGTACACCCTGCCTGCACTGGGGATAATGTATGGCTGCAGTTTTGCATTTCACGATAAAAAGGCAAGGATGACCGCCATCAAAGGGGTTGAAGCGTTTGCCTACGCGGCTATTGCAACCGAGATATTCAAACAGGTCTTTCACCGGCAGCGGCCGTACCAGGGCGACCCTCCGAACCCATATTTATGGGTAGGGCCCATAGGTCCTTTATCATACACCTCTTTCCCCTCGGGACATTCGGCAGTTGTTTTCGCCGTGGCAACCGTCATCGCATCTTCCTATAAAAAAACGGTCTGGGTACCCGTGCTTTGCTATACGCTGGCTTCACTCACCGCCTTGTCCAGGGTTTATGATAATGATCACTGGATGTCGGATGTGGTAATGGGATCAGCTATAGGCTTGGCAATAGGCCAGACCGTTTTCCGTAATTCGGTCAGGTTAAAACTGCTGCCCGAGAGCCCTACAGGCCCCGGCTTGACTCTTGTTTACCGTCTCTGATCAATGCCTTGAAAGGTAATCGGCAACCCCTTCGGAAGTTCCCTTCATACCTTCGTCACCCTTATGCCAGTTGGCAGGGCAAACTTCGCCGTTCTCTTCGAAGAACTGCAATGCATCAACCATGCGGATTGCTTCATCAACGCTGCGGCCGAGGGGAAGGTCGTTCACCAGCTGGTGGCGCACAACACCCTGTTTGTCGATCAGGAAAAGGCCACGGAAAGCAACAGGACCGCCTTCAAATTCCATGGACCCCTCTTCGGTATACAGATATTCTCCTGCAAGAACATCGTAGTTGGCCGAGATGGTTTTGGAAAGATCCGAGACGATGGGAAATTTCACGCCCTTGATCCCGCCGTTCTTTTTCTCGGTGTTCAGCCATGCCCAATGTGAAAACTTGGAATCGACGGAACAACCAACAACAGCTACATTGCGTTTTTCGAATTCGGCCAGTTTTTCCTGGAAAGCCAGGATCTCGGTCGGGCAAACGAAAGTGAAATCAAGAGGATAGAAGAAGAATACAACATGTTTCTTGCCAAGGTACTGGTCAAGAGAAAAATTTTCTACAAATTCACCGCCGTTAACAACGGCATCAGCTTCAAAATGAGGAGCTTTTTTTCCTACTAATACTGCCATAATAAATCTATTTGAATTAATTACTGTTAAACTGCTGCAAATATACGACAATTATTTAGAAACGTTATGAATAAATGGTTAAATTTCTTTTTGGGTGCTTGGTGCTGGGTACCGGGTACCTGCTATTTGATATCAGATGTTAATAACATAGCCCAGTGCTTAACCCCAGTGCCTGAAATCTAACGCCTTCATCCCGGTGCCAGGAGCCCAGTACCCGGCACCTAACGCCTAAAGTTTAATATCCTTGATGTTGAACTGAAGCAGTTCATTCTTGCGGAAGTCGAAGAGAGTGAGCTTTCGCAGTTCGTAAAAGCTTTGCCAGTATGTTTGCAGGGCATTGTAATAATTTTTCTGGGCATTATCGGTCTCGATCTGGGCATTGTTAAGGTCGAGTATGCTGTTAATCTTGCCGATCAGGTAACGGCCCTTTGTAACGTCGTAGCTTTTACTTGCAACGGTATCGGATTTGGCTGCTATCATCAGCTGCCTTTCCTGCATATTGAACTGAATCACCTTCAGGTAGATGTTCCTCTGGAAGTCGATGAGCTCCTGTTCTACCGAGTTTTTCACAATTTCCTCCTGGGACTGGGCCATCTTGATTTTCCCCCTGGCAACCCCCCAGTCGACGATAGGGACGGTGAACTGTAATCCGACCTGCTGCTGGTCGAGGGGTTTGACATAGGCTTCCTGAACATTCGGGGCGCTTTGGGTGAGGCCGAATACAGCATTCAGGTTGGCGTCGAACCTGCCTTCCATCCTTGCCCTGTTTACATCCCTTGCTGCCTCGAGCAGGCGTCTTTGAAAATCCAGGGAAGTGGAGGTATTCATGTTGGCCTGGTGAACGGCGTTCAAAGGGTCAATTTTAAAAAAGCTGATATCGGCGGGGGGGATAAGGACCATACCCGTGGTATCTTTGATCCTGAGATAGGACTTTATCTTGAAAAGTGCATTATCCACAGCCAGGTTTGCATTATCCACAGCTGCCTGGGCTTTGAGGAAATTAAGCTCAAGCTGGAGGAGGTCGTTTTCGGCGATCTTTCCCAGCTGGTACCTGCCTTTTGCAATATGGTAAAGAGTATCGTAATTCTTCAGGTTGGTGGTCGCGATCTTGTAGTCTATCTGAGCCTGGAGAAGTCCGAAAAAATAGGATGTCGTTGTCATCGAAAGTTGTTCAATATCTTCGAGATAGCGTTTTTTCGCCTGGTCGTATTTCAAAGGCTCCAGTTTTTTATCCCAGCGGTAGGAATTATACTGGAACAGGGGTTGGTTGTACCCGATCATGATTGGTGTTGACAAATACGATGTGACCGTTGAATCGGTATGATTGTCGAGGCGCTGAAGGCTGCTTTTAAGATAGATGTTACCGCCGGTGAAGCCGATCTTCTGGTTGAGGGAGGCATTTGCAGTATAGGTGGTATTTTGCTGGCGCACATAGCTCACGCTTCCGTCGGGATAAGTGTATTTGAGGTAGTTGTTTGAAATTTCGGGAATGGTCCCGTCAATGCTCAAACCCGGAAGATACGTGGCACGAAACGTCCGGTACGACCAGAAGCTTGAGCGGAACAGTTGTTTGGCGTTAAGTGCATCGGCCGATTGATGTTTGGCTATTTCAATGGCCTCCTGGAGGGTAAGGGCGTGAACAGGAGCTTGGGCGCTTGCCTTGCCAAACGCCAGGAAGGCAGTAAGAAGCGATACGGGCAGTAGTGAAAACAGGGCCTTCATACGTAACAGTGATTATTATTCGTGTCTGAGTGATTCCACAGGATCTGCAACAGAAGCCTGTTTTGCAGGCATATAACCAAAAATGATCCCCACCGAGGCCGAGACCCCGAAAGAGATAATGATTGAAACGGGAGAAATGATGGTAAGGATGCTGGTAAACTGCATGATGATCTTCGAAAAAATTATCCCGAGCACTATACCGACCAGTCCGCCGCTGATGCTGAGCAGGGTTGCTTCCATCAGGAACTGGAGGACGATATCGCGTTTTGTAGCCCCGATGGCACGGCGGATCCCTATTTCCTTTATTCTTTCCATGACCGAGGCAAGCATGATGTTCATGATGCCTATGCCTCCGACCAGCAGTGAGATGCCCGCAATACAGCCCAGCACTATGTTGAAGATGTCCTTGGTCCTTTGTTCCTGTTTTAGCAAAAGTTCAGGGACCTTGATCTCGAAATCTTCCAGTTTCTGATGCCTTCTTAGAAGCATCCTTTTCAGCAATTCGGTAGTCGGGGGGATCTGGCTGCTTTGTTTAACCTGGACAACGATTTTGTCGACCTGGTTCTTTGCCAGTTCATCTCCCTCGGTCGAGCCGGCGATGACCATGTCGCCGAAATCCATCTCATAGCTTGAGCCGTGAAGAGAGGAGGCAGTGACCATAGTGCGGTCCTTCACCCTTCTCATCATGGTCTGGATAGGGGCAAACACCGAATTATTGTAGTCGGAGATGCCAAGGTTTTCCATGGTTGACTGGTTCACCTCTTTTTTCCTGAGCACCCCTTTTACCTTCAGCCACAGCCTGCCGCATTTGATATCCTGGCCTATAGCGCTGCCGTTAGGGAAGAATTTCGACTGTATTGTTGAGCCGATGATGCAGACCGATTTTCCGTCTTTCAGTTCCTGGGCAGTGAACATATCGCCCTGCTGGAGATCTATGTTAAAGAGATCGAAAAAATCGGGTGTTACACCGCTGATCTTTGTGGAATACCTCACCGCATCCCTGATCACATCAGCATCATAGATTACAACCGGGCTCACTTTAAGCACCGTGGGGATCACTTCCCTTATGCTTTCGGCATCTTTCAGTGAAAGACCAGGAGAGAATTTGTTTTTATTCTTATCGTTGGATGAAGTTGTTGATGAGCTCTGGCTGCTGTTCTGGTTTGAGCTGCCTTTTTTTTCAATTTTCGGAGTGATGATGATGTTGTTCACTCCGACCAGTTTCATCTGGTCGAGGATTTCTTTCTGGGCCCCGTTTCCAATGGCCATCATGGCGATAACTGCAGCCACGCCAAAGATGATGCCAAGGGCCGTAAGCATTGAGCGGAATTTGTTCAGGAAAACCGCTTCAAGTGCTATATTGAAGATATACTGATAGCGTTCGAGCACGGTTTTTCGGTTATTTCTTGATGATAATGTTTGAGGCAGATGCCCCGGTTATGGTGACCTTTTTAGAAGTGTCGCTCTTGGGCGGGGCCGCTTTATTCGGTTTAGGCTTGTACTTGTCAAGAACCTTTTTATCAAGCAGAACCAGTTTTAACTTATCTGCTTTATCGGGAGGCACCAGCATGACTTCATCGTTCTTCTTCATCCCCTCGCGAATAACAATTTCATTTTCATTGCTTTCGCCCGCGATGACCTGCTGGCGTATAACGGAACCCCCGTCTTTTTTATACACGAAGCTGATGCTGTCGGTATTGAAAATGGCCTCGATAGGGGCATACAGAACGCTGTCGATAATGGTTGTAAGAATGGTGTTCTTGGTGGTCATGGCAGGCCTCAGTATGGAGTCGAATTCATTGATGATGATCCTGACCTCGTACACCTTGGCATTGCTGTTCTGGAGCTGCTCGCCTATGTTGGCCACTTCAATAACCTTGCCTGTGAATTTCTTTTCGGGGAAAGCATCTATGCCAATTTTAACCTGCTGGCCGACTTTCACTTTACTGATATCGATCTCGTTCACGTATGTTTTCGAGATCATCTCCTTAAGGTTAGGGAGCTCGGCCACTACATTGTCCCAGGCATTGATCATACCCCCGACTCCCAGCTTGCTGCCGTCCCAGTTCCTTTTGTATATAACCATCCCGGCTTTCGGAGCCTTAACGGTAAATTCCTGGAGCCCGGTTTGCATATCGTCGAGCTTCCTCTTCGCCTGGCTGTACGATGCATTGACTTCCTGCATATTGGCTACGGCTTTCTGGTATTTCAGCTTGTAATTCTTTTCGGCCTGGTCAAGGGCCCTGGTAGCTTTGTCAAGTTCTATCTCAACCTGCCGGATTGTGGCCGGGGGTTCGTACTTTGATTGTTCCAGGGTGATCTTTTTTTCTTCCAGACCGAACTGCAGGTTGATCAGTTCATCCCGGGCCGACCTGAGTTCCAAGGAGGTATCGAGCCGGGTTTTTGTGAGCTGTGACTCAAGTTTCTCGGTATTGGTCTCCTCGTCCTTGATCTTTCCGGCGATCTCGGTACGGTCCAGGGAAGCAACATACTGCCCCGAATCCACCACGGTTCCGTCGGGAATGATATCCTGCATTTTCACCTGCCAGATACCCACCTGCCGCAGGCATTGGGGACCGAAGATCTTTTCGGAGCTTTTGGCAATGAGCTCCCCGGTAACTGAAACTTCGATAGGGAAGTTGCCTTTTTTGATTTTGGCGATGATCTGCTGTTCCTTATTTCCCTTGGGAATGAAGAAGTAGACAGCGATGGCGGCAACAAGAATGCCTGCGAAAATGAGTAAATACTTCCGTGAAGCCATAAAAGAAGTAATATTTAGTCCAGGTATAAAACCTGAGTGTTTAACAACGCCGAGAATTATTCAATAATTAAGCGTCGATGTTGGCGTACCTGGCATTCTTCTCGATGAATTCGCGTCTTGGAGGAACGTCGTCGCCCATGAGCATCGAAAAGATACGGTCGGCTTCAGTGCCATTTTCAATCGTTACCTGCCTGAGCGTCCTGAATTGCGGGTCCATCGTAGTCTGCCACAGCTGTTCGGCATTCATTTCTCCCAGACCTTTATAACGCTGAAGGTGAACACCTGATTCTTTCCCATTCCCCGAGTATTCCGCTAAAATCCTGATACGCTCTTCTTCGGTCCAGCAATACTCCTGTTTGCTCCCTTTTTTTATAAGGTAAAGCGGGGGAGTAGCTATATATACGTGGCCGTTTTCGATCAGTTCTTTCATATACCTGAAGAAGAAGGTAAGGATTAGGGTAGCGATATGGCTTCCGTCAACATCGGCATCCGTCATAATTATTATTTTATGATAACGGAGTTTTTCGAGATTTAGTGCTTTACTGTCGTCTTCTGTGCCGATTGTGACCCCCAGGGCAGTAAAAATGTTTTTAATTTCCTCGCTGTCGAAGATCTTATATGCCATTGCTTTCTCTACGTTCAGGATCTTTCCCCTGAGAGGAAGAATAGCCTGGAACTTCCTGTCGCGGCCCTGTTTCGCGGTACCTCCTGCTGAATCTCCCTCAACCAGGTAAATCTCGCACTGGGCGGGATCGCTCTCGGAACAGTCGGCCAGTTTGCCCGGCAGCCCGGCGCCTCCGAGAACCCCTTTTCTCTGCACAAGTTCCCTCGCTTTGCGGGCAGCATGCCTTGCAGTGGCAGCAAGTATGACCTTGTTGACGATGGTCCTGGCTTCCTTGGGATGTTCTTCAAGGTAGTACGAAAGCAGTTCGCTGGCAAGCTGGTCAACCACCCCCATAACCTCGTTGTTGCCGAGTTTGGTCTTGGTCTGGCCTTCAAACTGGGGCTCCTGCACTTTCACCGAAATGATGCAGGTAAGGCCTTCGCGGAAGTCATCCCCGCTGATATCGAACTTGAGTTTTGCAAGCATGCCGGTCTTTTCGGCATAGGATTTCAGAGTGCGGGTGAGGGCTCTGCGGAAACCGGCAAGATGGGTACCGCCTTCATGGGTGTTGATGTTGTTTACGTAGGAATGTATGTTTTCGGCAAACGAGGTGTTGTACTGCATCGCGATCTCGATGGGGATGCCCGAACGTTCACCTTCCATGGAAATGGGCTCAGGGATGAGCTTTTCGCGGTTAGCATCGAGGTAATTGATGAAGTCGGTAAGGCCGGTGCTTGAAAAGAAGACATCCTCGAGATGGTTCCCCGAATCATCCTTTTCACGCTCGTCGCGGATCGTAAGGGTAATTCCCTTGTTCAGGTAAGCCAGTTCCCTCAAACGGGAAGCAAGGATGGCGTAATCGTACCTGCTGGTGATAAAAATGGAGGAATCCGGCAAAAAATTCACTATTGTTCCCGAATGTTCCGTTTCTCCTATGACTTTTACAGCTTCAAGGGGTTTGCCGTATGCATATTCCTGTTCAAATATCTGCCCGTTCCTGAGAATGGTAACTTTAAGCCTTGACGAAAGGGCGTTTACAACCGAAACACCTACCCCGTGAAGACCACCCGATACCTTATAGGAATCCTTATCGAATTTACCCCCGGCATGAAGCACGGTCATAACGACTTCAAGCGCCGATTTCTGTTCCTTTTCGTGAAAGTCGGTGGGGATACCACGGCCATTATCGGTAACGGTAATTGAATCATCGGGGTGAATGATCACATCAATAGTATTGCAATACCCTGCAAGAGCCTCGTCAATAGAGTTGTCAACAACCTCATACACAAGATGATGAAGCCCGCGCACGTTAACGTCGCCAATGTACATGGCAGGCCGTTTGCGAACAGCCTCCAGGCCCTCTAAAACCGTAATGTTTTCGGCAGTATAATTCTGGCTTGCTTTATCTTTTTCTATATCAGTCATAATCAATAACTTGTATTAAAATTTATAATTTACAAAGATACGAAAAATTAATGTTAAAAATCGCTTCAAAACATCAATAAAATCAAGGTTTTTATTAACAATTTACAGTGGAAAAATACGGATGCGGGATAAAGGCGCTAAGCGCCGATGACCGGATAATGGCGCTTCGCGCCGATGACGTGATATCCAGTCCTCCGGTTATCTTGATTTCAGTAAATTTTCAGCTATTATCCCTGCGGATTTGCCATCACCGAAATCCTGACGCTGGGGGGCATGGGGCAGGGCTGAATTAACGGCCAGGACGATTTTATCCGGGTCGGGGCCTGTGACAATATTCCAGTTGTCGTGAAGGGTTTCGACCCATTCGGTTTCGGTTCTCATGGTAATGCATTGTCTTCCCAGGAAGTAAGCTTCCTTTTGAAGTCCGCCCGAGTCGGTAAGGACCTTGTTTGCATGCATGGTAAGCCATAGCATTTGCAGGTAACCCACTGGTTCGATGAGGATCACATTGGAAGGGATGTTTATTTGGGTATTCAGCAACCTGGCCGTACGCGGGTGGACCGGCAGAACGACGGGGCTTCCGATGCGTGAAAACGCCAGGAAGATATTTTTAAGGTTTTCGGGATGGTCGGTATTTTCGGCCCTGTGTATGGTTGCAAGATGATATGCCGGCGGTAAGCCCGGGGTACGGTATTTATCCCCTCCCGAAACAATCATTTCCCTGTAATACAGCACCGAATCGTACATCACGTCGCCGCTGAACACCGTCTGGGCTTCAAGTCCCTCGTGTTTAAGGTTATTGATGGCGGTGAGGGTAGGGGCAAACAGCAGGTCGGAGATCCTGTCGGTAATGATGCGGTTGATCTCTTCGGGCATCATCCTGTTGAAGCTTCTCAGACCTGCTTCCACATGGGCAACAGGGATATGCAGTTTGGTTGCAGCCAGGGCCCCGGCAACAGTCGAATTGGTATCCCCGTAGACCAGGGTCCAGGCGGGTTTCTCTTTCAGAAGAACGTCTTCAATCCCCTGGAGCATCATCCCGGTCTGGTAGGCATGGCTTCCCGAGCCCACTTCGAGGTTGTAGTCGGGTTCAGGGATATGGAGCTGGCTGAAAAAGATATCCGACATGTTCTGGTCGTAATGCTGGCCAGTATGCACCAGGATCTCCTCCAGGCCGGCCGTAGCCCTGAGCACCCTCGACACTGCTGCCGCCTTGATGAACTGCGGCCTTGCGCCTATTACGGAAACAATTTTCATATTCTCAGGATATCATCCGCAAACAAATAAAAAAATAAGCAACAGTCCTGTAAGCAGGATCCTGTTCCGGTAAACCGGCTTCTGTCATCTATCTAATCCGGAAGTCGTCCTCCGGCTTCAGCGGCCTACCCCCCGGCATCGGACGAGCAATCCTTGGCATCCGGTGTACATGGCCTTTCAACACATGGGGTTTACCCTCAGGGGCAGTTGCCTGCGCCCGACGTGAGCTCTTACCTCACATTTTCACCCTTACCTTGCGGCGGTTTTTTTCTGTGGCACTTTCCGTCACCGGCTTTGGGCCGGCGCCTTCCCGTTAGGAAGCATGGCGCTCTGTGTTGTCCCGACTTTCCTCTGCGTTGCCGCAGCGACAGAACGAACTGTTGCAGCACAAAGGTACAAATAATCGGGATATTTCGCCTACCTTTGCAGCCCCCAAAAACCTCCCTTTTGAAAGATCTGAGCAGCGGCAACGAAGGTAAACTTATATTGAAATTTGCGATCCCCATGTTGCTTGGCAATATATTCCAGCAATTTTACAGCCTTATCGACAGCATCATCGTAGGGAAGTTCATCGGCAAAGGGGCGCTGGCGGCAGTAGGCACATCCATGCCTATCAGCTTCCTGCTGATCTCGCTGTTCATCGGCATCACCATGGGGTTCACCATCATCGTTTCACAGTATTTCGGGGCAAAAGACATGGGGAGGGTGAAAAAAGCCATCAACACTCTCTACATCTTCATTTTCTTTACGTCCATCGTGATGAGCGTGATAGGGATACTGATCTCGGGCTGGATCTTCCGCATCATAGGCATGGATCCCGCCATCATCCCACAGGCAAAACTCTTTCTCGACATATTCATGGCCGGCCTTCTGTTCCTGTTCGGGTATAACGGCACCAGTGCCATCCTTCGCGGGCTGGGCGATTCCAAAACACCCCTGTACTTCCTCATCGGTTCGGTAGCCCTCAACATCATACTTGACATTATATTCGTTCCCATCCTCGGCTGGGGTGTATGGAGCGTGGCTGTGGCAACGGTGATCTCAGAAGGCGCCGCTTTCATCTCGCAGATCATCTATCTGAACCGTTACCATAAAGTGATCAATTTTTCGTTTGCCGACCTGAAATTCGACAGGGAGATCTTTAACAAAGGCATCAGGATAGGGTTGCCCACCGGGCTGCAGCAGACCTTTGTGGCAGCGGGCATGGTCACTTTGTACGGAATAGTGAACAAGTTCGGGCTTGATGCCAATGCCGCGTACAGTGTAGCGGGGCGGATAGATAATTTCGCAGCCATGCCCGCCATGAGCTTTTCTATGGCCCTGAGTACTTTCGTTGGGCAAAACCTTGGCGCCAACAAGCCCGAGAGGGTGATTGCCGGGCTGAGGTCAACCCTGGCCATGACCGCGGTGATCTCGGTCGCGGTATCATTTGTAACGGTGATCTTCGGGAAGTACCTGATGCATATGTTCACCAATGACCCGGTAGTTATTGAACTGGGCCGGGGCTACCTGGCCGTGATAGGTTCCTTTTACATTCTGTTTTCGACCATGTTCGTTTTGAACGGGGTCATGCGGGGCGCAGGGGATACCCTGATCCCTATGTTTGTCTCCCTTATCGCCCTGTGGGTTATCAGGATCCCGATCGCCACCCTTCTGTCAACTCATTTTGGCCTGGGGATCTACGGCGTTTACTGGTCCATGCCCATCGGCTGGTTTGTAGGGGCCTCCCTTTCATTCGCTTATTTTCTTACCGGCCGCTGGAAAAGGAAAGCGGTGGTGAAATATTCGAAGGAGGGGAAGAGAGTTGAGTAGCGAAATAGCGAAATAAAGGGCTTATGAAACAAGACCGTCGAGCAAGGTTGCAAGCTTCCCGGTGAGTTCCTTCCTTGAATATTGTTCAATGCATTTGGACTTCGTGCTCACTGATCCGCATACAAAATCATTATAAAGACTGCGGATGTGATCCTTCATTACCGAAACATCCCCGAAACCGGCAAGGAGGCCGGCCTGGGTCTCTGCCAGTATGGCTGCGGCATCCCCGTTCGGGGGCCCGAGGCAGAGGATGGGACGGCGGGCGGCAAGGTATTCAAAGAATTTCCCCGTCAAAATCATTTTCGCATTGGGGGTATTGTTGATGATCAGAAGCAGGACAGCCGATTGCTGCTGGCATTTCACCACCTCGTCGTGCGGGAGGTAATCGATTTTGTTCACGAAGGATTTCAGCCCGTAATGCGCTATGGATTCCATCACCTTGTAATCAACCTTGCCCACCAGTTTGATCTCGAGATCCCTGGCAAAAGCGGGGTCCGAGGCAAGCATCTCCTGCAGGGCGATCCAGAGGGTTTCGGGATTCCTTGTACTCACCAGGGTCCCGATATGCGCTATGGAGAATTTCTTATCGATTTCGGGCGGATGGCTTTGGGCGGTATCATCCGGGTCGTAACCGTTTGTGATCACCTCGTACCGGCGTTCATGCAGAATGCGGCAGTCTTCGGCCATGCTGCGGCTGATCACGGTAACTGCATCGGCCCTGCTTAAAACCTGCTTCTCCAGTTTTTTATGCCTGGCATCGGCCCGGGCCGAAAGCCTGAGATCCTTATAAAAATCTATATTGGTCCAGGGATCCCTGAAATCGGCAAGCCATGGCAGCTTAATTTTTTTTGCCAGGGCCATGGCGATCAGGTGCATGCTGTGGGGAGGACCTGTGGAAATCACTGCTTTTACAGGGTTCGTTTCAAGGTAGTTGAGAAGGAATTTCACCGAGGGCCTGATCCAGAATTTACGTGCATCGGGGATGAAAAAATTACCCCTGACCCATACCGAGAAATTTTCGAGCATGGAATTCTTTTTCTTCTCCGAAAGAAAAGCCGCATTGATCTTGTCCTCCTTTTTCTGGCCCAGGAGTTTTTTATAGGTATCGTAAGGTTCCCATATAGGCTGTTTGATGACTTCGAGCCCCGGGGGAATGTCTTTTGCCAGGGAAAGGTCGGTCTCGGGGAATTCGGGATTTTCGGGGGTATACACCACGGGCTCCCATCCGAAGCTGCGGAGGTATTTCACAAACTTAAGCCAGCGCTGAACACCGGCTCCCCCGCTGGGAGGCCAGTAATAACTTATAATAAGTACGCGTTTCATGCCTTTTTGGCAAACATCTCCTTTGCTCCGTATGCAATCCCGGCAACAACAAGCAGTATCAGCACTATGGAAGAGACCAGGCTCACTTTCTCGCCAAGGTAATACGCCCTGGGTTCGAATCTGAATTCCACCTTATGTTCTCCGGCGGGCAGAATCATAGCCCTCAAAACATAATTGGCGCGGAAATGAGGGGTAAGGGTGCCGTCAACATAGGCGTTCCATCCCTTGGGATAGTATATCTCGGAAAACACTGCAAGACCCGGGTTTCTGGCTTTGTAATTATATTTCAGGTCGTTGGGCTGGTAATCGGTAAGCCTGATATAATCGAGGGTGTCTTTTGAGGGGGTCCAGGATTTAAGGTTCTCGCCGAACTTTTTGTCAACAATAGCCAGATCCGAAGGATTGAAGCCGTTAAGGGCCGCCAGTTCCTGGTCGGCATTATCCACCAGCTTGTATTCGTTCACAAACCAGGCGTTGCCAAGGGCCTGGGGATTCTGCTGGGCCATGGGCTGCTTGTTCTGGTCGGGGACGATCACGTAACGGGTGTTCAGCATGTTGATCACGGCCATATTGTTTTTCTCGATATGGGTCTCAAACAGTTCCTGGTAACGGCGCAGCTTGGCACCGTGATATCCTCCCAGTGACTTATGGAAGTATGAAGTGCTGGCATCCATCAACGGGCTTACCGTAACATTGAGCACCCTGAAGTCGGGATCCTTGTCATTAAGTATCATCTGATCGGCAGTCGAGGGGTCGAACGGGGTGTCGACCCTTGATTTGGATGTAAAGCTCTCATCATTGAGGTACCTTTTGTCGACGGTGAACATATCGCCCAGGATAAACACTATGAGGCCGATATAGGCATATTCTTTTTTGATTTTCTTGTTGATGACGAGCCAGAGCGTACCTGCCGTGAGGGTTATATACATGAAGGACCTGAATGCATCGGCCCTGCAAACGGCCTTGCGGTCGTCGCGTATGGCCTGCATCAGCCAGTCGGGGAATGATTTGGCATAAGAAGCATCATTGGGAGAGGTGAAATTCAGGAACATATCGGGGACCACGGCAAAAATCAGGGTGAGTCCGCCGGCTATGCCGAAAGCATAATAAAGAGCCTTGTTGAGTTTGCCGGTTGTTGACATTTCGTCAAACACCACTTTTATGGCCAGGAACCCCAGAAGGGGCATGGTGAGTTCAGCTATGATGAGCGTCATGGTGACCGCCCTGAATTTGTTGTAACCCGGGAAGTAATTAAGGAAAAGATCGGTGAACCACATGAAGTTATGCCCCCATGAAAGCATCAGCGAAATCAGGGTTGCCGCAAGCAGCCACCATTTAAGCGGTCCTTTCACTATGATCAGCCCGAGAAAGAAAAGGAAAATGATGATGGATCCTATATAAACAGGGGATGTCCAGGGCTGGTTCCCCCAATACATCAGGCCCGACTGCCCGGCGAACTGTCTGATATTATCTTCAGGGACATTGTTGGTGCGAAGGGCTTTGGCAACATTGGAGTTCTGTCCCGGGGCTTCGTTGGAGGAGCCACCGTAGAAATCGGGAATAAGCAGGGTCATTGTTTCGCCCACACCGTAACTCCACTGGGTTGCATAGCTTTTATCCAACCCCGAGGTACGGTTCTCTTTCTGGGATGTGAGATCCGATTTCCCCCTGATGGTATAATTGCCGTATTCGTAAGTAGTCCAGAGCAGAGAAAGGTTTGTGAGGACTGCAAAAGCGAGGGCAACGACCAGGAGTGAAACCGATTTCAGGTAGGGAACGAAGGATTTGTTCCTGAAAGCATACACCAGCTCCACCAGCCCGAGAATGAGGGCTGTGAGGGCCAGGTAATAAGTGATCTGCAGGTGGTTCTGTTTGACTTCAAGGGAAAGGAAAACGGCCGTAAGTATGAACCCCCACAGGTATTTCTTTCTCAGGGTCAGAATCATCCCTGCAAGCACAGGTGCTATATACCCTATGGCATGTGCCTGGGAATTATGCCCCGCCTCAATGATGATGAAAAAGTAGGATGAAAAGGCATAAGCTATGGAGCCTGCCACCGCAAGCCAGGGATTGAGGTCAAGAACCAGCAGCAGTATGAAAAACCCTATAAAATAAAGGAATACGATATTCGCCGGATGAGGGAGCCCGAGAGTAAGAACATTGTCGACAAAACCAAGCAGGTTCCCGGCATATTTCGTTGAGATCTGGTAAGCGGGCATGCCCCCGAACATGGAATTGGTCCACAAGGGTTCCTGGCCTGTTTTAGCCCTGTAGTCGATAATTTCCTTTGCAGCGCCTTTCCAGTGAACGATATCACTCTGGAGGATCTGTTTGCCTTCGATAAGAGGGGCAAGGAAGGCCATGGTGATGGCCAGGAAAATAATAATGGCGACCAGGTACGGCCATGCTGACTTAAAGTTCAGGTTTTTCATGCGATTGTTCTTTAACGGATTGAATGCTAAAAATAAAAAAAAGAAGATAATGGGAATTATCTTCTTTTTATAACGTCAGAACCGGGTTAGCGGTATTTTCAAAACCGGGAAAATTATTTCTTGTCGGTTTGTTCGTCAGATACGGTCAGTTTTTTTCTGCCTGTTGCCCTTCTGTTAGCAAGAACCCTGCGTCCGTTTGCTGTAGACATTCTTTCACGGAAACCATGTTTGTTCTTTCTTTTCCTGTTCGAAGGGTGAAATGTTGGAGCTGCCATTGTGTTCTTATTTTAGGGCTGCAAAATTACGATATTATTTTAAATCCCCAAGGAAATTATTTCAAAGGGATGTTTTTTAATGTTTCAACCAGGTAATCCCAGAATTTTTTCACCGAAGCAATCTCTGTTTTTTCATCAGGGGAATGTGGTGAAACTATGGTCGGGCCAACCGATATCATATCCCAGTTGGGATAGGTGCCTCCGAGGATACCGCACTCAAGTCCAGCATGGATTGCCTTGATGAGGGGTTCTTTCCCGAACATTTTCTTGTACAGCTCAAGCATCAGCCTGAGGATCTCTGAATCGGGATTTGGTTTCCAGCCCGGATATTGTCCGTCGAAAGTGATTTCGGCCCCGGCCATGGTAAACACTGCATCCACCATGTTTTCAAGGTCGTTTTTCGCGGTGTCGACCGAACTGCGCAGCAGGGTTTGTCCAAGTATCACGTTGTTTTCGGTTTTAAGCACCCCTATATTGATGGACGTTTCAACAAGCCCTGGCATTTCGTTGCTCATGCGGATCACTCCGTTAGGGCAGGCGTAAAGGGCGCTGATGATATTTCCCTGGCTTACTTCGTCGATCAGGGATACAGGTTTTTCGGCGGGGGTAAGAATTATTTTCATGGTAGGCTCCACAGCCGACAGTTCTTTCCTGATGATCTTTTCGAGATCTGCAACAACGGCAGCGAATGCAGCTTTATGTTCAACCGGTATCACGATCCAGGCGGCGGCTTCCCTCGGGATGGCGTTCCTGAGGCTTCCGCCTTCGATTGTTGCCAGCCTCAGCCCGAAATTTTTAATTCCTTCCCAGAGAACGCGGGTAAGGACCTTTATTGAATTTCCCCTTTCAAGACGGATGTCAACACCGCTGTGGCCGCCTTTCATGCCTGTAACGTTCAGTTTAAAAGCTTCAACAGCCAGGGGAACGTTTGCCGTTTTGAAACGGAACGTAAAGTTGCCGTTTGTTCCCCCTGCGCAACCGATATATAATTCGCCTTCTTCCTCGGTGTCGAGGTTCAGGAGGATGTCACCTTTAAGTGTGCCGGCTTTTACGCCCATAGCGCCTGTCATCCCGGTTTCTTCGTCGGTTGTGATGAAAGCTTCGATGGGGCCGTGTTTCAGGTCTTTCGATTCAAGCACCGCCAGGGTTGCTGCCACGCCCATCCCGTTATCGGCTCCCAGGGTAGTGCCTTTGGCTTTTACCCAGCCGTTGTCGATATAGGTTTCAATCGGGTCTTTTTCAAAATCATGGTTGGTGTCGTTGTTCTTCTGGGGCACCATATCCATATGCCCCTGCAGGACAACGCCTTTGCGGTTTTCCATGCCTGGTGTAGCGGGTTTGCGGATGATTACATTGCCCACTTCATCTATAATGGTTTCAAGGCCAAGGTTCTTTCCGAACTGGTAAAGAAAATCCCTCACCTTGTCTTCGTGCTTCGAGGGGCGTGGGATCTGTGTAAGGCTGTAGAAGTTTTTCCACAGCAGAGCGGGTTCGAGGTTTAAAATATCTTTACTCATAATAAAAGGGATTTTACATTGGTTGATATTGCAAATATAGCGAAATTCATAATCGAAGCCGTCCTATGCCGGTTAATTCAGCATATTATATGCCTGCGGATCAAGTTTCACCAGGGTATCCATCAGAAGTTTATTGAGCGCCGCATCAGGCTTGGTGAATACTTCCCCGAGAAGCTCCCTGAACCTGAGCAATTCCTTCATAAGATTTGGATTCTTTGGATCACCAACAGTAAGATCGGTCAACTCAAAAGCCCTTTCCCAGGAATGAATAGCGTTGTCATAATCCTGTTTTAATAATGCATTCTGTGCGCGGTTCAGTTCATTGGCAATCGTTAGCAACTGCTGGTGGCGGGGGTATGAGAACCATTTATCGGTGGTGAGGTTTTTGTGATAGATTAAGGGATACATGCTGTGGATCAGAGATTTATATAATTAAACGGTTAACGATTGCTTCAATCTGCTGTTTGAGGGAGTTATCCCCGATCTCCATGGAACGGTTGCCCTGAGATGGCCTGATATTTATGAATGACGTAAATTCCAACCTTTCATTCCGTCCTTTGAAAGGATAAATATTGGCCCCCCAAAGATCCTGCTGGGCCGATCCGTTTTCAAGTAAAAACTGCTCAAGGTCGGCATGCATATCGGCATCAATTGCAAGAATCCCCTGACCGACATCAACAACGATCTTCATCATTTCGGTAAAATCAATTTCCCTGGTTTCCCAAAGCCTGGCCAGGTCGGTCGGAACTGTAATAATTCTCATAAAGTGAAAATGTATTGAGTTTTCAAATGTATAAAAGGCAATTTTAACTGGAGGAAGTTCCTTTAGATTATCCCATGATCTTATCAATAACAGGCAGGAGATTCGGAATATCAACCGCTACTGTTTGATAAACAATATTCAAATCTACATCGATGTAATCATGAATTAGTTTATCACGAATTCCTGCCATGTCTTTCCAAGGCACTTCCGGGTGTTTTTCTTTGAAGGTGTCGGAAATCCTTTTTGTTGCTTCACCCATGATTTCAATCTGCCTGATACAAGCATCCTGAAGCTGCGTATTTTCAAGAAAAGCTTCCCGATTAATATCAGAAGAGTAAGTAATAATCTTATTCAGGCTGTTTTCAATGTGTTCCAGGTATATTGAATCGTCTTTCATGCTTGAAAAATGATTTTCAGATCAGCCTCAATATACTTTCGTAGTTTTTGATTTTTAATGGCACCGTCGGAAACAAGGTCGACCTTTACCTCCAGTAATTCCGATAATTCACGCTCAATACGAACCAATTGAAATAAGGAAATAGAAGTATTCAGGTTTATCAGAATATCAAGATCACTGCCAGGCATGTTTTCCTCCCTGGCATAGGATCCAAATATGCCTACTATTAAAGGATTGTATTGTTGCAGGTAATCAACAATTATTTTATTTTTTTCAGCACCGAGCATTCCTTTAATTCTTTATACAAAAATACAACATTTTGAGCAATTCCTGATTTAGTTGAAAAAACATCGACAATGGATCAGACAACAGCTATTGAAATAAGCAAAAAGTATCTGCGGATATTGTTACAGCGCAATTATCACGATAATCAAGTCGTTTTATAATCTTGCTCTCCAAAAGACCTGCGAATTTAATTTTTTAAACACCTCACCGCAAACGCGTTCGACCTGTTCGAGTAGTAATCAGAAACTGAAAAATTCTGCAGGTTCACCCCATGCGATAAAGCTTTTATAGTACCATAAGGATTTGAGGTCCAGTAGAGGATTGCAAAGCCCTGGAACTTCCAGCTTATGTTACTATAAACAATCCCGCTTTCTTTGGCTCTGAACCCATTGAAAATGGAATCCTGCAAAGGTTTCCCTGCCAGGGCCTGGTTCTGGTAAATGGTGAACAGTGTGTTCCATTCGCTTTGGGTAGGTACATGCCATCCCGGCGGACAAAGTCCCTGGGCGCCGGGAGTATTAGAATAGGCCATCAGCTCATCCCATTGATATAGTCCACCGTAAAGAGTACAGTTTGCAGCATTGTCACTGTAACAATATTTTTCATTGATACAATTGTCGGTCTGCTCGCTTGTGCCTTGCAGAGAAGTTCCGTAATCCAGGTTCTTCTGCATCCAGCACTGGGTTCCAATCTGGACCGTAGGATAGACTTTATTATCCCGGATATCGCTGAGGTTATTCCCGCAACTGAAAACAGCCGCGGCCTGAACGATGATGTTTTTGGTCATTGCCGAGCTGCAGGATGATACATTGGTGTAGGAATAAGTGATCGTTTTTATTCCCGCGCCTGCAAAAGAAGGCGTAAATATCCCGCTGAAAGAATTCACACCCGGTCCTGAATAGACTCCGCCGATAGGTACCCCGCCTTTGAGTTTGAAAGCTGCCGCATTGATGGTGGTGATGCTGTCGAAGCAGTAAGGAAATGATACCTGGGGAAGCGGCAGTGAGTTCATCACGATTTTGTTCGAGGATGCAGGATTGTTGGTCACGCAGGACAGGTTAGACGTTATGACGCAACGGATGCTGTCGCCAGGCTGGGGGGCATAGGAATAATTGGAGGAATTGCTTCCCTGGTCAGCCCCGTTTACTTTCCATTGATAGCTTGGCAATGTCCCTCCGTTTATCGGGGTTGCCGTATAATTAACGTTCGTTCCCGGGCAGAATGGATTGGGGTTTGCAGTGATGGAAATTCCTGCCGGGATACTATTGTTGACCACCATGGTGATGGTATTGCTTGTAGCCGGATTACTTTGCGTACAAGGCAAGTTGGAGGTGAGTGTGCAAGTAATCACATCAGTATTCACCGGATTATAGGTATAGGTTGAACTATTGTTGCCGGTATTGGCTCCGTTTACTTTCCATTGATATGTTGGAGCTGTTCCGCCATTGGTTGGTGTCGCAGTAATAGTCACTGCATTCCCGGAGCAGAAAGGATTTGCTGATGCGGTAATTGCAATACCGACGGCCAGGTTTGGATTGACCGTCATGCTTACTGCATTACTTGTTGCCGGACTTCCCGTTGCGCAAACGGCATTTGATATCAGCACACAACTAACAATATCCCCGTTAAGCGGAATATAGGAATAGACCGGATTGTTTGAGCCAAGACTTAGCCCGTTCACCTTCCACTGGTAAACAGCTGAAGATCCGCCGTTAACAGCAGCAGTTGTAAATGTCACTGAAGTTCCTGAACAAACCGGGTTTGCCGATGGTGTGATATTAACCGAAACCGGCAACAAAGGATTGACAAGCATTGAAATAGTATTGGATGTTGCAGGATTGTTGTAAACGCAAACTGTGTTGGATGAAGTGAGGATGCAGCGTATGACATCATTATCAGCCGGAGTATAAGTATATACAGATGAATTGCCCCCGGTGTTAAGGTTATTGACTTTCCATTGATAGGAGGGAGAAGAACCTCCATAGGTTGGTGTTGCTGTAAACGTGACGGAAGTTCCTGCGCAAATATTATTCAACGATGTTGAAATGCTCACTTTCACCGAATCCCCAGGATTTACAGTAACAGGAAAATGCAGCGCTGATCCGCTGCAGCTTCCGATCTTTGGAGTGATATGATAGGTTACAATACCGGGAGTGGAAAGGGAATTGACCAGTACCTGGTTTATGACCAAACCGGAATCTGCCGAAAACCCTGTGACATTGCCGAGGGTAAGGGTTGCAGTCCAATGAAACGCTGCGCCGGGCGGAGCGGACGAAAGGGAAATGTTGGTTAATTCTCCTGTACAAATGGTTTTATTCAATGGGTTGTTGGCTAAGACAGGGATGGCTGTGGTTATAAGCTGAACGGTATCTCTTCCGATACAACCGTTAGATCCTGTAACTATAGCGGTGTATGTCCCGGTTAGCCCTGTTTTGAAAGTTTGATTAGTTCCTACAGTAGTTCCCAGGCCAAGGTTTTTCCACAAGTAAGTGCATCCGCTGCAGGCGCCTGCATCAAAGGTCACAGAATCACCGGTACAAATGGTTTGATCGGGGCCAAGATCAGGTTGGGGCCCGGGTAAAACAGTTACAAGCTGCCAGGCAGTGTCCATTCTCCTGTCGTTATGCCTTACGATCAAGGCTACATTGTATGACCCGGCAGAAGAGTAGATATGGAATGGGGTTGACAGGTTTGAGAAGTTCCGGTTCCCTGAAGAGGGATCACCGAAATCCCAGTGAAGGCTATCCACCGGTGGAAACAGGGTTGTTGAAAAATTAATGCTGTCACCGCTGCATTGCCCGTTATGGCTTAAATAAACATAATATCGTTGTAATAACTGTGGAAGTCCGCTAAATCCATCATGTCCAAGCAAGTCAACCGCATTAATCTGAAAATTACATCCCGACCCCTGAACGGAGGGGTTGTTTATTAAATTAAGGTATGGCATTGCGTTAACCGAACAATATATCTTCCGATCAGGACCCAACTGTAATCCGGAACTCCAGTTCCCTAAATTTGGAGCGATTGTATCTCTTGACTGAACAAAGGATAGTGAATCTTGTTTAGTAGCATCGAATTGAACAATTTGTGAATGGCCTGTTAAAATATTGTATTCGCTTGCGTACAAATATTTTGAATCAAGTGAAAATTCCATTGAGGCCATACCACCATTGGGCAGGAACGATCCGGCTATCAGGAACAAAGGGGTTATCTGCCCGGTCTGGGAATTAAAATTACATACTTCTAAAACAGATGATGTTGGTTTTTTGGGGTCAAAATAATTGTATGCAGCTATCAATTGATTACCATCAGGTGAAATTTTAATTTCACGCATCAGATGTTCATGAGGTGTGTTTGGATTGATAGGGAGTAAACTATTGCTTAAAACCGCTGTAGTATCTAATCCTGTGTCATTGATCAGGTAGGATGCGTAATAGGAAGAATAATGATATTTCCTGCTCACAATCCATGCAAATTTATTGTTGCGATGTCTTGTGCCGGTAACATTCATACCAGCATCCCAGGCACTTGGAATCAAAATGTTTTTCTGCCCTGAGGGGATATCACCCAGGGCGGTATCCAATCGCATATCAATAACTGAATACCTTAATCCTTCCGGATTTCGGTGTGCTGAGTCCCATGGAATCCCGACAGTAAACACATAATAAAAATTGGAATCGTGTAAATATGGCACATAAAAAATAATCTGAGTTCCAAGGTCAGGATATGGATTCAACCCATATCCGTTCGGCATAACGAAGTGATGCCTGTTATAAACTTTGACTCCATCAGAATAAAATAAAAGATGACCCAGGGAATCAGATACAGTAATCGATGTGCCTGTTTCCCAGAAAGCTGTTGAACAGTTTGTCAGGGCCACAGGCGTTCCATAATTAAACGTACTACCCGCATGATCTCCGAAATACCAGTTGTTGAATTCACCCTGGGAAAAGGAAAATACAGGGAAAATAAGGCTGATGAAACAAAGTACCAGAAGCCTCATTTTAAGGGCTGTTTTACCGTACCTGATCATACTTTTAGTCTCAATCAAGCTGTAAGCCGGGCAATAAAGGGTATAATATTTCCTGTTTGGTTGAAGGCCAAACCACAAAATAAAAACGGTGAAGAGTTTAATCCCCACGAAATAAAGACTTTAATTCAGGTTTTTCGTTGTCCTGTAAAGAGTAAAGATATAGTATTTTGCACAATTATATTCTAAAAGGCAATTTAAACCCCCGGGTAAATTCCCCTCAGCCTGCATAGGAATAGGAGGTCCGGGGTTTGCAGGGGTTAGTACCAAGAATTCCTAGCGGATCCCGGGGTCTTTCTGGATTTCCCTGAAGCTGATGAACCTTTGCTGATATAACATTGAGAGGAATTTGCCCACCCTTTCCTCGGTTTCTTCGATGGGCTGGAGCTTGTCGGGGAATGTTTGTTTGAGATTGTTACAGATCTCGCCCGTACTTTGTTTGCCGTCGATCTGTTCCCATACAGCCGAACCGAAGGCGTCAAGCTTGATCTTTATGAACTCCTCCTTCCATTTGGGCTGAAAAAGCTTGTTTGCCAGGTTGTTCCTGAAGCGGGGCAGGAGAATGTTAAGGGTGTCTTCCTCCCTTTTTTCGGTCTCCATCAGCCTCAGGGGATGAAGGTCAAGGGTATTGGCTGCTTTGAGGATCTTTCGCCGTTTTAAAAAGGATACTTCCATAGGATAAGATAAAATGGGGCTGGCAACTGAAAAGTTGCCAGCCCCGTGATGAAGGATATCATAATTACATGCCTGATGCGGGGGGAGCCGGTTCGTCGGGCTTGCCTGCATTCTTCAGGGGGATCTGGATCAGCACAAAGGCGATGATCGCAATGATGACAAGGCTGATGAAGTAATTCGGGTTCCTGAAGAATACGAAATGGTCGTAAAGGAAGATCTCGAATGCCGCGAATATGGCTATGACAAGTCCCATTAGGGCCTCGCCCGCGATCATGCCCGATGCCAGCAGCACGCCTGTGTTCTCGACCCGTATCTTCTGGGCTTCGTTAAGCTTGCGCTTTCCTGTGAAATAGTCCACGCCTCCCTTGATGAGTCCGCCTACAAAAATGGCGAAGGTTGTTTCCAGGGGAAGGTACATCCCTACGCTCACAAGCATCGGGCTGCGCACCTGCATAAGGATAAAGGCAACGCCCATGAGCATTCCCGAGATGATAAGGGGCCATGCCATGGCGCCTTCAACAATACCGCGGGAAAGGATGGCCATAAGACCGGCCTGGGGTGCCGAAAGGTTACGGCTTCCGAAACCTCCCTGGTAACCCAGGTTCTTGCCCGAAGCAATATCGCCTTCGTTGAGATAAGCAAGTACCACGAACATGACTGCACCTGCAAGGATAACGCCGATGATGTCACCGATCTGCATCCTCCAGGGAGTACCGCCAAGGATATGGCCGGCTTTAAGGTCCTGGAGCATTTCACCTGCCACGGCTGCCGAAACACAAACGATGGCTGCTACCCCGAGTACGGTTGCAACGCCTGCATTGCCCTGTACGCCCAGGCCTACAAGGATCAGCGCGGTTACTACCAGGGCGGTAAGAGTAAGCCCGCTGATGGGGTTGTTGCTCGAACCCATGATACCTACCAGGTAGCCCGATACGGCTGCGAAGAAGAATGCCAGGATGATCATGACGGTTGAAGCCACGATGGCGATCAGCAGGTTGGTCTGGAAAATAAAGTATGTAATGGAGAAAGTGAGGACGGCGACTGCAAGAATACCTACGATGATAGCGCCAAAGCTCAAGTCTTTTTCGGTACGGGGAGCTGATTGTCCCATTCCCTGGGCTGCTTTTTTAACGTCGGTGATGGACCGACCCACGCCTGTGATCAGGCTCTTTCTCATTTTATAAAGGGTAAATGCTGCGCTCACAAGCATGCCGCCTATAGCGATAGGCCTTACAATGAATTTCCATATCTGCAGCATCTGGTATGCAGGGTCGTTTACCTTGGTCATGGCTTGTTCCAGCGTAAGGGTTGCATCCTTGCTCATAAGGAAGGAGGCCCATGCCTGGAAATCCATGCCTGGTAAAATAAAATACATGATCATGGGAACCATAAGTCCCCAGGCCAGGAGGCCTCCGCTGAAGTTAAGCGCTCCGAGTTTCGGTCCAATGATATAACCAACGCCCATGTATGCAGGGCTTACACCGGGAGAACTGAGCATCATGCCGCCCTTGCCAGTGAATACCGTACCTGAGATGGTCTGTTTTCCCCAGAAAACGAATTTTTCCCAGAGGTAAAGAAAGAATTTAAGTTCGCCAAGCAGTTTTACGGCAGCTCCAAGGCCCATGGCCCAGAAGAGGTATTTGGAACCGCCTGAACCGCCTTGTCCTGCCTTGTGGATCTCGGCAGCGGCAACGGATTCGGGGAAGGGCAGTTCGGCATCTTCAACCATCACGCGGCGAAGCAGGGCCACGAACATGATGCCCAGGATACCGCCGGCTATGAGGATAAGCGATGAGGTGACATAATGACCAAACGTGAAAAATTCGGGCCAGATACCTGATACGAAAAATGCCGGAAGGGTGAAAATTGCGCCTGCGGCAACGGATTCCCCTATGGAACCTACAGTACGTGTGAAGTTCTCTTCAAGGATAGTCCCCCGCATGATACGGAGCAGGGCCATCCCAAGAACGGCAGCAGGATAGGTCGCGGCGATGGTCATCCCTGCCTTAAGCCCCAGGTAAGCATTTGCAGCCCCGAGGATAACGGCAAAGAACAAGCCTACGATCAGCGCCCGCACCGTGAATTCCTTCATATGCGTTTCGGCGGAGACGAAGGGTAAATACTTTTTAGCTTCAGCCATAATCGTGAGTTTTTAATTTTTTGCTAAATAACGAAAAAAGGAGCAACCTAACAAGGAATATTGAAATAGTGAACAATGAATAATCACCAGTCCCCAGCCCCCAGGTCCTGGTCACTGGTACAGGTGAAGGAGTTTCTTGGTTTCGAAGTACTCTTCGGTGAAAAATTCCGATAAGGGATAAATCTTCCATTCGGCCCTGATCAGCTTCAGCTCTTCCTCGAAATCGCCTCCCTTGAGATAAAGAAAACCGTTTTCAAGGCTGTTTTCCCCGCCTTTGATGACCAGCTTTTTCAGAGCCGAGCTGAAATCGGCTACGTTGGTTACCGAACGCCCCAGTATGAAATCATAGGGTTGTTTCAGGTTCTCATACCTGCAGTTCAGGGCTTTTGCATTGCCCAGGCCCAGTTCATTGATAATGGAATCGGCTACGTGGATCTTTTTCCCGATTGAATCCACCAGCACAAATTCCGATTCGGGGAACATGATGGCAAGGGGTATGCCCGGGATCCCGCCCCCGGTGCCGGCATCCATGATCCAGCTGCCGGGTTTGAACTGTATCACTTTTGCAATACCCAGGGAATGCAGTATATGCCTTTCCTCGAGATGTTCTATATCCTTACGGCTGATGACATTGATACGGCTGTTCCATTCGGGATACAATTCGAGCAAACGGGCAAACTGTTGGGATTGCTTTTCGCTGAGGCTGGGGAAATATTTCCTGATCAGTTCCATAAAAAATCCGGGTGCTGAAAACACCCGGACTACATTATTTTATATTCTCAAGCACGAAAACTAAAGTTCAGGCTTTATTCCTTTGGAGCTTCGGCTGCCGGTTCTTCGGGAGCGCCGGCTTCTTTGGGTTCGGCTTTCTTCTTTGGCTTGGCAACTTTTGGCTTTGCTTCAGCTTCTTCGGTCTTTGCTTCAACTTTTTTTACAGCTGCCTTCTTTGCAGCTTTCTTTTCTTCTGCTGCGACCTCAGCTGCGGCAGGCTTTACATGCTCATCAACCGGCTTTGCTTTTACTTTTATTTCTTTTGGCTTAGGGGGCTCAACAATTCCTTTTTTCTTCCTGCGCGGACGTCTTACTCCGAAGGATCCGATAATGATCTTCCCTCTCCTTGATTTTTTATCTCCTTTTCCCATATTTGTTCATTTTTAGTTTTCCTGAAAAAGCAAAGTTAAAAAAATGATCCGAGAAATCAGGCTTGCTTCGTATTTTTCTTCAGAAAGTCACGGATAATCATATCCGATTTCCTTATCGAACCCGATGCCCACTGCAACAGGACCTCCGTTTTTTCCTGTTCATCCAGGGCCCAACCGAGCCCTGAATTCCTCAGCCGGTTCGTGAGGGAATGAAGAAAGATAGCAGCAGATACACTAATGTTGAGGCTTTCGGTAAACCCGAACATGGGTATTTTGATGAACTGGTCGGCAAGTCCTAGGGCTTCCTCTGACAGCCCGTTCAGCTCGGTCCCGAACAGAAGTGCGAAACGGCCGTCGAGGGGAAGGTCATCGGGGCTGAAATCATCCTTATGGGGGCTGGTGGCCACTATCCTGTAACCTTTTTCCTTCAGCGACAGAATGCAGGATGAGGTGTTTGAAGCAGTTGTATTATATTTAAACAAAGTGAGCCATTTGGCTGAACCCAGCGCCACATCAGGATTCACCTCGTACTTATTGTTATTTTCAATGATATGTACATCCTGCAGCCCGAAGCAGTCGCAGGTCCTCAAAACGGCGCTGGCGTTATGCGGCTGGTAAATATCCTCAAGGATAATTGTAATATACCTTGTGCGTAATGAAATGATCTCGTTGAACCTTGCTTTCCTCTCATCCGAGACAAAGCAGAGGAGGTGGTCGAGCATCTTTCGTTTTAAGATAAGATCAATATTTCCGATATCAGCAATCATCAGTAATTATGCTAAATAATTCATTCCAAAGGTAAAAAAATGAATCGGTAGTAGGGGATAAAGGGAAAAAATGTAACTTTGCAAACTCAAATTTTTCAAAAAGATGGCACAAAAGCTTGATAAACAAGTAGACAAGACTGAAGAACGGATTGTTGCGGTAGAAGAAGCATTCGGCAAAACCGAACAGTTTATTGAGAGCAACCAGAAGATCATCCTGATCATTATTGGAATTATCGTTGTTTTAGTCCTCGGTTTTTTCGGATTTAAACGGTTTTACTTGGCTCCGAGGGAGAAAGAAGCCCAGGGTCAGATGTTCATGGCCCAGAAATATTTTGAGCAGGATTCCTTGAAGAAAGCCCTTAACGGCGACGGTCAATACCTTGGGTTCCTTGCCATCATGGATGAATACTCACTGACCAAGAGCGCCAATCTTTCGCATTATTATGCAGGAGTTTGTTACCTGAAGCTCGGGCAGTTTGACAATGCCATCACGCAGTTAAAGAAATTCAGCGCAGGGGATAAGATCATAGGACCCCTTGCAAAAGGAGCTCTGGGCGATGCGTACGTTGAGACCAATGATATTAAAAAAGGGATAGGTTATTATATTGATGCCGCGGAGGCCGGTAAAAATGAATTTATTTCGCCCATGTTTTACATGAAAGCCGGCATGGGATACACTGAGCTTTCCGATTTTGAAAACGCCCTTAAAATGTATAAGAAGATCAAGGAAGAATTTCCCCGTTCCCAGGAAGGAAGGGAGATTGAAAGATATATCTCCTATGCCGAAGGGAAAATAAAGGAAAAGAAATAAACCCGGTATTTCTTTTTTTAACTTATTTTGCCTGAGAAATCAGGCATTTTTTTTACCAGTACCCAGTACCCAGTAACCCAGCAACCCGGTCCCATGCATCCCGCATCCCACACAGCCCGTCCTTCATCCCGCATTGTCTTCTACGGAACCCCTGAATTCGCTTTGGAGTCATTAAAGGCATTGTTTGAAGGCGGATATCATATTGCCGCTGTAGTGACGGTTCCCGACAAGCCTGCGGGCAGGGGGATGAAGCTGAGGGCCTCCCCGGTCGGGCAGTATGCCCTTGAACAGGGACTGACGGTCCTCCAGCCCGAACGTCTGTCGGATCCTGTATTCCTCGACCGGCTTAAGCAGATTGATCCGGAGATCCAGGTTGTTGTCGCATTCAGGATGATGCCCAGGGCTGTTTGGGCCCTGCCTTCCAAAGGCACATTTAACCTGCACGCCTCGCTCTTGCCGCAATACAGGGGCGCTGCCCCCATCAACTGGGCTGTGATCAACGGGGAGACTGAAACCGGGCTTACAACCTTTTTCCTGAGGGATAAGGTTGACACCGGCGACATCATCTTCAGGGAAAGCATGGGCATAGGCCCAGAGGAGACCGCAGGCGAGCTTCACGACCGCTTGAAGGTGAAGGGGGCTCAATTGCTGCTGAGAACGTTAGAAGCTATCCTGTCGGGAAATGTTGACGCCATTGACCAGTCCCGGTTCACTGATTCTGCTACCCTCCTGAAGCCGGCGCCCAAGCTTTATACCTCCACATGCAGGATAGACTGGAATATGCCATCAGCATACATATATAACCTGATCAGGGGACTGAACCCGCTGCCGGGCGCTTTCACTGAATTAAGGATGAAAGACGGAAGTTCTGCCTCCATAAAGATCTTCAGGGCTGCCGTGGAAAACCGGGATTTGCCCCCGGAAACTCCGGGCATGGTGTTTACCGATGGCCGCTCCTGCCTTAAGATATCTTCCGCAGATGGATATATTAACATATATGAACTGCAGCTTGCAGGCCGAAAGCCTATGAGAACAGATGAATTTTTAAGAGGGTTCGGCAGAAACATTGTCTGAAGACCCTGTTAATATTACGTTTTCTTGTTGGAGTTATTAACAAAAACTTCAATTTTTCAACATTTCCGCAGGTTTTGAGCAAAAAAGACTTGACAAATTGCACAGAGACCTTATATTTGCAGGGATTATCAAAATTGAGTATTAATTTAAAACTTTAAAAAATGAACAAGGCTCAGTTAATCGAAGCAGTTGCAAAGGATGCAAAAATCACCAAGGCAGAAGCAAAAAGGGCATTGGAAGCTGTTATCACTTCCACAACCAAGGCTCTTGGCAAAGGTGAAAGAGTTGCTTTAGTCGGATTTGGCTCATTTGCTGTTTCAAAGCGTGCTGCCCGTAAAGGCCGTAACCCACAGAATGGCAAAGAAATCAAGATCCCTGCAAAAAAAGTCGTAAAATTCAAAGCAGGCGCCGAACTTGTAAAGAAAGTTAAGTAAACAGCTCAGGCAATTACTTCACGAAAAAAACCACCTCATCAGGGGTGGTTTTTTTTATTAAGATTTCAAAAGTTCCTGTTAAAAGATTTTTCTATTTTTACCCCGAAATTCAAATTTAAAAACAATCATAGATGAAGAAGATCATACTGCTTTTTTCGGTTGCACTGCTTGCAGCCCAATTTTCTTACGGCCAGTTTGCGCTTGGAGTAAAGATCGGTTATAATGCAAATAAACTGTCGACCAATATGGCCGACGTGAAATCACAGTTTAACAGCGGGTTTCATGTTGGCTTGTTTACTCATATAGGTAAACGGCTGTATATCGCCCCTGAATTATTATATACCATGAGCGGAGCTGTTTTTGATTCCTCGGGAAATGTTTCCACTACCGGCTGGAAGCAAAAGATCACCATGGGTAGCCTGGATATCCCGGTTTTGCTTGGGTTTAAGATCATTCATTCCGATTTAATAACCTGGAGGGTCGAAGTTGGTCCCGAAATCTCGTTCCTGGTGAATTCCAAGGTGACAAACCTGAACGATTTCAGCGGCCCGATACAGTCGGCCAGTTTAAATAAAGCAAACTGGTATGTGCTTGGAGGCACGGGAATCGATTTCCTGTTCATGAGTTTCGATGTACGTTATTCCTATGGTCTGAACCAGCTGATCAAGCAAGTAAATAATTATCAGTTCAACACCAAGAACGGAATGTTCCTGGTTTCCCTGGGATTCCGGGTCTTCGGAGGCAAGTGATGGGATGTACCATGTACCATGTACCATGTACCATGTACCATGTACCATGTACCATGTACCATGTACCATGTACCATGTACCATGTACCATGTAATATGTACATTCTTAGAGCGTTGTTCTGAACCTGTAGGGCAGGTCCTTGTCTTTGCCCGCATATTCAACGCCAATGCGGGGCCCGGCTGAAATCGCGGCAGTATCTATTACAATTCCGCGGTCTTCAATCCATATGCCATCGCTTCCCTGGCCAGTAGTCCTCGGCAGCAGGCTGCTGCCGGTAAGCGAAAAATGGATCCCGAGCAGGCTTGATACTTTCCCGGGACCGTCGCCAATGTTTATTGTAAGCTTAGGTTTGCCTGTTCGTTTTAGCATGATTTCGGCATTGTCAAGGGGTTTGATGGCCCTGATCAGCACCGCATGAGGGATATCCTTTCTGTTCGTCACCACATTGAACAGGGAATGGACCCCGTAGCAAAGATAAATGTAGGCGGTACCACCATCACTGTACATGATTTCGGTCCTGGCAGTCCGCCTTCCGCCGAAGGCATGTGAAGCAGAATCAACAATCCCGTTGTAGGCTTCAGTTTCATAAATGATGCCCGATGTCGTTATCCCGCTGAAGCGGCTTACAAGCACTTTGCCTATCAGTTCCCGGGCAATGAGCACCACATCTTCTCTGGAGTAAAATGAATAGGGGAGTATCATGGGGCAAATATCAGGAAAATATACATTGTACATTGCTTAACTTTGCTATGAAACATTAATACATATCCCCATGAGCATATCCGAAAGATCCCTCTTATACGATGAACTCCCGTTCTGGTCGGCCCCGTTCGGGATGCTGTTGCTCGATACCGTGAAATACCTGAAAAACATCAGGGTGCTCGACATAGGAAGCGGCAGCGGGTTCCCGATGCTGGAACTGGCCGGCAGGCTGGGAAAAGGCAGCGAAGTATACGGGCTTGACCCTTCGGATGATGCCAATGAAATGCTTGGCGCCAAAATTGAACTCAGGGGAGCTGCAAATGCGTTTGCAGTGAGGGGAGCCGGGGAGTCCATGCCTTTCGGGGATGGGTATTTTGATCTTGTGATCTCCAATAACGGGCTGAATAATGTTGAAAATATGGCTGTTGTACTGAAGGAGTGTTACAGGGTTTGCAAACCCGGAGCCCAGATGGTGCTTGCCATGAACCTGCCCCATACCATGACTGAATTTTACGAGGCGCTGAGGGTGGTGCTTGGGAATATGAACCTGCCGCAATGTATTGCAGCGATGGACCAACACATCTTTGAAAAGCGAAAACCTGTTGAACACCTTACCGGCCTGCTCGAATCAAACGGCTTTGCTGTGCGCTCGGTGCAGCCCGACGGCTTCAAATACCGCTTTACCACGGCCCAGGCGTTTTACGATCATTACCTGGTCAGGAATTTCTTTCTTCCTCCCTGGAAGAAATTCCTGCCCTCCGCCCTGCATGAAAAGATATTTTCCGAGACTGCAGTTATCCTCGACCGCGCGGCATCAGAGAACGGTAAGCTTGAGATCTCGGTTCCGTTTGTTTGTATTGATTCTGAAAAGAAGTAAGCAGGAACAAAATTTGTTCCTGGATTACCATACGTATTTCCCGTCGGCGTCCTTCTTAACTTTCCCGTTATCCATCAGCCAGCGCAGAACGAGGATCACCTTGTCTTCATTGTAATCAGATGCGGCATTCACAAGCTGTTCAATACCTGTAGCCTCGGATTTCAGGATGGGTTTGATGATCTTTACTATACCGTCGAATTCCATTTCGCTCAGCCCGAGTTTGTTCCTTTCGAGGCAAACGTCGCAGCGGCCGCAGCGTTTTGAGGTTTTCTCACCGAAGTATTCAAGCAGCTGCTGGTTGCGGCATTTCTTTGTTGATTCTGCATAGAAGATCATGGCTTCAAGCCTCTGCCGGGCTTCCTCCAGGCGGTCCTGGTAGTACACAGGTGAAATGCGGATATCCTTGCCGTCAAGCCTGTCGTCAAGGTAAACCAGCAGGGGCTTGTCGGAAGCGGGCGTATAATCGATGAGCTTTAGTTTTTCCAGCCTTTTCAGGTGCTTTACCAGCTCATCGGTACTAATGCCGGCACGCCTGGCGAGTTCCGCTTCGCTGAAGCCTACGAACTCGGTGAGAACCCCGGAATAGGAGCGCAGTATTGTTTTTAGCAGAAGGTCGTAAAATTCATTTTCAACCTGGAAGCGGTACAGGGTTTCCTTGTCGGCTTTAACATAGATCCTCGACTGGCGGTGGAGGGCATCGGAGAGCATGATATATCCTTCTTTTTCGAGGAATTTAAGGGAGTTATAGGCAATCACCGTGGGGAATTTATATTCCGAGGCAAAGGCCGAAAGATCCATGTCCAATCGTGCATCCTTTCCGCTGCCGGCAGGGATCTGGAAATAATTGCCCAGGGCCTGGTACACCGACCTGATCGTGCTTATCCCGGGGAAAGCCTGGGTTAAGTTCTTTCTTGCCCCGAGGATGTCCGCATTTTCATAAAGCAATACTGCATAGGACCGTTTCTCATCCCTTCCCGCACGGCCTGCCTCCTGGAAGTAAGCTTCAATACATTCGGGCAGGTCCATGTGGATCACCACCCTCACATTGTGCTTGTCGATGCCCATCCCGAAAGCATTGGTGGCCACCATGATCCTGCATTCCTCCCTGATCCAGGCATTCTGCTTCTGGTCCCTGGCTTTCTGCAGCAAGCCGGCATGGTAGTAATCGGCGCTGATCTTGTTCTTTTTCAGGAATTCGGCAATGAGCTTGGTCTCCCGTCGGTTGCGCACATAAATGATGCCGCTCCCCTTCACCTTGTTCAGTATCTTAAGCAGCCTGCCGGGTTTGTCTTCTTCCTTGATCACGAGGTAATCCAGGTTTTTACGGTCAAAACTTGTCCTGATAAGATGCTCCTGTTTGAACTGCAGCTTCTCCTGGATGTCTTTCACCACTTTGGGAGTTGCCGTTGCCGTAAGTGCTAAAAGGGGAGTGCCTTGAATGAATGGCCTGATGTCGGCTATTTTCAGGTATGGAGGGCGGAAGTCGTAGCCCCATTGAGAAACACAATGTGCTTCGTCCACGGCCAGCAGGTTGATCCTGGTTTTTCGCAGCAGTTCCCTTATCCGTTCGGTGGCAAGGCGCTCAGGCGAGATGTACAGGAGTTTTATCGCCCCGAACCTCGCATTGCTCAGCACCCTTTCCTGCTCATCGGGATGCATGCCCGAATGCACGGCCGCAGCGGCTATGCCCTTGCTTTTAAGCCCGTCCACCTGGTCTTTCATCAAAGCGATCAAAGGAGAAATTACAAGGCACATCCCTTCCATGGCCAGTGCAGGCACCTGGTAGCAGATGGATTTTCCTCCTCCCGTAGGCAGCAGGGCCAGGGTGTCTTTCCCGTCCAAAACGCTTTGGATGATCTCTTCCTGCAGGGGCCTGAAGGAGGAGAAACCCCAGTGTCTGGTCAATATCTGTTGAATGCTCTGAGACATGAGTCAATGTACAATGTACCATGTACCATGTACCATGTACCATGTACCATGTACCATGTACCATGTACCATGTACCATGTACCATGTACCATGTACCATGTACCATGTACCATGTACAATGTACAAATATAAAAGATGCGGGTGAACAAATCACTTTTTGTTGAAATGCAGGGCTACTGATACTGAGATTGACGGTGGATGACGTAATCTGTAGCTCAGTCAGCATCCCCGTTTTGTGTAAAATCCGGAGTAATTCCCGGGTCTTACCTTATGATAAGCAGCTTTGCTGTAATATATTTAGCGCCGCTCCGGATGCGGATGAGGTAGAGCCCTTGCGGCAATCCTGAGACATCCGCAGTAGTCAGTTTCGCCGTTATCGGCCGGGCTGATATGACCTCAAGCCCCTGGGAGTTAACTATGTTCAGGAGGGTATTTGGCGGAGGATCGGAGCTGAGCCGGAGTGAAAACTGGTTGGCAGCCGGGTTTGGAAAAACCTTCACGCTCATATCCGTTTGACCCTGGCTGTTATTAATTCCAAAGAACTGGTTCCCGTTCGGGAGCCTGTTCCTTTCAAAGGAGTTCCTTATCGTATCTACCTCTATTCCAAGCTTGCCAACTGAACCCTGGGGATTGGTCTCATTATAATCCCTTGCCCAGGTGTAAACGAAATCAAACTCCTCCTCGTCACCGGGTTTGAAGGTGAATGGGCCTGAACCCGACAATCCCCTCCTGTCGCCGGGCTTATTGCCTGCCGTTGTTTCGGTCCATTCCTCCGGCCCGTTCGGAGGAACACAGCCTGTTCCCCAGTTCAGGGTGTCGGATAAACCCGGGAACATGAAACTGCAGTCAGGACCGTAGCCGCCGGTCGAAGGATTGCCATTCCCCCCGTAAATGATATGAGTTCCGTCGAGCCATAATCCGCTGAGATAATCATAATACTGGATTGCATAATGCGGATCTGTCATATAGGGAGGCACCCCTGAGTTGTTAAAATACCTGAACCCCGTCATCCCAAATCTTTCGTCATCCACTATACCGTTGCCGAAATTAATACCGTTTACACTTTCATTGCAGAGCTGGTGACCAAACTGGTCTTTCTTCGGATTATCAATCCCATCGGCATCCTTGAGCGGGCCGCCTAAAATGGTCAATCCTTCGGCAGGGGGATGAGAGCCGTATGCTTCAGGCTGGCCGTTGCCGTCAATATCCATTCCATTATAAACGTAACCCATTCCTCTTTGCACATCGCAGCCTACATAATCGTCATAGGCATACCCCAGGTCGAAGTCGGTCCACCAGCCAAGGTAAGTATTGTGATAGGCCTGGGTCGAGCGGTTGAAGACCTCGAGGTGAAAAAATACCGAGTTGTTGAAAGCAGTATCGGCCGGCATGTTGAATTCATATGCCCAGACGTGGATCTCGGTCCTGAGTTTCTTCCCCCAGGTCTCGGTATGCCTGTCCCGGTCGTCATTATACATGTAAAAAATGCACTGGTCGCCGTAAATTTTAGGATAATCCCCGTCAAAAGGGTTATAAATATTGTCGCCATTCATATCATAAAAGGGAGCCAGTAAACTTTGCTGGCCCAGTGCCGGATTCCCGTGGGCGGGCCATGTGAGGAAGCTTTCTGGAGGAGTATAGCCGGGATCCATCCAGTGATGTTTATGGTATTCTATCTGCCAGCCTTCAATTTTCCATACCCTGTTCCAGAGCGAATCATAGGAGTTCCCGTAAGCGGTTGAGTCGCTTACCGGACCTGGCCAGAAGTCGAAGTTACTCCCGGCCGGATTGATCGACGGGCCCTGTCCGTAAAGTGCAGCTGCAAGACAAAGGGAGTCCTTCGGATCCTTGCCCCCGATCCAGAATGCAGCACAATAAACAGGGCTTTTCTGGCTGCCTTTCGGTACATAGAATCCAGTGTGACCCTCTTTGGGATTCCAGAATTGGTTACACCTGGCATTGATCCGGGCTTCGACGTTGTTGATGTCGAGATTTGCCCATTGTATGTCGGGGATGGAAACAGTGATCTGGTTGTCGGAGCGCGGTACCTTGCCTTGCTTAGAATAAAGCACATAAACCAAAGTGTCGATCCCCCCGTAAAAAGGGGATGGGGTGAATTCGAATACAGAGTCGCTCAGGATTTCTATTGCTGTTGCCCTGTTGGAGTTAACCGACCTGAGGTAAACAGAATCGGAAGGATGCGGGTTCCAGATATGGGAAGAGACCTTGATCACCACCGGGATCCCTGCTGTGGCCTGAGCCTGGAAAGCTCCTGCACAGAAAACAGCCGAATCCATCCTGGTATTAACAACAACCTTCGCCCAGTTTGAAAATAAAGTGGTATCGTCTGTATACCTGATGCGGTATGATATGATCCATCTGTAATCGTTCCGGTTGAACACAGTATCATGAATTCTCAATTTCCCATCCGCGGTCTTTGCGACAGGCCCGTATCCAGGGCTTTCTACAAAAAATTGCCAGATCTCCATGGGCTTGCCCCTGGGATTCTGGTCATTGGCCATCACATCAACGACCATGTTTGAAAACGATATGTACATAACGCTGTCGTTCACGGCTACCGGATTATTCTGTGCCCTGAGTGAAGCTGCCGGCATAATGAATACCAGGAAGAACAGGATATTCAGGAAAGTGAAACGTGTTTTCATAGCATCCCTGTTAAATAATGAAATGCAATATACGAATAAATAACGGGATCCGGTCAACATTTTTTCAAGTATAATTTACAATGTACCACGTACAAATAAAAAAGTGATTAATTCTACTTTGGTACATTGAAATTATAATAACGTGCAATATCTCGTTGACGTTGAAGATGTCGTTTCTCTAGTTGTTCAAAGCGTTTGTCATCACTTGCATAATCATCTCCGGAACGTATTTCTTTGG
>Ga0209083_1000133_pt1 | contig 113424 bp, 99 predicted proteins | sample AM7aDNAmetaG_FD_184132 | JGI IMG/M metagenome (GOLD analysis project Ga0209083, IMG submission 184132) | Freshwater microbial communities from Finland to study Microbial Dark Matter (Phase II) - AM7a DNA metaG (SPAdes) (version 3) | ecosystem: Environmental > Aquatic > Freshwater > Lake ...
AACCTCCGAAACTATTACTATGTCAAAGAACGATTTTTATCTTATTTTTGTTAACTAAACGACATTGATTTACGATTTACGATTTACGATTTACGATTTACGATTTTTCGCTACCTCGCCACCTCGCTACTTTTCTATCGCTTGTTTTATTTTTTCAGCGATCGTTAGAAACTCCTCCGGAGTAAAAGAAAGCTTTGGTTTGCGAAAGTCCATGTCGTACAAAGTTTTCAGCGGGATCAGATGAATATGAGCGTGGGGGACTTCAAGGCCGATCACAGTAATGCCGACACGCTTGCATGGAACGACTTTCCCGATGGCATTCCCGATTATCCGCGCAAAATTCCACAGGCCGGCATGAAGCTGCTCATCCATGTCAAAAATAAAATCGACCTCTTTCTTGGGTATTACCAGGGTATGTCCCTCCTGAAGCGGGTTAATATCCAGGAAGGCAAGGTAGTTATCATCTTCAGCAATTTTGTAACAGGGGATCTCCCCGTTTACAATCCGGGTGAATATTGATGCCATGCTTATCCGTTTTGTCGTGATATTTCAAAAATTTCAAAAGTGATTTTCCCGGCAGGAACAGCGATTTCAACAGTCTCGCCAATGCTCTTTCCAAGGAGGCCCTTGGCAATAGGCGAGCTTACCGATAATTTCCCTATCTTGATGTTGGCCTCGTTTTCAGGAACCAACGTATAGGTAACCATGGCTCCGTTCAGTGTGTTTTTAAGCTTCACCGTAGAGAAAATCAGGATTTTGCTGTTGTCAAGTTTCCGTTCATCAATCAATCTGGCATTGCTAAGCACCTCCTGAAGCTTGGATATCTTAAGTTCAAGCATCGATTGAGCTTCCTTTGCAGCGGCATACTCCGCGTTTTCAGACAAATCTCCCTTATCCCTGGCCTCTGCAATCTGCCTTGAAATGGAAGGCCGTTCCACGGTCGTCAGTTGGTGTAATTCATCCCGCATTTTCTCCAGACCTTCAGGAGTATAATATTTAATATCTGACATTTCAGGTTGATTATTTGATTTTATAATAAGGCAAAAGACCCTTTGTTAGGGTCCTTTTGCTAAACAAAATAAATTGGGAATAAACTTTAAACCAGAGGATTAAAAGTTAAGTTTTATACCAACGGAGTGTGTTCCCTGGAAAGGATTGGTTGCCCTGTATGAATAATCGATGGCAATCCCCGATTCCTTTTCCTTGTTGAACGGAACTGAAACAGTAAAACCTGCACTTGGCCCGGTGAATACAGTTCCCCTGTCGGCTACACTTGTATTGAAAATCCCATCCTGGTAGGTATAACCGGCCCTGAGCTGAAGATAACTCTTCAAAGCATATTCGAGCCCGAGGGTAAACTGGTCGGCAGTAAAGGAGTTTGAAGTGAAGTTACCTGCCAGGGTGATGCGGTGCATGTCGCCGATAAGAAAATCGTAGGAAGCACCGATTCTCAATGTTGCTGGAAGCTCGTAGGTAGCCGACCGCTGCTCAACGGTAAACTGGTCGTTGGAATTGTCATGCCCGGGTATCACTCCGCGAAACGACAGACCATCTCCGCTGAAATGCATCGGGGCGCCGACATTCTTCAGGGCGATACCGAATTTTACCTGTTCCTTTTCGCCGGTCACATATTGAATCCCTGCGTCGAGAGCGATTGCCGTAGCACTGGCGTCGGAAATCGATTCAGTGATCAATTTGATGGCGATACCCCCGTATATGCTGTTGGAAAAGGCTTTGGCATACGCAAGGTTGATATTCATATAACTTGGCTTGAACGTTCCCTGGATAGGCTCAGGCGAACTTGTAGTGGTTATATCAATATCACCAAAATTCATTGACATAACTGCCGCGGTAAGAACACCTCCGTGCTGGCCCAGTTTCTGACTGATCCCGAAGGCCATGAGGTTTACGCCTGAACCTTTCAACCAATCGGTATACGAAAAGATGACATCGGTTCCCTTGGTAAAGCCAGTCCCGGCGATATTGGTATACAAAGCTTCGAGACCTTGTCCGCAGGAAGTACTTACCGACCCCCACCCTGAGCTTCTTGCCCAGGGGTTGATAAGTAGTTCCGATGCTCCTGCCTGACCAGAACGGTCCTTATTTCCGGCAGTCACCTTATCCATGGGAATTAGAACCAACCCCATCAAGAATATTGCAACTAAGCAGCTATATATATTTTTCATAATCCTGGAATTTTTTGTTTTTATCCTGTTTAAATCGTGTGTGCCTTACAATGAGTTTAAGTCAACCGGTCTTAAGATCCCGAACCACTTGATGGTGCGTTCACCCAGCCCGTCGGCTTTAACATGGATCAGGTAAACTCCGCCGGCAATTGGAATTCCGGCAAAATTCTTAAGATCCCAGTCAATTGATGTTTTCGCGTCGGTGTTCAGTCCGGAGGTTGAAGAACGTGGTTGGGCAATGCCCGACTTATCAACAACGAACTGACGGATCAGCACGCCACTCATATCAAAAATAGTGACTGTACATTTGTTAGGCAGGTTTACGATTTTTATGCGGTTGTCAAGCTGATTCCTTTCGTAATCGTTGTAGGCATAATAAGGATTCGGCACAACATTGATCTTGTTCATATCGGAAAGAGCAGCCGAAGGGTTGTTCTTCGAAGTTGAAATTGAATTCGTGTTAAACGTGTACATCGGGTAGTTACGGTTAACAGTATCAGTTGACCCGGCAGGCATCGGCGTTGAATAATAGCGCTGGTAAGGTTTGGAAACCCTGATCTTCGTGGTCACGGCATTGTTAAGCCACTGCTGACCTTCAACTGCCAGCGGGATATTAACATACATTGCTGAAGCATAGGTACGGTCCTTATAAATGGCATCATTGGCCGGAACCTTCATCATATTGGCGCGAATATAGGCGCCGGCATCATATGCCGGGAAAAGGAATGTATAAGGACCAACCTGTTTGAAAGTCTTATGACCCATGATATACACGTAATGTTCGCCTCCGAATACAGGAGTACCTGATTCATCATAAACCCGGCTGGTCGGGTTCCAGATCATGTCTCGGCCGTTATCGGCAACAAGCCATGAGTTTTCACCGAACATAATGTTTAACCGTTCACCGGTTTCCAGGTTGACTGCATAACCCGGGAACCAACCCATGCCCGTAGGACTGATGTAGTTCGAATTATACATAGGGTCGGAACTTACCTTCCCGGTATCGCCATCCACGTTAACAGATGGAGCAGCCCTGAAATTAAACGCTTTGGCACCTCCCTGGGCCAGCTGTTTCTGCGGGCAGAGTTCCACAACCGGGCAACGTGTCCACAATTTCTTATCAGGTGTAATTACGACATCAACACTGGCCAGCTGGTCCATGGTGCCCAAAAGCTTGGAACCAGCAGAGGAGGCAGGTCCTGCATACAATTCAGGATTAGCGACAACTCCGAGGTTGTTGACGGCAGTAAGGCAATACGGCGCCCAGATACCACCCTGAATTTTCTGGAAGTTTTTATTCGGGTCCCATGGCTGGTTTGTTCCCATCCTCCAGTCGTAATACCTGGCATCGGATCCCTTGTAGGTCCCTGAACGGATCCAGTTCAGCGGAGAATTCGGGATGTCGCTGTCGGCAACACCGCTCAACCACCGTTTGGAACTGTCGGCATAGAGCTGGGGTGAAGCATAAATCAACCCGTTACTCGCTGTAACAGAACCCCGGAGGGAGTCGCCGGCATTCGGCACCTGGTTGATCGTCAAAGCCAGACCAAGGTCGAGGAAGTTTTGCTCATACTGGTATATCGTTGTCGTATCTGACCTGTAGGTAACACCGGTTTTATTGTTGATGAGGGTCCATTTTCCGAACTGGATTTTCTTGGTATTGGTGTAGGGGTTTCCTACAGTAACATTAACCATCGAATCAAAACGAACGGTGTATTCCCCGTTGACCACGTTCAGCGGATCGAGTACCTGGACGCGCAACGGACCCATTGACTGGGCATACGTGGGCTGATAGGCGATGGGATAATCAGGATCACCCAGTTTTGTGGTGTTTGAATCCAAAGGCGGTTTTGAAAGGATCTCCGCCACGGTTGCGGCAGAGAAATCGGTAATCATGCCTCCGTTACCCTGGCCCTGGATTCTGGTAATTACCGGACCTTCACCATAAGCGGAATTTGCCACATCGGCTAGAGGAATATGCGGGATGGCCGTATAAACTTTGATATTGCTGCGTCCTCTCAGGTAAGGCTTTTTCTGACCATCGAGCGCAGTAGGATCGGTTTGATCGTATTTCTTATACTGGTTGTATGCATAGGCAATGGCCAGGTAATAATACTGTTTATGATTCACCAGGTGGTTGTTGGTCCCTGAATTGAACATATCCTTGGTGAAAACATAGGAGTGGTGTATTCCAAGGTCGGCGCCGTCGGTCATCACCTGGCCGGCATTGCCTCCGATGGTCTGGTCAAATGTCCAGTTTACAAGTTTCGTCACGCCATTCTGCACGTCGCATTCGGCAACGATGCGCGACTTGCTCGGGTCATCGATATCGGCGGCTGACACGGTTGCGTCCTTCAGCTGGTAGATCTGGTACCCTTCGAAATGGTACAGGGAGTCGTTACGCTGGCTGTGGGGAAGGTTATCCGGGTTCGGAATGTTCGGGTCGAATTCCTTGTACTTTTCACCGAAGTTGTTGCCTGCGTCGGCAGTTTTGCGATTCGAAATATAAATGATCAGCGAGTTTGACATCTCCTCGATGGTGAGATCAGGAGCATTGGGTCCGTTGAGTACGGCGAAGCAGTTGTCAAAGAGGCTCTGTGCCTTATCGTCAACCTGTTTCAGCAGGGTAACTGATTCCTCCGGGGTCCCGGCAATGGAACGTGCCCATGGGATACCAACCGTAATGTAGTTGCAGGCTCCCGGCAACAGGGTAAATGGTCCTGCCGACTGCATGAAACGACGGTCTTCAGGTTTATTCTTTGCGGTAACTTCCGTCCATTCCTTTGGTGACGGTGGCTGACCAGCAGTACCCCAATCGCACAGGTCGGAAAGATCGGGGAACATAAAGTCGCAGGGAGGACCATCGCCGCCTGCTCCGAAGTGAGCGTTTCCGCCGTAGGTCATCTTGGCGCCATCTTTCCAGATACCACGCAGGAAGTTATAATATTCCGGAGCATAAGTCGGATCGGTCATGTAGGCGGGAACACCGGAGTTGCTGTTATTGTGATATACGAACCGGCGCATCCCGTAACGTTCGTTATCGACAATGCCATCACCAAAATTGATGCCGTTGATCGCCTCGGAACGTACAATGAAAATGGCTGAATCCTTGCCATTTGCTCCATATCCCATTTTAATCGGCGTGCCATTCAAACCCACGATGTCGCAGGGGTTGGGGAAGGTGCTGAAAGAAGGTCCTTCAACGCTGCTTCCTTTGAATGAGGGGTTGTCGCATCCGTCAGGATCCATGTATGGACCCTGGAAAAAGTCAACACCAACTGCGGGAGGATGAGCGCCGTAAGCATAGCTCTGTCCGGTTCCGTCGGTGGGAGTGCCATTATAACAGTAACCGAGACCACGGTTTACATCGCAACCAACAAAATCATCGTTGGCCCAGCCAAGGTCGGGATCGACCCACTGGCTGAAATACGTTCCGGTAAGGGTATAGGTTGACCGGTTGATCAGTTCATAGGAATAAAAGGTCATGTTGTTGACCTCGTCGTTGGTGGAAAAAGCAAAGTACTGCGCCCTGATTTCCATACCAATAGGCTCACCCTGTGTTTCAGAATGGTAATTTCCCTTATCGTTGTAAACGCTCCATAAGGTCTGGTCGCCTTTTAATACCTGGTCAACAAGGATACCAAGGGTATCGATATCGACTCCGTTTTTGGTCTCGCCGTTCTTGATTTTCGCCCGAACGATGCGGGGAATTGAATCTTTCCGGTTTTTAGGGCACAGGTGGTTATTGAGGTCATAATAAGGATAATCACCGCTTTTGGGATCGTAGTTACCGTCACCGTTTACATCCATAAAAGGGGCAAGGTAGTATGCCTGGCCTTTTGATTTATTGCCATGGGCGGGCCAGTCGGTAATCGATTTTGGGATCACATAATTCGGGTAATCGGCTTTATTTTCCCACCAGGCAAGAAATTCCTGTACTTCAGCCCGGGTAATGGGAAATAGTTTATCATAGGTGGCACAGGTTTCCGGGTCAATGGCGGCGGTACCGTCAACTGTAAGCGGGCCAGGCCAGTAATCATTCTTGGTATGCGCCGTCCCGCTTGCACCCTGCCCATAACGGTAGGCTGCAAGTTTCAGGTTGTTGTTGATATCGATCCCCCCGATCCACAGGGAAAAAGAGAACATGGAAGTTTTCTTTGATCCTTTTGGGATTTCGTATTCGGCGTTTTCGAGGAACCATCCGTTGCCATATGAATAGCAGAGCGTCCTGACGTTGTTGATGTCAAGGTATTTATAACTTGATCCGGAGGCACAGCCGGCTGCCGTTTCTTTGATCGTACTGGTGCTTTTCTTTCCAGCCGGATTGTGTACCTCTTCTGCAAAGATGGCGTTGGTGACCACCAAACAGGAAAGTGCAATCACTAAATAGCGAAGTATATTTTTCATAGTTGCATTATTTTTTAACATACCGGAATTTCTTCTCATTACCTTGGTTAAACACATCAGAAATTAAACATTAAGCCTAAACGAATGGTTCGTGGCGAACTATAGCGGTACGGGTTATTCATGTTGATCGTATAGAGATCGCGGAATGACTGCGTATTGACCTGCTGGCTGATGGCATTCTGCCATTCAGGCGCCGACAGGAAGCCGTCATCGTTCACGGTTCCGGTTCCCGGATACACATTCAGAACATTCGCCGTATTTAACAGGTTGGCAAACTCGATATAAACATTGAGCGTACCTTCTTTTTTCTTGCCCATCTGGAAGAAGAAGTCTTTGTCAAACCTTGCGCTGATAAGGAACTGCCAGGGTAAACGGGCACCGTTCATGCTTCCCTGGATCGGGCCCATGGCGCCGTAAGGAAGAATGGTACTGGTTTTGGTATACGGTGTGCCGGACCCCCCGTTGAGGGTGAAGTTGGCGCCTAAATTTGAGAAGATCTGGACAGGGGCTTTGCCGCTTTTCTTGCGGTTGATCACCGGGCCATTGTAATCTTTTCCGCGGCTCCATCGGTAGTCGAGGCTGACGTTGAACTGGTGACGCTGGTCAAAATTCAGCGGGTTCAGCGTACGCAGGTTCGGCTGGTCGGAACGGATGATCGCCTGGGCTGTGTTGGCGTCTGATCCGGTTCCGTCGGCAAACTGCAGGGTATAGCTGAATCTTAAACGCACATTCCCCGAACGGCGGAGGTCATAGGTGACGGTAAGTCCCTTTACGGTACCAAAGTCAATGTTGGCATAGGAATAATAGGTTCTCGGGTAGGCGCCGCTCAAACGGTACTGCTGGATCTGGTCGCGCATTTCACGATAGAACAGGGCAAGTTTAAGCGATGAAGCGTTGTTGACCTTTTGCTGGAAACCAAGTTCATAATCGATGGTCTTCTCGGGTTTCAGGGCCGGGTTGTTAACCTGGATCGAAGAGCCGGTTACACCAATGTAATAGTAGGTGATCGGGTCGATCTGGACTTCGGAGGATGAAGGCCGCTGGGTTAAGATATCGTAGTGGGCATAAAACAAAGCATCATCTGAAATCGGGAAGGAGAATGCGATACGCGGCATCCAGTTAGTCTGCGGGTCATATTGTTTGAAGACATTAGCCTGCACCGTTTTATTCGAAGGATCAACCAGGTAAGGCTGCACTCCCTGGCCGCGGTCAAGTGCACGGACGGGGTCGGTGATCGGGCTGCCTTCTGCATTGTACCATACGTTGCCTGAACGGTAACCGGTGATCGCTGTCGGGTTATTCGCATCATCAACATAAACCACATAATCGCCGCCCATTCCGGAAGGGTGCTTGACTTTCTGCCCGTTCAGCAGGGATACTTCGCCCACCGTCTTGGCAGGATAGAACAGATAGGGATCCTTCAGCACAGGCTGGTTGGCATCGAACCGGTCGACACGGACACCAATATTGAAAATAAGATCTTTGAATGCGAATTTATCCTGGATATAACCCGCCATGTAGATTGGCTGGTATGCACCGACAGCACGCGTATAGTTGCCATTGGCATCCTTGGCGGAGAAGAAATCATCAAAACTCGTGGAGCCCGACAATCTTTTTCCGGTATAGTCATATCCGCTGTAAACGACACTGGGTGCGCCGTTGTTCAGAACTTCGTCGGCACTGAACATATCCATCGAGAACAGGTTTCCGCCTGTGTTGACCGTGTGCAGCTTCATGTCCCTGTCGTAATAATTGATTGAGTTTTTGGAGAAGTCGTATGAATAGAGATCAATGTAATCGGTTCCGTTGACAGGCAGACCTAATTTTTTGCGGAGGTTGACGTCGAAGTTGCGTTGCAGTGTCGGAACGTATTTGCGAAAGTAATTGATCGTATCCATGAACACCCCATTGCGGGAGATCAGTTGCGGGTTGGCAAGGTCAAGGTCGGCAAGTTGGCTGTTGGTCAATCCCTTCATGAGATCCCAGAGGGTGATGCCTGCATTTGAGTAGGAGGCACTTTTCCGTTGCTGATATTGCAATCCAAGTTGGATTTCATGATTGCCAAAGTCGGCTGCAAACGATGCATTCACGGCAACCTGGTCGGTTTTGCTCTCGGCATATCCGTTGGGCCTGTTACCTGCTCCTGCAAAAATGCCGTAGGGCGATGCAGGTTCCATTCCGTTTAACAGACCTTTTCCCGAAAGGATTTCGCCTGTGTTCTGGTAATGTCCGACAGGTGAGTCAAACAGGTCAAAATACTGTTGTGTCCAGTTTGAGGATTCGGGATTGATATCGGAGCCTTTGAAGATGACGATGGTGTCGCGTGTTCCGTTCTGCAGGTGAGCCCATTTCTTTGCCACCGAGTCATAGGCAATGTTCGGGGTGTAGGCGCGGATGGTATGCGTGGCAAAGCTTCCCACGTATCCGTACTGGAAATAGTTGTTTTTATGCTGTACATCTTCGGTTTTTCCAAAACTGCTCGTATAGTCGGCACCAATAGAATAATAGATGTTCTTGACAAAATTTTTGCTGTCGGGCGCTGATGGGAAGCGCTGTGTGAAACGGCCGTAAACGCGCCAGGTGTTGCTGTTTGAATGGGAGTTGGCATTCCAGTCGAGGAGTGAGTTGGCAAAAGAGAAATTGCGGCTGTCGTTCCATGTAAATGTACCTCCGAAGGAGAGGTTGATGGAAGGAGTTACCCTGAAATCAAGTTTTCCCGACACGTTGATGTTGGTACCGGCTGAGTTCAGTGAATATTTCGTTTTTTCAAGCTGGTCTAAGGTCAGAAATTCTGAATTGTAAAATACGGCATTGTTCTGGCCACTGATACGCAGGGGAGTTTGTGAAAGGCTTCTCAGCACATCGTCTTTAACCTTGTATTTTTGAAAAGCTGATGGGGCTCCGTCTTTCTGGTAAATCAGGTCGCCGGCGAGGAAGAAGCCCATGATCGGGGTTTTTGTTCCGTGAACGGTATCCCTTCTTGACACCAGCGGACCGGTGAAGTTCAAACCCAGACGGTTGTACCCGAAGGCATCAAGGTATTGCGAAGTCTGGACGTCGACGCCACCTGAAAATTCCTTTGACGGTCCTTTTGTAGTGACGTTGATAATCCCTCCTGTGGCATCGCCATAGGCAGCGGGTGTACCGCCGAGGATAACTTCAACCTGTTCGATGGCGCTCTGGGGCAGCGCATTACTCCCCGTTACACGCATCCCGTCGATATAATACACAGTGCCGCTTGAACGCTGGCCGCGCATACTGGTAATGTTCCCGTTGGCGTCGGTTGAAACACCCCCTACAGTGGTGGCAACTGAAGCTGCGGATTTGTTGGCCATCTTCGAAATTTCTTCAGAGGTAACCGTACCGCCTGAACTGGTCTGGTCTTTGGAAATCAGAGGCACCTTGTAATCCACAACTTCAAGTTCCTTGAGGGTTGTCGTGGATGCTTCCAGTTCGAGGTTCTGGAAGGTGATTTTGTCGGGTGAGACATATATGCCCCTGTACATGAAGGGATTATATCCGACAAAACTGGCTTTCAGGTCTACCTTCCCGGGAGGGATCGGCTTGATGGTAAAGTTCCCGTCAAAATCAGAGGTGGTTCCTCCTACCTGAACTCCGCCGACTTCAACAATGACGTTGGCAAAGGGAATCGGCTCCTTTGTCTGCTTGTCAATGATTTTTCCCTTAAGGGTTCCTGACCCGGTTTGCGAAAATACCAACAAGCTTGTTGCCAGTACAAATCCAATAGTAAATAGTAAATTTCTTAACATACCATACAATTTTATGTTAGATTATAAATGCGCTATTAAAAGGCGGTAAATGTAATAATTATTTAAAATACAAGCCCAAATTATTTAAACCGTTTATCAAATATATAACCATTCTAAATTAGCCTGAAGTCTAATATACGAACCGTTTTAAACGATCGCTAACATCGAAAAAAGGAGGGGTAAAAACGGAATCTCAGCGTTTGATCGGAAGCGTTTTTTTTGAAGCCTTTTTTGTCTGTTTCATGCTCTTTTTCGTCTCTTTCGACTGATTGTCGTTATGGCGTTTTACCGCCTTCTCATACTCCTTTTGGGCCTCTTTTTGCTTTCTTTCCCTTTCACGTTCGATTTTTTTCTGGTTTACACGTACTTCCTGGGGGGTAAAGGAACACAACAAAGGCAGAAAAGCGGCAACAATGACAAATTGATATATCCTGGATTTAAAACTCATAAGGTTGCAACGAAAAAAACAGGTTGCAATAATACACAAATATATTATAATATTCTGTGGAAGTTCCCGTTAAAATTACGAAATTTGCAAGATGATGAACCCAACCTCCTCATTTTATGTTAGGGTACTCCTCGTTTTCGGGATGTTTTCATTTATGGCAGGTTCCTGCAAAAAAGAGACGCCGGCCCCTGAAATTCCTTTTACCTATGTTAATTTCAGCCTGAATCCCAATGGGACCCAGTATCTTTCACTCAATGGCGTAGGTGGCTGGGAAACGGTAACTGGCGGGTACAAAGGCATCCTGATCTACAGGAAGTCCATCAACGAATTTATGGCATATGAACGGGCCTGCCCCTACGACCCGCTTGTGAGCGGCGCCCAAATCAGGGTTGACAAATCGGCGATCACCTGCACCTGTCCAATATGTGCCTCAAAGTTCATCATAACCGATGGCAGCCCCTATGCGGGCCCTTCGCACTACCCGTTAAAGCAGTACACCACCGTTTATGACGGGGCGATGCTTTATATCTCCAACTAAAAAGATTTACGATTTACAATTTTAGATTTACGATTTTTAGAAGATTGATGGGGTGCCGGATAAAACATGGTCCTCCTATCGCTGCTCCAAAATCGTAAATCGTAAATCTAAAATCGTAAATCTAAAATCGTAAATCTCTTAGTAGCGGTAGTGCTCCGGCTTATACGGTCCGTCGGCGTTCACATTCAGGTATTCGGCCTGTTCGGGGGTAAGTCTTGTCAGTTTCACGCCGATTTGCTCAAGATGCAGGCGGGCAACCTCCTCATCAAGTTTTTTCGACAGGCGGTAGACGTCAACTTTGTAGTCGTTTTTCCAGAGGTCGAGCTGCGCAAGAGTTTGGTTGGTGAAGGAGTTCGACATGACAAACGAAGGATGTCCGGTAGCGCAGCCAAGGTTCACCAGGCGGCCTTCGGCAAGCAGGTAAATAGCTTTGCCGTCGGGGTAGATATACTTATCAACCTGCGGTTTGATGTTCACATGCTGGATGCCGGGCCAGTTGATCATCTGCTCGACCTGGATCTCGTTGTCGAAATGGCCGATGTTGCATACGATCGACTGATCTTTCATTTGGGACAGGTGCACTGCGGTGATCACATCCTTGTTCCCTGTGGTGGTTACATAGATATTACCTTCGGGGAGGGCATCCTCGATGGTGCTTACTTCAAAACCTTCCATGGCTGCCTGGAGCGCACAGATGGGATCGATTTCCGTCACGATCACCCGGGCTCCGTACGACCGCATTGAATGGGCGCATCCTTTGCCCACGTCGCCATAACCAAGAACCACGACTACCTTGCCGGCAATCATGACATCCGTGGCACGCTTGATCCCGTCGGCGAGGGATTCGCGGCATCCGTAAAGATTGTCGAACTTCGATTTGGTAACCGAATCATTTACGTTGATGGCCGGAACAAGCAGGGCACCTTTGTCTTTCATCTGGTAAAGGCGGTGAACGCCCGTGGTGGTTTCTTCGGAAACCCCTTTCCATTCGGCAACAGTACGATGCCAACGGGTTGTATCTTCAATATAAATTTCCTGCAACTGTTTCATGAAGGCCTTTTCATCAGCATTCTCGGCAGGGACGGTCAGCAAAGCGGGGTTCTTTTCAACTTCAAATCCTTTGTGGATCATCATCGTGGCATCACCTCCGTCGTCAACGATCAGGTTCGGCCCTTTGCCACCGGGAAAACTCAGTGCCATATGGGTACACCACCAGTATTCGTCAAGCGATTCACCTTTCCAGGCAAATACCGGGATCCCTTTGGCTGCAATAGCGGCAGCGGCATGATCCTGTGTGGAAAAGATGTTGCAGCTTGCCCAACGAACATCAGCGCCCAGCTCGATCAGTGTTTCGATCAGAACAGCTGTTTGGATCGTCATGTGCAGGGAACCGCTGATGCGGGAACCAGCTAAAGGCTTTTCAACTGAATATTTTTTACGGACTGCCATTAATCCCGGCATCTCCTTTTCTGCAATTTCTATCTCTTTACGTCCCCATTCGGCCAGGGACATATCTGCTACTTTATAACTAAGACTGGTGGACAAGGTGTTGTTTTCCATGGGTAACGGGGGTTTATGAATTGGGCGGCAAAAGTACGAAAAAATCAAATATGAGAATGCAGGAATGTCGTATTTTTGCACTTTGTTTCTATAAATTTAACCATACCCTATGCCCTTTATCCGGGAAATCGTGCCCGACATCGGGATTTACGCAGGCACCTGGCACATCACCGAGACTGAGGATGAGCTGCTTGCCCTGGTCAATCTCACCAGGCCCGAGCAAGTTCTCTACAGCTCATTCCGCCATGAACTGCGCAGGAGACAATGGCTGGCATACCGGGCGCTGCTCAGGCACATGTTGCATCCGGGATCTGCTGAAATTTTATATGACCTGAACGGAAAACCCTTCCTGACCTCACACAGTCACTACATTTCCGTATCGCACGCAGGAGAGTTCGCCGCGGCTGTTTACGCTGAAAACAGACCGGTGGGAATTGACATTGAAAAACTCAGGGACAGGATTGAGCGGGTAAAAGAAAGGTTCATGCATCCCCGGGAACTTGAATCTCTCGACCACGAAAACCTGCTCGAGCACCTCTATGTTTACTGGTGCGGCAAAGAGGCGCTGTACAAACTGCATGGCAAACCAGCTGTTGATTTCAGAAACGACATTTATATTCATCCATTTGATTACCTTTGCAATACGAATCAGACATGCCGCGCAACACTGACTGTTGACGGCCGGAAGGAAGATTACACGCTCTCTTTCCGGAAAACAGGCGACAGCATGCTGGTAATTGCCTTTTAATCTTGAATGCAAACAATGAAAACAATGCAGACAATGCAGACAATGCAAACAATGCAAACAATGCAAACAATGCAGACAATTACGGAAAATCCCGTCCACCTGCCCACCTGCCCACCTGCCCACCTGTCCACTTGTCCACTTGTCCACTTGTCCACTTGTTCACTTGTCCACTTGTCCACCCGTTTACCCTCTCACCCGTTCACCATCTATAACCCTTGACCAAAAAAAATGACAACCAACATATACGATGCCATCAAATCCCGTGTTCTTGTGCTCGACGGAGCAATGGGAACCATGGTCCAGCGGTACAAGCTGGATGAAGCCGCTTTCAGGGGAGAGCGGTTCAGGGACTTTGCCTATAATCTAAAAGGCAACAACGATCTCCTGGTATTAACGCAGCCCCATGTGATTCGGGAAATTCATTCAGCATACCTGGATGCAGGAGCCGATATCATTGAAACCGACACCTTCAACGCCAACAGGATCTCCCTCTCTGATTACCACCTGGAAGACATTGCCTACGAAATCAACCTGGAAGCTGCAAAACTTGCAAGGCAGGTTGCCGATGATTTTTCGGGCCGCCCCGGCGGGAAGCCCAGGTGGGTCGCGGGATCAATCGGGCCAACCAGCAAGACGGCCTCCATGTCGCCCGATGTCCAGAACCCGGCATACCGCGCGGTAAGTTTCGACGACCTTTACCTGGCTTACAGGGAACAGGCCAGAGGACTCATCGACGGCGGCGCAGATATCCTGATGGTTGAAACCATTTTCGACACGCTCAATGCCAAAGCCGCGCTGATCGCCGTTTTCGACGAAATCGGAGAGCGGCGTGAATCCGATCCCGAAACCCGGATCCCCGTCATCGCCAGTGTTACCATCTCCGACAACAGCGGGCGCACGCTGTCGGGCCAAACCCTTGAAGCTTTCCTTATTTCTGTTATCCACTTCGATCTTTTTGCCATCGGGCTCAACTGTTCGCTGGGCGCGGCCGAACTCCGCCCCTATCTCGAAGAATTATCTGCCAAGGCCCCGTTCCCCGTTATCACCTATCCGAATGCCGGATTGCCGAACCAGTTTGGGGAGTACGACCAGTCGGCGGTTGAAATGGCGGGTTACATCGGCGATTTTATCACAAGCGGGTTTGTGAACATGGTGGGCGGCTGCTGCGGAACCACCCCCGAACACATCCGCGGATTCGTTGAACTGGCAGCCACCGCAACGGTACGACAGGTTCCTGAACGTATCCACGAACTAAAGCTGAGCGGCCTTGAACCACTGATCATTTTCAAAGGAAGTAACTTCATCAACATCGGCGAGCGGACCAATGTAAGTGGCTCCAGGAAATTCGCCCGGCTGATCAAGGAGGAAAAATACGAAGAGGCGCTTTCAGTTGCCCGCCAGCAGGTGGAAAGCGGCGCCCAGGTCATCGACATCAGCATGGACGAGGCGATGCTTGACGCTGAAAAGGCCATGGTGAATTTTCTCAACATGGTGGCATCCGACCCTGATGTGGCCAGGGTCCCGATCATGATCGACTCGTCGAAATTTTCGGTGATCCGGGCCGGGCTTAAATGCATCCAGGGGAAACCGATCGTGAACTCCATCAGCCTGAAAGAGGGAGAAGACGCTTTCCGCGAACATGCCATGCTCCTCCGGAAATTCGGGGCTGCTACGGTCATCATGGCGTTCGACGAAGAGGGTCAGGCCACGAACCTTGCCCGCCGCATTGTTATTGCCCGCCGTGCTTACGAAATACTCACCAAAGAGTTGAATTTTCCACCCGAAGATATCATTTTCGACCCTAACATCCTCACCGTGGCCACAGGGATCGAGGAACATAACAACTATGCGGTTGAATTCCTGCATGCAGTTACCTGGATCAAGGAAAACCTTCCCTGGGCAAGTGTCAGCGGCGGAATCAGCAATCTCTCGTTTTCCTTCCGGGGCAACGATCCCCTGCGTGAAGCCATGCACTCAGCCTTCCTGTTCCATGCCATCAGGGCCGGGCTTGATATGGGCATTGTGAATGCAGGCGCCCTGCCCGTGTATGACGAAATACCAAAAATGCTCCTTAAACTGGTTGAAGATGTCATCCTCAACCGGCGAAAGGACGGAACGGAACGTTTGCTCGCCTACGCCGACCAGGTGACCGATTCCGGGAAAAAAGAGGAAACAGAAGCTGCCTGGCGAACCCTGCCGATCATTGAACGCCTGCGCCATTCGCTGGTTAAGGGAAACGCCGAGTTCATCGACCAGGATGTCGACGAGATCATGCCCCATTTCGATAAGGCGCTGAAAATCATTGAAGGCCCCCTCATGGATGGCATGAACATGGTGGGCGACCTGTTCGGAAGCGGAAAAATGTTCCTGCCCCAGGTCGTAAAAAGTGCACGGGTGATGAAAAAGGCCGTGGCACGGCTCACCCCGCGGCTTGAAGCGGAGAAAGCCGCCCTCGAAGGCCCTCCCCGGAACAACGGGAAAGTGCTTCTTGCCACGGTCAAGGGCGATGTGCACGACATTGGCAAGAACATCGTCGGGGTGGTGCTCGCATGCAACAATTACGAAGTCATCGACCTGGGCGTGATGATCCCGGCCGACAGGATCCTGGCCGCCGCAAAGGAACACAATGTGGATGTGATCGGCCTGAGCGGTCTGATCACCCCTTCGCTTGAAGAGATGGTCCACGTGGCCAAAGAGATGGAACGGATGAAATTCACCCTTCCGCTCATCATAGGCGGGGCCACCACTTCGGAGATTCACACGGCTGTAAAGATAGAACCTTACTATTCACACCCGGTCATTCACGTCAAGGATGCGTCCAAGGCTGTCGGCGTGGTTTCAAACCTGCTCTCGGCCGAGGTTAAACCGGAGTTCACGGATACCATTAAAAAAAGGTATGAGCACATCCGGAACACGTATGACAAGAAGGCTGATCACACTTATGTTTCATTGCCTGAGGCACGGCAAAACAAACTGGAAGCCGATTGGTCCAATTATTCGATTTATACCCCGCTTTTCACCGGGAGTAAGGTATTCAACGATTTTCCGCTTGAGGAGATTAAAGAATATATCGACTGGACCTTCTTTTTCCATGCCTGGAAGATGAACGGCAAATACCCGGCAATCCTTACCGATCCTGTAAAAGGAACGGAAGCCAGGAAACTTTTCGACGATGCTCAGCAGATGCTGAAGGAGATCGTTGAGAAAAAAATGCTCACCGCCAGGGGCGTTGTCGGGTTTTATCCCTGCAATTCCATCGGCGACGACGTCGAGGTGTATACCGACGAAACCAGGTCGGAGGTGCTGACAACCTTCCGTTTCCTGCGCAACCAGCAACAGAAAGAACCCGGCCAGCCCAACCTTTGCCTTGCCGATTACATTGCCCCGAAGACAACGGGGATCATCGATTATATCGGCGGTTTTGCCGTAACGGCAGGATTGGGTGCAGATGAGTGGGCCGCCAGGTACGAAAAGGACCTTGATGACTACAACGCCATCCTGGTCAAAATCCTGGCCGATCGCCTGGCCGAGGCTTTTGCTGAACTTTTGCATCACCGCGTACGCACGGAGCTCTGGGGGTATTCCAAAGACGAACAACTCGATATCTTCTCCATGATCCGCGAGGAATACCAGGGCATCAGGCCTGCGCCGGGATACCCTGCCTGCCCCGAACATTCCGAAAAACGCACCCTTTTCGACCTCCTGGATGCGGAAAAAATTGCGGGCATCACCCTGACCGAAAACTTCGCCATGTATCCCGGGGCTTCGGTAAGCGGTTTCTATTTCTCACACCCGCTTTCGCAATACTTCAACCTCGGCCGCATCAGCAAAGATCAGCTGACTGATTATGCAATGCGAAAAAGTTTTAGCTTTGAACACGCGGAAAGACTGCTTAATACGAACCTTAATTTCTAACCCCGTCACCTTGTCCGGTGCTCCCGGCAACGAACGGGTGCAGGAGGTGATATATACTCAAATAATTGAATATGAAAGTAATAGACCTGATCAATAAATCCAGTAAAACACTTTTTTCATTCGAGTTGCTTCCCCCGTTGAGGGGACATAACATCAACAGTATCTACCGTACCATCGATCCCCTGATGGAATTCAATCCTTCGTTTATCAATGTCACCTACCACCAGGAGGAGGTGGTTTATAAAAAACGTGAAAACGGACTACTGGAAAAAAAGACGATCCGGAAACGCCCGGGCACCGTCGCAATTTCTGCTGCCATTAAATATAAATATCCTTCGGTGGAAGTCGTGCCGCATATCATCTGCGGGGGCTTCACAAAGGAAGAAACCGAGTACGCCCTCATCGACTTCCATTACCTGGGTATCGACAATATACTGGCATTACGGGGCGACGCCCCGAAAAACCAGCGTACATTCACCCCCGAAAAAAACGGTCACGCTTACGCAAGTTCGCTTGTGTCGCAGATCACCGACATGAACAGGGGCAAGTACCTTGACGATGAACTGCTCAACACCTTCAGCACAAACTTCTGCGTAGGCGTTGCCGGTTATCCCGAAAAACACATTGAATCGCCCAACCTGGCGTACGACATGAAATACATGAAGGAAAAAATCGAAGCCGGGGCGGAGTACATTATTACGCAGATGTTCTTCGATAACCGGAAGTATTTCGATTTCGTGGATGCATGCCGCAAAGAAGGCATCACGGTACCCATTATCCCGGGACTCAAACCGATCTGTACGTTAAAGGAGATCAATGTGCTTCCCCAGATTTTCAACATCGACATCCCCGATGACCTTGTAAAAGAGGTCATGAAATGTAAAACCAACGAGGAGGTGTTTAAGGCCGGGATCGAATGGAGTATTAAACAATCCCGCGAACTGATCAGTTTTGGCGTTCCCGTGCTGCACTACTTTTCCGTGGGGATTTCCGAGAATATCGCCCAGATAGCCAAAGCTGTATTTTAATCAAATTTCATGATGATATACCAGGCCCTCCTGACAGGAAGATCCTCAGGGAAAAAGAGTTTTGCGGTATTGATCGATCCGGATAAATACCAGCCGGAATTGCTTAGCCGCGTGGTAAAATTATCGGTGGAAGCCTGCGTCGACTTTTTCTTCATCGGTGGAAGCCTGCTGATCAACGACAATCACGACAGGGTCATCTCGCATATCAGGGAGCATTGCAGAATACCTGTACTGCTTTTCCCCGGAAATAACCTGCAGCTCAGCAACAAGGCCCATGGAATCCTGCTTTTGTCGCTCATTTCCGGGCGTAATCCGGAAATGCTCATTGGACGCCATGTGATCTCGGCCCCCTACCTGAAGGCAAGCAACCTGGAGATCCTCCCCACCGGGTATATGCTGATCGACAGCGGCAGTATGACAACCGTGAACTATATGAGCAACACCACCCCGATACCGGCAGGGAAGGATGACATCGCCGTTTGTACCGCCATGGCAGGCGAGATGCTGGGCATGAAACTTATATATATGGATGCCGGAAGCGGCGCACAAAACGCAGTTCCACCCACCATGATCCGGAGCGTGAAAAATGCCATCGGACTGCCTTTGATCATTGGCGGTGGGATTACAACGCCGTCACTAGCCAAGACAGCGTTCGATTCAGGCGCCGACATGGTGGTGGTTGGCAACGCCATCGAAAAGGACCCGTCGCTGATCACGGGGATAGCAGGGGTACGGGGGACGTAGGACGTGGGACGTGGGACGAAGGACGTGGGATGAAGGACGTGGGACGTGGGACGTGGGACACTGAGGTTCTCGGAGTGGCCCGAACAAAATTCATGATTCGATATTCAAATTCAATATTCGATATTCAAATTTTCAACTCGAACTCAACCTCCATAACTACCATGCAAAAGCTCCTCTTGACCCTGATCGTTGCTCTTCTTCTGCCCTGTCTGGGCGTTGCCCAGTCCAAACACCTGACGATTGACGACGCAACGAACATGAATCCGAAACTGAATCCGGCCAATCTCAGCCAGCTTCAATGGTTGCCGGGTACCGCGGAATTCGTTTACGTCGCTAAAAACAGCCTTGTCAGGGGATCTGTCTCAACGGACGGCCGTGATACCATTTTCAGGCTGAACAGCCTGAACAGGGCGCTCAGGGTTGCCAGCCAGGATACGCTGAAACGGTTTCCCTCCGCAACTTTCAGAACGGCCGGCGAATTTTCATTCACAAACGGGAATGCGCTCCTGCTTTGCGATATCGTTAAAAACACGATAACAGTTGCAAACAGCTGGCCCGATAAAACTGAAAACCAGGATATCGACAAATCGGCCAGCCTTGTTGCCTACACCCGTGAGAACAGCCTCTATATTTCGGCGGGGGGCAAGGAAACAGCCGTCGCCGAAAGCAACGCCCCCGGCATTGTGTATGGTTCCGAAAGAGTCCACAGGAACGAATTCGGCATATCGAAGGGAACCTTCTGGTCGCCCAAAGGCGCCTTCCTGGCCTTTTACAGGATGGATGAATCGATGGTCGCCGAATATCCGCTGGTGGATATTTCCGCCCGGATCGCCACCGTGAAACCGACAAAATATCCCATGGCAGGAGAAACCAGCCATAAGGTGACTGTGGGGGTATACTCGGTCGCCGGAGGCAAGACGATTTACCTTCAAACTGATTCCACCACGGTGAGCGACCCTGGTTCCCTGATCGAGTACCTCACCAGCATTACCTGGAGCCCCGATGAAAAGTACATTTACATCGCATGCCTGAACCGCGATCAGAATTTCATGCAGCTGAACAAATATGATGCTACCACCGGCCGGTATGTAAAAACCCTCTTTGTTGAAAAAAATCAAACCTATGTTGAACCGCTGCACGGGCCAGAATTTCCGGGTGGCAACCCGGCAAAGTTCATCTGGGAAAGCCGCCGCGACGGGTATAACCATCTCTACCTTTACACTTCCGAAGGGGTGCTGGTCAGCCAGCTTACCAAAGGGACCTGGGAGGTTACCCAATTCCTGAAGACAGATCCCACGGGAAGCCGGGCGTGGTTCATGTGCAACAAAGACAACCCCATCGACAACCAATTATATATGGTGGAGATGGCCAAAGGCAAGGTTTCTGCCATTACTTCCGTTGCAGGAATGCACAACGTAAAAGTTTCGGATGACGGGAAATACTGCCTCGACAGCTACAGCAGCACCGCCATTGCCCGCCAGGTTGAGCTCCTCGATGAACATGGCAAATCGCTGAGGGTACTCCTTGCAAATGAAAACCCCCTGAAGGATTACCAGCTTGGCACCACTTCCGTGTTCACAATTAAAAATGAAGACAATACGGATCTGTACTGCCGGATGATCAAACCCGCCGGTTTCGTGCCCGAAAAAAAATACCCGGTCATCATTTATGTTTACGGCGGCCCCCATTCGCAGCTGGTAACCGATTCATGGCTGGGTGGCGGCGGGCTTTTCCTGAACTACCTCGCAAGCCTCGGGTACGTCGTATTCACCCTTGATAACCGCGGAACATCCAACCGGGGCGCCGAATTTGAACAGGCCATATTCAGGAACCTGGGCACCAGGGAGGTCTCCGACCAGATGATGGGCGTAAAGTACCTGAAGTCGCTGCCGTTTGTCGATTCCACCCGGATCGGCATCAACGGGTGGAGTTACGGCGGTTTCATGACCATTTCGATGTTCCTGAAACACCCGGGCACATTCAAGGTGGCCGTTTGCGGCGGCCCGGTAACCGACTGGAAATATTACGAGGTGATGTACGGCGAACGGTATATGGATACGCCGCAGGCCAATCCCGACGGGTATAAAAACGCCTGCCTCCTCAACTACGTAAAAGACCTGAAGGGTAAGCTCCTCATCATCCACGATGACCAGGACAATACAGTCGTTCCTCAAAACTCCCTGACATTCCTGAAAAAATGCGTGGATGAGGGGAAGCCTGTTGATTTTTTCTTTTACCCCGGGCATGAGCACAATGTACGCGGAAAGGACCGGGTACATTTGAACCAGAAAATGGTGCAATACTTTTTGGACTACCTTTAATGCAGACAATGCAGACAATGCAGACAATGCAGACAATGCAAACAATGCAGGCAATGCAAACAATGCAGGCAATGCAAACAATGCAAACAATGCAGGAATAGTGACGGTTTATTGCCTACTGCCTATTGCCTACTCACGCTAATTAGCCATATTCCGCTGTAAATAAACCACTTACCTTTTCATCGGCGAATTTCCGGTGTTCGTCGGGTGGAAGCGTGTGCTTGACGACTTTTTTATATCAAGTCTAAATAAGGACGTATCTTTGCAGCACAATAAATTAATTATCAATGCTTTGTTAAATAATTGTTAAATAGTTCAACGGGTGTAACGTTTAAGGTTCGCATCCGTCTTATGGACACAAAAACAATAAAGATTACAAAATAACCAATGAAAAACACGAATAAAATGAAAACAATGAAATCTATATATGTACTTGCTGCTTTACTCGGATTACAGTTGAACACAATGTTCGCAGCCGGAAATTTCATCGAGGCTCCTGCCCCGGCAAGCAATACATCCAGCGTAGTTGCCACTTCAGCGCTCGCACCGGTAATCCCGGCCGAGGTGACCTTTGAAGATGCAAGCGCTATTGCAGAGAATATGCCGGCAGCCGCGATATTGGCGCCGGTAATACCCCTGGCAGCCGATTTCGGTGATGAGACGCCTGCTGCTGAGATCAGCATCAGTTCTCTGGCACCTGTTACACCTCTTTCAGCAGACCTTGACAACGACCATGGCACCAACGGTAACATCAACCTGGTCAAACTGGCCCCAACCATTCCGCAGGTTGTCCCGACAGAGGATTACGAATAACCCTCAATATATTTTCCTTACATTGTGTTGTAAATGTTAAAGCCCGCTTTCGCGGGCTTTTTTATTATTGCATTCCCAGTGGTCTGAACGCGCCTATTCGGTGTAAAACTCACGAAGAGCCCCGAAATAATAGGTATTCCAGCCATCGGCGAAATCATCATACTCTTCATCGGGGATATTGGTATGACTCAGCTCAACCGACGTTCCGTTGCCTTTCTCGTGCAGGATGATGGTAACGACCGACTCCTCCTCCTGGTCGCCGAAATACCATTGCTGAACAATCTTCTTTCCTTCCTCAAAAGCAATGTTCTTACCTGAAATACTGCCGTCCCAGAGTGAAAACTCCGACCCGGGTACGGTGGTCATTTCAGCAGGTTCGCCTGTCCACAACTGAAGGGTTACAGGGTTTGTAAGTGCATTATATACATCTTCAGGAGATGCCGGAATGGTGTAATACTTTTTATAGTCTTTCATAACAGTTTTTTAACTTGTTGAAAATAACTGCCAACCGGTCAGTTTATCATCTTCCGGGCCCTTCCTTTAACCCTGACCGGCCGCATCACGTTTATTCGCTGTAAAGATAATTGTTTTAAGGTTGTTGAAAACTGGTTCAACCATCAAACATCATCCGTCAGGTTATTATTCTTCCTATCTTTGCACTAATCAGGAAAAACCTGTATTCACCTGCCGCTGAAATGCCCTGAAAAAGTTTTATGCCGGCTGTTACCCAACTCAAAAACACGTTAACGGGGTTATGAAAACCAATGTCCATTTAATGCTATTTTTGACAATTTTGCTCTTTTCACTCGGTTCCTGCCAGGAGTCAAAAAAGAAAAATGATGCAAAAGATGCCAATGCCGCTGTCTCATTCATTGAGGGTTATATTGTCAGGCCTTCAACCATCGATGAAACCATCCTGATTTCAGGCACCCTAAAAGCGTTCGAAGAAACGGTGCTGATGCCTGAAGTATCGGGGCGTGTGGTGAGCTTAAATCTTCCTGAAGGACAGTATGTGAAAAAAGGCACCCTGCTGGTCAAGATCTTCGACGGGGAACTCCAGTCGCAGCTCAATAAGGCGCATACCCAGCTGGAAATTGCCCAGCAAACCCTGACCCGGCAAACCGAACTCCTCAAGGTTGACGGGATCAGCCAACTGGAATATGACCAGACCAGACTGCAGGTCAACTCCATCAAAGACGACATCGATTTGCTGAAAGTCCAGATCAGCAAGACGGAGATTCTGGCTCCATACGATGGCGTGATTGGTCTCAGGAACCTCAGCACGGGGGCCCAGATCACGCCGGCGACCGCAGTTGCCACCATTCGTGCCAGCGAAAAACTGAAACTTGATTTCGCCGTACCCGGAAAGTACAGCCAGATGATCCATCCGGGAACCAAGGTTAAATTTTCTGTTGAAGGAGACGATCACAAGTTCGATGCCGAAGTGCTTGCCACCGAAGAAGGCATCGAACTGAACACCCGGAACCTCAAGGCCCGCGCCGTGGTTGCCACACACAGTCCTGCACTTGTCCCCGGTGCCTATGCCAACGTGGAATTGCGGCTGAATGAAGATCATCATGCACTCATGATTCCAACCCAATCCGTTATCCTGCAGGAACGAAACAAGCAGGTGATCGTCTGCAAAAACAGGAAGGCCGTCTTTACAAAAATCATTACCGGTGTGAGGAAAGCATCAGATATTATGGTCACGGAAGGGCTGAATGAAGGCGACACCATCGTAACGACCGGGGTATTTTTCATCAAACCGGGGTCGGTCCTCAACTTCGCCAAAGTCAAATAAAACCAGCCATGACTATTTCCGATTTTGCAATAAAACGTCCGGTTGCGTCGATCGTCATGAGCCTGATCATCGTGCTTTTTGGCGTGGTTGGCTTCTCCTTCCTGGGGATCCGGCTCTACCCGGCCATCGACCCCCCGGTCATCACGGTACAAACAACTTACACCGGCGCCAATGCCAACATCATCGAGTCGCAGATCACCGAACCCCTCGAAAAAGCCATCAATGGCATCGAAGGGGTACGTACCATCTCCTCCTCCTCCTCCACAGGAAGCAGCAACATCACGGTAGAATTCAATGTCGGGGCCGACCTTGAAAAAGCGGCCAACGACGTCCGCGACAAAACCAGCCAGGCCAGCCGACTCCTTCCGCAGGACATTGACGCTCCCCCGGTTGTAACAAAGGCCGATGCCAACAGCGATCCGAACATCACCCTGTCGGTCCAGAGTACCACCATGAATGCCATCCAGCTCAGTGAATACGCGGAGAATGTATTACAGGAAAAACTCCAGACCATCCCGGGCGTGAGCGCCGTTGCCCTGTACGGGCAGAAAAGGCCATCAATGAGGCTGTGGCTGAATCCCAAAAAAATGGCGGCATTCAACATGACTGCCGAAGATGTAAACATCGCCCTGCAGCGGGAAAATGTGGAACTCCCGGGGGGAAAGGTCAGGGGAAAGTCGACTGAACTCATCGTCAAGACCTTCGGTCGCCTTTCGACCGAGGAAGATTTCAACAACATGATCATCCGCCAGACAAACGACCAGGTGATCCGCCTGGTTGATATCGGCGAGGCGGTGCTCGGCCCTGAAAATGAAGAGACCAGTGTTAAACTCAATGGTGCCGACGGGATTTCCCTCGCCCTCATCCCATTGCCGGGAGCCAACGACATTGCCATCGCCGACGAATTTTACAAACGGTTCGCGGAGATTCAGAAAACCATGCCTCCCGGATTGAAATTATACATAGGATATGATAAGACAAAGTTCGTGCGCCAGTCGGTCACCGATGTGGCCGAAACCCTGGCCCTGGCTGTTTCGCTGGTTGTACTGATCGTTTTCCTGTTTTTCAGGAACTGGGTGATCGCCCTGCGCCCCCTGATCGACATCCCGGTATCGCTGATCGGCTCCTTTTTTATCATGTACATCTTTGGCTTTTCGGTCAATGTCCTCACGTTGCTCGCCATCGTGCTGGCTACCGGGCTGGTAGTCGACGACGGGATCGTGGTCACAGAGAATATTTACAAGAAGATCGAGCTGGGGATGGATAAATACCGTGCCGCCTTTGCCGGCACGAAGGAGATCCTATTTGCCGTCATCTCCACTTCGCTCACCCTGGCTGTGGTCTTCATCCCGGTCATCTTCCTGCAGGGATTTACCGGCAGGCTTTTCAGGGAGTTCGGCATTGTATTGGCCGGGGCGGTGCTGATCTCTGCCTTCGTCTCCCTCACCCTCACCCCGGTACTTAACATCAAGATGGGTGGGTCAAATATTAAAGACAAGAAATTCTACCGGATGACCGAACCCTTCTTTGAAGGACTTGACAGGTTTTACCGCAGGTGGCTCATGGCATTCATGAACCGCCGCTGGGTCGCTCCCGCCATCCTGGTGGCCTGCATCGTCCTGATGTTCGTCCTGTTCAAGGTACTGAAGTCGGAATTGGCGCCCCTTGAGGACCACAGCATCATCCGGACATCCATCACAGCTCCCGAAGGAACTGATTTCGACAATATGGTTTCCCTGGTGAACCGCATCGGGGATGAAGTCAGAGACAGCATTCCGGAAGCGCGGCTTGTTTTCGCCCGCGCCGGCTCGGGGTTCGGGGGAAATACTGCCACCAACACCGGCGGGCTCAACATTTTCCTGAAAGACCCAAAGGAACGCAAGGCAACCCAGCAGCAGGTCTACGACAGGCTGGTCAAGATGTATAAAAAATATCCCGAAGCCCGCATCATCCCCAACCAGGAGCAGACCATCTCCACCTCGCTCTCGGCCGGATCGCAGCTCCCGGTGCAATTTGTGGTACAGAACCTTGAATTCAGCAAGCTCCAGCAATTGGTACCCCGGTTTATGGAAGAGGCCAGAAAAGACCCGGCATTCGGGAATGTGGACGTGAACCTGAAGTTCAACAAGCCGGAGATCAACATCACCGTCGACCGGATGAAGGCCACCGACATGGGTGTCAATGCCATCGACATCTCCAATACCCTGCAGTTTGCCCTGAGCGGGAAGCGCTATGGCTATTTCCTCCGGGATGAAAAACAATATTTCGTAATCGGGCAATTCGACCGCGAAAACCGCAACAAGCCATCCGACATCGCCTCCATGTATGTCCGAAGCAATGCCGGGAACCTGGTCCAGCTGGATAACCTGGTAAAAATGACCGAGAGCAGCGAACCTCCCACGCTTTACCATTTCAACCGCTTTAAATCGGCAACCATCTCGGCCTCGCTGGCCAAGGGGAAGACACTTGGTGAGGGGATCGCCGCAATGAAACGGATCTCAAAAGAGATCCTCGACGACTCGTTCCATACCGATCTGCTCGGGCCCTCGCGCGACTTCGTCGAAAGCGGGTCCAACACTTCCTTCGCGCTGCTGCTGGCGCTGTTGCTGATCTACCTGATCCTGGCCGCCCAGTTTGAGAGTTTCGTTGACCCCTTCATCATCATGTTTACCGTGCCCCTGGCCATCACCGGGGCCATGCTTTCCCTGTTTATCTTCGGAAGCACGCTGAACATCTTTTCAGAGATCGGGATCATCATGCTGATCGGGCTAGTGACTAAAAACGGCATCCTGATCGTGGAATTTGCAAACCAGAAACGCAAACAGGGCCTTCCCAGGAAGGAGGCAGCCTTCGAAGCCGCAGCCGCACGTCTGCGCCCCATCCTGATGACCTCACTGGCAACCATGTTCGGCGCACTGCCCATCGCACTTGCGCTCGGTGCCGGGGCACAGAGCCGTACCCCCCTGGGGATCGTCGTTGTCGGCGGTTTGCTTTTCTCACTTATCCTCACACTCTTTGTAATCCCGGTCATGTACATCATGATGGCCGGCAAACAGGAACAGGTTCCCGATTATTCGCACCATGATGACTGATCCGATGAAAAAAAGATTGACCATGTTTACGCTGATGTTGTTTTGCCTTGCTGCAGCATCTGCCCAGAACTTAAAACTCCTGACTGTTGAAGAGGCGGTAGGTATTGCCATGAAGAACAATTTCAACCTCATGGTGGCACAAAACAATGCCGACATTGCCCGTATCAACAATACCACCGGCAATGCAGGCATGCTCCCTACAGTGGGTCTGAACGGAACAGACAACTATTCCCACAGCAATGTCAGCCAGAAGTATGTAAACGGAACCACCATTGAAAAGACGAATGGCTACACCAATTCATTCAATGCTGCCGTAGCACTCAACTGGACCCTGTTCGACGGCACAAAAATGTTCATCACTAAAAATAAGCTCGGCCAGATTGAGAAACTCGGGGAAATCCAGTTCCGCGACATGGTGCAGCAGTCGGTGTATAACGTCATTGTGGCATACTACAATGTGGTCAGCCAAAAACAGCAGCTGGAGTCGATCAACGAAGTAATGGCCTACAATGTTGAAAGAGTCAAGATCCTCCAGAAGAGCTTTGATGCCGGCCTGGGCCGCAAAACCGACCTTCTCCAGGCGAAGATCGACCTCAACGTGAACAGGGAACTGGAGATTAACCAGCAAACGGTGATCAAAACCAGCAAGCACAACCTGAACGAACTGCTCAGCCGCGACCCGCAAACCCCTTTTGAAGTAGGCGATTCCATCCCGCTCGCGTATACGCCCGACGCGAAAGACCTGTTGCAGAAACTGTACTCGATGAACACCGGCGTTCTATCTTACCAGAAACAGGCCGACATTGCAGCGCTGAGCACCAGGGAACTCAAAACGCTTTACCTGCCCCGTCTGAACTTCAACGCCGGGTACAATTTCCTGCAGGGCAACAGCAATGCCTCACAGCAGCTGTCGAACCGTTCGTATGGCCCGGTGGTCGGCGGCAGCCTGATTATGCCATTCTACCAGGCCGGGAACGTGTCGCGCCAGGTAAAGAGCGCAAAAATCCTGGAGACCTCGGCCCGGCTAAATCTTGAAAGCATCAAACTTCAGGTTAACACCGAACTGCAACGATCCCTCACCGAATTCGAAGACCAGCAGCAGCTGTTAAAATTCGAAAGGGAAAATTATTCCCTCGCCAAAGAAAACCTCAATATCTCCCTCGAGCGTCTCCGTCTCGGACAAACCACAGCGCTTGAGGTTAAACAGGCATCCGAAAGCTTCGGCAACTGCCTTGGCCGCCTTGTCGTCTTCAAATATAATCTCAAGGTGGCCGAAACCCGGCTGAAACAGCTTGTGGCCGGATTATAATCTGAACAGTTTTTTTACCATGGATATCACCATCAGACCTATTGGGTTTGTGAAAAACGCAAGAAACGCGCCCACCGACGACTTCTGGGAGGAGGTCATTTCAGAAATTGAACTTGCAGAGGATATTCCCACAGAAGCATTTGACCACATTTCAGACTTTTCACACCTTGAAATTATTTACCTTTTTGACAAGGTCCGGCTTGAAGATGCCGTTTATTCTGGTCATCCCCGGGGAAACCCGGAATATCCCCGGGCTGGTATTTTCAGCCAGCGGAAAAAAGACCGGCCCAATGCGATCGGGCTTTGCACTGTAAAACTTTTAGAACATCACGGCCGGATCGTCCGGGTTGCACTTCTTGATGCCATCGACGGCTCGCCGGTGCTCGATATTAAACCTGTATTCAGGGAATTCCAGCCGCAGGGGGAGATCAGGCAACCTGATTGGGTTTCGGACCTGATGAAAAATTACTGGAGGTAGTTTATGCCTGTTAAGGAACATTATGACAACCATCTCGGCAATTTCTATTCCTGGATGGCTGGCGATTTTAACACCGGGATGACGGTTATCATTGCCGAAAAAAGGGCATAAAAAAAGCTGCCATAAGGCAGCTTCGAAGATAAGCGGAGAATATAGCGGGTTATTCAAAATCAACTTCCACAGGAATAACGGGTGCCAGGATTCGGATATCCGGACCGGCAACTTCCGCTGAGTCGTCAAAATTGACCATGAAAGACGCCACCGGGGCCAGGGCAGAAACTGAAGCGGTTTCATCCGGCATCTCCTCGAAGGCGGCTTCTGAAGGCGTTACAGGCGCGAGAAGGGCAACTGCAATCACTTCCACATAATCTTCGAATGTTGCAGGTGCCGGGGTCGCCGGAACCAGCGAAATACCGTTTCTATCATTCAACGGAAAAACCGTAGTGGTTTCATTGCCTGCAAAATTTACACATGCTGTTAAGGAGAGGAGTGCTGTGAGGATGATCGTTGTTGCTTTCATTTTTCCTTGTTGTTTGAGGTTGATGAAGCAAAATTAATACGAAATGAGGGTTGTGTCCAATCCGAATCGACCGGGAGAGTGTGAATCCCGACAAACAGGGGGAGGAACCCGTCAAACAGGGTTGGCGATCAAACCGGGAAAGAGGGCGATCAATTTTACGTGGCGGGCTTCAGCCAGATTTTTTGTTCTGCAGGAAAACCGTCACCAGCAGACCGGCTGCTGTCAGCACATCCACGATTTGCCATACTTCCCTGCCCAGCGAGACCTTCAGGAGCGGTTGAAATAAAAAGGCCAGACCAACAAATACAAAGGTTTTTGGGACGTTTTTCCGCTCGAATTCATAATAAGCCAGGATAGCAAATCCAACCACGGCCACGAACCTGAGAAGCTGGTAATAACCATAGGGCATGTTGAAAAGGCAGAGGAGCAGCAGGATGGCCAGCGCTGAGCGGACGAGGGTTTCGGTTGAGATCTTCATAATTATTTTTCAGTTTCAAGGTACTCCACCAACTCCTCCTGGTGGGACTGGTCGAATTTGAGATGATCCTTCAACGGCTCAAACAGTTTGTCGGGATACCGGGTGAGGGCGACCATCAGATATGTTCCCAGCGTTTGGTACCTGAATTCATCTGCAGATTGGGTTGTCCTTTCGAACAACTGGAAGGTGAGCGGTTTGGGATACCTGGCCAGGGCCTGGAAAAGCATCCGCCATTTCTGATAGTCGTAGTACTTCTGCGCCCATTCATGTTCGAACATCTTTACCAGGAGCGGGTAAAACGATTCATCCGGGAACTCACGGGCGCAGTATGCCGCAAAATACCCTGTATTTTCCCTGTTAAACAACCGTCTGATGATGGCAGTGTCTGCCGGTTTGTGGAACCTTGCCAAAGCCAGGGCGGCCTCCGGGCTGCCCTCGTTCGTGGCAATTTCCCTTACCCTGTGATAGAAAACGGGAGCCGGTTTCATCCTGTACAACAGTTCATATTTTGCCGCCAGCAGGATGGAGGGGTCATACAGCAGGATGCTGTCGATGGCAATGGCCTGTTCTTTTGCCAGGATGTGGTGTTCTTGTTGAAACGCCCCGGAAGTTCCCGTATCTGAATTTGCAACGACAGGATATACCAGGTTCAGGCAATAATCACCAGCAACGGTAGTTGAAACAATGCAACCCTGGAATGTTTCAACGCTGGCCGTGTCGTGCAGCAACCGCAGAAGAACCTGGTAAACACCGGTATTTCCCCTCAGGATCATGCCCTGGAAAGCATAACACCGTACAACGGCATTCGGATATTTCATGAGAGCGGTAAGCTCTGTATCAGAAGCCTCCCTGGTCAGCGTTTCAAACCTTTCCCACTGGTCGGTGCGCATACCTGCCTCACCTACGCCTGAACTTTTTAAAACGTTGTCCAGAGCAATTTCTTTGGCCAGGTTACTGATCTTTGGGCTTAATACCGGCAAGGTGTCATTTGCCGGTTTTTGAACCTTGCAGCAAGGGATCCGCCACAAAAATATCAGAACCACAAACAGGCTCAGCAGCATCAATATGGCAAACCCGGGAGTTCGGGCAAATTTCATGGTATCAGGCGGATTGATCCCGCAAGATAACGGTTTTTTCTCATCTTTGTGATCTCATTCCGGGTGATGCCATGAAAACAAAGCTTTTGGGTTTTTTATTCCTCCTCCTATGCCCGTCTTACATCCAGGCGCAAAACAAGGAGGAAATCACAAGGACTATGTCCAATTTCTATTGTTCCGGCTGGCTGTTTGATTTCCCCGATACCATCCGCCTTGCCGCGAAAGAGGATTCAGTTCACAACCAACCAAAGTATTCAGAGGCCTGGGACAACGGGAGGGGATATTACAACCTGCTATGCTGGAGTGCGGGGTTCATGAATCCAGGTGTACCGGTTGACAGGCTGTATGTAAAAATCGGGGAACACGAGGTCACGTTCAAGATAGGCGGGGTTAAATGTACCTACATTTTTCAGAAAACCGGCAACCGGGTCATGCTGATCAAAAAGGATAGAAATCCACATAAGAAATATACGCCCGGCAAATACGGCATGCAAATCCAGATCTGATGGTGGAGGAGTTTCTCTGCACCTTCGACACACAAGGCTTGAAACAGCAAGCATGTAAAAAGAGGATGACCCAGGCCATCCTCTTTTTAACACACACTGTGTGGTTTTATCTGGTAACAACAACCTTTTTAAATGCACTGCCTGTTACGGCATTCATCCTGATGAAGTAGAGGCCTGACGGGATTGTCGCCAGGCGGATTAAATAATTCTTCGAATCAGGATTCACAGTTATCATTACTTCCCCGAACTGGTTTAGTATGGTAATGTTGTTTAGGTTGCTGTTGGATTTGACCACGATATATTCGCTTGCCGGGTTGGGATAGACCAGGGTTGAAAATTGTTCGGTTTCCGGGACATCAATATTGCCGACCGTGATATATTTCACCTTTGTTTTGACGCCGGGGCCACCCAGGTTTGAGGCAGTCAGCGTTACATCATACTGACCCGCAACAGCGTAGGTTATTTGCGGGGGAGTTTGCAGGGTAGATGTTCCCGGCGTTCCTCCCGGGAATACCCATTGCCAGCTGGTCGGATTCCCGGTTGAAAGATCGGTGAACTGGACATGGCCGCCAACCGCAATGCTAGTCAGGTTGGCAATGAAGTCGGCAGTGGGGGCGGCAGGATTGGTCACATGAATGTACTGAGACTTTGTTTTTGTGCTGACACCGGCAAAATTTGTCACAGTCAGAATGACATCATACTGGCCTGCAGCGCTGTAGCTGATCAGCTGTGGGGTTTGCTGGGATGAAGTAGCGGGTGTACCCCCCGGGAAACTCCACGACCAGGTGGTCGGCGAACCGGTCGACATATCCGTGAACTGAACCTGTCCGCCTGGCAATATGTTCGTTTGGTTGGCCGTGAAATCGGCATAGGGAGGCGCCGTAACGGTGATGTACTGAATTTTCGTTTTGGTGTTTGTTCCGGCAATGTTCGTTACGGTCAGCGTAACATCATACTGGCCGGCAAGGCTGTACATGATCATTGGCGGAGTTTGCAGCGTTGATGTTGCAGGTGTCCCGCCAGGGAATGACCAGGACCAGCTGGTTGGCGTGCCTGTCGACAGGTCGGTAAACTGAACCAGGCCGCCCGCGGCAATGTTGGTCAGGCTGGCCGCAAAATCAGCCACAGGTGCGACAACATTGGTAACCGTGATATAGTTGACTTTTGTGTTGGTGTTGTTGCCAAGGCTGTTGGTCACCGTCAGCGAAACATTGTATGTGCCTGCAGTGCTGTATGTGATCAGAGGAGGTGTTTGCAGGGTTGAAGTTGCCGGTGTCCCTCCCGGGAAACTCCATGACCAGGTTGTAGGAACCCCGGTTGAGAGATCGGTGAACTGAACCTGGCCACCCGTGGCAATGTTCGTCTGGTTGGCGGTGAAATTTGCAACAGGCGGGGCAGTAGAACTCACCACGATATAATTGGTTTTCACCTCCGCATCGGTTCCCCAGGCGTTGGTGATGGTAAGGGTAACGGTGTACTGACCGCCCGAGCTATACGTTACCGGAGGAGGCGTTTGCAGGGTTGAAGTGGCCGGGGTGCCTCCCGGGAAGGACCATGACCAACCTGTGGGTGTACCTGTCGAAAGGTCGGTGAACTGCACTTGTCCGCCAACTGCGATGTTGGTGAAATTTGCTGAAAAATTGGCAACGGGTTCCGCCAAAACTGTATTGAATTTGTGCATTCCCCCTACGGTGGCGCTGGTGTTAAACCCGCCGGACCAGCCGGTCGAGTTGTTGATCCAGTCCATTGCCAGGAACTGTGTGCCAATGGTTGCAGCCATGTCGCTCCAGTTTGTGCCGTCGTTAAATGAGTAGGTAACGCCGGTGAAACCGGTGGCGGCGCCGGTCGAAACCCATGTGGAGGTGGTGCCTGGTATATAAGCGAGATCATTGTAGAATAGGTTCCCGGTGGTTGTAACCGGTGTCCAGGTTGTTCCGCCATCGGTGGTTTTTACAATTGCCCCGGTTGTAGTATTGCTTCTGTCCTGGGCCAGCCCGTTCAGGGCATCGCGGAAATAAGGCTGTACATAAATTGCACCCCATCCTGCAATAGCAGAAACCGTCCATGTATTGCCGTAATCGGTTGATTTGTATATACGGCCCATGTTTGTCCCAAACCAGGTAATATTGCCGACACTCGAATAATATCCGATAACGCCGAATTCACCGCTTAACGGGTTCGGAATATTTGCCCCCGGCACCAGGGTCCACGTTGTGCCGCCGTTTGTGGTAGTGTAAATTTCAAAGTCCCCGTTGATCGGGTCACCCACGCAATAGCCGTTGTTCTGATCCCAGAAATAGACAAGGTCGGGGAACGACACGGCATTACTGAATGTCGCGGTGGCCTGGCGGGTCCAGTTAACGCCGCCATTGGTTGTTTTATAGATTCCCTGCCCTGTGGTCGTTGCACCCGGGGGGAACATACAAACCCACGCGGTGGTGGCATCAATGGCAACGATGTTTGCAATTTCAAGATTGGTGACCCCGGCGATTGTATGCGGAGTCCACAGTGTGCCGCCGTTTGTGGTCATGGTAAGATCCTGGCAGGCCGCTGCCCCGCCGCTCCCGTCATAGGCGCTTGCCCATACCACTGTCGAACTGACTGCATAAACACACCTGATTCCCCGGCTGGCCGTAGCGAAGCCGGATGCCTGGTCAGTCCATTGTGCAAAAACACACGATCCCGAGAATATCAGGATAAAAAAAAGTAGGAATTTTTTTTTCATAACAGCGTGATTTAATTGTTAATATAAAGGATTGTCAAATAGATATGTGACCAATATTCATTACTAACAATAGAAAAAAGAAAAATCATCCAAAACGGGGACATGCCCGTTCTTAGTCAGAAATCACCCTGCGAAATTCAAACAGCAATATACGAAATAATTATGGTATTGTTTTGTGACGACGGAAAAGTTATAAACAGGGGGCATTGAAGCTCGGATTTGCTACTTTCCCGTCGGAAATCCCTCTCGATCCAAAAGTTGGCGGTAATCTGGCCTAAAATAAAAAACCACTTACAGGTTTGGTTGTAAGTGGTTGATTTTATGTGAGCCTCTCAGGGGACTTGAACCCCCGACCTGCTAATTACGAATCAGCTGCTCTACCAACTGAGCTAAAGAGGCGGTTGCAGTTTCACCGGAACGGTTGATCATGTGCATTCCGGTGAAACGGACTGCAAAGATAAAAAAAACGCTCAGACTGAACACGTTTTTCGCAAAACAGCTGAAAAAATCACACCTGGTTGATCGATCCGGTTGTTACTGTAAGCGACCAGAACCAGGCGCAAAGGAACCCGGTGGCGAGCAAACCCGCGATGTTTACCCACATGGGAAGGGGCTCGCCGCCGATGATCACAGAAATCCCGGTGATCAGCCGGAGCAGATGGATAAGCGCAATGATTCCGAAAACAGTGCCTGCAACACGCAAGGCTAAGGTTTTTGATTTCATAATAACTGGTTTTTTAAAAACTGAATGACTGAATGAAATCTTTTCTGATTAAGCACAATCATACCAGGAAATTTGGGCTAAAGCCCAACAGTATATTGCCAACTTTCTACCACGGGCTGAAGCTCGTGGCAATTCACCGGTGCTCAACTAATAATTCTCTTCCCTCATCTGCATGTAGGCCTTCGGATGAAGGCAGGCCGGGCAGTTCTCGAGTGCCTTCTCCGACTCGTAAACGTAGCCGCAATTGAGGCACTTCCACCACACTTTGCCTTCTTTCATAAAGACCTTGTCCTCTGAAATATTCTGAAGCAGCTTTAAATAGCGCCGTTCGTGCTCAGCCTCCACTTTCGAGATCATTTTAAAGGCGGTGGCCACTTCGGTAAACCCCTCCTCTTTTGCCGTTTCAGCAAAGTGCGGATACAGGTCGCTCCACTCTTCATGTTCGCCTTCGGCCGCTGCTTTCAGGTTCTGGCTGGTGGTGCCGATGATCCCGGCAGGATAGGCCGCCGTGATTTCGGTCATGCCGCCTTCCAGAAATTTGAAAAACCGCTTGGCATGCTCCTTTTCCTGGTTCGATGTCTCCATGAAGATGGCGGCAATTTGTTCATAGCCCTCCTTTTTGGCGACGCTGGCGAAAAATTCGTACCGGTTGCGCGCCTGCGATTCCCCGGCAAATGCTTTTAACAGGTTCTGTTCTGTTTGTGTACCTTTTAATGATTTTGTCATGACTATAGGTTTTAATAATTAATAAATCAAATGCCAGGATACAACCTATTTTTGTTCCATATCCCGGGAGGAGTGCGCGGTCACTTCCTTTTTGACGACCTTGAAGCACTGTGCCCGCCCAGGAATCCCCATCCTCCGCTGCCGACCATGAAACCAAAGGTATACCAGATCCCGTTATTATTGGCTGCGAATACCGAAACATCATCCCACCACAGCATGGCAACCAGGTCGATGGGCGCGATGATCCCGTGCCACAGCCCGCCCCAGAAACCATAAGTATGCCCATGAAGACAGGCGGTTACGATCTCTTTGTTGGCACAGCCGGCCAGGAGTAGCAGGCTGACGAGGAGAAAGATGGTAATACTCCTTGCGTTCATGATAAAAAACGTTTCTTTATTCATCCGGCTTATGGTTTTTTCGGTGGGTTGTAATCTGATTTCCCATACTGATGGAAGGACACGTTTGTAATATTTTGCAGCCTGTTTCAATCCGGTATCATACAAAAATACCAAAATTCAGGGTAACAGTAATATGTTTTCCCGGGTTTTATGCTGCATCTTAATAATAATGCATCGATTTTTTCTTGCAGATGCAGTATACCGCGAGGAATAGTTTGTCATATTTGGCAAACCTGTTCCGGTCCGGTTGATTAAAAACCATGGCTGGTCCTGCAAAATTGTGAATTAAAATTGATTTTTTCTCATGGTCTGCCCCTTTACTAAGAAAATGTAACTTTGATCCTCGAAATAATGCAAACATGACCAAATCAGAAAAGGCTGCCGCCAGGTTTGCAGCCACATTCAACTGCTCCCAGGCTGTTTTCTCAGCCTTTGGAACCGGCCTGGGTTTAACCGAAGACCAGTGCCTGAAACTCGGCTGTGCATTCGGCGGAGGGATGGCCCGCAACCAGATGACCTGCGGTGCCGTTACCGGCGCCCTGCTGGCGCTTGGCCTCCATTTCGGCCGGGGTGCTGATGATCCGCTGGCAGCAACCGGCAATGCCTACGAAAAAACAAACCGCTTTTTTGAAGAATTTCAGAAACGGAATGGCTCCATCAACTGCAGGGAATTGCTGCAGGGGCTTGTCATGAATGACCCGGACGATATGGAGAAGATCAGGGAGCTCGATTTGTTCAAAACAGTTTGCGCGCGTTACGTCACGGATGCTGTTGAGATCACCGAAGGCCTGGTTAACGGCTGAAGATCTCCGCCCTGCAGGGAGTTTTCTCCCTTGTCCGGCTCCAGAGAATATCCTTTTTCATCTGGTCGTGAAGATGGTCGGCACTGACCGAATGATTCCTGTTTGCTTTCAGCAGGTATACTTCCGTCTTAAAGAGCTGCAGCGGTATGTTCAGCATTTTTTCTCCTCCTGCGGATGATACAAGTTTCACGGCTGCCAATGTGTGATGACATGAAAGATCGAGGGTAAGATAAGTGCCGGGGTTCAGTCCGCAATGTTTTTGCCCGTCAACATAGACGTCAAGGGTGGCGCCGGGGTCGGAGACTTTTGAAAGAAAAAAGACGACCCGTGATGAAATCATGGTGTAATCTGTGGCATTGACCGGCAGGAGCTTCCCGTTAAAAAGATCAAGTTTCAGCTTCTCAGCCTGGTCTGGATCTGAACTGAGCGCCGCAATGCCTCCGGTTAATGACGCGCCTGCGAGACCCGCGAAGAACCAGCCGAAAATGGCTGCCGACACCACATCGCGCGTGTATTCCGACGAACGGCTCCAGGTGATGAAAAGGTCTCCTTCCCGTTCCAGCAACGAAAATGACCTTCCGCCAAACACGTAAACTGAATCCCCCTCGCAGAATCCCCAAATCTCCACCGGCTCCACCCCTTTCGGAAATTTCAGGAAGGCTTTGGAAAGCCTGGGGTTGTCTTGATTGTAATAGTGGATTGCCTTGAACCCGGTTGTGGTATCAGGAAGGTTATCCCTGAAGTCAAACCAGGTGCGGTACAACCCCTTTCGCGGGTTTTTCCCAGCAAAAAACCTGAAATAACCCGGTTTCTGGAAGGGATTTTCATCAAGATGCTCCCGGGTGCAAGGCGCACGCAAAGTTAACCCAGCCGCTTTCCTGGAGTTATACTGGCTGAAGGCCTCATCAAACGCCCGTGCGATGATCCCGGGCAGGCTGGCCGGAATGTGCTTCCGTTCTTCCTGCAGCGAAACAGAGGCGGTGAAATCCTCCTGCATCTCTTTATCCACGGGGAAAATAAAACTCAGGCTCAGCTGGAGGCAGGTGTACTCGCGGACACCTTCTACAGGCTGGTATATGAAAATACGGTTTACCCGGATGATCAGCGGCAGCAGTCCCGGTTTTTCAGGCATGGAGTTCGCCAGGAATTCTTTCAATTCCCCCCGGATGCTTTTTTCAAAAAAGAGGATGCTGTACCTGCGCCCGCTGTGCGGATGGAGGTACCCCACGCAGGAATCCTCCCGCTGGCTGACAACAACATCCCGGATAAAATACCCGGGCAGGGCTTTTGACACCTTCAGCCCTGCCATTGACAGGGTAAATTCTTCGGCATGGCTGAACAAGCAGAATGAACAGAGGAGCACGACAAGGAGCATCTTTTTCATATGCTTCATATTTGTTCCGGTTCGGTTTACAAAGATATCAAAACAGTGCTCCCAGCGGAGGTAAAGACAGAATTTTTCACCTGTGTGGTTCAGGCACCTTTTCAATACCTTTGTTTTTTAGATCCAAAATACCAAACCTGATGACTGAACAGGAAATGATCGCAAAAACCATGGAGTTTGTGAAAGCTGAACTCCATCAGGCCGAAGGAGGACACGACTGGTTTCATATCGAGCGGGTGTGGAAAAATACCAAGACCATTGCTAAGAATGAACCCTGCGACCTTTTCGTCGCGGAACTGGGGGCGTTGCTTCACGACATTGCCGATCATAAGTTTCATGGCGGCGACGACACCATCGGGGTTGAAAAGGCCCGGAGCTTCCTTGAAAGCCTGCAGGCACCGGGAGAGGTGACCGACCGGGTGGTAAAGATCATGACCGGCATCTCCTTCAAAGGCGGGAATGTTCAGCAGGAGTCCTTCTCCCCTGAGCTGGCGGTGGTTCAGGATGCCGACCGGCTTGACGCGATCGGCGCCATCGGCATTGCAAGGGCGTTCAACTACGGCGGCTTCAAGGGCCGTGAAATGTACAACCCGGCCATACAACCGCAAACTGGCATGACGCCGGAACAATACCAGAAAAGCACCGCTCCCACCCTGAACCATTTTTATGAAAAACTGCTGCTTCTGAAAGACCGAATGAATACCAAAACCGGCCGGGAAATGGCGGAACAGCGCCACCGTTATATGGAACAGTTCCTGGAACAATTCTATTTTGAATGGAATGGCGGGGAGCCGTCACCGTAAAAAGAAAAAAAATTCATTAATCAAGCTCAAGCCCGACGACATCCGTCAGGTTCGCCCCGGCAAGGTTAGCACCGCGCAGGTTAGCGCCGCTGAGATCGGCATAGGTAAGGTTCGCCCTCCTAAGATCGGTTCCGGTCAGGTTTGCCCCCACCAGTTTGGCCTTCCACAACGTGGCCCCGCTAAGGTCGGCCAGGCTCAGGTCGGCCAGGCTCAGGTCGGCACAGGTAAGATACGCCTGGCTGAGATTAGTCCCGGCCAGGTGCGCTTCACGCAGATTCGCATCGAAGAGATAGGCTTTCCTGAGGTTGGCCCCGCTGAGTTTCGCCCCCTTCAGGTTGCAGCCAGCCACTTTTCCACGGGCCAGTTCCAAGGCTTCTGCTGAAACTTCTTCCGCAGCGGGCTTCACCTTATTCGCCATGCGCGGAACGCCGGGTTCGCTTCCCCTGAGGTTTGACAGAATTTTATTAAAGCTGATCATCAAATCGACTTTTTGGTTGAGCCCGGCTTACACATATATAGTTCAAACGAAAAATAACTGCATCAGGTTACAATTCCGCCTCCTTTTTCATTTCAACGGGCTGATCTGCAATTCATTTTTACCTGATCGTACCATGTTCCGCAGTTTATTCATTGCCCGGTATTCTATTGCTTTTTTTCGTATTTTGCAGATGTAATCGGTTTTCAAAGGCAAAGTTAACATAAACGTAACTCATGTTTCATCAACACGCTGATATTGACTGTAAATAAACAAAAAATAATTATCTTATGCAAGTTATAGCAATAAACGGAAGCCCGCACAGGGAAGGAAATACATTTCACGCTTTAAGCATGGTCGGCGAAGAACTGGCTATTGCCGGCATTGAATTTAAGATCCTGCATGTCGGGCACCAGATGATTCATGGCTGCCTTGCATGCGGCAAATGTGCTGAAAAGAGGGATGAAAAATGCAGCATAACGACCGATGAGCTGAATACCTGGATACAGCAGATAAAAGAGGCTGACGGCCTCCTCCTCGGCTCGCCGGTATATTATTCGGGGATCGCGGGCACGATGAAAAGCTTTTTAGACCGGTTATTCTATGTTTCCGGTTCCAATGGCGGACTGTTCCGGCATAAAATTGCGGCCGCAGTGGTGGCCGTCAGGAGAAGTGGCGGCTCAGCCACCTTCGACAGCCTGAACCACTACCTCACCTATGCCGAGATGATCCTGGCCACCTCCAGCTACTGGAACATAATCCATGGCCGCAATGCAGGCGAGGTGATGCAGGATGGAGAAGGCATGCAGATCATGCATGTCCTGGGCAAAAACATGGCATGGCTGCTGAAGATGAAGGCGGCTTCGGCAGGGGTTGTTGAACCCCCGGCGGCCGAAAGGAAAGTCGTGACAAATTTCATCAGGTAGACCGGGCCGGTTACCTGCAATATCTTTTGATCATTTCGTAGGCCTCCTTGACGCCCAGGTCCTTCGCCCTGCTTAAGTCCATGCACCCGTTTTTCTTGTTACCAGATTCAAAACTGGCTATTCCCCGGTTGAACCAGGCATCCCTGAATTTCGGGTTGAGTTCAATGACGACCGTATAGTCGGCAATGGCTCCTTCGAAGTCTTTGAGGGCGCCCCTGGCATTTCCCCTCAGGAAAAAGGCGCCGGGGTTCTTCGGGTTGATCCCGATCACTTTCGTAAAATCGACGATGGCCCCCTTGTAATCCTGCACCGAACTTTTGGCAACGCCCCGGGCCTGGTAAACCGCTTCGTTGGGGTCAATTTCGATGGCCTTTGAAAAGTCGATGATGGCCCCTTTGGCATCCAGGAGGTTGCTCTTGCTGAGGCCCCTGTCGTAATATGCCAGCGCATATTTCGGGTTGATCTCAAGGGCTTTTGTGAAATCGGCCACGGCGCCCTGGTAATCGAGCACATTGCTCCGGTCGACGCCCCGGTTGTAATAGGCTTCGGCAAACTTCGGGTTCAGTTCAATGGCTTTGGAAAAATCGGCAATGGCCCCGCGAAAGTCCTTCAGGGCCCTTTTCGCCACGCCGGTGTTAAGACACTCTTCGGCCGTCTGGCTGTACCCGGAAGCGGCTGCAACGCACAAAACAAGGAATAATAAAATCTTTTTCATAATAGTTAGTCTTTCATACAGTTTGGTAATGGATCCCCTTTGCAAAGAACGCACCTTTTTCTGACAGATGATACAGCGTCCGTCAGGTCCGGGAAATGTCAGATCGTCACCCGGTAAACATCGCTTTTGTTCCGCCTGATATCCCTGATATGGAAGGCGCCCGGCAGCGGGATATCCTCGAACAGGTCGAACAGCTCGCAGGTTTTCGGCAGCGGGGCGAAGATCAGCGTGAACCGGGCCGTGGTTCCCGCCCAAATCTGCATCCATACCGGGGCGACCGGGATGTTCTCGGCGTGAAGCAAACGGCTGCGGCTCCCCGACTGCCGGTCAACCAGCACGGTGGAGTTCCATATCCGGATGCCTTCATCAAGCAGGGCTGTGTAGGAACAGTGCACAATCACCGTACCCTCCTCGCGGATCTGGCCCAGGATCTCTTCCTTCAGATTTTCATCAAATATCACTGCAGGCGGCGCTGTGGCTGTTTCGGGGTGCCCTTCGGTTTCGGTGTTGTATTTCGGGGTGGTGAGGACCATAGGACAAAATTACGGAAATTGTTCCTTCCGTGGCATCCCGTCCTCACATATACTGAACCGGAATTGCATATTGCATTGGAATTTCATATATTTGCTAGTGATTGTCACTAAAATACAGAACGGCCTGACCCTAATTCCGAAATTAAAATTTTCCTATGAACAGCATTTTATTAGCAAAGGGCATGCAGATCATTTCCGGGGAGGATTTCCGGCATTGCCTGCAGTCGTTCAGGGGTGTATTGAATCTTTCCATGGACCAAAAACAGGAATTAAAAGAAAAATCGGGGAGGTTGTACAAGAAGGCTGCAGGCTGGCTTTGGAAAGCCTGGGAGGAGGATCCGAACGACCCGGAGACCAACCTGGCACTTGCAAAAGTACTTTTTGCCGAAATAACAAGAACATCCTGGCTGGGCACCCGTGAGGAGAGACATCTGATGTTGTCGACCGGATTTCACGGTAATGATGGTCAGCTGGTAACGGGTTATCAGCAGATGGCCAACTATCTTGTTGGCCGTTGCCGGCAGCTGGACCTGGCTGGGAAATACTCGCAGGAAATCGAAGAACTTCTGGGAACCCCATATGGTCCGCCCGCCAAAAAGAAGGATATAAACGTCATTCATGTCCGCCCGCTCGGGAATGAGCGCATGGAGGATGCACCCCTTCGATCACCTATTCCTGTTTCTCCGGGAACTGGTGCCGCGCCGAAGATCCGGATTAAACACTACGGTCCAACGAAGTTTCCAACGCACACGCCCGACCGGGCAGGTTTTGAATTCAACCCTGATGACCTCCCTGTATCATCGACTTTCAGGGAATTACAGGAAATTGTTTTGGATGGCAACATGCCTGGTTCAATACTCAGGCCATTTGAACAAATCTCAAAGAATGAATCACTGCAACATGCCAAACCAGTGTGCTCAGAAAATTCCCTGCCGGAACCCGCGCCGCCCACATCCGCGGTAAATGCCGAAATCACAAGGGAGATCTTTGTGAGGTCGTTAAATAGAGCAGAGAGTTCAAAAAACATACAGGAACCTGCAGCCCCGCTCCCTCCCCCACCCTCCGGTGCCAATCCGGCAGATGACCGGCCGGCGGCCGGAAAAAGCAGCCTGCACACACGACCAAAAAAGGCTGATGTTGCCAGGCGATCAACAAAGGGAGACCTCGTAAATTGTTCGGTTTACGCCCCGGGTGCTGCGCCAAGAAACATCAGGTTCCTTGTTGCCGTGTTTTTCCACCTGCCTGAAGAAGAATCAGAAGCGGATCGAAGGGCCAGGATGTTGGATGAAACACTGATGAAGAAAGCCATTAAAGTATTGGATCTCCCGCTGGTAAACGGCGATCGCCTTCAGGCACGATTCGTGATGGAGGGTGCCGTCATTCCTGAACCAACGCAAAATGCCGTATGGAACGGAAAAACCACATCCTGCGAATTCGAGATCACCATTCCCGGCGGCTACGAGGGCTCCTCGGCAATCGGCACCATGCTGATCACCATCGACTCGGTGCCGGTTGGGGAGATCAGATTCAGAATGAATATTGATAACCTCGCCGCACCTGCCTTTTCGCAACTCTCAGAGACCTACCCGGCAAAATACAAGCATGTATTCATCTCCTATTCTTCAGATGACAGACCGGAAGTGTTAAAACGCACCCATTTGTTCGCTCGTCTCGGCGTGAATTATTTCCAGGATATTTTCGATCTCGAATCCGGTGATTTGTTTGAAAATAAAATATTGGACGACATCAAACGATCAGATGCGTTTTTCCTCTTCTGGTCTTCGCACGCAAAAAAATCAAAATGGGTGACAAAGGAGTGGAAATATGCCCTCCGGCTCCAGGAGGAGAACCCCCTGAAACCCCCGCATATCATTCCCGTTCCGATTGAAGGTCCGCCATTTCCCAAACCGCCCCGCCCCTTAAAACACCTGAATTTTAAGGATCCGATCCTCGATTTTATCAGGAAATGAACCGGTCGGCTATTATTTTGGTTTGTTCAGCGATGCCATCAGCCCGTTGCCCAGCCGCGCATCATATCGTTTCCTGGTTTCAGACTCCTTGCTTTTGTCATCAATGAAGATGATCGTTCTGCCGCCATCTAGAACCACGGGATATTTATCTTTAGTTGATCCCGACAATAATTTTGAATCGGGAACCTTTAAACGCTGCCGCTCCTGCATCATCCTGTGCTCCAGGGTGTCTTTTTTCATTATCTGTCTGTTTTTTTTGCCGGCCTGAAACCGGTTATATCCGACAAGGTACGGATAATTTACATGATTCCTGAGAAATAGTTTTGCAATAAGGCCGGGGTTTATGGCTATTATGCCTGAAGGGAAGCCACCACACTGCCTTTCTGCTTCCGCAGAAAAAAATTACCCCGGGGGAGTAATCCAGGCTAAGCATCCCGGTTGTTGAAGAATTGAACGATTTCCATCCCGTGTTCGTCGGGTTTAACCCCCTCCCAGCCGATTCAGACTGTACCACCCCTGCGATCTGGTATATCTTTGCTTCATCAACATTAAAAACAACGATAAAATGAAAACAACAATGACAATCTTAGCAATGGTTCTCACACTCCAGTCGGGTATTCTTTTTGCCGGAAACGAAATCACCTTAGCTCCTGCAGCCAGGGTAAGCAGCACGATCGCGCTGGCGCCGTCCGTACCGATGGAAGTGACCTTCGAAGATGTCGCCACCTCCACCCTTGATATTTCATTCCTGGCTCCCGCAACGCCGCTGGAAGCCGATTTCAACGATGTGATCACTGAAGCAGTCATCGACCTGGCCACCCTGGCTCCTATGGCGCCGACGACAGCCGATTTCAGCGATGCCATTGCCACAACCCCCGACATCAGCGCGCTGAGCCCTGCAGCTCCCGCCGCCGATTTTGAATAGCGCTCATCACCCCATATATATTTTCCGTTTTCAACAGGAAGCCGCCCGGGAGGGCGGCTTTTGTTTTTTGGACAAAAAAACGGGAATTACAGCATGTACCCAGATTTGTACCAGGCATCCACGCCAAGTTCCAGCAGGGCGGCCAGTTCCTTTTCATCAACCTGCTCCACCTTTTTAAAATGGAAGCAGGTTTTTCCCTTAAGGTATTTAAGCAATGAAGGAGCGGCCTCCATCAGTTTCATGTTCATATAGATCGGAAAAAAATGCATCGTGACACTATCGCTCCGCTGCGCGATCGAAGCGAAGTACATGCCCGGAACTATTTTTTTATCATACCCGTACGGAACGGGTTTGTTGCCCATGATCTCGTAGGCGGTGTTTTCCTTATCAACACTGACCACAAGGGGTGGGGTGAATTTTCCGAGGGTGGCTTTCAGTTTGGCGAAGATGAGGGTGCGGGTTTCGGGGGTCATTGGCATTTTTTTCCTTTTTTAAAGATTCATTTCTGGACCAAAATAAATAAAACTCTTTCCCATATTCCTATTTTTTTAAGAATTTATTTTCAATTATTTCTTTTGCAAAATCAATACAGAACTGAGCCCTCGCATTTCCTGATTCAGGCATGACAACTTTCCCGTTTTTATACGCAGCAATTTTTGCAAGCCGGTTGTTATAATCGACCGGGGCAACGCTGATACAGAAAGTAAAAAGGTGTTCATCCTTTAGCCTTCTTTCCATAATTGGCATTTCATTTTCCCAGATGTACTTTTTCTTTTTTACATATTGATATGCCTGGCTCACCAGTATTAGATATCCATCTGCTTCGTTAAACATCTCTTCAATATCCGCATCCCAGTTACGGCGGCCATTTATGACTTCTTTATCATACTGAATCTGCAATTCTCCATTTACTTCATAGTTGGAGAGGCTCATTTCTATAAAATCCAACGCCGCGATATCTTCAGAAGCGTAAGAAATAACCAGCCTTTTTGGTGGGATTTGAATAACATCTTTCAGATTTTCTTTCAAACCTGTTTTAACTTTTTCTGATTCCTGCTCAGGATTAGTATTTTTTGCCTCGTTTCGTGAATTTTTATTGTCCTGGTTTGCTGATTTTTCTTTTGCCCTGTTCTTTAACACATTTACATCTAACACCTCTTTACTTTCTATATCAATACCAATTGTCCAAGTCTCTTTACTTTCTGTTTGGTTAATTTCTTCGAACGAAGATATGATCTCCCACAGATAGCTGTCCTCCGCAGCTGCTTCAATCTGTATTAAAATTGAGGGGTTGTTTTTATCTGCCGTGACCCTGAAAAATCCTTTATCAGTCAATACCATCAAGCCATTTCTCCATATATATTCAACATTCGTTTTGTTACCTACATCTACAATAAATTTCTGTATTTTGTAATAGTTAAGGTAGTTTTGCCTGCAACGGTAGGTGTTGACATTTTTTACCGCGCTCCATGTATTGGCAGAAGCAGGTGTTTCATTTTCAGGAAGAAACTGGGGAAAAATAAAATAATTGTCTTCGGTTTCTTCTTTCTGCCGTGTAGTAAGTGGGAAACACAAACCGCAACCCTGCATAAATCGTAAAAACAGCCATTTTTCTTCCTGGGTATATTGCGTACCAAAAATTTTGAATAATTTTTTCGCTCTAACGCGCCCCTTGTAATCCTTGAGCATTTCATCATAAAATTCGCTCTTCCTGTCAAGGGGTTTGTAAATAGCATCCAATGCCCATCGCTGATCGGTTATTATCTTACCCTTAAATGTTTCTTCGTTAAAGTATACCAGACCAGTATGGTGCAGCAGTTTAAGCAACGATTTTTCCGACCCCTTCATTACTTTATAGCGATTACATATCGTTTCAAATCCCGCTATGCTCATTATTCTTCCCCGGTCTTCAAAAGGCATCTCCAAATTATCCAGAAAATATTGCTGTACGGCCAACCAGGATTTTGGCATTAGCATGCCATAATGTAAAAGCTCCTTACCCTTTTCTGCCAGCACTAATCTTAACTTTTCAATTCCAGTTCCCTTGATTGCGCTTACTTTGCAAAATTCAAAGTTTAGTGCAGCAGCTTTTGTATAAATCCAGTTTTCATTTTCATTATTTACATCTGTTTTATTTTCTGCAATTACAAGAACGCTTGACGGGCTCTGCCTACCTGCCAGCTCGATATAATGCTCCAGAGGCTGGTGTAAAACTAGCTGATCCGTTATGACTCTGTCTGGCACACTAATACCAGCTGCGGCATACTTTTCTGTTTCAAAGTCTGTTACGATCAACTCCACCGATTCAGAAGAAATGAACAGCTTATGCGTTCCATGGAATATCTCCTGACCGCCAAAATCCCATGCCTGAAAAGTAACGGGTTCGCCATTAACCGGGTAGCGAACGTGCTCAATAAGTATACCATGCGTGGACAGAAAGTTCTTTTCACATCTGCCATGTTTCAAGGCTTCTATGATAGAACTTTTTCCCGCACTTGCATTGCCGATCACCTGCAACTTTACCAACCAGTTTTCACTAATTGTTTGAGGGTCGGCCGTTTCCTGCCACCAGTTTTTAAGGTCGGAAATACAATTTTCGTCTGCATCATATCCCAGTAATCCTTGAGGGACATCTTTTAGGGGGTTATTAAGTAATATGATATCAGTTAATGATAAAAAATCCCTAATATACCTTACCGATCCTATTTTATTGGATGAAAGATTCAACTTCTCTAATTGTGTTAGTTTAGACATCCCCTTGATCACAGAGATTAAATTGTTACTAATGTTCAGGTCTGTGAGTTGGGTCAATCCATCCAGACCTTTGATTTCTGTGATTCTATTGTTGCTGATGTCCAAATCTATGAGTTGAAGGAATTCATCAAGACCTTTTATTTCAGTGATATAATTCTCACTTAAATTCAGATGAGTGAGTTTGTGTAATCCTTCTAACCCGCCAATTTTTATGATATTGTTGCCACTGACGTCCAAATTAACTAGTTGGGGGAAATCATCCAAACCCTTGATTTCTGAGATTACATTATCGCATATGTCCAAACGAGAAAGTTGATGTAACCCTTCCAAACCTGAAATTTCTGTGATTTCGTTAGCACTAATGATCAGAATTTTGAGCTGGGGTAATCCGTCCAAGCCCTTGATCTCCGAAATTTTATTATTGCGAATATTAAGATAGGTGAGTTGGGGTAAACAGTCAAGTCCTTTAATTGCCGTGATTTGATTGCCGCTGAGGTTAAGTTTAGTTAGTTGGGGTATTTTACCTAGACCGTTGATTTCTGTGATTTTATTGTCGCTGACGTCCAGGTTAGTTAGGTGAGATAATCTTTCCAGACCTTTGATTTCTACAATTTTATTGTTGCTGATAGTCAGATAAGTGAGCAGGTGCAATCCCTCCAAACCTTTAATTTCTGTGATTTTATTATCACTAATGTCCAAATTATCTAATTTACTTAATCCTTCCAGGCCTTGGATTTCTGTGATTTTATTGTCACTAATGTCCAGTCTAGATAGTTGAAGCAAGCCATGAAGCCCTTTGATTTCTGTAATTTTATTATCCCAGATGACAAGATTAGTAAGTTTGGACAAACCATCAAGACCTTTTATTTCTGTGATATTGTTCATTCCGATGTCCAGATATGTAAGTTGGGATAATCCTTCAAGACCTTGAATTTCTGAGATTTGATTACCACTAATGTCAAGTTTAGATAATTGGGACAAGCCATGAAGCCCTTTGATTTCTGTAATTTTATTACCCCAGATATTCAGGTTAATGAGTTTTGGTAGGCCCTCCAAACCTTGGATTTCTGCAATTTTATTGCCACTTACGGCCAAAGTGGTTAGCAGAGGCAATCCATCTAAATTTTTGATTTCTATAATTTCATTCTCACTGATGTTCAAATGAGTGAGTTGGTGTAATCCATCCAAATTTTTGATTTCTATGATTTCATTTCCACTGATGTTCAAATGAGTGAGTTGGTGTAATCCATCCAGGCCTTGGAATTCTGTGATTTGATTATTGGTGATATCCAAATTAGTCAGTTTGGCTAATACACTCAGCCCTTTAATTTCTGTTATTTTGTTGCTCCAAAGGCTCAGAATTGAGATTTGGGGCAAATTATCAAGTCCTTTGATTTCAGTGATTTCATTATTGCTAACGTCCAGAGAAGTAAGTTGAGATAATCGATCCAACCCCGTAATTTCTTTGATTTCATTATAACTTATTTTCAGATCGATGAGTTGGGCTAATTCATCTAGCCCTTTGATTTCCTTGATTAAATTGTCGCTGATATCCAAATGTGTGAGCTCTGATAATCGACCTAAGCCATTGATCTCCTTGATCAGGTTATTGTCAAAATAAAGTTGTTTTAAACCAATTAAAGTATCCATTCCTGTAATTTCAATGATACGATTGGAGGCCAAGAATAAAAACTTAAGATTTATTAAGTTTACTAAACCGCTTAGTTCTGTAAGTATGTTATAACTCACATCCAAATACAATAAACTGGTTGGAAGTATTCCTGCCGGGATCTTTTCAATCTTCCAGCATCTTTCCCTATATTTTGAGTTATAACCGCTTAACCTAAGTACTTTTAACCTTTTCAGTTGGCTCAGTTCAAAGGGTATTGTAGCCAACTTGTTAAGCGGCCCATTATTTTTGCTCTTTTCCCATTTTCGGGTTTCCTCCTGCCAGATATAATTCCCCAGGTTAAGTTCTTCCAGCCATTCTATTTTAAAAACCTTTTCTGGTATTTCATTTAATCCACAGCAGCCCAAGTCCAGGGTTGTATGACGTTCATTTATTGCTTTTTCGATAAGGACATCCGCAAGGTCGATTTTTTTTATATCGCTCATTAATTCAATTATTATTTTTCACTACAAATGTAAGTTAATTGAGCTGGCTACAATGGTTCAATTTTAGAAGTAAAAACTGCATGATTGAACAATCTGGTCATAGGTTTTAAGCGTCCGGCGTTCTTTCAGGGGTCAATAAAATACTAACAAGAATCCTGTCAATATCATAAAATGAGATTTAAAGGCTTTGCTCTTTAAATTTGAATTGATATTACTGGCCAATATCAGTTAACCCCTCTGACTGAAAATGATAGTGAGAATTGCCTTAACCATTGGTCCTGTCAGACGTTCTTCACAACTTTATCTTTGCCAACTTTAGCATTCTTAACGTTAACCTGAAACACATAGGTTAAACCTGTTAACTTCACTTGGTGAATGGTTTTGGGGGGGATTATTATAATTCCGACTTTTGAAATAGTTGACATTTTCGCATCAAAAAAATAAACAGACATTAATGATTCGGAAATATATATTTCCAGGGTCGAATTATGAACATGCATATCTTGCTTCGAATTTTCATTTGCAATTGAAAGTTGAAAGATATCCATTTTATTAAGAAGCACATTGATGTCCAATTTGCCATCACAATTAAAATATTTCCATTGGTGTTCATTCCATTCAGATTCGTAATCGAATAAATCCGGGACGATAAGTTTCAGCGGTTTTTCCTCCAAAATATTTAAGCATTCTTTGATACTTTCAGTTTCAGCATAATAATATGATAAAAATGATTTATCACTATCTCTCTTTTCCACTAATAATCGAAGAATATATGCATTTTCATACAGGCAAATAAAAGATAAGGCCAGAAAGATAAGTATTCCTATAATTACACAGAAACCAAGGGAATAATTGCAGCCAGCATTCAGATGAGAAAAGAGCCATACACTAAGTAATGAAAAAATAAAACAGTAAAGAACCATAATTGTTTGTTGTACTGAGATTATTCCATATTTAAATTTAAAATTAAAATCCGGAATGGCCTTTTTTATATCCAAATTTTCTTCAGCAATAGAAATTTTTTGCATTTTGCTTTTAAAAATAATATAATGCGCCGTTGCAATGTAAAAGCCAAAAATATTTATAGTTAGTCCTGTAATTAATAATATTGTAGTGTAGTCGCCGTTTAATTTATCCTTTGTAATTAACGTGACAAGATTACCTGCTAATAGTGCGAGAAAAACCCAGTCTTGTCTTCTTGAATGATGAATGTCTTCCCATTCGGCTTTAATAAATTCTGATGTATCTGACATAAAAGTAATATTATTAGTTTAACAAACCTTCGGCCAAAAAGTAAAGTTTGTTGTGATCGATTATCACCCCCCAACGTGAAGCCTTTTCACATAATCATTTTCCATGGCAATATTTTCATATTTGTAATACTCCTCACAAACTAGTCAACATAAGAAATATCGCAAGAGAATGCCATATCGTCATGATACGGTTTTTCCCTTGAAAAAATAAAATTAAATTAAAATATCAATCCATCACACACCGGTTGTAAAAATATTTCGGTCTCTTCGTTTTGTAAAGAACATTAACAGGAGCATAAACGGTTTGTTTGCCCAAACCCCCAAATTGTTTTTTTCCTGATTTACCATCTTTTCTTGATATCCCTAATAAATCTCCGCCCTATTTACCTCAAACCCCGTCAACTTCAACAAATCCATACATATAGTAGTAATCTCCCCACCCGACCACCGGTTAACAACATCGTACCTCCCGGGCCATGTCCCTTCTAAATCCATTGGGCGCCGGCGCGGCCGAAAATTTATCCCGGGTGCCAGGTAAATCCCAGAAGCCTATGGCATCGATTTACGCGTTGATGTTAGCAGCAATGATTAGAAGTTTTTGGATGACAGCGTAATGGCAATAAAAGATTTAACCACGAAGGCGAATAAGGAAAATAAAAAAGGCGCACGAAGGCGTATCCCCGCAAATTATATTTTTCGTCGCCTGTGTGTGTACTTTTTCGCCTTCGTGGTTTTCATTACTCAGAAAACAAGGATACTATTTATAACTGGGTAAATCGTGGTCACGATCTGGTCACGCAGGAAGGAAAAAACAGGTTGAAAACAAAAAATCCAAACTTTTTAATATGTTGAATATTAATAAGTTTGGATTTCTAACTTTGAAAAAGTCGGGATGAGAAGACTCGAACTTCCGACCCCCACGTCTCTAACTAATTCTTTATATCCTTCCGATAAACAACATGTTTCCTTCATAATAACCCCCATTGTTGACCAAGCTATTCAAAATGTGGTAACGATATGGTAACTCTCCCTTTGATTGTTAGTAATTATTTAATACTTTTATGTGCGTAGTTGGTTTTAAATTTGCAGGTTACTTCCCATAACCACATTTATCATGCTCTCGTAACCATTCAAAACATGTTTCCTTCCTATTCCAATAATTTTCAATCCAAACCCTTACCTTTGTGTCATTCCTTGAAAGATTGATCAAATCTTTAAAATTATAAGAATGAAGTTCGCCTACAATCTTATCACCATCATTTAAAGACCCAGAAAACACTTCTACTAAAACATAGAATTGTGCAGTTTCAATTATATAAAAATCACAGCCCCGACCTTCCCAGATAACTTTACCAACAACCGGATCTGAAGAAAGAACCGTTGTTGATGATATTAGTATAAGTAACACTGATGCCATAAACATATAGAAAAATAATCTTTTCTCGGCAACGTATAGAATTTGTATCATCTGTTTTATGTTCTATTGTTAAAAAACTATTTCAAAGGTTGTGCAAATGAACCTGGGCTTAAAAATATCAACTTAATTCATTATTCCTCCTGAAAACTCAATCTTTCTGTATTTAATAAATGTATCAACACCAAACCCCTCATTAATATTCATCAGGTTAACAGTTAGATCACCATTAGACCTACTTCTCGGACACTGACAGAATTCATTTCCTATGAAATAACCGTCCTTCAAGAAAGAATAACTTTGATACTTGGTAAACAAATAATCTGGCAGGTCTCCTTCATATTGAAGTGAGTACGATTCAAATTCCTCAAAGATTGCCGCAAGCAACTGATCAAGTATGTATTCTGCAACTGGAACTCTGATTAAGAATCCAATTCCCCGGCTCGTATATTCGGCAATAATTATTAACATTCCCTATTGCCTTAATGTGGTTATTTGCAATATTTAGCAATAAAATCATACGCTTCTTGTTTTCCATATTGCCCTGCATCACTCCAATCTATACACGCCTCTTCATTTTTACCCAATTTATACTTGGCTCTTCCTCTAATAAAGTAACTATTTGCAAGTTTATCATAAAGAATTAGCGCCTGATTGCAGTCACTAATGCAGCCTCTTAGATCACCCAGATTAAATTTTGTCTCTGCGCGGCTATCCCATGCAACATAATTTTTTGGCTCTTTATCAATGGCGATATCAAGGTATTTTAAAGCCTCTGTAAATTTTTTTTGTTCGAATTTAGCCCAACCTAAATTATTATATGCCATTGAAAATGATGGCTTAAGTTCTATTGCCTTTTTATAATCGTTTATTGCACCATAATAATCTTTTAGCTCAGATTTAGCGGAACCTCTATTATAATATGCCTCTGGATTAGACGGGTCTATTGCTATCTGTTGAGTGAAGTCGGCCATAGCACCAGTAAAATCATATAAATAATACTTAGTCCATCCCCTATCCCTGTATATTTCCTTGTCTGAATTTGTCTCGGCAGCCTTGTTGAAATTATCTAATGCCGACATATAATCATGAAGCTTAAACTGAGAATAAGCAAGGACAGGATAAACATCCCTAAAATCGGGGGCTAACGATTGTACAATTTTAAACTGGGTCATTGCATTGGAAAAGTCTCCAACACCATAATATTCCATTCCTTTATGCCAATATGTAATTGGATCATTCTTTTTTGCATTCCTTTCGTTATACGCATCAATCTCCTCATTTATTCTGTCTTTAACATTCGTCAACATTGTACTTGTTCTTGAATCTGAGAAATCTCCATGGTTAATTTCATATATATCATTCTCCAAGTAATCCACACAGATGCCCATTCCCTTTGCAAATTGTTCATCTGTTTGCTTTGATTTTAAATCCTTTGCATAATTTAACAATGATTTGTAGTACTGAATGTTGTTATCTGATTGCTTTTGCTTATTTTCTAATGAACGATTAATTACATTTAAATCTAAAGGCACGAATGAACTGACATATTTGGGAGGTGTATATTGAAAATAATTCTGTGCTTGTATTGATGCATTTATGCAAATTACAATAATAGACATAAAGGTTATCGTTTTCATATGGCTATAATTTGAGTTTGGATATTAGAATCAAGATGGCTAATGGTTTGGTTCTTTATATGAAGCCTGAATCCAAACAGCTTTGTCAACAAGCATCAATTTCCAGAACACTTTGATTGATCCACTGCGATCCTCCCATTTATCTTTACCAGTGATAGTGAAACTATCATTAAGATTTTTTCGCCAACCATTTACAATAGCTAATTCAGGAGAATCCATTATTGAGAATTGGAAACACTTTCCATTTTCACTGAAATTGTATGCACACATCCAGCTTCCTTGCGTTTCGCACCAATAATAATGGATGCCTTTATCTGTAATCTTCTCTTCAATTTTTGTTATAAATGTACTGGCATCCAGCCTTGATTTTATTGCAGCCTTGGTCAAACCTAGAAATGCAATCTCTTTAGCCTGGCCTGTTACAGATGTAATCCATAGCAAGCTTAATATCAAAATAACTGTCTTTTTCATATACAATTTATTTTATTGCTTTACATAAAAAATAGAATGTACAGTAACAACAAAATAATCCTTATCCTTTAGTAGATCAATTGCGTAATCACCAGTTCTTCCATAATAAGTGTAAATTGTTAAATCTGGAGAGACGAATGTTTTTTTTGCACATAAATCATCTAGATATTTAATCACTGGGTTGAGATAATCGAAATTATAACAATAGATATTATACTTTTCACATATTTCATTTTTTTGAAAACAAAACACCACAATGTCTTTATCTCCAATATTAACGTATAATAACTCTTCACCATCTTTATTTTTACCGCGCTTAGATTCTTTCCCAGGATAATCTACTGGTATCACTTTTTCTAACACTGCTTTTTTTGATCCAATATAATTCTCAAGATTTTCCTTTTTAAGATAGGACATTGGATCATTTTGCCCATAGATTAGAGTTGCTAAAACTAACAAAACTGCTATTAGATAAAATTTACACATATGAGTTGTGTTTATCACAATAAATTAAAAAAAATAGGCGTGGAACTTACCCCACCTGATTCAGAGGCACCGCCAAGTGCCCACATCACAAATAAGGAAGCCCACGCCGTAGCATGAGCATTCGCTTATCATTCTGTGATGTTGAAATTTTGGCGGTTTTCTGAATCAGAACAATAGCAAACGCTATTTTTTTATGGTGATACAGTTCTTACCTCATAGATATTTTTTTAACAGAGTAAATGTAAGGCCTTTTTTAACCTTCTGTACAGTTGAACTGACATTTTTTTCTTAACACCCTAATCTGATATGTTTTGGAAATCCATTCTTTTATGATTGATAACAGGTTAAATATCTTTCTATATGATTTGCATCCAGGTTATCAACCTAAATAAACATCAAAGGAGGGTTCCCGAAGTTAATTTGATCCACCTCGGGAACCTTTGATCGTAAAATATTATGCTTTGATAAGCCTGTCAAACACCCTCTGTGTATATTGTGCTGACAATCCACCCAAAACAATTGATTTCATCTTGACCTCATCATTGCGGAAATTCTTCATATTCTGGAAGTAACCGGCCACTGCATTATAAACGCCATAGCCAGTACCACGAATGGTGTCAATTTCTGATGCTTCATGATAGTAATGGACCACACCTTCAACCATATTCGTTTTCCTTGTTGAAAGGTCAACATTGCCAGTCAAAGCCAATGCCTTGATCTCCACTTTATTAAGGAAGGCTCTTGTGATGATGGATTTCATATCCTGGTCAGATACTTGCTTATCATAAAGCAGGCGAAAGGCCACTTCCAGCTTATAAAGGTATTCAGAGTGCATTCCCATGACCAGCGCTGCTTCCACAAACCTTTCCTTCACATTTTGGGTATGCTTGATAAACACCCTGTTGGTGTTGTTATTGAAAGCAGCATTGAGCGTATTCTGGCATACAACCCTTACCGGTGTGAAGAATGCAGTAATAGCCATTGAGCCATCGTGTGAACTGCAAAGAACAAGGTAGTTTTCAATTGGCCCATCTCTGCCGATAACAATTTCCTTTGGAAGTTTAGCTGTAATAAACAACACTCCACCTTTTCCAAGGCATCCTGCTGTTTCATAGATCGCTTTGCCTTCTCCAACGATTTGGTCAAAGAATGAAAACACATCACGATTCTGGACAATGGTGTAATCTTTACCAACCAACCCCAGCACATCACGGTTATCTTCTCTTACCGTTGCAAAGTAATCTGGAACATCAAGTCCACGTTCAGTGAATAACCGCTGTTTTTCCACGATAAAATCCAGCCCTCCAAATTCAATCGCTTCCTTTGCAGTAAAAACATGGTCTAGAATGGTACCGCATTTATGCCATGCTGGCTCTTTTGCGGATACAAAGCTGTATTTCCCATTATTAAAATTCAGGTTGTGCATAATTAATATATATGTATTCAATGTCAATCAAATCATGTTGAATAATAGCCTTCTGTTCAGGCTCCAGAATGTTCAGGACACTCCACAGTGAATATCTCCACCAGTGGAGCTCCTGTTTAAATTCAGCGTTCTGCTGCTTTAGAATTTCGTTTTCTTTAACCAGGTCGTCGATGATCATACCTCTATCTTCTCTATTCGTTTAGGACAGTCTGGTATCAAGCACCTGCTGCATACCAGCGTATTGGGTTCCATTTGCCAATGTTGATGCTCCCAGCGAAATATGGTATCAGACATCCACCGCAAGGTTTTATACAATTGGTTCATTCGTTCCTGTGCAATAGTAGCCTTTGCCGGATCACGGTGATTGATGTCAGTAATGATGGGGATATCCTTGAAACCCGGTTCCTCTTTCTTGTAGTCAAAGACCAGGTAAACAAAGGGTAACTCAAAGATCACACGGTAAAGCATGGCTTCTGTAAAATCCATATTTTGAGGAGCGCCCCAAGGTGTTGGATGGTAATGGCCATTGGTAAAGAACTCACTGGCCTGCCTGTCCCTTGTCAGTTTCAGATCAATGGTAGCTACATCAAAACTGTACCTTGAAGTGGTGATTGGTGACATGAAATCCAGGGTCCCTTCCAAATAAACCGGAGCCTGTTGAGTTCCCTTAGGATCAACCCATAACCTTTTACGATAAATCTGCGTGTACTTTGGATCAATGATTAACCCGTATGCATTCGCCACCAGAAAGAACCTTTCAATAGCAAGGTCTATTCTTTCATGATCGGATAATTTGGCACAAGTCTTTTTGTGTCTTGGAAGATCATCCACTCTTTTACCACCGGCAGATGAACCAATACATTTGCTCTCAAAGTACAGCCCTTTAAGCATGGATTCACTTTCAGGGATCGGAATATCCTTCAACAACAACGTATGATATACCTGATATGGACATACCGGATAGGGTTCCCCCTTATAGATCAGTTGACGGATAAGTGATTTGCTGAGTCGCAGTTGATTGATCTTACCTGTAACTGTCGAAATACTGATCTTGGGAGCTGTAGGTTGCCGGGATTGGTTATCAGGTACATCACCCACCGTTTTATCATTCACTATTTGTGTTGATAGCTCAACAAACTGGTCGAATGTATCACACATTGCGTTAGAACTGTGGTTCATCGCCAAATTCCATTACAGGTTGTAAAAGCACTTCTGCCGATTCTAATACCTGCTCTTTGGTAGTAATCCCAAGGCCAGGGAATGTGATACACTCAACTGCAAGTTGCAGGGCGTAATATTTCCGGGATACCAGGTCACGGAAATGAGGTTCAGTTTCACTGGTGTTCTCCAATACCCAGGTATAGAAAATGGCAGCAAGGCCATTAAGGTCATCCAGATTTCGCGGCTTTCTGCCAGTTACAGTGAAGAACATCCTTGCAATGGTCTGGCACATCGAAAACCCGATCCTCTTTACTGTATCTGGATCATTGTATGTTGACTTGCCATTGCCGTTACCATTTGTTGCAGGATATTGCTGTCCGTTGATAATCACCTTGCTTACCTTGGTGATATTGCTCCTTCCATTGGTGCCAGTGGTGATTTCATAAGTTACCTCAGAACCCATAGGAATGGGATAGGCAGTCTTCTCTGAACCACAACTCCCTGTTGTGCCATCCTCAAAAGTGATAATGAAACCGTAATTCAGGTTACCGTTGAACTTGTTAGTCCATGATTTGTGTACCTCTCCAATCATTTGGGGTACCACACTTTTAATAATTCCTTTAGCCATATCGTTAATTGTTTATCGTTAAAATGCAATCAATAAGGCCGTTCTTCAAATTCTGGTTCCAATGCCTGTTCATCAGTGGCCATAGTTGAAGGATATGGCGGTTGCATGATTCGCAAGGTCTTGGGATCAATCACCGGCTTAGGATCATCAGATTTGTTGCCTGGAAATCCATTGACAGGCTTTACACTGTTTGATACCGGTTGTGTCAATGGTATTACCACAGCATCCGACACATCAGTATCCAATTCCCGTTCAAGTGCGATGATCTCTCTGGCAATATTCAACGCATCTTGCGTAAAATGTCCATAAGCCCGCTTTGCCAGTTGCAAGGCTCTCTTTTCTCGTTCAGTGATCATATTCTTATTATTATTGATTGAAACATGATTATAAATTACCTTCATCGGCAAAGGAGTAGAAAGCATTTCCACCAACAATTAGGTGATCCAGTACCGCTATTTCAAGGAGGGTACCTGCTTCGCATAGCTTTTTTGTGATCTTATTGTCAGCCTCACTGGGTACCAGTACCCCTGATGGGTGATTATGCCCAAGGATAATGCTCGACGCATGATGATCAAGGGCTACCTTGAAAATCTTTTTAGGATCAACGACAGTACCACTGATACCCCCTTCTGAAATCTGATGTTTGCCGATCAGTTTGTTTGCCCGGTTAAGCATTAAAATCCAGAATTCCTCATAGGGTTTATCCAGAATGCAGGATTTGAGAATCTCGAATGCAGCATAAGATGAGCTTATCTTCTCTTTGATTAAGACTCCTGTTGCACTTCTTCTCCTCCCCAATTCAAAGGCAGTGATGATTCTTGTTGCAGATGCAAGGGTTATCTTCCCGGTTTTAACCAGTTCATTAACACTAAGTTTGGCGATCTCTCCCAGGTTGTCTTTACAATTGTTCAAAATCGTCCTTGCTGCATTCAATGAACTATAATCTTTGGTGTCCTTTGCAATGATCAGTGATAACAGTTCTGCATCTGAAACAGAAGCCATTCCTTTCATCAGGATTTTTGTAGCCGGTTTATCATCCTCAGCCCAACAGGACATCGGCAGGTTGTTTTGGAAGTTCATGACTGTTTATTAATAAGTGCCTCTGATTCCTGTAAATGAGAGTGAATGTTGTTTGCAAGAGACAACAGGAACTGCTTATCAGCATTAACACTGACTGTACCTTTGTTTGAACACAGCGTTATCTGGTGCATATCGTTTCCAGCGCACCATCTAAATTCAATGAAAAAGTATTCAACCTGTCCCTTTTGGCGGTATTCTAATGGATTCGCTTTTAATTGATCTAAGATTTGCCGGTATATGACGCACTGTTGCTGGTAATATGGAAGATCAATTTCGGGGATTGTCTGGTTACAGTGAATATTAGCATGTTCATATACCAGGATGTTATTCCGCAGGTTCAGTGAGGATTGGTAGTCTGTTATGAAATCCTCCCTGTTGCAATTTGCATCAAATCCATTCCTTTTACTTATCCAACGGTACCCCTCATCAGACAGCCTGGCAATATCTTTACATGCTTCCAGAATGTTGGTGATTATTTGTCCTACCAGTTGGGGTTCAAATAGCTGAAACAATGCTTTTGGTTTTGAGTTTAATGTATCCTTCATACTATTGGGTTTGTTTTTCCAATTCACTAGTAAACTGCATCATCCGCTGGATTTCATGCTCAACCATATCATTGAGATATACCTCGAACAGGTAGTAGTCAAATTCCAGGTCAACAATCGCTTGCGCATCTTCTTTTAATGCTGCGGCATTATTTAAGTTATCTGCCATAGTCAATGATATTACAGCCATAAAGCCAGGATAAGACAAATTCGAGTGGATTAATTTGTGGCTCCAAATCTATGATGCCAAACACTGTTCGGAAATAGATTGATTGCCTGGGATTCCTTGTGGTATTTCGCATGATGGCTCCATGCATTAAACTGCTTTGGATATTGAAGGTTATTGGATACTTGCAGATAAACCTTCCATGCCGGTAAAATCCATATATGAAAGCATCCTGCCACTGGTTGTTGGTATTTTCTACGACTTTCGAAATCCATCCATAAATTGCAGGGTTGGCTTTAGAGATGATCTTAAAACTAATAGGATTCTGTGGATCAACTGTCATTAACACTGGTTCCAAAATATAACCCATTTCAAAGGCATATTGTGCAAGTTCCTCTATATCCTCATCGTTAAAACGAATATAGAATGACTTTTCACGGCATTGCCCTTCTGTTTGAAAACCTGCTATTGTGATGGGATAGCTTGTCTTATCAACGAGTTCAACAATTTCTTTGTCTGTTGTCATTTCAGGAGTGGTTTAGATATTGTTTATTGGTATCACATGAATAGAAAACACTGGTCCCTTACACCAAGTATAGAAGAAAAGAGGAAGGATCACCAGAAGTAGATTTTGCAGCCGGTTTTAACAAGCCTATAAAATTTCATGGTCTTTTTTGGCCTCCAACGGCGAATTTTTCCATCCTAGAGTAATAGTTCCAGAAGGCATGATCTTGAATCCTAGCCAAGCTGGTGCGGTTTTTTCAGACTTTTTTCTCGGTGACTTTTATTGAGGATACTGTTCGATAGGCAATCTGTAGAATTATGCGTGAAAAGCCTGTCAATACAAGGGGTTCACACATATTGGAGAGGTAATTGTGTAAGCGGATTCCGATTCAAATATTGCTATATTGTTCAGGTGAGTTTGGATTTTTGCTTATCATCCGGTTTCTTTATAGCATTATAGAGGATCACATGATAACCATGCAGATGACCTATCTGGTCCCTTGTTGTTGGTGCCCGATTAACAGACCTGATGGTTCCATGATCACTGTATTTCAATAAAATCAACAACACCTCATTGTTGGTGATTTTACCACAGAAAGAAATGTGCCGTAATATTTTCTGTTACGTTCTTCTGTTAGAACTTTTATTGCGTTTAAGCGATTGTAAAAAATTTAATTACGCGTCACAATCCTTATGTCACAAGTTTTGTTGCAATTTCTGAAAGCAGTTCAGAGAACAATGGCAAACAGATAATAAGGATAAAGGGTTTTGCCAATCAGATAAAGCAAGAAAAGATCATCAGATATTTTCACAGCTTCCACGAAAACAATGTTTCCTTTTTTCTCTACTTGGTTTTCAATGATAACCACAACCTTAAACGGACAAACAAGTCTTCTTAAAACACCGTGTTTATCAATGATCAGGATGGAATTAGGACTACAATATCTATTGATCCCTTCGAGTAATGTCTTCTTATCTTCCATAGATCAATATTCTGATGGTAAACATACTATGCCATCAATTAACCATACAGTAACCTGGTCTAGTGGAAAATCGGAATTAAGTATCTCATGCCCTGCAAGGAAATTATCATTCCCATCAGCACATTGAATAACCCAGGGACCATTACCCTGCTTGATTAGTTTCCACACCTGGAATGGATTTTTTGATAATTTAATCTGCCAGCTAAGGATGAGATCAAACAGCCAATATGCTCCTCCACCGGCATGTTCTCTTACAAATTGACATCCATCTGTTAATTTCATGGTCATGCCATTCGGTAACCTGTGGAGGTAGTATTCTTCAGTACCAATAAACCCAGCTAAGGCCTGTTTGAGTTCTTCTCTCGATAATTTTATATCAGTTATTACCATAAAAATTAGAGTTAATAAAAAAGGCAGCCATTCTCAGACTGCCCCTTTACGCTAGTTAAACATCGCTGCTTACGCCTGCACTGTTGCCATTTCAGGCGAAAATATCACTTCTTCAATCGTTGCAGTGTTGGGCGAAGGATTGAACAGGTACTTGTGAGTGAGCATGACGATTTCGCCAGTGCTGGGTAATGCGTACTCATAAGGCTCACATGCGATTTTCTGAACAGTGCCGGGAAGTTTTGTTCCCACAAGTGATTTGCAGATTTCCTCGTTAAAGGTACAGGTGATGCTGCTCTTCCATGCTGTAGCATAGAAATTTCCGGTCTTACTTGATTTGACGAGCTCAACCCCACCCATTAAATTGAGGGCAAAGAAGTCCTTACCTTCCGCATTGGCCCTCTTGGAATAACTGATAATACTTACCATGGCTTTAAGTTTTGAATTTATTATACGATAGACCGGGGAAGTCCTTCCCCCTCGGCAACCGTTAGGTGGGGTTGTTGTAAGGACATCGACACAGGCAAAAAATTTCTAAAAAATTCTTTTATGGCATGACCAAAGGTTACTATAAATAATATAGTAACTTCTGTAGAATATTTCATTGACTATGGGAAATCGAAAAGGAAAATTTACTCCTGATGTGGAGGTAGTGCCCTGTCAGGGTCAAGCTCAAGATTCAATCCCAAATCAGAAGGCATAAGTTCAGGTTCATCAAATGACCTACGATTGCTATGTGACCTTGTTTCTGAATCCACCTGCGATTTAAAATGAACATTATACCAAATATATGCTTCTGCAAGTTTGTCTTCGATATCTGCTAAAAGCTCATTTTTTAGCTGAAAATCCGATGGTTTAAAGTTACTAGCATTTCCCTTTAACTTTTGTATGCAGTACCTTGCATTTGAGGCCCTAATCTTGTCATTTTCCTTAAGATCATTGATCATCTGTATTGCATTATTCTCTCCATTCAACGCTATAATCAGAGCGCAAGCAAATACATCAGAAGAATTTCCGGGTTGACTGATCAATGTTAAATCTGATTGTAATGAAAACTGAATTATATGAAATTCTTTCAGTAAACCATCAAGATAAAACGAAAAGTCATCAAATAGATGGACCAGCATCCTTAATCGTGGTAACTGTTTTTTTAGGGCACTGACCTTTTTATACTGTATTTCATATCTTAACCATCTATCATGGCTAATTGGCACGCCTTTATGTGTAATTTCACGGCATTTCCCAATCTTCTTTAACTCTTCAACTTTATCATAGAAAATGATTTTTTTTGCTGTACCTCTGAATTGTAATGTCTTATTAGAAAACTTATCAATTGGTAGTTTGCTCCTACTGCGAATGGAAGTAAAATATTCTGAAACATTTTTCTTTACCTCCAACGTTACTCCAAAATCAATCCGTAATATCTTTGCTTCATTAAATGGCAAAATATCAATATCAAGAGAGTTTCTAAGATCGTTTATGGCTGCCATTAGGTCAGTATGCGATAAATCATCCAATGCACACTTACCATAGAAATATTTCCGGATACTCCCCTCTATTATTGTTCTTTGCTCCAACAGATTCATTGTTATCTTGATATTCTTCAGATAACCAGTTTTAGTTACTATAGTATTACTATCATTCTCATCGGAATGATTTTGAATTCTTGACAACAGTGATATGTCACGTGGTAATGCATTAACCCTTAATTTTATTGTATCAACCATATTTCCTAATTTAAAATAGTAACTTTTTCATGAATTAGCCAGCATAGATAAAAACCTGAGCTGGTCAGTCAATGAGGGGAATTGTGAAATAGTTGAACGAAGTTACTATATTATTTATATTTAGATTCGGGGACAAAGGTTCCTGATAGTTAATCAATATTTAGACTTTTTCTAAGTTTGTCAAAATCAAAGGCTATCTTCTCATCAAGAACCCTAGAATAAATCTGGGTTGTACGTATATCTGTATGACCTAATGCTTTTGATACTGTTTCTATTGGCACTCCATTGGCCAAAGTTATCACAGTTGCAAAAATATGTCTTCCACAATGAAATGAAATTGACTTTTCTATACCTGCCAATTTTGCGAGTTCCTTGAGGTAATCGTTCATTTTCTGATTACTATACATAGGAAAAACATGGTTCCCTTTGAGTTTCGGGTGCTCTTTATATTTATCTATAAGATCAATGGCTTTAGGCAGTAATGGTATGCGGGCTTTAATATCGGTTTTCTGTCTTCTGGTAATTATCCAAGGTGTCTCATCAATTCCCAGTACTATGCTTTCTCTGGTAAGGTTTTTCAGGTCGACATAAGACAATCCTGTATAACAACTTAATATAAAAGCATCCTTAACAAGAGCTAGCTTGGGAGAATTAACATATAGGTTTTCAACTATTTCGAGTTCTTCCTTTGTCAGTATGATTTTATCATATGGATGAAACTTGATTTTGACTCTCGCAAAGGGGCTTTTAATTATCCATTCATTTTCCAATGCAATATTCATCACCTTCTTTAATCGTTGAAGATGCTTCATTGTGCCGTTGTTCCCGCACTTTTTCACTTTTTGAATGAAAAGGCAGTAATCTGAGATGAAGGATTGGTCAACTTCTGATAGCATTATATCAGTTTTTCTGAATGTATAGTGAACGAATTCCTTTAGATAATTTAATGTGGTCTTGAAATTCTTAAAGTTCCCATATGTTGATGAATAACCAATTCCTGCCTCCATTTGCTTATTATGTTGTTCAACTAATTGGATTAGTGTCAGATCACGTTTTCTCGTTCCAAAAATGATCTCTTTTATCCTACTTGGTGTGACTACTTTTTGTTCATCCAATAATTGACGATATGCTTCATATGCCTTGCTCTTAAGACTTTGGATGAAATTATTAACCTCGGATGCATCTTTAGTACGCGGGTTAACCATTCCTCTTGATATATCCCAAGATGTAGATTCAACTTTTCGGTTTATTGAAAAAGCAATCTTTTCACCATTAGATGAAATTCTAAGATAAAGTGTAGCCATTCCTGAATTGTCAAGCCTGTCTGTCCTTATATAGAAAAACAAGCTAAAAGTATTTCTCTCCTTCATACTGATTAATATTAATGATCAGATTGTGAAAGGATTGAGATACTATATCGTGGTAACGATTTGGTAACTTATGAGTAAGGAAATTGATTAGAAGGAAGGATAAAAGGAAAAACCCAAAATAACCAACGCACTGTGCATCAATTATCCTGGGTTTTCATGTTGTTAAAAGTCGGGATGAGAAGACTCGAACTTCCGACCCCCACGTCCCGAACGTGGTGCGCTAGCCAACTGCGCTACATCCCGAGGCAATATTAAACTGGTAAGAACGCTTCCCGTTTCGCCGGAGTGTTGCTCTGGTTTCGGGACTGCAAATCTACAAATATTTTTCAGAATTCAGCATGGGACTTTTTTCCTGATTTTTCAATCCCCGTAAAAAAGGTTATTCCGGGCCGGAAAAGGATGCCATTTGCTGATAATTCAACTCCAGGTCCTTTGATTTCAGCCTCCAATTCACTATCTTTGTGTTGACCGAATGTTAAAAAGGAGGTTTGTATGGAAAACTTGCTACGCGAATACATGGAACGCGCCTTTGCCGATCGCGGCACGGTGCATCATACCGGGCCGGGCCCGGTGGTGACCATCTCAAGAGAATACGGGTGCCCGTCGAAACTGCTTGCCCAACGGCTCACCGACTTGCTGAACAAACATAATGGGAGCGAAAAACCGGGCGTTTGGCGATATATCAACAAGGAGGTGGTGGAAACAACCGCTCACCGTCTCGAATTGAACCCAACGGAGGTAAACTACTTTATGAGCGCCGGTAACAAGGGACTCATCGAGGACGTACTTGCCTCGTTCTCGCCCACCTACGTGAGCAACATCCGCATGCGCAAAACCATCACCGACGTGGTGCGCACCATCGCACTCCAGGGCCACGTGGTCATCGTTGGCAGGGGCGGCGCGGGTATCCTCCGGAATCATGCCAACACCCTGCACATCCGCCTGCAGGCGCCGCGCGACTGGCGCATCAGCCAGGTGTGCAGCTCCAACGGCCTTCCACATGCGGAAGCTTCTCGGCTGGTGGATGAAATGGACAAAAAACGGGCTGCGCTCATTGAAATGATGACCGGCGAAAAATTCCACCCCACACTTTTCGACGTAACATTCAACTGCAGTTCATTATCTTTGGAGGAAATTGCCGCGACCATCGCGGGTCTCATTGAAACTAAAAAAATGACCGGATGACTGCCAGAACAAAACTCCTCCTGCTTACCTCCCTTTTCGCGGGGCTGACCTTCCACCTCTTCCCACAGAAACCATTTACCCTGCAGCAAAAAACGGCCCAGTGCGCAAAAATCAAGGCTGCCTGCCAGTATGCATGGGCCGGTTACAAACAGTACGCAAACGGCTTCGACGCCCTGGCTCCCCTGAGCAAAAAAGGGCATAACTGGTACAGCGTTTCCTTTATGATGACCCCGCTCGACGCTTTCGACACCTTTTACCTGATGGGGCTGAAGGATGAGGCCGCCCAGGCGAAGGAGATGGTGATCAATGGACTGAGCTTCGATGTTGACGTGGAGGTCCAGCTTTTCGAGGTGAACATCCGGCTGCTTGGCGGGCTGATCTCGGCCTATGAACTTTCGGGTGATGAACGGCTGCTCAACCTCGCCAAAAACCTGGGCATACGGCTCTTTCCCGCCTTCAACTCCCCCACCGGGATGCCTTACCGGTATGTGAACCTGAAAACCGGTAAAACCCGCGACTCGCTCAGCAACCCCGCCGAGATCGGGACTTACCTGCTTGAATTCGGGAAACTCACGCGCCTCACGCACGACTCATCTTTTTATAAAGCCGCGAAGAGAGCCGCCTTCGAGGTATACCGCCGGCGAAGTGACATCGACCTGGTGGGAACCACCATCAACGTGAACACCGGTGCCTGGAAAAATACCGAGAGCCAGATCGGCGCCCGCATCGATTCCTATTACGAATACCTGTACAAGGCCTGGCTGCTGTTTGGCGATACCGACTGCAAACAGGCATGGGAGGTCCACAACCGGGCGATCAAAAAATACCTCTACACCGAGGTGCCGTCGGGGGCCTATTTTACAAGGGTGGACATGCGTTCGGGCAAGGAGACCCATTCGCTCTATGGCGCCCTTGATGCCTTTTATGCCGGTATCCTGGCCCTTTCGGGCGATGTCGCAACGGCTAGGAAGATCCAGAAGGGCAACTTCCACATGTGGACCACCTTCAACATCGAACCGGAAGAGTTTAACTTCCGCACCGATTCTGTGCTGTATCCCGAATATCCCCTTCGCCCCGAGAACATCGAAAGTTGCTTTTACCTCTACCGCAAAACCCATGACCCGGAATACCTGCGGATGGGGCAGCGCATGATCAATGACATCCTTGAAAAATGCAAGACCGAAGCCGGCTACGCCGAAATGAAAAACGTGAAAATCCTGGAGAAATCCGATTCGATGGAAAGTTTCTTCCTGGCCGAAACACTCAAATACGCCTACCTCCTCTTCGCACCTGAAAACACCCTTGATCTCAGCAAGGTGGTGTTTAACACGGAAGCACACCCTTTCAGAATTAAAAATTAAAAATTACGAATTAAAAATTGACCGCTCGCAGAGCGGAAAACCAGTATTTAATTTGGGAGACCCATTCAATCTTCCAAATTCCTAATTCAAGATTCGTTGTTCAATATTCGATATTCATTTTTTGCTCCGGCGCATAGGTGGTAACTCCATGTTAATGAGTTCCGCAAAAAATGCCTACCTTTGCACAATATATTCATACTTTGACATTTCACGATTTTGATTTTGAACCGCGGCTCATTGAAGGCATTGAGGCGCTGGGGTACGAAAACGCGACCCCCATCCAGGAACAGGCCATCCCGGCCATCTTAGCAGGAAAAGACCTTATCGGATCAGCACAGACCGGCACCGGCAAAACGGCGGCCTTCCTCCTTCCGATCATCCAGAAAATCATCACCAAACCTCACGACGACGCCATCAAGGCGTTGGTGATCGTGCCCACGCGCGAGCTTGCACAGCAGATCGACCAGCATATGGAAGGACTGTCGTATTTCACGCCGGTGAGTTCTATCCCGGTTTACGGCGGCACCGATGGCGCCTCCTTCTCGCGCGAGCGCCAGGCGCTTGCCAACGGGGCCGACATGGTCATCTGCACCCCGGGCAGGATGATCGCCCACCTCAATATGGGTTATGTGAACCTGTCGAGCCTCCGTTATCTCATCCTCGATGAAGCCGACCGCATGCTCGACATGGGCTTTTACGACGACATCCTGAAGATCATGTCGTATGTGCCGAAAGAACGGCAGACTCTCTGTTTCACGGCCACCATGCCGAAAGACATGCGTGAGCTGGCCCGCAAGATCCTGAAGGATCCGGTCGAGATCAACATCGCCCCTTCTAAGCCCGCTGAAAACATTCTCCAGATGGCCTACGTGGTGTACGACACGCAGAAGATCCCGCTGGTGCAGTACCTGCTGAAGGACCTGAAACTGAGGAGCATCCTCATCTTCTGCTCCACCAAAAGCGCTACCAAGCAGCTGAGCCACTCGCTCAAAAAACTGCGGCTGAATGCCGAAGAGATCCATTCGGACCTCGACCAGCCCGAACGCGAAAAGGTGCTGAACAAATTCAGGAGCAAGGAGTTGAACATTCTGGTGGCCACCGACATTGTTTCCAGGGGCATCGACATCGAAGACATCGACATGGTGATCAACTACGACGTGCCCAACGACGGTGAGGACTATATCCACCGCATCGGCCGCACAGCACGTGCCCAGGCCAAAGGTGCTGCCATTACCCTGATCAATGAAAAGGACCAGGGCAAATTTGCAACCATCGAAACGCTGCTTGGCAAATCAATTTACAAGGGAGCCATCCCCGTCCAGCTGGGAACCGGGCCCGAATTTGACCCAAAAAAACACAAAAGCGCCTTCCGCAAGGGCGGTTTCAGGAAAAAATAAATAATAATTAAGTTTTTTTTAGAATTTGTTTGATCTTGTTCTATTTTATTTCTATCTTTGCGGATATTATTTTTAATTCGATTATTATTATGAAAAATGGAAAAGTAAAATTCTTTAATGAGTCAAAAGGATTTGGATTTATTATGGACTCCGAGACAGGCAAAGAATATTTCGTTCATGCCTCTGGTTTAATTGACCGTATCCGGGAAAATGACGAAGTAACATTCGACCTGACCGAAGGTAAAAAAGGATTAAATGCTGTAAATGTTAAACTGGTATAAGCTTAACCGTAAACGATTTTAATCTTAGAGGCTGTCTCCAACGAGGCAGCCTCTTTTGTTTATAAACCTTCCAGGTTTATAAAACCTGGAAGGTATGTTAATGCCACCTGAAAATCTTCATCCCGGCGGAGAAGAAAACCACACCAATGGCGGAAAGGATGATGATGGGCATCGCCACCTCGCTGAACCCGGCCCCTTCGATAAAAACGCTGCGGATGCCATCGGCCATCATGGTCAGCGGGAATTTCTGGATGGTTGGGATGCTCCAGGCAGGAAAATTGTGATAGCTGAAAAACACGCCCGAAAGCACCATCATGGGCATGCTGAGCGCGTTGATCAGCCCGTTGCCGATCTCGGTCTTGGCGGTGTGGGAGGAAATAAAGATCGCAATCCCTGCGAAGGCAAAATTCCCGGCGATAAAAATCGCCAGCAATGCGGCAATATTGCCCTGGATGGTAATGTGAAAGGCGAGGTAAGCCACCAGGAAGAGCAACGCCGCCTCGATGAAGTTCATCAGCACGCGCACGGTGATCAGCGCGATGAGAAAATTCGAGCGTTTCATCGGCGTGGCCACCATCCGCCGCAGCAGTTTCTTTGAGCGGCGCTCAATGATGGCATAGCTCACCCCCCACATGCACGACATCATCACGCCCATGGCGATCAGCCCGGGAACCAGAAAGTCGATGTAGCGGGTCCCGCTTACCGTAAGGGGTTTTATTTCCGTGTTTGTCTCTTTCACTACCGGACCCGTTGTGTTGAAAAGCCTGGTCAGTTTCAGGTAGGTAAGCTGGGCGTCGGGGTTCATGGGATCAAAATGGTATTGAACCACCCCATTCTGCTCATCGACGATCAGGTTCAGGTTGCCGCGCTTGATCAGCACCATAGCCTGCTGCCACGACATAGGCCGGAAGATGAAGGTGGTGCTGCCCAGTTTGTCATCGGGGATAGTCAGTTTGCCGGAGATGGTTCCATTGGCCTCTTTTTCAGTGACGGCCTTATTCACCTGCAGGAAATGCTGCAAAACCGAAATTGTGTCGCCAGGCTGCGCGTTCGCGTGAGTTTGCGTTACGACGGCAATGGTGGCAACCACATCTTTTTTCTTGGTAAAGGCTACTCCCAGCCCGAGCGACATGAGGATCGGGAAGATGATGCCCCAGAAAAGCACGCCCGGCTCCCTGATCAGCTCCTTGATGTTGGCCATGATCAGCTGGAACAGCTGGCTGTTTGAGATGCGTTCATTCATGGAGATGGCGTCCGGTTAGGTTGATGAAGAGGTCGTCGAGGGTGATCTTCCGTGTTTCAACAGGTTTCACCGGCAGATCGCGTATCTCGCCCAAAAGCGCGGTAATGGTTCCCTCCTTCAGTATCTGCCCCTGATCGATGATCACGATGTAATCGCAAAGTTGTTCAGCCTCCTCCATATAATGGGTGGTGAGGATCAGCGAGGTTTGCGATTCATCCTTGAGTTTTCGCAGGATGGCCCAGATCTCCCTGCGGGCGTTTGGATCGAGCCCTGTGGTGGGCTCATCCAGCAGCAGGATTTTCGGTTTGTTGAGCAGCGAAATCCCGAGAGCAAGGCGCTGCCGCTGTCCGCCCGACAGGTTCACCACCCATGCCTTGCGTTTTTCTTCCAGGGCAATAAGCCGGATCACCTCCTCACAACGCTCTTTCCCGATGCTGAAAAAACTGGCAAAGAGCCTGAGTGTTTCCCACACGTTGAGTTTGTCGATGAAATGGGTTTCCTGGAGCGACAGCCCGATGATGCGTCGGAGGTAATCCTCGTTGCCTTTCCAGGTTTTTCCCATGATGAAGATATCGCCGCTGTCGGGCTGCTGTATCCCTTCGATCATCTCCACCAGGGTGGTTTTCCCGGCGCCGTTCGGGCCAAGCAGGGCCACGAACTGTCCAGGCGCAATCTTCAGATCGATGCCCCTGACGGCCTGCACGGTCTTGAACGACTTACGCACATCACGAACTTCGATGACCAGGTTGCTATCCATTATTGCAGTTAAGGGGTTTTAAAGTGTTCGCAGGCAAAGTTACATTTTTATCTGATTTTCTGGCCGAAGGCTTGTGGGCGGACGATGTCATGGCATGGGCTTCCAGCGTGCTTCCAGCACCCGGTAAGGATAGTGCGTGATCATCTGGCGGGCATTGGGACAGCCGGTGGTATGGATCTTGATTCCTTTGAAAATGCTGACGAAAGCAAAGATGGGATTGCCCGGCACCGGTTTGCAGCATTTCGCAAGTTCATAGTGGAGTGATTTGATCTTCGGGTCGATGATCACAAAGTCTTCCTTCCCTGCCATCACGCCGGATATTCTTTCCGGGAACGATTCATCTTTGGGCGCTGCAGCCGCCATGCCAGGATCGGGCAACAACAGGGCTTTTTTGATCTTGCTCAGGTCAGCCTTTCCCTCACCGAAGCGCTGGTAGAGTTCCAGGATGTTCTCGCACCCGAAGTAGTCGACCAGCTTGTTGATCTGCACGTCGATGAATTCGAAGCCCAGCTGGGTCATCTTGTTTTTTATGAGTTCCTTGCCGACATCCGCCTCCTTGTATGCCTCCATCTTTAAAGCATGCTTGATGCGGGCGAGGTTGCGCGGGCTCTTCACGATATCGAGCCACCCCGGGTTCGGCTTCTGCGACTTCGAGGTTAGTATCTTCACGGTATCCCCGTTTTCGAGGACATATTTCAGCGGCACCATTTTTCCGTTCACAATGGCCCCGGTGCAGGTGGAGCCAATCTCGGAATGGATCTCGAAGGCGAAATCGAGGATGGTATACCCCGATTTCAGCCTCTTCAGGTCGCCTTTCGGGGTGAAGATGAAGATCTCATCGGTGTAAAGCGCCTTTTTTTCGCGGCTGATCGATTTTTCAAGCGATGTCTGCACCGTTCTTTCAAGCAGCTCGCGAATGCCGGCATACATGTCGGTTTTGGTCTCCGCCTTGTCTCCTTCCTTATATTTCCAGTGCGCGGCGAATCCCTTTTCCGCGATTTCATCCATCCGCCTTGTCCTTATCTGGACTTCGACCCAGCGCCCGCCGGGACCGATCACGGTGGTGTGCAGCGACTCATAGCCGGTCGATTTCGGGAAGGAGATCCAGTCGCGCAGCCTGCGCGGGTTCGGCGTGTATATGTCGGTCACCAGCGAGTAGATCTTCCAGCAATCGGCCGCGTCGTTTTCGACCGTGCGGTTGAGAATGATGCGGATGGCGAAAAGATCGTAGACCTTGTCAAAATCGACTTTCTGGGTTGCCATTTTCCTGCGGATGGAAGGAATTGATTTGACCCTGCTCTTCAGCTCGCACTCGAAACCATGTTCCTGAAGGATATCCCTGATCGGCTGGATGAAATCGGCCGTATACTGATCGCGGTCGGCCTTGGTATCACTCAACTTCTGCTCGATCAGTTCATAGGTTGCCGGATCGAGGTACCGCATGACCCGGTCCTCCAGTTCATTTTTAATCTTGTACAGCCCAAGCCGGTGGGCAATGGGAATAAAGAGCGCCTGAGTTTCCCCGGTGATCATTTTTTGTTTTTCCGCAGGATAATCAGAGAGATGGCGCATGTCGTACAGGCGCATGCCAAGCCGGATCAGCAGCACACGAATATCATCGGAGAGGGTGACAAGCAACCCGATGAAATTTTCCTTGTTGGTATCGTACTTGGTTGTATCGATACGCTCAAGCTTATGGATCCCTTCAATAAGTCCGTTCACGGATTTGCCGTAATCAGCCTCAATCGCTTCGGGAGACAGTATGCCTTTGTCGGCCACATTTTTCAGCATCACGCATTTCACCGATTCCCGGCCAAGCCCCATTTCATCCACGATGATCTGCGCGGTTTCCAGCACCATCCCGACGTACCCGTCATCCTGGTCGCGGGCCGACTGGTTCAGCATCACGGCAAATGCTTTCCTCAGGGTGGTCTTATCACCCTGAAGTTCTTCGTATTCCAGCAGTGTCTCCAGGGTCAGTTCCGATTGTCCTTCCTGTGTAAAGGTATCTGTCATCTGTTTTTTTTCATAATAATTCTGCTGCATAAACCAACGCAAAGGTAGTCGAGATATTTCAAAAATTGTTTGGGCAATTTAGAATTATTCTTAATTTAGTAGGCTTGAATTAAACCGGCAACTTCAACTCATCCATGTTTCGAATAGAAAGCAAAATAGACACTAAAAACCCGGAATTTCAGCTGAACCGGGATGAATACCTGAAATTGCTCAGGCGATTTAAGGAGACCCTTTCCACCATTAAAAAGGGAGGTTCCGAGCAGGCTGTTTTAAAGCACAAGGAGCGTGGAAAATTGCTGGTCCGCGAGCGCATCGACCTGCTGCTCGACCGCAACACGCCGTTTATTGAATTGTCGGCCCTGGCAGCCTTCGGGTTGTACGACAACGGTTTTCCCTCGGCCGGCATTGTTACCGGCATCGGGGTGATCCACGGGAAGGAGGTGATGATCATCGCCAACGATGCTACCGTAAAGGGCGGTACTTATGTCAAGGAAACCATCAAAAAACATGTGAGGGCCCAGGAGATCGCACTTGAAAACCGCCTCCCGTGCGTGTACCTGGTCGATTCCGGCGGGGTTTTCCTGCCTGAACAGGCCAATGTCTTTCCCGACAAATATGATTTCGGACGGTTTTTCTTCAACCAGGCAAGGCTGTCGTCAAAGGGAATCCCCCAGGTCGCGGTGGTGATGGGTTCGTGCACGGCCGGCGGGGCGTATGTCCCGGCGATGAGCGACGAGACTATCATCGTGCGCAACCAGGGTACGATCTTTATCGGCGGGCCGCCGCTGGTGAAGGCTGCCACGGGGGAAGAGGTTACGGCCGAAGAGCTTGGCGGCGCCGAGGTGCACACCATGATATCAGGGGTGGCCGATCACCTGGCCGAAAATGATGTTCACGCCATCCAGATCTGCCGGAATATCTTTGAATCGATCCGCAGGCATGAATACCAGTCATTGGAAACCAGCCCGATCGAAGAGCCTTATTATAATCCGGAAGACCTCTATGGAATTCTTCCCATCGACCTGAAAAAGCCGGTCGACTCGAAGGAGATTATCGCCAGGATGGTGGATGGCAGCCTTTTCCATGAATTCAAGGAACGTTACGCGCCAACCATTACCACCGGGTTTGCAAGGATCATGGGTTACCCGATCGGCATCCTCGCCAACAACGGCGTGCTTTTCGGGGAAACCGCGCTGAAAGGTGCTCACTTCGTGGAGTTGTGCACCTCAAGGAACATTCCCATTCTCTTTATGCAGAACATCACGGGATTCATCGTGGGCAAGCAGTATGAGCGCGCCGGGATTGCACGCGACGGCGCAAAGTTTGTGCACGCCGTGGCCAACGCCAATGTCCCCAAGTTTACGGTGGTATTCGGCGGTTCGTTCGGGGCCGGCAATTACGCCATGGCCGGCCGTGCCTATGAGCCACGCTTCCTGTTCATGTATCCCAACTCGAAGATCTCTGTGATGGGAGGGGAACAGGCCGCCGGGGTGCTGATCACGGTGAAGGAAGAGCAATTGAAAGCCGCCGGGAAAAGCCTGCTGCCCGAAGACCGGGAGAAGCTGCGCCAAACCATCCTGAAAAAATACGAAGACGAGGGGTCTGCTTACTTCAGCACTGCCCGCCTCTGGGACGACGGCATCATCGACCCGGTCGATACCCGGAAGATTCTTGGGCTGGCCATTGCCATTTCGCAAAACAGGAGGTATGAGAAGACGGAGAATGGGGTGTTTAGGATGTGATGGACTAATTATGAATTAAGAATTAAGAATTTGGGGGTTGGCGGCAGGGTTGATGAAATTTGATTGAAAAGACATTTAAAAGATTAACAAACTAATCTTTTTTCGGCTAAAGCCGGTTTTATTGTTGGCCATTACAATCCTCCAGCTAAAGCTGGAGGCAATTCAAAGCCCCGGGCTTCAGCTAAAGCTGGAGGCAATTCATAAACCTCATAGTAAAAGTGCAAATGAAAGGATAAATTGAATTATTTTGGCACAACCCAATTTGATGAAGCAACTGTTTCTGGCAGTTATTCAAATGAGCAGATATGAATTGCCACTGGCTTCAGCCAGTGGAGTGGAATGCAGACAACCAGTTCGGCTTTAGCCGAATATTGACAACTTATTTATATGAAAATTTATTCGACCATAGAAACCATCAGCGACCAGGGTGTTCTCACGATCCGGCTGAACCGGCCGGAGGTACACAACGCCTTCAACGAGACCATGCTCCGAGAGCTCACGGAATGTTTTGAAACGCTGGACCCGGACACCCTTTGCGTGGTCCTGCGCGGAAACGGCAGGTCCTTCTGCGCCGGCGTCGACCTGAACTGGATGAAGGCTGTTTCACAAAACAGTCATGAACAGAATTACACCGAAAGCCTGTTGCTGGCTAATTGCTTTTTGTCCATCTATACCTGCCCCAGGCCAACAATTGCGGTGGTTCATGGCGTGGCCCTCGGCGGCGCCAATGGGCTGCTCTCGGCATGCGATATGGCCTACTGTTCCGATGATGCCACTTTTTCGCTGAGCGAAGTCAAAATCGGGATCGTGCCCGCGTGCATCTCACCCTATGTCATCAAGCGCATCGGGGAGTACGGCGCCAGGGAACTGATGATCACCGGCAGGCGGATCAATGGCAAAGAGGCTGAAAATTTCAGGTTGGTGAATAAATCGGTCGCGCCCGACAAGCTGGAAGATGCGCTCTCAGAGGTGATTGCCCTGTTGCGAACCAGTGGGCCGAAGGCGATGAGCCACTGCAAAACACTGATCCATGACGTGTCTAACAAACTGACGCTGGCCGAAGCCTGCGACTACACTGCCCGGATGATCGCCGACATCAGGGCTTCAGCCGAAGGACAGGAAGGAATGAATGCTTTTCTCGAAAAACGTAAACCGAACTGGGTAAAATAACATGCAGGCAATTCATAAAATACTCATTGCAAACCGCGGTGAAATCGCCGTGAGGGTTATGCGGACCGCCAGGAAACTGGGGATCAAAACTGTAGCCGTATATTCACAAACCGATGCCGATTCATTGCATGTTTCAATGGCCGACGAAGCCTGGTGCATCGGCGAAGTCGAGCTGGCAGACACCTACCTGAACATAGCCAAAATTATAGAGGTGGCCGTCAATTCGCACTGCGACGCCGTTCACCCGGGATATGGCTTCCTGGCCGAAAACCCGCTGTTTGTCGATGCCTGTGAAAAAGCCGGCCTCATTTTCATTGGCCCTACTACCCGCGCCATGAAGATCATGGGCAACAAGATCGAAGCCCGCGCTTTCGTCAAGGAGATCAACATCCCGATGACTGAAGGGGTTACCGGCACAAAGGAAGAACTTGAAAAAACCGCATTCCGGATCGGCTTCCCGGTATTGCTGAAAGCTGCTGCAGGCGGAGGCGGCAAGGGGATGCGCATCGTTTACCGGGAGGAGGAGCTGGCGGAAGCCATCGAATCGACCAGCCGGCAGGCAAAGGCGTACTTTGGCGATGAAACCGTTTACATCGAAAAATTTATTGAAGAACCCCGTCATATCGAAGTGCAGATCCTGGGTGACAATTACGGGAATGTGATCCACCTTTACGAACGCGAATGCTCTATCCAGCGCCGCTACCAGAAGATCATCGAGGAGTCCCCCTCCCCGACCCTTACCCCGGAAGTCCGCACCAGGATGGGCGAAGCGGCAGTCGCCATCGGCAAGGCGATCGGCTACAACAACGCCGGCACCATAGAATTCCTGGTCGACAAAAACCTTGGTTTTTACTTCCTCGAGATGAATACCCGCATCCAGGTGGAGCATCCGGTAACCGAGATGGTCACCGGGATTGACATCGTGGAAGAACAAATCCATGTTGCTGCCGGCAATAAACTGCGTCTGAAGCAGGAAGATATCAGGCAGCACGGCCACGCCATCGAATGCCGTATTTATGCCGAGGACCCGGCCAACAACTTCCAGCCTTCGCCCGGAACAATGACTTTTTACCGGGAGCCTGTGTTGCCGGGAATCCGCATCGACAGCGGCATCGGTACCGCCACGGAGATTAAGAGTTCATTCGACCCCATGATCTGTAAGCTGGTTGTGCTGGGCAAAGACCGCCCCGAAGCCAGCCTGATCATGCTGCAGGCGCTGAACGATTACATCATCCACGGGATCAATACCAACATTACCTACCTGGTGAAGATCCTGCAAAGCGATGCCTTTATCACCAACGCTGTTTCCACGCGGTTTTGCGACGAGCATACCGCGGCCCTGGCGGCTGAAATTGCAATTGAAAAAGCTGAAATCCCACCGCATGTTCCCATCATTGCCTACCTGATGTTCATGCTGACCCGGCGCTACGGAAAAGATGAAAAGCCTAATTTGTGGGAAAAGACAGGCTATTGGAGAGACCTGATGGCCATCCGGCTTCAGTTCGAGGAGACGGAATATGTGGTCGGCATTCCGCGGTTTTCAAATGTTCAATTTTCATTTGAAATCCAGGGAAAACCGTTTCAATCAACGATGGGTCCCTGTTCGGAACACAGCATCGAATTTACCATAGGTCATCACAACTACCTCGCCTGGATCTCCGAAGACAAAGAAAACCTCGCCTGCCTGACTATCGGCGGCCATGTGTTCAGGTTGAAGCGGCACGACATTCTTACCGAGTCGGTTACCGCTTCTGCTTTCGACACCACCGGTCACGACAGCGATCACGTTATCTCTCCCATGCATGGCAAAGTGATCAAGATCAATGTGAAAGCAGGGGATGCCGTGAAAAAAGGCGATGTCCTGCTGATCATCGAAGCCATGAAGATGGAAAACCTGATCGTTTCGCCGCGCGACGCCGTTGTGATGGAGGTTGGGGTTGAAGTGAATGACAGGGTGGAGAGCGGGAAGGTGCTGGTGGGATTTGAGGATGTGATGATTTGCTGATGTGCTAATGTGCTGATGTGCTAATGTGCTAATGTGCTAATGTGCTAATGTGATGATGTGATGATGTGCTAATGTGCTAATGGGCTGAGGGGCTGAGGGGTTGGGTTTCATTGTTCAGTCATCTTTTTTATTAATTTTTTAAAATTTTGCAGATGAATTTTCCAAAGAAAGTAACAATTGGCGATATAACCGTCAGGGACGGTTTTCAGCATGAGGAGATTTTTATTCCCACCGATGCCAAGGTGTGGTTGGCAGAGCAGCTGATCCTGGCAGGGTTCAGGCACATCGAGGTGACCAACCTCGGCAATCCTTCCGGGATGCCGCAGTTCAGGGACGCCGACGAGGTGCTAAAACGGCTTCGCGCAAGCAAGCTGGTGGCTCCGTTGATCGGCCAGGTTTCTGTCACCGCCATCACCATCCGCGAAAAGGCCATCGAGCGCGCCATCCAGGCCAGGAAAGAGGGCTGGGGCCCCGACCGTATCCTGCTGATGGTGTCGACCAGCGAATCGCATCATCGCAAGAACTCAGGGCTCAGCCTCGACGAATACTGGCAGATGGCGGCAAAATACATCCCCCTGGCACGCGAAGCCGGGCTCAAGGTGAACGGCACGGTGAGTACCATCTGGGGTTGCCCCATCGAAGGTCCCACTAAAATGGAAAAAGCCATCGATTTCACGAAACGGTGGCTTGACATCGGGGTGAACGATGTTGAACACGCCGATCATGATGGTTCGGCCTCCCCCGACCGTGTTTACCGGTACTATTCGATGCTGCTTGATTCAGGTGTCAGGGTTGAAAAGCAAATCGTTCATTTTCACACGACACGCGGCTGGGGCATGGCCAACGTGCTTGCCGCCCTGCAGGCCGGCATGATCAACTACGAATCGACCATGGGCGGCATCGGCGGACAACCGGCCAACTTCGTCAGCGGGGTACCTGTAGCCGGAACCGGAAGTTATTATTACCGCGATCCGAACCTGGTAGGGTTGGTTTCAACTGAAGACATGGTGGTGATGATGGACGAGATGGGCATCGACACGCAACTGGATGTCGACAAGGTACTTGAAATCGGGTCGATGGTTGAACGGATCGTGGGCCGACGCCTTCGTTCCGAAGCCATCAAGAACGGCCGCATCCCCAAATCCCTGACAGGCAAGGGATGATGAAGATCATTGAATCACCGCGCGAAGGAATGCAGGGTTTTTCCCGCATCATTCCCACAGCAGAGAAGGCAAGGTATATCAATGGCCTGCTCCGCGTTGGATTTGATGTGGTGGAAACCGGCAGCCTGGTCTCACCGAAGTTCATCCCGCAGATGGCTGATTCAATGGAAGTACTGAAAAAACTCGATCTTACCGGCGTTTCAACCGGCATGATGTTTCTGGCTGCAGGAAACAGGGGTGCAGAGGCACTGGCAAGCGTGGATGAAATCACCCATATTTCCTATCCATTCTCCATCTCTCCGGCCTTCCTCCTACACAACCTGAACACCACGGTGGAAGAGTCTCTTCAAACTGCCGGGAAAATCGTGAATCTTTGCACACAACACGGCAAACAGGCTGTGATCTATATTTCAATGGCTTTTGGCAATCCGTACGGCGATCCCTGGAACATCAGCCTCCTGGTTCAATGGGTCGGGGAACTTTACAAATTGGGTGTCAGGACTATTCCACTCTCCAATGTCTCCATCCAGATCGGCGCCAAACAGATCGCGGATGTCTACTCAACCCTGCTGCCTTTGTTCCCGGATGTTGAATTCGGGCTGCACCTGCACACCTCCGGCGATGGCTGGCACGACAAGGTCAATGCTGCGTACCTGGCAGGTTGCAGGCGGTTTGACGGGGTGCTTACCGGTTTGGGCGGTTGTCCGATGGCCGGGGGGGTGATGCTCGGCAACCTTAAGACGGAATACCTTGTGGAATTTGCAGGAGGTAAAAATATCCCTTTAAATATTGACAAGGGGGCGATTGAAGAGATGGTTGGGATGGCGGAAAAGGTCTTTTCGAATATCGAATAATGAATATCGAATAATGAATATCGAATATTGATTTTTAACCTGAAAACTGAAACCTATGTATTTGACAGAAGAGCACAACATGATCCGCAAAACGGTGCGTGATTACGCAGAGCGTGAAGTAAAACCGGTGGCAAAGGAACTTGACGAAAAGGGGGAATTTTCGATTCCGCTTACCAAACGAATGGGTGATCTTGGTTTTTTCGGCCTGCGAACACCCGTTGAATATGGCGGTATCGACATGGACACCCTGGCCTATGTCATTGCGGTGGAAGAGCTTGCGCGCGTCGACAGTTCACAGGCAGCCACCCTGGCAGCCCATATTTCGCTGGGAATAGGTCCGATCCTGAATTACGGTACCGATGAACAGAAGCAGAAGTACCTGCCGATGCTTTCGACGGGTGACGCGCTATGGGCTTTTGGCCTTACCGAGCCGGATGCCGGGAGCGATTCGCGCGCCACAAAGACGACCGCACGGCTGGAAGACGATCACTGGATCATCAGTGGGTCCAAGATCTTTATAACCAACGGGGCCTCCAGCATCAACAAGGGTGCAACCGTGCAGGTGGTTTCGGGCGAGACCAGCGGCCAGAAGGAGTTTTCTACCATCCTGGTGGATGCCGACACTCCCGGGTTCAAACGCGTACCGATGCATGGCAAGATGATGTGGCGGGCCTCGGATACCTCGCAGCTTTTCTTCGATGAATGCCGGGTTCCCGCATCTAACCTGCTTGGGCGGCGCGGCGACGGTTCGCATATCATGCTCAGCACGCTCGACAGCGGCCGGCTGGCGATCGGCGCCATGGGTCTGGGCCTAGCCCAGGGAGCCTTTGAAATGGCGCTGACCTATGCCAAAAGCCGCAAGCAATTCGGCAAACCCATCGCGCAGTTCCAGGTCAACGCATTCAAGCTGGCCGACATGGCCACCAAGATCGAACTGGCGAGGAACCTGCTCTACAAAGGTGCCTGGCTGAAATCAAACGATCAGCCCTATGCCAAGGAGGCCGCCATGGCCAAACTGTATTGTTCTGAAATCGCCCGCGAGGTGGCCGACGAAGCCGTTCAGCTCCATGGCGGTTACGGGCTGATGAAGGATTATGACATCGAACGTTTCTACCGCGACCAGCGCCTGCTCCAGATTGGCGAAGGTACTTCGGAGATCCAGCGTATGGTGATCTCCAGGTACATCGGCTGTTTTGACTGAGATATCAAGCCCCGGGAAATCCTCCGGGTTTGATCTTCCCATGCCGGCATCCGGTCCCTACCGGACTTGTTTTGTCATAAGTATAAATAAATCCTTACTGTGGGTGTAATTTAAAGCCTGAACAGTGAATAATCCGGATTTATTGTCTCATAAGCAGCCATCCTGATCGGGATTGCCGGGTATGCATTTGCAAAAACCTTATATTTTGAAGGATTTATAGCATCGGCTTTGTATTTCGACTCCATGGCAAATTCCTCCCCGGCAGCAGGAGCCACGATAAAATCTATCTCATTGCCATTGATTGTTCTCCAATACCTTATAATGTCATGCCCGTACAATTGCCTTAGCCGGATGTACAGGAAATTTTCGGCGACCTGGCCTTTATCTATTCGCAGTGGCGCCCGTTCCCACTGGTTAATCAGCGCATTCCTGAAGCCAAGGTCATTAAAATAAACTTTTGGCATTTTTGACAGTTCTTTTCGCAAATTCTGATAAAACGGGCGAACAAGGTGAATGTGATAACATTTTTGCAGGATATACAAATAATTCTCTATTGTTGCTGACGCAAACCTAAGTGAGTTGGACAACTCATTTGAATTTAACAACTGTCCGGCCTGGCTGGCCAGAACCTGCAGCAGTTGACTGATTTTCAGGAAATCACTATGGCTTGATTCCAAAACATCTCTTTTCAGATAGGTTTTCACAAGATCCCGCAATATCTCCTTTTTCTCCTCCGGGTCATTTTCCAATACGACCGCAGGATAGCCACCGTAGGAGATATACTCGTCGAACATCATAAAGATGTCACGATGAACCAGCGAAGTATATGCGTGATCCTGTCGCATCTGTTCCCACTCAGTTATCCATGCAGGAAAACCTTTAAACTGAAGGAATTCTTCGAAATCGAGCGGGAAAAGCTCAAATATTCTTTTTCTGCCGGCCAGGGAATCGTGGAATTTCGTGTCAAGGTAAAATGCACTGCTCCCGGTGGCAACTATTTTCAGCCAGTCTCCGTTAAGGTCATAATGATATTTCAGAAAATTCGATGGATCCTTAGCATACTGGACTTCATCGATCAGCAGCATCACCTTTGAAATCGATCCTGGTTGTGATGATGGCTGCTGCCCGATATATCGGAAAATGTTGGCAGGATGTTCATTTACTGCATTCAGGATTTCAGGGTTTTCAAAAGTCACCATAAAACAGACCTGCTCCTGTTCTTTCAGCCATGAGACCAATTGTTTCAGGATGGTTGTCTTTCCAACCTGCCTGGCACCTGTAATGATGAGGTATGAATTATAATATTATCCGATATTTTTACTATATATCGTGTAATATTATCTGATATCGCACTTTTTTACCCGGGCACAACAGGGCATGGATAAAACAAAAACCGCTGTGAATTCACGGCGGTTTTTGCAAGTAATGATAATCAGCTGTACTCGAATCCCGGGTTACGGCAGGGCAAGATACACCGTTCCAGAATGATTATTTTTCTGCCAGTCAAGTTTGTATTTGGTGGGGCAATCGGTGCCGGTGATGGGCTGGTTGTTGCTGTCAAATCCAAAGGTGAGGGTGGCGCTTTTCGAATCTGCGGGGATCTGGTGGATCTTTATACCTGAGCAGGGATCCCATCCGCAAGCCTGGCGCAGCACCACCGACTGGGTGATCTGGGTATAGAAATTCTCTCCCTGGCGGTTTGTTCCCCAAACAACAAGGTTTGAATAACTCTCCTCAGTGCCAAAGCCGTCGAGGGTGATGACAACCTGCGTGGGAGTGCCGGTAAAGGTCCTTTGGCGGGCAATGTTCCAGGACTTCGTGGTGTTATCGCTGAAAGTCACTGTTTCATGTCCCCAGGTTTTATGAATGATCGTTGTTACGCCCGTTCCCAGCTGGAAAAGCAATCCCCCTGTTACATTTTCGTGGGTTTTAACGCCATTCAGGGTAATGGATTTTCCGTTGGACAGTTTGGTGATGGTGAAGTTGATGTGCTTCACAATAACCGTTGCCCCGGCCTGGAACCAATGGGTGCCAACTTTCTTCTTAATTTCAACCTGGCCTGTCCTTGTACGCGTTCCTGCACAGTTTTTGCCATTGTAGGTAATGTAGTAGGTGATGGTATCGTTTACCACAGCAGTAGAGTCGACGGTAGCATTGCAGGGAACGCTCTCTGTTGATTTCAGGCTGCCACCCGAAAGAAATGCATTCACATCATTGATCGATTCATCCGAGGCACTCTGTACCTGGTTTTCATCATTGGCCAGTTGCTGCATCGACGTCGGATCAACGGAAGAATTTGAATTTTTGTCTTTCTTACAGCCGGATAATGAAAGTCCTGTAACGACAAGGAGCAGTGCCATGAGGCGGAAGATGCTTTTTGTTTTCATGATTTTTTGGTTTTAATTGATATTTGGTTTTCTGTTTCCTGTTGATAATACACCTGAAAATAAATCTACCCTGATGCCATTGGCAAAAATTATTTGCTTTTTTTCATGAACACTGGTAATGGACTGACAGTAAGCGATAATTGATTCACTGTACACACCCCGAAAAAGCCCAGTGCCCCGTTACTCAGGTTGGTGGATACGTTAGCTGCAGCAACATTGAACAATCCCCCGGTCCAGTTTGTTTCAAGCAGGAGTTCGCGGATAAATTCCGCGTGTGCCGGCGTGAGTGAATACCGCCGTTCGGTGATCACCGTGCCGGCCGGGAAATAAACTGATTCCAGCTGCGGGGCAAATACTTCGCTAACATCCAGTGTTGGCAGGGTATAAAACAGCATCCGTGCGTGGGTCGACAATGAATCCATCTGCCCGTAGCCTGCAACTGCCGACCAGTCGATCAGCAGCTCCCACATGGCCGCATCCGCGGTTCCGAAGGCATTGGCGACCCAGTCAACATAGTAAAGGTTGTTCTTCTGATCTATTGAATACTTCAATTCCGGAAAAAAGGTGCCGGGTATCATGGTTGCCTTGGCCGAGTATATGTTGCTGTTGTGGGAGATCAGCAGGGTGTAGTTCTTGCCGGGCCGGGCAAAGAAAGAAGGAACGGTTTGGTAGATCCCTGAATTTGCAGGGTTTTCAGTTAAACTCCATGTAGAATCCTCATTGCTGATGATCACACTGGCACCCGTGACCGGTGGCGCTGCCTGGTTTAACTGCCCCACTGTGCTGGTAAGGGTAACCCGCTGCGCTTTAACTTCATCGGTGATGATGGCATCAACAATGATCTTACCTGGTGCAGTCTCCCTGACCGGCCATGTGGTTTGTTTCACACAACCCTGGAGCAGGAATAACAATCCGGTGATGAACACGACTCTCCTCATCAGAACTGAAATTGGTAATTTATCGATGGAATGATGCCCGCCACGGAAATGGAAGTCGGAAGCAGGACTGCAGCCCCGTTCTGATTTGACGGAACCACAAAATCGCCGTTATCATTCATCATCTTGTTGAAATCCACTGAAAATGGGTTCATCCGGCCGTAGGCATTATAGAGGGTGAGGGCCAGGCTGTGCCTGAAGCGGTTGCCGGGCTTGTTAAAAGCATAGGAAACCGACAGGTCGAGCCGGTGATAATCGGGCAGCCGGTCATTATTTTTATCGCCATAAAGTGGGACTGAATAGCCGTTGTTGTAATAAAAGCCGATCGGGGTGGTAATGGCGCCCCCTGTCAGGTAGATCCAGTTTGCAGTAATGACCCAGTGCTTTTTCGTATCATACGAAAGGTTTAGGCAGATATCGTTGGGCCGGTCATAGCTTGCCCTGTAAACCTTATCCCCGTTAACGCCCGGGGTCTGGACAAATGCCCGGGACCAGGTATAGCCTATCCATCCGGTGAGATTACCTGTTTTTTTCCGAAGCATGACCTCAATCCCGTACGACCAGGCGTTTCCAAACCGCAACTCTCCTTCTATCAATGTGTTAAACAGCATATTCGCATGGTCCTTATAATCAAGATGATGATGAAACCATTTGTAATAGGCTTCGGCTGAAAAACTGAATTTTGATTTCGCCAATTCCCTGAAGTAGCCCACGGCTAGCTGGTCGGCTGTCAGAACGGGAATATTCGGTCCGCACGGTGCCCAAACTTCGAGGGAGGTAAAGGGGCTGGTGGAATTGGAGAGCAGTTGCAGGAATTGGGTCGAACGGCTGTAGCTGGCTTTTACAGCCGATTTCTGATCAACCTGGTACTGTACGTTGAAACGCGGTTCAGGACTGAAGGTTGTAGAATACCCAACCCCGTTGCCATACGCGATGGTATCGATCACCTGGTGGTTGGCGTCAAAATAGCACACTTTCGTCGGACCGATATCCTGCCATACCGGGAGCCTGATCCCATACCTGATGGAAATCCTGTCGCCGATTTGCTGTTCGTTGGACGCATACAGCACATACTCCATGGCATGGTATTGCGCCACGGCCGGGGCCTCTTTTGCAGTTCCATTCCCGTCAAGGGTGACGTTCCCGGGATTTGAATGGTGAAGGGTTGCCTCGATCCCCATTCTAACCGTGTTTCTCGGGTTCAGGTACCATGAAAAATCACTCTTGAAAGTCAGGTTTGAAATGCCTGAATTCCATGATCCGTTTCCCTCAAGCGGCAACGTAAGTGAATAATTATACTGGCTGTAGTTCAGGGTTGTGTTTGAAAACACCCTGCTGCTGAAGAGGTGGTTCCAACGGAAAGTGCCTGCCAGGTTATTCCAGTAAATGCCAAAGGAATTGGCTTCAATGGCCATCCTGCGGCTGAAATCGTCCTCCCCCGAATAAAAAGTAAAGAAAAAACGGTTGTTGTCGTTCAGCCTGAAATTGAATTTGGCATTCACATCATAAAATTGAAAGTCGAAACTCTTGTTAAGCGCGTTGATGTTGTTCATCCAGTTGAGTGTCGAGATTCGACCGGAAATAAAAAAGGAACCGCGTTCCTTCACGATAGGGCCTTCAACCGAGATATTGGAGGCGTAGGGCCCAACGTTCCCTGAAATCCCGAACCGTTTCATGTTTCCCTCTTTGGCTTTTATATCAATTACCGAGGATAGCCGCCCGCCAAACCTCGACGGGAAATCCCCCTTGTAAACCTGCACATCGTTGATGGCATCGGGTGCAAAAGCCGAAAAAAAACCGAACAGGTGCGACGGATTGTATACCGGCACTTCGTCGATCAGGAGCTGATTCTGATCGCTGTTTCCTCCCCGCACGTAATAAAGCGCTGAACCGTCACCATACGTCTGGATCCCCGGAACAGCTTGCAGGGCGCGAATAATATCAAGATCGCCCCCAAACCCGGGAAGCTGGGCAAGGGTCTTCTGAGAAAACCGGATCTCACTCATCTGCGGATTGCGCGTGACATTTTCCTGATCGGCCGCAACGATCTCCACCTCTTTTATTTCAAGCTTTTCATCTTCCATCTCAACGGTTGCCCGTATATTTTCGTTCATGCTGATATCGCGGTTCACCTCCTTGTATCCCATGTAGGAGTATACGATCGGATAAACCCCGCTGCACAGCGTAAGCGAATAAAATCCGTAGCCGTTGGTCATGGCTCCCGTCGTGGTGCCCCTTACATGGACATTGGCCCCGATGAGCGCTTCGCCGGTCGATTTGTCCCTGAGATACCCGCTCAGCGTAAACCGCACAACGGTGACCACGGCCCCGCCCTTTTTCACATTTTCCTCTGTCGTATAGGGTTTCAGAACAACATGGTGTTCGACCACCACATAATCGATTCCATGGTGATGCAGAACCTCGTCGAGAAGTTCGCTTACCGGCTTTTTCCTTACCTCGACGGTAACCAGCTGGTCGACCGGGAGGGCTTGGGGATTGTAAGAAAAATCAACCCCTCCCAGTGTCGAAATCTGCTTAAGAACTTCTGAAATAGGCTGGTTGATCAACTTCAGCGAAATCCGTTGCTGGAGGTCCTGTGAAAAAATATGGGTGGGAAATAAGAAAATCAGGATAATTGCCGTAAAGAGATTCCCGGTTATCCGCAAATTCAGACCAGTTGTATATTTCAGGTTAATTCGAGCCACGGCCGGAGAGTTCGATCCCTGCACCGGTATTCCGGATCTGCAAATCAAGTGTGGCTTTAAGTACATTCAGCACCGATTCGAGCGATTGTTTGTCAAAGGTAGCTGTAATCCGGCTATCGCTCAACCGGTTGTCTGAAATCAGGATGTTCGTATGGTAAACCTGTATAAGCAGTGCAACCACCTCATTCAGACGGGTATTGCAGAAAACCATGTGTTTCGTTTTCCAGGCAAGATAATTCGCGTCTTCATTAGAGGTCGTAATGATGGCATTGCCGTTGGCTGTCAGTTCCGCTTTGTCACCGGGCGAAAGGAAAGACATCTTCGAGGGGTTGTTTTCATAATATACTTTAACCTTCCCGGATGCCAGTATGATCTCTTTCGTATTACTGAGAGTATGGGTGTTGACGAAAAAGGAAGTACCCACCACCTGGATTCTTGCGTTCCCCGAAGCAATGATGAACGGTTTTGCCTTATCATGAGCAACCTCGAACCAAGCGGTCCCCTCCAGCATTACGTTGCGGGAATTGCCACTGAACTTCGACGGACAAGAGAGCACGGCACCTGCGTTCAGCGTAACAACTGTTCCATCGGGAAGCGTATACTCTTTCACTTCGTTGCCGGCGGCCAGCTGATTTTCAATGGGCGAGGCGAGGAAGTGAAAAAGCAGGAAGGCGGGGATGGCGAGCAAAATGAATACGGCGGCAGCGCGTAGCGACCAGGCTACGATTTTGGATTTACGATTTACGATTTCAGATTTCAGATTTCGGATCTCAGATTTCGGATTTACGATTGACGATTGACGATTGACGATTGACGATTTACGATTTACGATTGACGATTTACGATTTACGATTTTGGATTTTAAGACAGCCCATTCGTGGTCAAGTTCAGCAGAAGCAATGGTTTTAGTGCTGTCCAGCAGTTGCCAGGTTTTTTGATATTCCCGGAATACATCCCTGTGGGTGGCATCGGCTGTAACCCAGGCTTCCAGTTCCAGGATATCCCCGGGGGAGGCTTCTCCCGAAAAATACCTGATAATCAGGTCGGTATAATATGTGGAATTCGTTTCCATGGTTTTTGCTGTTGATTATACACCCGAAAGAGGGTTTACCCTGATGCGAGGTGGAAAAAAAAGTAGTGCGGTTGCGAGGTAGCGAAATGGTAAAATAGTGAAATAGTGAAATGGTGAAATGGTGAAATTAATAAAATTATAAGGGGAAGGTAGTCGGAGAGGCGGAGGCGCATGTGTTGCAGGGCTTTTGACATCTGGGTTTCGACAGTTTTGACAGAGATCTGAAGTTTGTCGGCAATTTGCTGATACTTCAGGCTGTGATACCGGTTGAGGACAAATATCTCCTGGCATTTTTCCGGAAGTTCGGCAATACTGATGGCAATTTTTTCGCTGATCTCCTTTTCAACCAGTTTATCGGGCTGGTCATAACTCGCGGTTTCCGCCAGGTTTTCAAGTGCCAACAGATTGCCACTGAACTTCCTGGTATTCCGCAGGTGATTCAGGCATTTATTCCTGACCACGGTTGAAAGATAGCTTTTAAAAGGTTTTGAAAGATCAATAGTGTGTCTTTTTTCCCACAGACTTACAAAGGCATCCTGCACGATCTCTTTTGCCACCTCATCCTGTTTGACATAGCTTTGGGCAAAACGGCACAGGCCTGGATAGTGTTCCCTGAAAAGGGATTCCAGTATTTGCTCGTTGAAAATACCTGCTTCTGCCATCAAACCCGGGATTTAGTAAACATGAACGGAAATCCGGATGCAAAAGTACAATAAGAATGGAGAAAAGGAAAAGTGGCGAGGTGGGGAGGTAGCGAGTTAGCGAAATTGTGAAATGGTGAGATGGTGAGATGGTGAAATGGTAAAATGGTGAAATGGTAAAATGGTGAAATGGCAAAATGGTAAAATCGTAAAATGGTAAAATGGAAGAGAATCAGAGGGCTTTCGTAATTTTTAATTTTTAATTTTTAATTTTTTCATGTGTACATGAACCGCTTGATCTTCTGTGTGGCGGTTTTCTGGAAGGGATCAGGCTGGGCGATGACGAGCTGGACCTGGGAGAATTTGTTCACGCGTGCGTTCACGTATTCCTGGAGTTCCATGCGGAGCTCCTCGATTTTCTGATCGGCGTAGTTTGCGAATTCGTTTTTCAGGTACTGGTACCTCAATTCGATTTCTTCCTGGTTGAAATGGACGAGTGCAATGAGTTTTCCTTTTTGTTCAATCACCAGCGATTCAACGACATGCCTGAAGTTGTTGATCACCGATTCGATATCTTCAGGATAGACATTTTCACCATTTGAACGTACGATCATGCTTTTAACGCGTCCCCTGATAAAGAGGTTGCCACTGCCGTCGAAGGCACCAAGGTCGCCTGTTTTCAGCCAGCCGTCAGGTGTGATCAGGTCGCTGGTCAGGGTGGGTTCCTTGTAATAGCCTTTCATAACGTTAGGCCCCCTGGCCCAGATCTCCCCTTCGCCAGAGCGGGGATCTGAATTCATGATCTTCAGTTCCACCCCGACACATCTCGGACCGGTTGACTGAAGCACGGGATGTTGCGGGTTGAAGCCCGCCAGCAATGGCGCACATTCAGTCATGCCGTAGCCGACGGCGTAAGGGAAACGGCTTTCGATCAGGAATCGCTCAACCGTTTTATTCAGTTTTGCTCCTCCCACGCCGAAAAACGTAAGTTGCCCGCCAAAGGTCTCCATGAGCTTTTTCCCGGCAACCCTGTGCAACACTTTTCGAACAGCCGGAATCTTATACAGGAGGCTGACGGTTTTCTTTTCGGTGAAGGCCGGCAGTATTTTTGACCGGAATATTTTTTCAATGATCAGGGGAACCGTAAGGATCGTGGTGGGCCTGACTTCCAGCAATGCCGGCAGTAAAAGTGCAGGCGTCGGCGGCTTGCCAAGATAATACACACAAGCGCCACTGTACATCGGCAGGATCAGTCCCAGTGTGTTTTCATAGGTGTGCGATAATGGCAGGATCGAAAGAAAACGGTCGGTGGCAAGAATTCGTTGTATTTCATAACCCTGAACGGCATCGAAACAAATGTTGCGGTGGGTAAGCATAACCCCCTTGGGTTTGCCGGTTGTGCCGGAAGTATAAATGATCGCTGCAATGTCGTTTTCCTCCACCGTATATTCATATGAAGGTTTCGCTTCGGGATCAAATACAGGCCAGTATTCAAACGAACGGACTACAGAAAAATCTTCGATCTTGACAACTTCAAGCAGGTAGTCGGTAGTAAGCCCAACAAGTTTGGATAACAAACCTTCTGATGCAAAAACCACCTTGGTCTCAGAATGCTCAAGCAGGGCAGCGATCTCAACAGGAAGGAATTCAGGAAGAAGCGGTACTGCAATGGCGCCCATGAAGGTGATGGCAAAATAGGCAACTGCCCAGTTCGGCTGGTTTGTGCTCAGGATGGCAACTTTATCCCCAGGTTCAATCCCCAGTTTTTCAAGAAAAGCAATGGCGGCCTTGATCCGGTTGCTGGTTTCGTTGTAGGTAAGCGGTGTCTTTCCTACCAGGGCCAACGCATCGCGTGTGCCATACCGGCTCAGTGTTGTAGCAAAAAAAGCCGGAAAAGTCAACATGGTATTGTTTTCCATGATTTGTTTTGCCCATGAAAAAACCCACGAAAAGCGCTTGCGGGGGCCGCTTCAAGGAAACATAGCCAACAAAGATACAAAGAAATATTTGGTTTATTTTTCAGTAGGGCTGGAATTCTTTTTTCTTCCGTCAGCAAAAAGCGCTGATTCGCATTTTTTTCTGTTGACTTTCAGTATTTTAAATTGTATATTTGGAACTCGTTCACAGGGATATTACATCCTTTGCTGTTTTCCTGAAATTGAAAAATTACCACATAGCCCCATCAGTTCTCAACAGATTCTATATAACCTATGCCGTTTTGTTACGAACTTTAAAAATCAACAGATGAAAAAGCTATTTTCAATTTTAGTTGTCGTGTTCTTTGTCGCACAGACATGGGCACAATCCACGGAATTCATTCAGCAGAAGGATTTCAAGGTGGAAAAACAAAAGATCAATGAAAGCATTAATGCCGCCAGGAAGCAGATCAGCGAGATAAAGAAAGGCCACCAGAAGATGGAGCAATCAGTCGACTCTCTGAAACGAAAACTCGGTATTTTTTCCCTGCAGCTGGCTACAGCCAACGATTCGCTTGTCAAAACCAACACTAAACTCAACGCGCTTCAGGAAACAGTTGACCATGAAAAAACGCTCCCGAAGGGGATCCGCTTCCTGATCATGCTGATTGTGCTTACCTTATTCATCGTTCTTTTCGTTCTGGTCTGGCTCTTCAAAAAGAAAGCAGACCAGGATCACCAGTCGCTTGTTGGCCTGGATAAGAAAACCAACGAACGGCTTGATTTTGAGTTAAACGGCATTAAAACCGAGATTCAACGATTCAGTGACTTGATCGCGAGTCTCTCCGATGAAATGAGCCGGAAATTGTCGGCTGGGTTGAGCACCATTGAAGGCAGGGGCCTTCAGCTGGAGCAGCATTTGAATGAAAACCTGGCCAGGATTGAGGGACGCATTGATCCAATCGGGCCCGAGATCGGAAAACTCAAAGAGGAGCAAGCCTCCGGCATAAAAAACCTGCATGAGAAGCTAAATTCCCTAAAACATGAATCGGACCTGTTGAACCAGGCCATGGCTGCACAGACTGCAAAACTGGAAGCAGAGGTCAGGTTGATGAAAGGCCAACAATAGCAGATCGGGATAACAAATAATACTATTAAGTTTAGCACTACAATTTCATTACTTTTTTGGTCATTTCATTGCCGTTTTGTAGTTTTGTGGATATTTTTCCACATCATCAAAAATTTGTTAAGGCATGAAAAGACTGATTATCCTGCTTTTACTTGCAGTTGCCGGTTTCAGCGTGTATCCGGCAATCCTGAAGGTTCCTGCACAGTATACGACCATCCAGGCTGCCATCAATGCTGCAGCCAACGGTGATACGGTTCTTGTATCGCCGGGAGTTTATTATGAGAACATCCAGTTCCGTGGCAAAGGAATTACCGTTGCCAGTCATTACCTGACAACCAGCGATACCGCTTACATTGATGCCACGGTGATCAATGGAAGCCAGCCTGCCCATGCGGATACGGCAAGTTGCGTGATCATCCGCGGGAGCGGCCTGGCAACAAGCAGCGATTCTTCTGCAGCCCTGATCGGTTTCAGGATAACCGGGGGTGCAGGCACCCGCTGGGAAGATGAACATGGCCCGGGAAGCTGGTACCGCGAAGGAGGCGGGATTCTGATCCAGTATCTATCGCCGCGCATCGGATTCAACCATATCACCTGTAACCAGGCCACCAACCTGCAGAACTGCGCAAGCGCAGGAGGCGGTGCCATTCGTTGCGGCGACGGGAATCCTAAAATATTCAACAACGTGATCGACAACAACCAGGGCCGCTATGGTGGCGGACTGGTGTTTAATTTTTCCGGTGCCATGATCAAAAACAACATCATCGCCGGTAATTCCGGCGGCGAGGATTTCGGAGGAGGAGGCATCTGGGCTTATGGCACCGACGGACTCAGTCGGCCAAGGATCGTGGAGAACAACACCATCGTGAACAATGCAAGTGCCACCGTCGGAGGCGGTATCAGGGCGTGGAGCGCCAGCATGACGGTACGGAATTCGATCCTTTGGGGAAATACTGCCGTAAGCGGGCCGCAGATCAATTATTCGGGGACAGTTCCCGTAGTCAGGTATTGCGATGTGCAGGGAGGTTTTGCAGGGACCGCTATTCTCAATGCCGCTCCCGTGTTTGAAACCATGAATTATTACCTGGCCACGCCGAGCCCTTGCATCGACAAAGGAGATTCAACGGCCGTGTACAATGATCCGGCAGATCCGGGGAATCCCGGGTTTGCGCTGAGTCCTTCCAGGGGGACCCTCCGAAATGACATGGGGGCCTACGGCGGCTCCGGCAGCGCCCATATGGCCGGCATTCAGACAGTATACGCCTCCGTGAATGAACCATCCGCAGCAGGCCTTTTATCCTTAACCGTTTATCCTAACCCATGTTCTGATGTTCTGAATGTTGAATTTGCCCGGCCAAAAGCGGGCCGGCTGAAGGTTTTCATCTGCAATGCGGAAGGGATGATCGTAAAGACCATCCGCGACCAGGAGGTCACACCCGGCAGGCACACACTCTCGATACAGGTTTCAGACCTTAAAACTGGCGCTTTTTTAATTCACCTTGAAACTGGAGAAACCAGGGAAACCCGGATGTTCGTCAAAAAATGAGCAAAATTCCCGGTTGCTGATAATTCCGGCCGGTTTATCCGCTGTGTTTTACGGTGGGGATGTTTACCTTTGAGCCATGAATATAGAAGAACTACGGGAGTTTTGTCTCAGCCTGCCTGCTGTTACTGAGGATATCAAATGGGAGGAACACCTTGTTTTCTCGGTTGCAGGGAAAATATTCTGCCTCGCGGGACTTGAACCGCCATTGCAGGTTGCTCTGAAGGTGCCCGAAGACCAGTTTGATGAACTGACCCATACGGAAGAAATTGCCCAGGCATCCCATTTTGCCCGGCGCCAGTGGATGACCGTTCTTGAAGAGAGCAGGTTCAGCCGGTCGGAATGGGAACATTACATCAGGCAATCATACCAATTGGTAAAAGCGAAATTGCCAAAAAAGATACGGGAGTGCATTGACAATGAAGAAACCGGCAGTTAATCCAATCATCCAACAGTATTAAAATGACGATGAAACCGGCCTTTTCCGCGATACTTCCCGCAGCGGGCCTTTCAACGCGCATGGGACGGCAAAAGGCCCTCCTGCCTTATGGTAACGGTTACAATTTTGCCCAACACCTGTCATCCGGGTTTTCCGGTTTTGGCTGCAAACCGGTGGTGATGGTGGTCAACGAGGATTTTGACCCGGCAGCAATCGCTCCCGGCGAACTGATCTTCGTGGTGAACCGCCACCTGGAACTTGGCAGGTCGCATTCCATTCACCTGGGGCTTAAGCATGTTCCGGACCGGGTATCCTGTTTCATCCATAACATTGACAACCCTTTTCCGGGATTATCACTTCTGACTATGCTCTGTGAGGCTGTCAAAGATTATGGCTATGCCGTGCCGGTGTACCAGGGCCGAGGCGGACATCCAATCCTCCTGGGAAAGAACATGACGGAAGATTTGCGGAGCCGTCATGACCTCGGCGATTTCCGCCAGGCACTTGAAGCGTTTGAACGGATAGAAGTTCCATGTTCTGATGCACGGATTCTCATGAATATCAATACCCCGGAGGAATATCAGCGGTTCCTTTCCTCATCGGGTGACACCCGGGATTTCAACGGCACCTGAGGAATAATTACCCGCACGATCGTGGTTAATGCAGGTCATCACTGATAAAAATTGTAATTTTACATCAGCATCCTTGCAAATTTCATCAAGTTGCGAAATCCGATCGATAACAACAAGTGATAAAATAAACGGTGGTCATGACCCAGCATACGATACGCTTCCTTCTCGATGACCGGCTTGTTGAAGTTGAATTTCCGGGGCCACTTGGGTTGGAGCCAAATACCACCGTATTGAACTACCTTCGCTCGGTTTCCGGCCACAAAGGTGTTAAGGAAGGATGCGCGGAGGGGGATTGCGGGGCTTGTACCGTTGTCGTTGCCGAACCCGGCGAAGGCGGCCGCCTCGATTATCATGCAGTTGATTCGTGCCTGTTATTTCTCCCGATGATCCACGGGAAGCAGCTTATCACTGTTGAAAACCTGGCTGTTATCCGGGAAAAACAAAAAGTGCTTCACCCCGTGCAGCAATTCATGGTGGAGACCGGAGGAAGCCAATGCGGGTATTGCACCCCTGGCGTGGTGATGTCACTTTTCGGATTGTTTAAAAATCATGCCGATCCCAACCGTGAGATCATCGAAGATGCACTTACCGGCAACCTGTGCCGGTGTACCGGGTACCAGTCCATCCTCGAGGCTGCTGAAAGAACGGGAAAAGCGACCCGGTCCGATCATTTTTCCCTCAATGAACCAGCCACAGTTGCCCTGCTTGCAGCGATCATGGCAGATCGACCGACCATTGAAATAAGGACTGATAAGCACATTTTCCTTAAACCATTTACAATCGGGGAGGCACTCAGGTTGCGCTGTGAACATCCCTCAGCAAATCTGGTATGCGGATCAACCGATGTTGCCTTGCGGCAGACGAAGAAAAGGGAATGCCTTCAAACCATCATCGATCTTTCCGCGATTGACGAATTGAAGTTTTTCAGGGAAGAGGATGACCGGTTTATCATTGGCGCAGGGTTGCCGCTGGAACAGGTTAAAAAAAAGTCGGAGGGCAGACTGCCCGCCCTTTTCAGCATACTCAGGGTTTTTGGTTCCCTCCAGATCAGGAACCTTGCCACCCTGGGTGGAAATATCGGATCGGCATCACCGATCGGCGATACCATCCCGCTGTTGATCGCCTATAAGGCACAGATCCTGGTCAGGTCGGCGAACACAGAAAGCGCTGTAGGGATCGAAGATTTTATCACCGGCTATCATCAAACGGCCCTTCGGCCAGGTGAGCTGATCACGGCGATCGTTATTCCAAGGCCGGATCCCGCTGCCAGGGTTGCCTCATACAAGGTGTCAAAACGCAAGGACCTTGATATTTCAACTGTGAGTGCTGCTTTTTCACTCGTCCTTCAGCATGGAATCGTGTCGGAAATCATCATGGCTTTCGGGGGTATGGCAGCCATCCCGCGGCGTGCCAAGCTTACCGAGGAGTTTCTGACCGGGAAAGCCTGGACCAGGGCAATCATCCTTGAAGCGATGTCTGTATTATCCACCGAATTCACCCCGGTTTCTGATGCCAGGGCTGATGCTTTCTACAGGAGGAGTGTGTGCGGCCGGTTGCTGATGAAATTTTTCGACCCTGTCAGGGTGGTGGACCCCGTCAGGGTGGGGGACCCTGTCAGGGTGGGGGACCCTGTCAGGGTGGGGGACCCCGTCAGGGTGGGGGACCCTGTCAGGGTGGGGATGGCTCACGAAAGTGCAGTGAAACACGTCACAGGCGAATCGGTCTTCATCGGCGATATGCTTGTTAATGACCAGATGCTTACAGGCAGAGTGGTATACAGCAAAATGGCCCATGCCCTGCTGAAAAAGATTGATGTTTCCCAGGCGCTGATGGTGTCAGGAGTTTATTGTATCCTTACTGCAAGGGATATTCCGGGTGAAAACCAGATGGGCCCGGTTATCCGTGACGAACCTTGCCTGGCAGAAAACGAGGTCACCTTTATCGGGCAGGCCATTGCACTCATCGCCGCTGTAAATGAAGAAGCCGCACTGGAATCCGAACGCCGCATCATCATTGAATACGAACCGCTACCCGCAATCCTCGACATCGAATCGGCCATGCAGGTAAATAACCTGATCGCTCCTGCCAGGAAAATCGAACGCGGCGATCCTGATACTGCATTTATAAAGGCGCCTCATGTTCTTAGCGGTGTGTTGAAAACAGGTGCACAGGAACACTGGTATCTTGAAACTCAAACGGCACTGGCTATCCCGGGAGAAGGAAAGGAGATGGTTGTCTATGCTTCCAGCCAGAACCCGGCAGAGACACAGGCCATTGTGGCTGAAGTGCTGGGCCTAACGAAGAATGAAGTTGAAGTGGAGGTTAAGCGCATGGGCGGTGCCTTTGGCGGCAAAGAGACCCAGGGCAATCATGTGGCTGCCTGGGCTTCGCTGCTTGCAGGGGCAACAAGCCGCCCTGTCAGGATCCGGCTGTTCCGCGATGACGACCAAATCATGACAGGAAAGCGGCACCGCTTCCTGTCACGCTATGAAATCGGCTTTGACAACCAGGGACTGATCCTGGCATACAAGGTTGAACTGAACTCCGATGCGGGTTCATCCACCGACCTGTCAAAGGCGATTCTTGAAAGAGCCATGCTTCATGCCGACAACGCCTATTTCATTCCCGAGGTTTCAATCACCGGCCAGGCGTGGAAAACGAACCTCCCTTCAAATACGGCATTCCGGGGGTTCGGAGGCCCGCAGGGCATGGCCGTGATCGAAAATGCCATCGACCGCATCGCACGCTTCCTGAAGAAAGAACCCGCAGAGATCAGGTTCCTGAACTTTTACCGACAGGAGATAGCAAACATAACCCCTTACGGCCAGAAGGTTGACAATAACCGGCTGTTTCCATTGTTCGAAAAACTGGCCGCTACTTCTGACTACCACCAGAGAAGGGCTGAAATCAACCGGTTCAATGCGGACAACGAGTTTTATAAAAAAGGCATGGCGCTGACCCCGGTGAAATTTGGGATCTCTTTTACCACGGCCCATCTTAACCAGGCAGGTGCCCTTGTCAACATCTATACCGACGGTACCGTCCTCGTCAGCCATGGCGGGACAGAGATGGGGCAGGGACTGCACACCAAAATCGTCCAGATCGCTGCCTCGGAACTTGGCATCTCACCCGGCTTTGTGATGGTGAACGCAACCAGTACAGCCAAAGTCCCCAACACCTCTCCCACCGCCGCATCCACCGGAAGCGATATCAACGGCATGGCTGTCAAAAATGCCATCGACATCCTCAAATCAAGGCTTGCCGAAGTCGCTGTTGCAGAATTTGCATCGATCAACCCCGGCTATACACCTTCGCAGGATAACCTCGTTTTTGAAAACAACTTCGTTTACGACAGGAATAATCCTGCGGTAAAGACCGCGTTCTCCCAACTCTGCAAAAACGCCCATCTTGGCAGGGTCAGCCTTAGCTCCACCGGTTTTTATAAAACGCCCGGGTTATACTTCGACCGTGACTCCGGCCAGGGAAACCCGTTCTATTACTATGCTTTCGGCATGGCCGTTTCGGAAGTGGTGGTTGATACCCTTACCGGGTGCCCGACTCTGTTGCGAACCGACATCATCCAGGATGCGGGGGATTCAATTAACGAAGGCATTGACCGTGGCCAGGTTACGGGGGGCTTCATCCAGGGAGCAGGCTGGTGCACCACCGAAGAGATCAGGTGGGATAAGGATGGTAACCTGCTCACTCATTCACCCGACACCTACAAGATCCCCACCATCAACGATATTCCTTCAGATTTCCGGATTGAACTGCTCCGGAACGTTCCCCACCCGGGAACCATCCTGGGGAGCAAGGCAGTTGGGGAACCGCCTTTCATGCTGGCTTTGTCGGTGTGGCTGGCGATCAAGGATGCAGTATCTGCAGCCGGGAACCATGAAAAAGAGCCGGATCTCCCGATTCCTGCCACCCCGGAAGCGATCCTGGCCGCAATCGAAAAACCGGGTTGATTTACATGTCCGGTCCCAAGGATTTTGTGCTTGTAACTGAATCCGGAATGCTATATTTTTGCTTTTATTATGATAAAACTAATTTTGATTGCCGGAACAGGTGGTTTCCTGGGGACAGTCTCCCGTTTTCTCGCCTCCCGCTATTTTCAAAACCTCTTTTTTTCAGCCTTCCCCTTTGGCACATTCATCGTGAATGTTACCGGTTGTCTGCTCATTGGCATCTTTTATGGGTTATCTCAAAAAGGCAATATCCTGAACCCTGAATGGCGGATGTTCCTTACCGTTGGATTTTGCGGAGGGTTTACCACTTTCTCGACCTTTGCCGGCGAAAATATCGCCTTGCTGAAGGACGGCAATTTTTTTCATTTCACGCTCTATACCGGCCTGAGCGTTTTCCTGGGCCTGATGGCAACCTACCTTGGCAATGTTTTTATCCTCAAAATTATCTGACCCATGGAAATCACCGACGAAGTAAAGTTGCTGCGGATCTTCATCAGCTCGACGGATAAATTCAAACATGCGCCGCTTTACGAAGTGGTTGTATTTGCTGCCAAACGGTACGGACTGGCCGGGGCAACCGTGTTGAAAGGATTTATGGGCTTCGGGGCCAGTAGCGTGGTTCATTCGCAACGGCTCTGGGAGATTTCGGAAAAACTGCCAGTCGTGATCGAGATTGTTGACGAAGCCGCCAAAATCGACGGCTTCATTGAAACCATTTTACCCTACTTCGAAAAGATACCCAAGGGTGGCCTGATCACCGTTGAAAAAACAACCATCGTCGCTCATAAATCGGGAACCGGAAAAGGATTTTTCCACTGAACACTAAAATTTTCTCACTTGAAAGATCTACTCTTAAAAATCAACGCCCTGGCGGAAAAGTATGCTGACTACACCGCAGGGAATCTCTCGAAACTCGTAAAAATAAAATCCCTGAGTACCGGCGAGCAGGCTGTTGCACTTGAGTTGCAGCGACAGATGCTGGAGGCCGGTTTTGACGAGGCCCGGATTGACGGCCTCGGCAATGTGATCGGCCGCATCGGGAGCGGGAAAAAGATCCTCGTGTTCGACGGCCACATCGATACGGTTGATGTGGGCAACCCCGCGAACTGGACCAGCGATCCCTTTTCCGGGTCGGTGAGTGACGGATTCGTGCATGGCCGGGGAAGTGTTGATCAGAAGGGCGGCCCGGCGGCATTTATCACGGCCGGCCGTATCCTGAAGGAACTTGCCTTCGACGGCGACCTCACCATCCTCTTCACGGGAACCGTCATTGAAGAGGATTGCGACGGGTTATGCTGGAAATATATTGTAGAGGAAGATAAAATCATCCCCGATTTTGTAGTCATCACCGAACCTACCAACCTGAACATTTACCGCGGGCAGCGCGGCCGGATGGAGATCACCGTCGCCTTCAAAGGCATCTCCGCGCACGGTTCGGCGCCCGAACGGGGCAAAAACGCGATATATATGGCTTCAAAGGTATGCCTTGAAATCGAAAAGCTGAACGAACGGCTGAAATCAGATGATTTCCTGGGAAAAGGCAGCGTGACCATCTCCGAATTCGTTTCCGGAAGTCCCTCCCTGTGTGCCGTGGCAGACTATGCCCGCATTCACCTCGACCGCAGGCTCACCTGGGGCGAAACCAAAGAATCGGCTGTGGCCGAGATCATGGAGTTGGTTGAAGGAACGGATGCGGTTGTTGAAGTACTCCATTACGAAGAAACAGCATACACCGGTCTCCGATATGGCATGGAGAAGTATTACCCGACCTGGAAAATCGAAGAAGACCATCACCTGGTGGTTCGCGCCCAGGAGGCTTTTGCCGGCCTGTTTGACAGAGAACCGCTCACCGACAAGTGGACCTTCTCAACCAACGGCGTTACCATCAATGGCTATTATAAGATCCCCTGCATCGGGTTTGGCCCGGGTAATGAGGTGATGGCCCATGCACCGAACGAAAGAGTTCCGGTGGGCGACCTGGTGGCGGCTTCGGCTTTCTATGCGGGGCTGGTTTATTATTTGTCGGAGTGATTGTTGGGTAGTTGCTGATCTGGTAACATGGGGCTAAAGCCCCGGGCTGTAGTTGACCCTTTTTCCCCCGGCCTGAAGGCCGGGGCAATTGATAATGAGCTTCTTTGGCTTGATGATCGGGGCAATTGATAAAGAGCTTCTTTGACTTGAAGGCCGGGGCAATGGATAATGAGCTTCTCCAGCACCGATGAATTGCCCCGGGCTTTTGCCCGGGGTTGGGAATGCCGGCAAAATTGTTGGGCTTTACCCCAAACTTACAAACAACAAAATATTGAATATGAATCCTATACTGAATGAACTGAAAACAAAAGCAGGAGCAGCTTCTCAAAACCTTTTCGGCCGCGACTTCCTGCTTACCTGGGAAAAGAGCCTGGCTGATCTTGAAACCATTCTTACGATTGCGGAAGATCTGAAGATGCTCCGCGACCGGAATATCTCCCCGCGCTGTTTCGATTCGGGGCTCGCGATCTCGCAGTTCCGCGACAACTCCACCCGCACGCGGTTTTCGTTTGCATCAGCCGCCAACCTGCTGGGACTGGCCGTTCAGGACCTCGACGAAGGAAAATCGCAAATCGCCCATGGCGAAACCGTGCGAGAAACCTCAGCCATGATCTCTTTCCTGAGCGACATCATCGGCATCCGCGATGATATGTTCCTCGGCGCCGGGAATACATACATGCGCGAGGTCGGCAGTGCACTCGACGAAGCCTTTGCCGACGGGGTACTGCCAAACCGCCCGGGAATCATCAACCTTCAGTGCGATATCGATCATCCAACCCAGTCGATGGCTGACCTTCTGCACCTGAAAACGGTATTCGGTTCCCTGGAAAATCTGAAAGGGAAAAAGATCGCCATGACATGGGCCTATTCTCCCAGCTACGGCAAGCCTCTTTCGGTTCCGCAGGGCATTATCGGGCTGATGACCCGGCTGGGCATGAAGGTCGACCTGGCCTACCCCGAAGGATACGGACTCATTCCCGAAGTGGTTGACCTGGCCGGGCAACAGGCATCAGGCAGCGGCGGGGGATTCCGGGTAGTCAACACCATGGAAGAAGCCTTTTCAGGCGCCGACATTGTTTACCCGAAGAGCTGGGCCCCGTTTGGTGTCATGCAACGCCGCACCATCCTGCTGCAGAACAATGACTACGACGGACTGAAAACCCTGGAAAAGGAGTGCCTTGCCAGCAATGCCCGGTATAAAAACTGGGAATGCACCGAAGAAAAGATGAAAGTAACTCAGGAGGGAAAGGCACTGTACATGCACTGCCTTCCGGCCGATATCTCCGGAATCTCCTGCAAGGAGGGAGAAGTGGAAGCTTTGGTTTTCGAACGATACCGTGTTCCGCTATATAAACAGGCAGGATTTAAACCCTACATCATCGCGGCGATGATGCTTACCAACCGGTTTGAAGATCCGGCCGGGGTACTTCGTAACCTGGTGGAACGGAATAACATCAGGACGGTTTAATCTCTCCTGTTATTTCTTACCGGGAGCGAATGAACCCCTTACGTGTACCGGGCTTCCCCCGAGGATCACCATTTCAGCCCTGCCCTGCACCCTGAATCCTTCATAGATGTCAGAATCACACTGCTGGTAATGGTTGCCGACGGATATGACACCCTCAAAATCCGGATCCCAGATTACGATATCGGCATCATACCCCGGCAGCAGGTTCCCTTTCCGGTGCCCGTTTCCGAAAATCCGTGCGGGACCTGCGGATATAAGCTCCACAAAACGGTTGAGCGATATTTTACAAGTTACGACACCATAGGTAAACAGCAAACTTAAACGGTGTTCCACGCCCCCTGCCCCATTGGGGATTTTTGTAAAGTCATCCATTCCACGGTCTTTCTGCCCGGCCAGGTTAAAGGGGCAATGGTCGGTGGCCACCACATCAAACGTACCATCGGACAACCCGGCCCATAACCGCTGCTGGTCGAATTTTCCGCGGACCGGCGGGGAAAGCACATAGGGCATCACGTCCAGGTTATCCAGGGCGGCATTGTAAACGGAATCATCCAGCAACAGGTATTGCGGGCAGGTTTCGCCAAAAACCCTGATCCCGTTCTTCTTCGCAGTCGCAATGGCATCTGCTCCCCGGCGGGTCGAGGTATGCACAATATAGACAGGGCAGTTCGTGATTCCCGACAATTCAATGACCTTCTCAATGGCGCGGAGTTCTGCTTCCGGGGGGTGTGATAAAGCGTGGTACATGGCCCGGGTTTTGCCTTCAGCAAGGAATTGATGCTGTAGCCGGGCAATCATTTCGCCATCCTCGCAATGCACCATCACCAGCCCCCCGGCCGGGCCAGCGATCTGCATGAGCTGTTTAAGTTCATTGTAGTCAATCCCGATCGATTCACGATAAGCCAGGTAGGCCTTGAACGACTGGATACCCTCTTTTTCAATGCAGGGAATGATTTCCGCTGCAATTTTAGCATTCCATTCGCTGATGCCCAAATGCAGTCCATACCCGGAATGGCTTGATGAAGCCTCAGCCCTTCTCAATTGTAACGCTTCCGCCAGGGATTGCCCGCGGCGGGGGGTGACAAAATCCATGAAAAAGGTCGTTCCTCCGGCAAGTGCGGCCAGGCTGCCCGAACTAAAATCGTCGCAGGAGCTCCCTGCCTGGGTTGGCAGTGCAAAATGAACGTGCGGATCGAATCCTCCCGGGATCAAGTATTTACCTGCCGCATCGATGAGCCGGTGACCGGGAAACAAAGCAGGATCAAGGTTCCCGATGTTTGTGATGATCCCGTTTTCTATGGCAAGATCCCCCTTCCGGCTGGTTTCAGCCGTGACGATGGTGCCGTTTATGAGCAGGCTGGCGTTCATTTCATTTCATTTTTTCCCAAAGCCTCTTTGCCTGTTCACGGGATGCTTCAAGAATTGAATTTTCGTCAGCTCTCGCAATCCGCCCATCCTCCAGGATCAGCCTGCCTGCGGAAATAACATGCGATATCTGCCTCGATTCCAGTCCAAAAAGAAAATGCCCGACGAAATTATCCCCGTTGAAGGGCGTCGGCGTATCGTAATCAAAAACCACCAGGTTGTTTTCGCCATCTCCCTCAAATCCGTTGGATTGAAGATATTTGTGGACATTCCTGAAGCGGTGGTACGACCCGCCATAATCAATGGTATCGAAATTATGTCCGGCAAAAAATGCCGATCGGGCGCTGCGCAGCATGTCGCTGTGCATACCGTCGGTGCCCAGCATGATTCTTGGCCCCAGCCCTTTTGAATTAAAAAATCCAACCGAATTATTCAGGTTGCTCTCCATGTTTTCGACCACCCATACCGGCGATCCTTCAACCAGTCCGCGTTCATGATCATCGAGGTGAAGGCAATGTGCCAGGATGGTCCTGGGAAATTGCAGTACCCCGTTCTCCGACAACCGTTCGACGACCCGGTGGCGATAATGTCCGATGCAATGCTGCTGATCCGATTTGTCTTCGGCAACATGGATGTGAATCCCCGAATTCGCCCGCTGTGCGAGGCTGACCGCCTGCTTCAGCGTCCGGTTGCCCACCGTGAAGGAGGCATGCAGCCCGACCAGTCCCTGGTGTTTTGAGAGATAAGATGCACTCTCTTCAATCCCCCTGGCAGCATTATCCAACCCGTCGCGGTCTGAAATTTCGTAACAAAGTAAATGGCCAACCCCCACCTCATCAAAGGCCGCGGCGATGGTTTCCAGGCTGCCATCAACGGCAAACGGGGAGGCATGGTGATCAATAACAAAGGTCACCCCGTTTTTTGCACACGCCATGGCCGTAACCAGGGCGCTTGCCCTGATCATCTCCGTGTCGAGCGCCTTATCCAGGTTCCACCATACATACTTAAGGATTTCCAAAAAGTTCCCCGGGCTCTTCTTTGGCGCAGGCATCCCGCGGGCCAGCGCCGAATACACATGGTGATGCCCGTTGGCAAACGACTTTGTAATATATTTCCCTGTACAGTCAATTATTTTCAACCGCTCGCTGCCAGGAACCTCCCCTCTCCCCCGGGGAGAGGGGCCGGGGGTGAGGGCCGTTTCGCACGATGAGGGGCCGGGGGTGAGGGATGATGCGCCGTCAGATGGACCGAAGGTGAGGGATGATGCACCCCCATCCACCACGATATCCGTTTGCCTGAACTCCAGGGTTTCCCAGTCAATATATGTACCATTCTTCAGGAGAATCATACCCGTTGTATTTCTATTCAAATGTAAGGAGAAGTTAAATACCGGAAACACTGAAATTAACGCGATGTGGCCGGAGTATGGATGGTAACTTAACCTACAGCATGCCGCGGCAGAACCCGGAGGCAATATGATGACAGATCATTTTAACATTCCTGCACAGGCTCACAAATCCCATGGATCATCCAATAACCTGGAACATGACATTTTTAATGGGCCTGTTGTTAAACATGATCTGTTTTTCAATTAAATTTACCCGTGATAAAAAATAGGACCCGCATGCAAAAAGCAATGTTATGAAGGTAAAGCCAGTCTCAGTTTATAAGGTGCCGGAATATCCAGGGCTGGAAGAGTTCCTCCGCGATCCCGGCCTTTTGTCGAAGAATGTTCCGGCAAACTGGAGAAACAACGGGATTGTTTGGGCTGCCCTCGTTTCCTTCACCCTGGGGAGCCCCGGCATTGCCTGTTCCCAGAAAAAACAACCCCGTATCGAACTGATCAGGATTCATGAACATGACACTGGCCTGACGATCGGCGAATTTGAGGAGGCAGGCGACAGTTCATTTATTGCGCCCCTGTTCCGGCATGGAAATGGCATCGGGGCTTACGGCTGTGTTATGATCATGCCGCCTGTTTTTATTACCGAGCAGGAGGCAAAACAGATCATTATCAACGAATTAAAAAAAGAACACCTGGTATTTGACACGAATGCGCAACCCACGCACAAGGTTGTTGTAAAAACAAAGAAAACAATCTGGGAAAAGGTAAAAGGCAAATACAACACGAGGGATACCGTTGAAAGCCATGAGTTGAAATTCGACGGGTACAACAAGGAACTGAATTTTGCATTTTGTTTCGTGTCGAAGGAAAAATACAGGGTTTTTGCCGATTATGAGCCTGAAACTTCCTCGGTATCGCATGAAGATTATATAAAAACAGGGGAAAAACTGAGGGCTGCGATCAGTAAAACCAATGCCGTGAACGCGGTGATCTTTTACGAGCCCGTTCCTTATCCGGACTGGAAAGATCGTTCCGTCCGCCCGGATCGCGATCAATGGAAAACGGAAGGGAAAAAGGTTGCCATCGATTCCCTGAAAGCCCAGGTGGCTGATTTTGCCAGGTGGCTGCATGCTGAACAAATCACGAAGCAATAATGCACCTCACCCTCCATTTAACCACCTCCTGCAATTTAAACTGCAGCTACTGTTATTCTCCGCCTGCCGCCGGCGGCATGGAAATGACCCGGGAGATCATTGACCAGTCACTGAAATTCGCCATAAGGGAGTTTGACACCAACATCGGGGTCATCTTTTTTGGCGGAGAGCCCCTCCTGCGAAAAGACCTGATCGAATATGCCATAGTGAAGTGCAAATCAATGGAACAGGAGGAACACCACAGGTTCAACTTTCATTTTAAAACCACCACCAATGGCGTGCTGCTGGATAAAGATTTCCTGGAATTCAGCCGGGTGGCAGGATTGAATATCGGGTTAAGCATCGACGGGACACAACAAGCGCATGATGTCAACCGGAAATTCAGAAACGGTGAAGGGAGTTTCCAACACCTGGATAAAAGCATTGACCGGCTGCTGCAACTCCAGCCCTGTACCAACGCCATGATGGTTGTTACGCCTGAGAATGTCCAATGGTACGCCGCATCGGTGAACTACCTGGTAACCCGGGGATTCAGGTACATCATCGCATCACTGAACTATGACGGGAAGTGGGAAAGCAGGCATCTAAAGGAACTGGAAAAGCAATATAAAAAAATTGCTGTTTTATATAAAAAGTGGACACTGGCCGAGAAAAAATTCTATTTCAGCCCCTTTGAAATGAAATTTGCCAATCATATCCGCGGGAACGAGGATGACTGCTACAGTTGCCAACTGTCGAAACGGCAGATTTCCATCGCCCCCGATGGCAGGATCTACCCCTGTGTTCAGTTCGTAAAAGACGGGATCTCCAATACCGCGTACTCGATCGGCAATATCTTTGATGGTTTCGACAGCAACCGTGAAAGGCTCTTCAGCCGGTCGGTTGAAGAAAAAGAGGTCTGCAGCACCTGTGCCCTGAAAAAAAGATGCTACAATACCTGCAGCTGCCTGAACTGGCAAACAACGGGGTATATCAACACTGTTTCGCCGCTGCTATGCGAAACAGAACAGGTGCTGATCCCGATCGTCGACCGGCTCGGGGAGGAACTATTCAAACGCCGGTCACCGATGTTTATCCAGAAACAATACAACGTAGCCTACCCCTTGTTGTCGATGCTGGAGGATGAACAGAATTTCGTGAATTAACCGAACACAAACAACCTGACTATGGATTCCATCGACAAAACGGCAATGATATACCGGGAGAAACAACGATTTAAGCAACCCGCAGTGCTGATCAGCCTGGTCATCTCCGGTGTGGCCACGGCGGGGCTGTTCGGATTTGGCATATACCGGCAGATCTTCCTGGGACAGCGGTTTGGGAATCATCCCATGAGCAATGCGGGTTTGATCATTGCTACGGCGGTGGTGGTATGCCTGTACCTGGTGATCCTGTTCCTATTTGGATTTTCAACGCTGACCACCGTCATCGGCAAAAGCGGGATCAGATTCAGGTTTTTCCCTTTCCAGATGAAGGACAGGGTAATCCGATGGGAGGAAATTGAGACATCTGAGGTAGTAACCTTTAACCCGCTGCGCGATTATGGCGGATGGGGGATCCGGTCGAAAAAAGGGGTTCGCGTATACAACGTGAGCGGGAACAAGGGGTTGCAGTTAAAGCTGAAATCAGGTAAAATCATCCTGATCGGAACGCAGCTGGAGACGGAATTGACCCGCTTTCTCACTGAACTGAAAAACCGGAGCTGAGTTTAGAAGACGATGAATGATACGATCAATCCTCTACATAAGGCTTAAACAGGCAGGCCGGGTCGCCACCGGGCTTGGGCTGGGAAGATGCCTTTTCCTGGCAGGAGTTTCGGGATTCCTGGCGTTTCTGCTATTCCTGCAAACTGCCGCCTTCCCGAATTCGTTGTATGCCGCCGGGATATACCTGGCGGTTATCTTCCTGCTTCAATTAAACCGCCCTGACAAACAGTTTTTAAAAATCACGTTCATCCATCATAAAGTCATATTTCTCGCAGAATACCTGCTGCTGTTAATTCCATTGCTGATCTGCCTTGCTTATCATCAGCTGTACCAACTATTGACAGCAACCTTTGTTATCGCATTTTTAATCACACATGTGGACTACAAAGCGCGTCACAGAAGCATGAATACTATGATTCAACGGGTGATCCCTGCCTCCTGCTTTGAATGGAAGAGCGGGGTAAGGACATCGCTGGTCCTCATGGGTGTTGTGTGGGTTACAGGCATGTATACCTCATTTTTTATTGCCAGCGTACCTGTTGTTTTATTTTTTCTCGGTATTTTGCCGTTGGGGTTTTATGAACGGGGCGAGCCTGTTCAGATGGTGCTTGCATACGAGATGGGAGCAGTCAGTTTTATCCTGTATAAGATAAAGATGCAGGTTGTCCTTTTCACGATCCTCTCAATGCCGCTCATCCTGGCCTTTTGTATTTTCCATCCCGACATCTGGTATATCCCGGTCCTCGAGTTCCTTGTTCTAATCACATCCCAGGGTTACCTCGTGCTGGTAAAATATGCCTTTTACCAGCCAAACACCAAACCGGGCGGGGCCCAGGTATTCGGGCTGCTGGGAACCATCGGGCTGATCATCCCGATATTAATACCGCTTGTCTGGTTGCTGTCGGTCCGCTTTTACTTTAAATCTGTTTCAAACCTGAATTTTTACCTGGATGATTACAATTGAAAACTTAACAGTGTCGTACGGAACTACGAAGAAAGTCATTGATACATTGGATCTTGAACTTCCTGATTGTACCATTCATGGTGTTGTGGGGTTGAACGGGTCAGGAAAAACCACGCTGCTGAATGCCATTTACGGGTTGAAAAAAACCGATTCTGGCCGCATCCTGTATAACAACCGGAAAATCAATAAAAAAGAGATGTCTCTGCTCGTCACTGAAAACTATTTTTACCCGAACATTACCGGCCGGGAATATCTTGGTTTGTTCGATAACCTGGCGTTCGGCACCGACAAATGGAACGCCCTGTTCCTGCTGCCCCTCGATGATATAATCGACCACTATTCGTCGGGGATGAAAAAGAAACTGGCATTCATGGGGATCCTGAAACAGGACAAGCCGGTGATGATTCTCGATGAACCCTTCAACGGCCTCGATATCGAAGCCTGCAGGATCATCCGCCAGGTTCTCCTGAGGTTAAAAGATCGCGGAAAAACTGTAATCATCACATCGCATATTATCGAAACCCTCACGAATTTGTGCGACCACTTGCATTACCTCGAGAAAGGGAAAATCATCCTCACGAAAAACAAAGAGGAGTTCGGGGCGTTTGAGAAAGAGATCTTTGCCTCCATTGAAAATAAAAATGAAACGCTGATCAATGAACTGACGGCACATGGCCCTGACCACTTACCCGATTAACCCTGAAAAAAACGCAACACAACATGGACAATAAGAAAATAGTGAAGATCAGCAACATCGTGGGGCTCGTCTCGATCAGCCTGCTGATTTACTGGGTATTCATTTTTATTAGCATCACCGTTTTCGGGCTGAAGGTTTTCCGCGAAAACATCACCGAGTCGTTCTACCTCAGCATTGTCGGCATCCTCGCACTGATGTCCGGCGCCCTGATGATCAACATCATGTTCAACCTCACCAAGATAGCGGCGCATTTTGATGGGGAACCTGTCAAGTCAACCGGCCCCCGGGTGAAAACAAGTACATGGCTGATCATCCTTTCTTTCCCGGTGATCTTCGGCTTGTTGTTCCTTGGCAACTGGTATTCATCATACAAAAAGGAGCAGTACCTGGTCAGTTCGGCTAAAAAAATGATCCATGATTATCCGGCCATGATCAAAGAACTGGCTGAATACCGGTTTGATACGAATTACCTCAAAAAGACGGACAATATCATCTCCTACCTTGAAAAAATTGATAAAAACTTTCCTGCTATCAAGATTATCAGGCAGGACACGATCGGCGCCAACACCAATTTCCTATGCTTTGAATCAGGAATGGAATATGTCAAAACAAGTAAGACGAATTTCATCTATTCGTGTTCCTCCACCGAACGGGACTACCTGAATTCCGTGTATGCCGGATCTCATCCAACTCCGAAATTCGAAGCCAACGGCGGAAACTATGAATTGTATTACCCGGTCCAGGCCGGGAAGAATACAATCATCCTCTATTTTGCCGAACGCCAGCGTTACGGGAAAATAGGATCATAGCATGATAATAATCAAACCTAAAACCAAACCCTATGGAATCAACCGAAAAAGTGCTTGAAGCAATTAAAAAAGCAGGACAGCCTGTAAGTGCAGGACAGATCGTGGAATTATCGGGTCTCGACCGGAAAGAGGTCGACAAGGCCATGAAAAAGCTGAAGACCGCCGGCACGATCACCTCTCCGAAGAACTGTTACTGGGAAGCGGCGAAATAGGGGTCACCCGGCAGAAGAACTTTTCCTTTTCATGGGAAGTTTTGTCCGCCTTGTGCCATCGAACTGGCACAAGGCATTGGCAACGGCAGCGGCGGTTGGCACAAGCCCGATCTCGCCGATGCCTTTGGCGCCGTATGGCCCGACAGGATCAGTCACCTCAACGCCGATCACCTCAATATCGGGCGTGTTCAGGGCATTCAATACCCCGCAATCCGACAGCTTCGAACTCACCAGCCGGCTTCCCGTCATCGGCAGATCTTCGGTGAGCGCATACCCAAGTCCCATGTGAACCGCACCCTGGATCTGCCCCGCGAAGAGCATGGGATTCATGATCTTCCCGGCGTCGTGGGCTGCGTAAACCTTGTCGATCTCTCCCTGGTCGTCCAGGACAACAAGCTGGGCCGCGTATCCGTAGGAGTAGTGGGTAATTATTTTCTCCACCGCTGCCCCGGGTTTGGTCGTCCAGTCGCAATAATATTTCCCGGGATAGGTCTTTCCCGACAATGCCTGCAGGATATCGGGGGTAACAGGTTTGCGTTGATTTTGCTGATCATCCGTTTCCCCGGCATCTGACCTGTAATGTTCAATATCACTATGCAGCAGGCTGGCTGCATCGATGATCGCGTTTCCAAGGAGGGCCGTGGCCCGCGAGGAGGTAGTCATCCCGGTAGGCAACCCGGCGATGGTATCAACTTCCACATCGACCAGGGCGGCATCAATGCCTGTTTCCTGCTGCAAGGTCTGGATGGCCATGTTCTGCACACCCTGCCCCATCTCGGTCCAGCCGTGTTCAATGCGCACACGCCCCCCGGGAAGAATGGAAATCCTGACATCGCAGAAATCGGTCATCCCGTTGCCCACGCCGGAGTTCTTGATCCCGCAGGCCAGTCCGGCAAACCTGGCGGCATAAAATTGATCCTTCAGGGCGAGCAGGCAGGCTTTGATTCCCACACCGGCCTCCAGGACCTGCCCGGTTGCCGTCATTTTTCCGGAATCGAGGGCATTGTCGTAGCGGAATTTCCATCGGTCGAAACGGCCTTTTGCACACAGTTCATCGATGCAGCTTTCAAGGGCAAAGGCCACCTGGTTGGCCCCGAATCCACGCATGGCACCCGACGGGATATTGTTGGTATAAACGGTCAGCGATTCTATATCCACCGATGGAATGTGATACCCGCCGCTGGCATGGCCTGCCACCCGTTCCATCACCTTGGCGCCTACCGAGGCGTACGCACCGGTGTCGCCGATGGCACGCAGCCGGAGCGCCGTAAGCATTCCCATGTCATCGCATCCCAGTGAGATGTCCATCCAAACCGGGTGGCGTTTCGGATGCATCGTGATGGATTCCTCACGCGAAAGATGCACCATCACCGGTTGTTGCAGCAGGAAGGCAAACAGCGACGCATGTCCCTGCACAGTCATATCCTCACGCCCGCCAAAGCCTCCGCCGCATGGCACGAGCGTTACGCGGACCTTATCCTCGGGAAGCCCAAGCAGCGAGGCAACCTGCTGTTGGTCGACATAGATGCCCTGACCCTGGCTGAAAAGATGAATTCCGTCCGCATCCGGCATCGCGAGGGCTGCCTCCGTTTCCAGGAAAGCATGTTCGATGCGCTGGGTTTCGTAAACACCGGATACCTTAAAGGTGGAACTGGTTAACAAACCGGTTGTCTCCCCTCCCCTGCGGACCACGCATTTTTCAAGCAGGTTGGATTTTCCCGGGTGAACCTGGGCCGAGCCGGGCTCAAGGGCCTGCCTGGCATCCGAAACCGGTTCAAGCACTTCATATTCTACACGGATTAATGCTGCAGCCTTACGGGCAGTGGCCTCATCATGGGCAACCACCCCGGCAATCACGTCGCCGATGTAACGGGTAATTTCTCCCGTGCCGATCATCAATGGCCAGTCGCTGATGATCAGTCCGGTGTATCGCTCGCCGGGAACATCCTCTGCTGTAAAAATCCTGATTACCCCCTCAGTCTTTAAGGCCTCTGCAGTATTGATTGAGATCACCCGCGCCCTGGGATGATCGCTGAACCGCAGGGCACCATACAGCATCCCGGGCACCCGCATATCATTGACAAACAACCGTTTTCCGATAGCTGTTTCAAAAGCTTCATATTTTGGAAGGGGCTCCCCTACGCCGGAATACAAACCTGCCATGATGCCGTTGTATGCCGGGATTGCCGGTTTCGGAGGTGTTTCCCGAAGGTTTTTCACCGCCTCCTCAATGGCATCCACAATTTTTACGTACCCGGTACACCGGCATAGGTTCAGACTGATGGCTTTCTTGATATCTTCCCGTCCGGGGGATGGATTTTCTGCAAACAGCACCTTCGTGCGCATAATGAGCCCCGGCGTGCAAAAACCACACTGCACGGCGCCTTTTTCTACATACGCACTGGCAATGACATCGCGCACACCAGCGGGAATACCCTCCATGGAAATCACCTTTGCACCCGCCAGGAATTTCATCTTCCGGGTACATGACAGCCTGGCTTTTCCATCTATTTCAACCATGCAGGCGCCGCATGCCGCCTGGCCGGAACAGCCGTCCTTCACGGAGGTGATACCCGCCATTTCGCGCAGATAGTGCAGCAGCGACAGGTCACCGTCGCCGGTATATTCAATTTTCTGGTTGTTCAGGGTAAATTTGATCATATCAGAAACGTTGGGTTAATGATTGTTCCCTGTGAGATATTCTTTTGCAAATAGCCGTTCCACCTCACCGAAGTCAGTACCAACCGGTTCGGGTATCCTGATGGAAGACTGCACGGAGGCTAGGTCTTTCAGCCCGCTACCGGTTGCCAGCACGACATTTTTTGATCCTGCCGGAATAAGGCCCTGGTCGCGGTATTTCAATATGCCCGCAAAGGCTGCAGCAGCGGCCGGTTCACAGAAAATGCCTGTGAAACGCGCCATCTGAAGCGATGCCTGCAGGATTTCGGAGTCAGA